>Ga0335078_10011322_pt1 | contig 13223 bp, 9 predicted proteins | sample Lox_Sample_32_FD_206711 | JGI IMG/M metagenome (GOLD analysis project Ga0335078, IMG submission 206711) | Soil microbial communities from Loxahatchee National Wildlife Refuge, Florida, United States - Lox_Sample_3.2 | ecosystem: Environmental > Terrestrial > Soil > Wetlands | place: USA: Florida... | reverse complement strand
TCCTTCCGCAATGCCAGTATGGTCTCGATCCCCTCCTGTTCGGGCATGACAAGGTCGGTAATCACCAGGTCCACCTTTCCTCCCCGCGCCAGTTCGAATGCTTGTTTCCCGTCTTCCGCTTCGATTACTTCGTAGCCGCCCCTCTCGAGGGCGATCCGCAGGAAACCGCGCACCCCGGCTTCATCGTCGGCCACCAGGATGCGGGCCGCCGCTGCGGGCGCTCCCAACACCTCGCGCACCTTTCGCGCCAGTCCCTCCGGGCTGAAGGGCTTCTCGATGAAATCGGTGTGTTGATCCAACGCGCCGTTCGGAACGCTCACGCTCTCCGCATAACCGGACATCAGCAGCACTTTGATTCCGGGCCTCAGTTCTCCCAGCCGGCTGGCTAATTCCCGGCCGCTGACTTTGGGCATCACGATGTCGCTGAGCACCAGGTGGATACGCCCGTGCTCCTGTTTGCAGACGAGCAGCGCTTCGGCGGCGCTTCCCGCCTCGAGCACGCGATAGCCGTACCCCTTCAGCACCGCAACGATGTAGTCGCGGACTTCGGCCAGGTCCTCGACCACCAGAACGGTCTCACTGCCTTCGCGGGCCGGAAGGGTCCCCGCGGCCAGCGCCTCTGCCGGTTCCTCGGCCGGTGCTCCGGTCAACGCCGGCAGATAGATGTTGAATGTCGTTCCGCGGCCGGCTTCGCTCTGGACTGCGATCTGGCCGCCGCTCTGCGCCACAATGCCCTGCACCGTCGACAGCCCCAGCCCGGTTCCTTGGCCGGTTGGTTTCGTGGTGAAGAACGGCTCGAAGATCCGCTGCCGCGTTTCGTCGTCCATCCCGATGCCGCTGTCGCCGACGGCAAGCAGGACGTGCTGGCCGGTGCGCACCCCAGGATTCAGCCGGGCATACTCGTCGTCCAGTTCCACGTTCGCCGTTTCGATCAACAAGGTGCCGCCCCCCGGCATGGCGTCTTTGGCGTTTACCGCGAGGTTCATGATCACCTGTTCCACTTGGTTGGGATCGGCCAGCACCATAGCCTCCGTCGCTTCCAGGGCGACGCGCATTTCCACGTCGTCTCCCACCAGGCGCTCCAGCATCGGCTGCAGCTCTTGCACCAGGCGATTCAAGTCCAGGACACGCGGCCGCAGTACTTGTTTGCGGCTGAAGGCCAGCAGTTGCCGGGTCAATCCCACGGCGCGCTCTCCGGCCCTTTGAATCTCCGTCAGAGCGTCCCGCTTGGGATCGTCCTGGCCCAATTCGGCCATTACCAGCTGGCTGTAGCCGTTGATCACCGTCAGCAGATTGTTGAAATCGTGCGCCACCCCGCCCGCCAGGCGGCCGATTGACTCCATTTTCTGCGCCTGAAAGAGTTGCTCCTCCAGTTTCGCTTTCTCCGCCGCCGCTCTTTTCCGCTCGGTGAGATCACGGGCCACGGCTGCGAAGTAGAGCGGCGCCCCGGCGTCATCGCCGATCAGGAACGCGGTCATCTCCACATCGATCAGGTCGCCCGTCTCGAAATTCCGCAGGCGCAATTCGCCGGACCAGTATCCGGAGTGAAGAACCGACTGGTACATCCCATCGCGCGCTTCCTTCTCGTCCGCGTCCGAAAAAAAGTCGAAAACGGTGTTCCCGCATGCCGCTTCGACGGACCGCAGCCCCACCAGGGTCATCCCGGCCGCGTTGAGGTAAAGTACTTGTCCTTCGACCGTGGCGATCCCGATGAAGTCCCGGTTCATGGCCACCAGGGCAGCCAGCTTCCGCTGCTCCCCCTCGGCGTGCCTCTGCTCGGTGATATCCCTGACGGCTCCGACTGTCCGAACTGCGCGCCGCGCCGGGCCCTCCCCTTCGAATGATGTCTGCGAACGGATGCTGACCCAGCGGATCGATCCGTCGGGAAGTACCAGGCGATGCTCTGCGTCGAAGAAGCCGTCCGCCGCAGGGTCCCCGAGGCGATTGACGGCGGCGGCGATTCTCCCTGCATCCTCCGGGTGGATGAGTCCCAGATAGGACTTCAATGGTACGGGTTCGCCCGCAGTCCAGCCATAGATCGCCCGCAGCTCGGGCGACCAGTACACCGTCTCGGCTTTGCGATCGTGATCGAAAATGCCGATGTTGGCAACGCGCACCGCCTGTCGCAGCCTTTCCTCATTTTGCGTAAGCGCCGCTTCCACACGCTTCCGGTCGGTGATGTCCACCACTGCGCCGCACATTCGGCATGCTCCGCCGCGGTCATCGTAGAGGAACCCGCCTCGGCCAAAAAGCCACTGCTCGCTTCCATCCCGCCGCACGATCCGGAACTCGTGCGAAAAGACGCTCCTGGTATCGCGGGCCACCTCGATCACACGATTCACCATCGGCAGATCGTCTGGATGGACCTGTTTTTCAAAGGACCCGGGTGTCCCATCGAAGCTGCCGGGCTCGAAGCCGAACAGGCGCTCCGTGTGCCCCTCCCAGATGACCCGCCCCGTGGCAAGATCCCAATCGAACGTGCCCACTGCGGCTGCATCCATGGCGAGTTTCAGGCGGCGCTCGCTGGCGGATAGCGCCGCCTCGGCCTCGCGCCGGCGCTCCTCGCTGTCGAGATGCTCCAGGCCGAACTCCAGATCGCGCGTTACCTGCTGGAGCAGTTCCACCTGTTCTGGGCCGAAGACGCCCGCCTCCACCGCGTAGACGGAAAGCAGCCCGCCCGGCACTCCATCCACGAGAATGGGAAAGGCGGCCGACGCGCGCCAGCCCGATTCGGCAGCGGCTTCCCGCCACCGCAGCGTCCGCGGATCGTCCAGAAAGTCGTTGCAGATATAGGGTGTGCCGGTGCGGAAAGCAGTCCCCGCGGGGCCTTGAGCCTCAGGCCTTTCGTCGGCGAAAACCCGGATGCGATCCGCATAGTCCTGGGTATCGCCGAACCGCGCCACCGGTACCAGCTCGTGGGTCGCGGAGTCATGCCAGGCAATCAGCGCCATGGCAAACTTCCCAATCTCCACCAGCACGCGCACCACTTCGTTGAGGAGTTCTTGCCGCGACCGGCTACGCACCACAGCGTGGCTCACGTGGCTCGACGCAACATATAACCTCCCGAAGCGTGCGATCTCGGCCTGAAGCTCTGCTTCGTTCATGCGTGGCCCGAACGGCGCCGGCCTTCCCGGCTGCCTGATTCCACCGGCTCCCTTTCAGCGAGCATGACTGCCTGATTTGAAGCGCCAACCCGCCGCTCGCCCTTTTCCGAAGTATGCGCCCCTGGCCTGTTGGCGGCAATCCCCCGAACCCGTTCGGAGTACCTTCGCTGCCCGCCACCTGAATGTGTAGAGTAACTCAACATTGGGTCCCGGCTCGAGTTCACTCAGCTGACGCCCGGTGCCCTCAGGTCGGAACGAAGCATTTCGAAGCGCGTCGCGCTTACTCCAGCGGGAAACCCGATTCTTTCAGCGCGCGCCAGCCGCCGTCGAGCGAAATGACGTTGGCGTAGCCCATCTTTCGCAGATTGTCGGCCGCCAGCGCAGAGCGGAATCCGCCGCCGCAATAGAGCACCAGGGTCGCGGAGTGGTCCGGCACGCGGGCTTCGATATCGCGCTCGATAATACCCTTGCTCAAGTGAATCGCCCCCGCCACATGGCCGCCGGCCCACTCGCTTTCCTCGCGCGTATCCACCAGCAGGTGCGGCTCGCCCGACGCGCGCAGCTTGCGGTAGCCTTCGACGTCCATCTGCTGAACACGCGTCTTGGCGTCATTGACCAACTGCAGGAAACCCTCGCTGTGCTTCATCGATTCAGCCTTCTTCGCCGCTGCGGATGCTCACTCGACACGTTCGATGCGGGCTCCCGCGGCGGCCAGCTTCTGTTCGATCTTCTCATAGCCGCGGTCGATGTGGTAAACGCGGTCGATCACGGTTTCACCCTTGGCTACCAGCGCGGCCAGCACCAGGGACGCACTGGCCCGCAGGTCGCTCGCGATCACCCCCGCTCCGGTGAGCGCGCGCGGCCCGGCCACCATGGCCTGCTTGCCGTCGACGCGGATGTTGGCGCCCATCCGCGCCATTTCCTGTGCGTGCATGAAGCGGTTCTCGAAGATGGTTTCGACAATGATCGCAATCCCCTCCGCCTGCGTCATTAACGCCATGTATTGCGCTTGCAAATCGGTGGCGAAGCCGGGATACTCCTCCGTGGTCATGTCCACCGAGCGCAGTTTGCCGGCCGAACGCACGCGCACCCGGTCGGCGGCCGGTTGTGTCACCTCCGCCCCGGCCTGTTGCAGCTTCGCCACGAGCGCGCCTACGTGCTCGGGATTGCAGTCCGTCACCGTCACGTCGCCGCCGGTGAGTGCGCCGGCCACCAGAAAAGTGCCGGTTTCAATCCGGTCTGGGATGATCGCATGGTCGGCGCCACCCAACTGGTCGACGCCCTGGATGCGGATCGTGGAAGTGCCCGCGCCCTCGATTTTGGCGCCCATCTTGCTCAATAGCTGGGCCAGGTCCACCACTTCGGGCTCGCGCGCGGCATTGCGCAGCACGGTTTCGCCTTTGGCGAGCGCCGCCGCCATCATCAGGTCCTCCGTGCCGGTGACGGTGATCCGGTCGAAATGGACCGTGGCGCCGCGCAGTCCTTCCGGCGCCACCGCTTCGATGTAGCCGTGCGATTGGTTGATGCGCGCGCCCAGTTGCTCCAGCCCGAAAATGTGCAGGTTGATGGGCCGCGCGCCGATGGCGCATCCGCCCGGCAGCGAGACGCGCGCCCTGCCGGCTCGCGCCACGAGCGGGCCCAGCACCAGGCTGGAGGCACGCATCGTCTTCACCAGCTCATAAGGCGCTTCCGGGGAGACGATCTTCGACGCCTCCAGGCGCACCGCGTCGCTTGCGACCTCCACCTTGGCGCCCACGTCCACCAGCAGCCGCTGCATGGTGCGGATGTCGCGCACCCGCGGGATGCGGCGGAGCATCACCGGCTCCGCGGTGAGCAGCGCAGCCGCCAGCGCGGGCAGCGCCGAATTCTTCGACCCGCTGGCCGCAATCTCGCCCCGCAGAGCGTTCCCGCCGGTAATTACGAATTTATCCATGCGAACTCTTTCAACCAGGGCACGCGAATGCGTCCCTCCGTTTTTCAACTGGACAGCGCCGCGGAAACCCTGCCGCCGGCGGCCGCTAATGACCGTTCGGCCGCCTCGCGCCCGCAGGCCTTCCGGCTCATCACCAGGGCCACAGCAACTTGGCCGCCACTCGCTTCCAGCAACTCCGCGGCACGCTCCTCGCTCACTTCGCCAGCCGCGGCGATGATCCGCCGCGCCCGGTCCGCCAACTTGCTGTTCTTCGGCTGCACATTCACCATCAGGTTCCCGTACACATAACCCAGCCGGATGAACACCGCCGTGGAGAGCATGTTGAGGACCAGTTTCTGCGCGGTGCCCGCCTTGAGGCGTGTCGAACCGGCAATCACTTCCGGCCCCACCACCGGCGTGACCGCGATTTCGGCTGCGCGTTCCAGCCGCGAACCGGAAGCGCAACTGATTCCCACCGTCACCGCGCCCAGCCGCCGCGCTTCGGCGATGGCGCCCAGCACATAAGGAGTCCGGCCGCTCGCCGCCAGCCCCACCAGCGCGTCACGTGCCGTGAATCCGCGGCTGGCGAGATCCCTCGCACCTGCCGCCGCGTCGTCTTCGCTGGCTTCGGCGGCGCGGCTCACGGCCGGCTCTCCTCCCGCGATGATGCCCGTCACCAGCGTCGCCGGCGCGCCAAAGGTGGGCGGAATCTCGGCTGCGTCCAGCACCCCGAGGCGGCCGCTGGTTCCCGCGCCGAGATAGAACAGCCGGCCGCCCCGCTCGAGCGCGCCCGCAATCGCTTCCACCGCGCGCGCGATCGCCGGGATCTCCCGTTCCACCGCCTCGGCCACCTTCGCGTCCTCGCGGTTGATAATCCGCAGCGCGGCTTCCGTGCTGACGGTGTCAATCGCCGCCGAAGCTGGATTGCGTTGTTCGGTGAGAAGCTCTTCCAGCATCTTTCATGAGGCGTGGCACGTGCAGGCCACCCGCGCACTACACCAGCCTAGCACCCGCGCTATATTCGGAACAGTGCGCTACCTGTTGAGCGGCCGCCTTCCCTCGCCGTCCGCCATCCTGCTGGTGGAAAGCGGCTCGCGCGCCATCCTGGAAAAAGTCATCGCCGGCTTGCGGGGCTCCTGGGGCGCGGAGGTCCCCATCGATCTCGTCTCCTGTTTCGCCAACTTGCCGCGCGGCCTCGACCACGCCACCACGCGCGTCTACCGCGTCTCCGACTATAGCGGCCGCCGCGCGCGCCGCCGTCTCTACAGCGAACTGCGCGCCCGCCGTTACCCGCTGATGGGCATCCTCTGCTCCGAAGAGCCGCTCATGATGAAGTGGAAATGGGCGCTCGCCTTACGCGTGCCGGCCAAGATTTTCATCATCAACGAGAATGCGGATTACTTCTGGCTGGACCGCACCCACCTCAAGACCATCCGCCAGTTCGCGCTCTCGCGCGCCGGTCTGGCGGGAAGCGGCGCGGTGCGGACCTTGGTCCGCGTGTTTTCGTTTCCGTTTGCGTTATTCTATTTGCTGCTCTATGCGGCCGCTATCCAGGCCCGCAGGGCGCTGCGCCTTCGCTTCCGGCGCGCGGGCGCCGCGTCGTAGAATCTTGGTGTTTTCGGCCGCTGGGAATATGACGGGCTACCCGCGCCACCGCGGGGAGCGCTCTTGAGGAGGCAAGTCGGCTCATGAAAGCGATTCAGGTGAAGCAGCCCGGCGGGGCGGAGAAGCTGGAATTAGTGGAGCTTCCCATTCCGCAACCCGGCGCCCAACAGGCGCTGGTGAAGATCGGCGCCAGCGGCGTCAACTTCATCGACGTTTATTTCCGCACCGGACTGTACAAAGCCGATTTCCCCTTGGTCGTCGGCCAGGAAGCTGCCGGCACGGTCGAGGCGGTGGGCGCCGAAGTCACGGAAGTCGCCCCCGGCGATCGCGTCGCCTATTGCATGACCCGCGGCGCTTATGCCGAATACGCCGTGGTGCCCGCGGCGCAACTGGTTAAGATCCCGGACCACGTCGACTTCCCGACGGCTGCCGCGGCCCTGCTGCAGGGCATGACCGCTCATTACCTCACTCATTCCACGTTTGCCTTGAAGAACGGCGACACCTGCCTGGTGCATGCCGCCGCCGGCGGCGCCGGAGGGCTGGTCGCGCAGATGGCGAAGATGCTCGGCGCGCGCGTGTTCGGCACCGTGTCCAGTGACGAGAAAGCGCGCATCGCCGCCGAAAACGGCTGCGACGAAGCGATCGTTTATACCCGCCAGGATTTTGCCGCCGAGGTCAGGCGCCTCACCGCGGGCCGCGGCGTGGACGTGGTGTACGATTCGGTGGCCAAAACCACCTTCGAGCAGAGCCTCAACTCACTCCGCCCGCGCGGCCTGCTGGCGCTCTTCGGGCAGTCGAGCGGCCCGGTCCCGCCATTCGACCCTTCGATCCTCAACGCCAAAGGCTCACTCTTTCTTACCCGCCCGACCTTGGGACACTACGTGCTCACTCGCGACGAACTGCTCTGGCGCGCGGGCGATGTGTTCCGCTGGATCGATGCCGGCAAGCTTCGCGTGCGCGTCGGCCGCGTCTATCCGCTGTCCGGAGCGGCTCAGGCCCACCGCGACCTGGAAAGCCGCCAGACCACCGGCAAACTGGTTCTCAGCCTGCCGTGACACCTCCATGAACCTGCAGGCTCGCCTGACCCTCTCTTTCGTTTTGCTGGCGATTCTGCTGGCCGGCATCATCTCCTCGGTCGATCTCGCCGGCGAGATCAACCAGCAATTCGCCGCCACGCTGGAGCGCGCCGACAACCTCGGCAACCTGGCCGCCGATCTGGTGAGTCAGGCCTTGAATCGCCAGCTCAACAAATCGCTGGCCGAGGCGGCGGGCGATCGCGAGGTTCTGGCGCTGCTGCGCGACACCATGCTGGCCTCCCACGCCATTGTCGAGATCGCCGTCGTCACCCCCGGCAACGTGATTCTCGCCGATTCCATCCCGGACGAGATCGGCAAGGTCTCCGGACCCTACCGCGATTTCCGCCCGCTGGTGACGAACAACGGCTGGTACGGCAAGTGGCGCGTGCTGCGCGATAAGACCTACTATCAGCTGCAGCAGTCCCTGGGACCGGAGAACGGGCAGCCCGTCCTGTATGTGCGCGTGGTGGTCGCTCCCGCGCTGATCCGCGATTCGATTCTTCCCCGATTGGAGGAGAACGCCATCGTGGCCCTGTTTTCCGTGCTGGGCGCTGCCCTGGTCACCATGCTGGTCTCGGCTGTCGCCTTCCGCCCTTTGAGCCGCCTGCGCCGGCAGGTGGAGTCGATCGCCAGCGGAGAGAATCCGTCGGAAGACGCGGCCGATTTGAAGGCCGGCACCGACGACCTCGCGGTCATTTCTTCCCGCGTTACTCAGCTCGGTCTCCAATTGAAGGGCGCGCAGTTTGAGGTTTCCGACCTGCGCGGCAATATCGGGCGGCTGTTGCGCGACCTGGAAGAAGCCGTGTTCCTTTTCAATCGCGAAGGCAGGCTGCTCTTCGCATCCGGCACGGTGGAAAAGTTCACCGCCGCGCAAGGTTCCGCGCTCACCGGCAAGAGCATCGCCGCGGTCTTCCCGCCTGAGACCCCTTTGGGGCAGGTGATCGCCGACACAGCCGCCAGCGGTCTCCCCCTCAACCGGCGCCGGGTTGAGGTTGGCGGCGCATCGTCCTCAAGCGTCCCATGGGCGCTGCTTTCCGTAGACCCGCTCACCGGCCCGGGCGGCGCCGGCTCCGGCACCCTCATCCGCCTGCGCGATCCCGAAGCGCAGCGCAATCTTGGCCGCGAGCTGCAAACCGCCGACCGTCTGGCCGCGCTCAGCCGCGTCTCCGGCGGTGTGGCTCACGAGGTGAAGAATCCCCTCAACGCGATTCTGCTGCATGTAGAGGTGGCGCGCAGCAAGCTGGCACGCGGAGACACCGAACTGGCGCCGCAGATGGATATCATATCGAGCGAGATTCTGCGCCTCGACCGGGTAGTAAAGACCTTTCTCGATTTCACCCGGCCGGTGGAGCTCGACCTCGCCAACATGCCGCTCGACGAGTTCGTGCGCGACATCGTCGATCTCGCCCGTCCCCAGGCCGACGCGTCCCAAATCAAGGTGGCCGCCGCGCTGAAGGCCGAGGGCGTCGAGGTGCGCATTGACCGCGATCTTTTGAAACAGGCCGTCCTCAACATCGTCGTCAATGCAATCGAAGCCATGCCCGGCGGCGGCGATCTGCTCTTCGAGTCCTCGACGTCGGGCGACACCGCCGAGATCCGGATCGTCGATTCCGGCCCCGGCATCTCGCCCGATTTACGCGCGAAGATCTTCCGCCTCTACTTCACAACCAAACCGACGGGCTCGGGCATCGGCCTGGCGATGGCTTTCCGGATTGTGCAACTCCACGATGGTACAATCGATTTCACCAGCGAACCCGGGAAAGGAACGGCATTTTTCATACGCCTGCCCATCGCGGCATGAGGGTTGGCGTCGGAGATGATCGTGACGTATCTGAACCCATCGCTCCCTGAAAGAACGCTCTCCGGCTGCGGCCTCCGAGGCCGGACAAACCGAGCCGCGGCCGCCAGGGAGCGGTTTATCCGCGGCGGGGAACTCGCTTTGGTTCTGGTTCTGCCGCTTTTGCTGGCCGGGTGTTTCCTGCAAGGCAAGCAGCCCGCGGCGCAATCCACGCCCGCGGCCCCTGCGCCGGCCGCGAAGTCTTCTTCCCCACCCCCGCCGCTTTCCGTGCCGCAAACCCAGGTGGAAATCCCGCCGCCCCAGCCGGTCCCGGAGGGAGCCGTGGCCGCGGGCCAGACACCCCCGGATGCACCCCAGCCTGCGGCCTCACAGCGCCCGGCGCGCCACAGCATGGGTCCGCCTGTCCCCAGTCCAGCCAAGTCCGAGCCCGCCGCGCCCCCTGCCGTCAATGAAGAACCGGCTCGCCCTCCTATTCAGGAAGTGCTCTCTCCCGACGATCGTAAGCGCCTTCTGGACTCGGCGGCGGAAAGCAAACGGGAAATCCGGCGGTTGGTGGAACTGGTGCGCCAGCGCCATCCTGGCGCCGTCGAGTCCGGCGTGATCAGTCGCATCGAAGGAATGGTCAAATTGTCGGACGACGCCGAAGCCAAGGGTGACATGCGCGAAGCCGACGCTCTGGCGCAGCGCGCCCTGGTGCTTGCCAAGGATCTCGAAAGTGGACGCTAGCGAGTTCGCTGCCCGCCGCCAACGGCTGGCCGCCGCCCTGGCCGCGCGCAGAACCGAGGCCATGTTGGTCTCGGCCGCTCCCAACGTGCGCTATCTTTCCGGCTTCACCGGCGATAACGCCGCCCTTCTGCTGCTCCCCGGCAAGGCCCTTCTCTTTACCGATCCGCGTTATGCCATCCAGGCGCGACAGCAGGTTTCCTGCCGGGTCCGAATCTGCCGGGGCTCGCTCATCGAGGGCGTATCCGCCGCGCTGCGCAAGCTGGGCGCGGCGCGCATCGGCTATGAGCCCGCGCGGATAACCTGCGCCGCCTTTGCCACGCTCCAGTCCCGGTTGCCGATGAGGGCCTCGCTCGATCCGCTCCCCGGGCTCGTCGAGGAGCTGCGGATGATCAAATCCGCGGCCGAGCTCGCGCTGATCCGCCGCTCCGTCGAGCTGAATTCGCGCGCCTTTGAGCTCGCCGTAAAGCGGGTGCGCCCCGGCATGACCGAGCGCGACCTGGCCGCGGAGATCGAATACCGCATGCGCCGCCTGGGCGCTGAAAAACCAAGCTTCGATACCATCGTCGCCGGCGGCCGCCGCTCCGCCCTTCCCCACGCCGAACCCACCGCGGCCCGCCTCCGCAATGGCGACCTGGTGGTGGTCGATATGGGCTCGTTTTGCGACGGCTACGCGAGCGACATGACGCGCATGTTGTTCCTCGGCACACCCGGCGCCCGCGTCAGGCGCGCCTACCGCGCGGTGCTCGAAGCGCAACAGGCCGGCGTCGACGCCGTGCGCTCCGGAGTCAGCGCCGCGCGCGTCGACGCCGCCGCTCGCCGCGTGCTGCGCGGTTACGGCTTGGAGCGCGCGTTCGTCCATTCCACCGGCCACGGCCTCGGCCTGGAAATCCACGAACCCCCGCGCCTGGGCAAGCGCGATCAGACCCTCCTCCAGCCCGGCATGGCCGTGACCATCGAGCCCGGCGTGTACCTGGAAAACTTCGGCGGCATCCGCATCGAAGATACCGTGGAAGTGACCGCGGCCGGCTGCAAGGTGCTTACACCGACGCCCAAGGACCTGCGCGTGATCTGAGCGCCCCGAAGGGCCGGGACGGCGGTGGGCGGGGAACCGGTTCGAACGAAGCTCAGCCTGCGCTGCCGCCGGCTCGTTTCACCCCACCTCGTAGTGCTCCAGTATCTCCTGCCACTTCCCTTGCGCTTTCAGCAGCAGTTCCACCATTTCGCGCACCGCGCCTTCGCCGCCGGCGGCTTTCGTCACGTAATGAGCCGCCCGCCTCACTTCCTCGCGCGCGTTGGCGGTGGCGACGGCCAGGCCCACGCGGCGCATGATCACGATGTCGGTGAAATCGTCGCCGATGTAGGCCACCCGGCTTGCATCGATCTTGGCGTCGGCGAGAATCTCCTGCAAAATCGGGATCTTCTCGATGTGACCCTGGTAGATGTACGCCATCTTGCACTGGCGCGCGCGCTCCTCGGTGGCCGGCGAAAGCCGCCCGCTGATCACGCCCGTCTTGATGCCCTTCCAGCTCAGCCACTGCAGGCCGATTCCATCCTGCGAATCGAACCCCTTGGTCTCGACCATCTTCCCTTCGGCGTTTGGCACGTTGTAAAGCCTGCCGTTGGTGAGCACGCCGTCCACGTCCATCAGCAGCAATTGGATTCGGCTGGCGAGCGCCAGCACTCCCGGATTAGGGTCTGTCATGGATCCTAGACATTATAAGTGCCGGCTGAAACCGTGCCGCCTTTGCCCGTCCAGTTCGTGTGGAAAAACTGGCCGCGCGGGCGGTCGATGCGCTCGTAAGTGTGCGCGCCAAAGTAGTCGCGCAGCGCCTGCAGCAGGTTGGCCGGCAGGCGTTCGCAACGGTAGCCATCGTAGAAAGAGAGCGCCGTCGTGAACGCAGGCACCGGCACCCCCGCTTCCACCGCGCGCGCCACCACGCGTCGCCACGGCGTCTGGCAGCGGTCCATCACTCCGTGAAAGTAATCGTCCAGCAGGAGGTTGATCAGTTGCGGATTGCGGTCGAAAGCTTCCTTGATCTTGCCCAGAAACGCGGAGCGAATAATGCATCCGGCGCGCCACACCAGTGCGATGCCGCCGTAATTCAGATTCCACTTGTATTCCTTGGCCGCTTCCTCGAGCAGCATGAAGCCCTGTGCGTAAGAAACCAGCTTCGAGGCGAGCAGCGCCTGGCGCACGTCCTCGACAAACGCCTTCCGGTCGCCGCTGAACTGGAACGGCGGCCCGCTCAGGATCTTCGATGCCGCCACGCGAGCCTCCTTCATTGCGCTCAGGCAGCGCGCGAACACCGCTTCGCCGATCAGCGTCACCGGAACGCCCAGTTCGAGCGAGCTGTCGCTGGTCCACTTGCCGGTGCCTTTTTGTCCGGCCGTATCGAGGATTTTATCCACCACGTAGTCGCCGTTCTCGTCTTTGTAGCCGAGCACGTCCCGCGTGATTTCGATCAGGTAGCTGTCCAGTTCCGTCCGGTTCCACTCGTCGAAGACGTCGTGCATCTCCTGGTTGCTCATGCCGAGGCCCTGTTTGAGCATCTGGTAGGCTTCGCAAATCAGCTGGATGTCGCCATACTCGATACCGTTGTGCACCATCTTGACGAAATGGCCGGCGCCGTCGCTGCCCATCCAGTCGCAGCACGGCTCGCCATTCGGAGTCTTGGCGCAAATGGCCTGGAAAATGTCCTTGACCAGCGGCCACGCCTTGGCGCTGCCGCCGGGCATCATCGAAGGACCGAAGCGCGCGCCTTCCTCGCCGCCCGAAACACCGGTGCCGACAAACAGCAGACCCTTGCTCTCCAGGTACGCGGTGCGGCGGATGGTGTCGGGAAAATGCGAGTTGCCGCCGTCGATGATCAGGTCGCCGGGTTCGAGGTGCGGCAGCAGCGTCTCGATGAAGTCGTCCACCGCCTGTCCCGCCTTCACCATCAGCATGATCTTGCGCGGCCGCTTCAGCAGGCTGACCATTTGCTCGATCGAATGCGCTCCCA
>Ga0335078_10011321_pt1 | contig 13223 bp, 10 predicted proteins | sample Lox_Sample_32_FD_206711 | JGI IMG/M metagenome (GOLD analysis project Ga0335078, IMG submission 206711) | Soil microbial communities from Loxahatchee National Wildlife Refuge, Florida, United States - Lox_Sample_3.2 | ecosystem: Environmental > Terrestrial > Soil > Wetlands | place: USA... | reverse complement strand
GATCCTAAGATTTGCTCGAATGCCGATCGGGCTTGTGTTGATTGCGTGTGGCATAGCACTGACGCGATATACCAGCCCTAGGATCGGAACAACTGTTCAGTTTGGCTACGCCGCTTTGATAATGGTTGGATTTGTAATGACGCTGCCAAAGGCAGGGGAGTGGATCGGCCGAGCGCTACGCCCACTGATGGACTGGGCATTCGGGTCAGAAGGCGTTCTAGCGGTTGAGTCGATGATCCAGTCACCGTTAAGAACTTCAGCCACTGTCGGCGCGCTGATGATGGGGCTTGGGTTTGTATTCTCGACCCAGGCGTTCATACGCAGTGAAAGGGCAACTTTCTCTCGAGCGATGAACAACCTGATCACGGCTGACATCTACGTTGGAACAACTGATTTAATGCGGACAAGCTCTTATCACTTTGCCCAGCAGGCGGGCCTGCGTATTGCAGCCATTGACGGCGTCAACAGAATTGAGAATTTGCGCTGGGCCTTTGTTCCTTATCGAGATCAGAGCATCGGTCTGGTTTCAATTGAAACCGATGGTTGGTTCAGACGCACGCCGCGCGTTTTGGAGCAGGGCAGTGAAGCAGATGCCCGGGAACTTGTTCCGCAGGGGAAGGGCGCACTGGTCTCCCGAAACTTCACCACTCGGTGGCACATCGGTGTCGGCGGCAAGTTGAAATTGGATACTCCGAACGGACCGCTGACCCTGCCGGTGCTCGGGACCATCGAGGACTACTCGTCGGAAACGGGTGCGGTTTTCATCGACCGGGCCGTGTACAAGAAATATTGGCATGACGACTCAGTTGATTTTTTCGAGGCCGTTCTAAACTCAGGGATCGATCCCCACGCCGTCAAGAAGGAAATCGAGCAGGCATTCTCCGATGATTACCGTGCCTTTGTATATACGAATACTGACTATAAGGCCAAGCTCAATGAATTGCTTGACCGGTTCTTTGCGCTCAATTACAGCCAGATGGTGATCGCTATCATTGTGGGCGCTTTGGGTATCATCAATACCTTAATCATATCGATATCAGAGCGCAAGCGTGAAATTGGAATTGTCCGGGCGATCGGAGGACTTCGCGGCCAAATTCGGAAGATGATAATGCTCGAGGCCGCCGTGCTTACCGTCGCTGGCCTTACAATGGGCTTGCTTAAGAGCCTGGTTGATACCTATTTTCTGGTTCGAATCGGCGCGGCAGTGCTCATCGGCGACTCTTTCTCTTATAGCTTTCCCGGTCCGCTTGTATTGCTCATCCTGCCAGTCGTTATGTCAATGTCGCTGCTTTCTGCTTGGTGGCCCTCGCGACAAGCTTCGCGGCTAAAGGTTGTGGAAGCGATCGGCTATGAATAGCTCCGCCCGACGCATGCTGGAATCTTCGTGAACTGGAAAATCAATTCCTCAAGGCGAGCGGCACGTTTAATGTTCGTGTGATTCATATTTTCCGTTGGGGACTATCACTGAAACTTTTCAAGTGATAAATGATGCCGTTGGCGTTTTTCGCTTGCTGTGAATTTTCGCCGAAAAACTTGCCGTTGTGTGGTCGTTATGCTATAAACGCCTATTTACCATTTGGCTTGATTTGCAGCTCGTAAGCCTCCCAATCCGTCAAGGAGAACAAAGAACGCTATGCAATTATTGCTCGTCCTGATCATCAGCGTCCTGTCGCTGGTGTTTGCAATCTGGCTCACCACAAACGTGCTAAAGAACGATACCGGGACGCCAGAGATGCAGTTCATTTCAAATGCTATTAAAGAGGGCGCGGAGGCGTTTCTGCGCCGGCAATACCGAACAATCTCATTACTAAGTATCGTATTCGCGGCGATCATATTTGTACTTTACGGCTTTCTCAGGACAGCGAATCCGAACGATCCCGTCCAGCCGCTCCCGATGGCCGGTTATGTGACCGCATCGTTTGTTCTTGGCGCGCTGTCGTCGGGCATCGCCGGATACATAGGGATGTTCGTTTCCATCCGCTCTAATATTCGAACGGCTTCCGCCGCACGCACCTCGCTCAATCGGGCTCTTCAGATAGCAATGCGTGGGGGAGCGGTATCAGGCCTGTTCGTCGTCGCGATGAGCCTTTTGGGGGTCGGTGGACTATATGCAATCCTGAGCAAGCTTGGGGGACTGCCGCCGGACAAGATACCGTTCCTAATTGTTGGCTACGGTTTCGGTGCGTCGTTTGTGGCGCTATTTGCTCAGCTTGGGGGCGGAATTTACACCAAGGCCGCCGACGTCGGGGCGGATCTGGTAGGCAAGGTCGAGGCGGGTATCCCAGAAGACGATCCCCGCAATCCTGCGGTGATTGCTGACCTTGTTGGTGACAACGTCGGCGACTGCGCGGGCCGCGGCGCCGACCTGTTTGAATCAACCGCCGCCGAAAATATCGGCGCGATGATATTGGCCGCAAGTCTGGCGCTGGCGGCTGAGCGAAGCGGATTGGATTTCGCGCACGGGCTTATCGGAGTGATGTTATTCCCGCTTGTTGTTCGCGCATTCGGCCTTATCGCATCAATTGTGGGAGTGATGGCAGTTCATACAAAGGAAACCGATGATCCAATGAAGGCGCTTAATCGTGGTTACTATATAACTACCGTCCTGGCCGCGATCGGGTTTTTTATTGGGTCGAAGTGGCTCTTATCAGCGGGTGGAAGTGTGCCGGCCGGCGACCCGCGGCAGAATGCATGGCTGTACTATTTCGCGTGCGGGATCATAGGTCTGCTCACGTCAGTCGCCTTCGTTTTCATAACGCAATACTACACTGAATACAAATACCGGCCGGTCAAGTCTATCGCTGAGGCTTCTCAGACCGGTCCCGCAACCAACATAATCGCGGGCATCGCAGTCGGATTTGAGTGCACCGCGCTCCCAGTAATCGTGATATCGATCGCGATCGTTGCTTCTTACTATCTGGGTGGGAAAGTGGGTCTGCCGGGCTCTGGTTTGTTCGGAACCGCCGTTGCAACCATGGGGATGCTTGGCACCGCCGCTTACATTCTGGCGATGGATACGTTTGGTCCGATCACCGACAATGCCGGGGGCATCGTGGAGATGAGCAACCAGCCCGATGAGATAAGAACCAAGACTGACCGGCTTGACGCGGTCGGTAATACTACCAAGGCTCTTACCAAAGGATACGCGATAGGCTCGGCGGCGCTTGCGGCTTTCCTCTTGTTTTCGGCCTATCTGGATGAGGTACGTGAGTACACGCTGCCAGCCGCTCCTGTTGCGACAGCGCGTACGCCTGGAGCCCCGGTGATTACTCCTCAGTTGGCTAAATCACCGGCCAACCAGCCTGCGAGCGATATGTTCACTTTCAATAGAAAGACCGGTGAATGGGTGGCGAGCGTGAATCTTGCCAAACCGGAGGTCTTCGTTGGCGGATTGCTAGGGGCGATGTTGGTGTTCCTGTTTTCAGCGTTTGCAATTAAGGCCGTGGGCAATGCCGCCTACACGGTGATAAACGAGGTGCGCCGGCAATTCAAGGAGAAGCCGGGCATATTAAAGGGCACCGACAAACCTGATTATGCTCGGTGCGTTGATATAGTAACGGCGGGCGCTTTAAGGCAGATGGTGACGCCCGGTCTACTGGCGGTCGGAATGCCGATCGCCGTCGGCGTCGTTTTCAAGTTTTTGGGAATCGGTGCCGAGACCGTTGCAGCTTTTCTAATGGTCGGGACGATTTGCGGCATCCTGGTCGCGACCTTCCTGAACAATGGCGGCGGCGCCTGGGACAACGCCAAGAAATACATTGAAACCGGGATGTACGGAGGCAAGCGCTCTGAGGCACATAAAGCGGCGGTTGTCGGCGATACAGTTGGAGATCCGTTTAAGGACACCGCGGGGCCTAGCCTGCACGTGTTGATCAAATTGCTTTCTACTATCACGCTGGTGCTTGCTCCCCTGTTCATCTAGACAGGCGCGGTAGTCCGGGGCAAAAGCTGGTTCAAATGAAGGGAGCGTTGCACACCCGACGCTCCCTTTTAAGTTGCGCCTTAGTGCGGTTTCAATCATAATAGCTTGTTAAAACAAAGTTTTGGGGAAGCCTATAAATGCCAGAAGATAAAGTAATAAAGAGCGGGCAATTCACGTTTGGCAGGCTGTTATTTCTTGTCATATCAGGTGGCGTATTTTTCATCGTCGTAGCCGAAGGTTACTTGAAGACTGGGTACCTGCTACTGACGCTAATTCTGTGTGTGTTGCTACTTCTGGTAGCTGTCGACTACGCCGTAGATCTGGACAAGGTCGATTTTTCCGCGACCCAAACCCCGACCGGTCCAAGTCCTTTACCCGTCCCGACGGAGTCAGCGGGGATGCCATCTTCCGCAAGCCGGTCTAGCAAAACAAAGCGTGCGCCGGCCAAAGCTGGCAAGCGAAGACGGTAAAGGGCGGGTGGGCCGCGAGAGTTGGTTCGCTCGCGGTGTCATACTTATCTCGATACGATTCACAAGGTCGTGATGGCATACTGAAAATGCAGGTAGACGGATCAAATCAGATAGTGAGGGCGGCAGCGGCCCTTTTTGAGCGTGAGCGCTCGCTTGAGGATCTGATTGTTCTTGTAAATTCGCTCACGTCCGTGCCGACCCTCGAAGAAGTCAACGACTGGTTCGCAACCGCCTTTCTCCGCCAGCGCGACTACGAACAATACCGGCTGTTTTCCACTCACAATTACGCCAGGAATCTGGTTGTCCGCAGTGAATTTGCTGAGATGCTGTTTCTGTGTTGGCGTCCCGGCCAACGGACTCCGATTCACGATCACGGTGGTTCTATAGGTGTGGTTTTGGTTTGTGAGGGAATGATGACGGAGACGATGTATGAACATGCGCCTGAGGGCCATGTCCGTCCGTACTCCACTTACCGGCGCTCACCAGGGTCGACGACCGGCGCTGACGTTCCCGACATTCATCAGCTGATCAACCTGGAGCCCGAGGGACGTGATCTTGTAACTCTGCATTGCTACGCTCCCCCACTGTCCGTGCTCAATACTTATAGCCAATCCAGTGCGCGAGTCGGCCACTGGCGCGAGCATTATTTCTGTGAAGGCGCTGGGATATAACCGCGAACTGCACCCGGCGCCCGATTACTGGCTCTTGTGTGCCTCAAAATAATGCTGTGAGAATACCTGTGTTTCGCGGGACAGGAATAGGCCGGACCGCTCCGCGGACTATCGACCTTGCTCGAACTTCGCTTGACAGATCACCTGCTCTCGATCAAACTTGCCTCTCTGAATTGTGGCCTTGGATGGCCAAGACAGCGGCCCTCGAACCTCGCGGCGGTTCCAGGGGTTGTTAATGCGTTGATGACTTGGTAGTATTCGATTAGCAGACAGAATGGAATTGTCCGGATTCTGTTGCGCAATTATGGCGCGGTTCTCTAGTGGCCTTTTGGCTGACCTACCAAAAATCCCCTTTTCAGCAGGATTGTATATCTTTCTCTCTGGCGACAATTTTTGGCCTGGAGCGACCCTTCTTGCCTTGGAGGCTAATTGAGAATCGTTGTAATCGGCTACGGCAGAGTAGGTTCACGCACGGTGGCGTCGTTGGTCCAAAGTGGGCACCAAATTTCGCTCATAGATAAAGATGGGACCAGACTGAGTCAGGCTTCTCAGTTAGAGGGGGTTGAACTCTTTCAGGGGAACGGCATCGACGTCGACGTACAGCGTGATGCGGGGATGGGCGAAGCGGACATGCTGCTAGCGGTTACACGGGACGATAATGTCAATTTAATGGCTGCTCAGGTAGCCCGAAGCCACTTTCACGTACCCCGCGCCATCGCTCGAGTTTACGAACCAAGTCACGCTGAGGCTGCGCAGTCCGATCCAAAGCTGATGATCGTCTGTCCTACATTGACTGCCGTTACGATGATCGTCGACGCGGTAAATAAGCCTGAAGAGAGCCAGGATGTCAATTTTCAAGAACCGCCTGTTGTCAAAGCCCGTCCCCGCCACGGCGGACCGGAAGAGTCCAGATACATATTGATCGCCGGTGGCGGCAAAGTCGGCGTCAATCTTGCGCGGGCCCTATTCGAGAGCGGCCACGAAGTCGCGATAATCGAGCTGGATAGCGCAAGGGCCGCCAGCTTAAGCAATAAACTGGAATGTCCGATATTCATCGGCGATAGCTCTACTCACGACGTTCTGGAACAGGCTGGAGCGGCACGAGCGAGAGTCTTTGTGGCGTGCACCGGAAGCGATCAGGACAACTTGATCGCTTGCCAGGTCGCCAAAGGGGTTTTTGGAATCCCGACGGCGGTTGCCCGTGCTTCAAATCCGAAAAACGAAGAGGTAATGACGCGCCTGGGAGTTGATTCAACGGTCAGCTCGACAGCCATTATTCAACAGGTGATTGAGAGAGAATTGCCTACCGTTCGGATCAAAACGCTGTTGAGTTTGAAGGAAGGCTCGTTTCAAATCCTGGAATATCCTCTCGACAATACATCGAGAGCCGCGGGCCGGCTTGTGAAAGAAATCGATCTTCCGTCTCAGTCAAATCTGATCGCGATACTGCGCGGTGATATTACCGTCGTCCCTAGAGGCGAGACCAGACTGAGCGAAGGCGATGTTGTCGTAGCCCTTGTAAGTTCCGATCAGGAGGCCCAACTGCGGGAAGCCCTTCTGGGCCTCTAGTATTTGTTTGGCACCGTTATTCATTGAAGGAGATGCATTCCATACATAGCATATGAGCAAGAAGGTTTTGATCGTTGATGATCATCACGATACGTCGTTCACTCTGTGCAAGCTTCTAAAGATGGAAGGTTATGAGGTAGATCACGCGATTGACGGACTATGCGGCTATAAGACGGCAGCCGCGGGTCACCCCGACCTCATCGTAACTGACATACAAATGCCGCGGATGAACGGCATCGAAATGATCAGACGCATTAGAAGCGAAAACGAGCTCTCCAGCGTTCGGATTATTGTTATGAGCGCCTATGGGAAGCGCATAATTGACGATGCGATGAAAGCTGGGGCCGATGGTTATATAGAAAAACCGCTGGATCTCAAAAAGTTTCTGACCGCGGTCAAAAACGTACTTCCGGCTGGAGAAGTTGGACTCAACGCGACCGCGTCTCAGAGCGGTCCGGCATAAAAATAATCAGGCTTTCAGGGTTGATTTTACTGGGCGTCGGCGGGTCCGTAGATGATCGAGCTGGCTTCGACGGAGTTGTGCGCCGGGTCCGGCTTATCGAGGCTCGCGTCAAAGCAACAGGTTCGATTTCTGCCAGATTGCTTGGCTCTGTATAAAGCCTGGTCGGCTTTCTGGACCAGGTCCAGCGCGTTAAGGCTATCGGCTGGGAACGATGCAACGCCAAGGCTGATTGTCACCTGCAGGTTCCTTGGGGTCCCGCTGGCGGACGAGGGAAAAGCATGCTCTTCGACCTCTTTGCGGATTTGTTCGGCAACCGCCAGACCTTCCTCAGGCGATTTCTGAAGATACGCTAAGAACTCTTCGCCTCCGAACCGCGCTGCCAGATCGGCGCTGTGAATCGTATCTCGAATTATTCCGCCCACTTCCCGGATTATCTGACTGCCAACCAGATGTCCGTATCCATCATTAACGCGTTTGAAGAAATCCAAGTCCATCATTAAAACGCTTATCGGTTCGGGCAATGGAGCTGAACAGCCACGTTGGACCTCCCGATCCAGATCGGCAAAAAGGCTCCGGCGGGACCTCAATCCGGTTAGCTCGTCCCGTTGAATCATCTGATGGACGCGTTCTTGAAACTCGGTTTCAAACTCATCAAGCAAGGCGAATTTCAGCAGGTGCTCACCGACGCTGATCTTGTCCCCGTCTTGCAACAACTGGCTGGAACTGACGCGCACGCCGTTCAAATAGGTGCCGTTGGTAGACCCCATGTCGCTGAGGTAGTATTCGATGACGCCGCCCTGAGTTACCAGCCTGCTTATTTGGGCGTGCTGGCGGCTGGAAATCGTGTCTCTCAGAATGATGTCGGCGGTTGAACCCCGGCCGATGATGGTGCGGTCTGCGGTCAGGGGGACCGTAAGGCCGAGGCACTGCCCCTGGATGACAACAAGCACTGGATGCCTAAGCCCCGGGCGCACGACCTCGCTTAGATCCAGCTTTATGGTACGTTCGGCGTCGCCCACTCCATTCCTCCAACGCCAAAATATATCAGGACCACACCGTTATTACAATAATAACAATAATTAAGCGTACCAGAATTAAGCGTACCGCTTGGAAGTAGGCCGGGTAATCGCGTGGACGGGATTCACACTTATTTTCCGGCCAAGCGGTTGACCACCGGCGCCAGCGCCTCCCAGGTATCACCGCCAAAGATTACATAGCAGAAGCCGTATTGCTCGCGCCGCCGTTCGACCTCCTCTGTGATTGACTCGATTGTACCGATCAATACGTGGGGTGAGTTAAGGACCATCTCAGGCGAGGCTTTGAAACCTGCGGCTATTTGAGCCGCCGCTTGTTCACGATGCTCAGTGACGGCCGCCGCAAACACGGTCACGCTCAACTCAATGTCTCTTAAGCGATCCCCGGCGGCGGACTTCACCCATTCGATCTTTTGGGCAGTTGCCTCGGCACTGCCGGTCGCTGTAGCTTCGGCCATAATCGCTCCCGCGGTCATTGAGAAATTGACGTTAATGATGTCAGCTTCTCTCGCGGCGATCGATAAAATGCGTTTGCCACCGCCGCCGATGATAATTGGTGGATGCGGCTTTTGTACCGGTTTAGGTGTGCCTTCCAAATTGGCTATGTTGTAGTACTTGCCCGAGAACGAGAATGGCCCGTCCTCAAAGAGTCCTTTTATTATCTTTAGTCCCTCCTCAAAGCGGCTTATCCTAATGCCGACAGGGTCATAGGGCATACCGGCTTGTTCGTAGTCACTGATCATCCAGCCGGCGCCAAGCCCTAGTTCAAGCCTCCCGTCGCTGAGTAGATCAAGAGTTGCGGCTTCCTTTGCCAGGACTACTGGATGCCGGTAGTCGTTGTCTATTACCAGGGAACCCACCCGGAGCTTTGAAGTGGCTGAGGCAGCCGACATCATACCGGGAATCGGGGCCACCATTTCGCTAAAATGGTCTGGAACCAAAAAGGACGAATAGCCGAGGTCCTCCACCTTGCGCGCGGTTTCGGTCCATTGCCTCGCGGTAGCGGCTTTATAGATCTGGGCGCCAAACCGGAATTTGTTCGAACTGGGCATTTAACCTCCTAAGACGGTCAGTCTAATAGTGAATAATTGATCTCAAGCAATGTCCACGGATACTGTGAATAGGCACCATTGCTACCTAAAGCCAAAACAGAGCGGCAAGTAGGATATTAATGGTGTAAGGGCAAGCATTCAATTCAAGGCGCTAGAAAAAGCCCGTCCGCAAACAAATTGACTTGGGCACATGCAAGCAAGTAAGCGAGCCAGTCACCTTGACGCGCCATTATCAGGGTCAATAGAATTGAAGTCGAGGCAAATTGCATACGAATGGGTAACATGAACGGAAGCACGAATACTTCTACGTCTAGTGATACTGGAGTTGAACGCGTCGCCGAAGCCAATCTCCCGACCGAATTTGGGCTCTTTAGGATCCTGGGCTTTAGGAATCATTCGACCGGCGATGAGATTGTGGCCCTGGTTAAAGGGAACGTGAGCGGGGCCCGCTCTGTACTGGTCAGGCTGCATTCCCAGTGCTTAACCGGGGATGTGTTTTATTCGATAAAGTGCGATTGTGGCCGTCAGCTTCATCAGGCGATGAAAGAAATCGAACTGGCGGGAAGCGGCGTAATCGTGTACCAGCCCCAGGAGGGCAGGGGAATCGGGCTGCTGAATAAGATCAGAGCTTACGCGCTGCAGGACCAGGGGCAGGACACGGTTGAGGCAAACCTTTCACTTGGATTTGATGCCGACCAGCGCCAGTATGACGATTGCGCAGAGGTTCTTAAAAACCTGGGTGTGGTTTCGATCCGGCTTTTGTCGAACAATCCCGAAAAGGTTGCAGGGTTGAAATCAGCAGGGATAGACGTGATTGAGCGCGTTCCGATCGAGGTCGAACCAGACGACACGACGATTGACTACTTGAGAACAAAGAAGGCCAAGATGGGCCATATCTTGGACAAGATCGCGCTTAGATAGCTGCAAGCCCGATTATCCAGAGGTCACCTAAGATTTTTTCCTAGACGTTCTAACTCGAAACCAGCCGCTGAAGCTCTTCTGGACTTAGAGCAACGCAGTTGCCGTTAGCTCGATTGAGAACCAGTGAGTAACGGTTGGTCTTTTTGAAGGCGAGAAACTCGCCGGCGGTTTCCGCGTAATTGGCCCCTGCCCAAGCGTGACCGGGGGGCAAGCAGATTTCGTCTCCCCACTGCAGCACCCACCTACCGTTTTCGCCATCAGCGAAAACGGTTGTGATGTTGCTCCGCTGCATCTGAACTGCATTGAGCGATTCAAGTCCTTCGCGCAGCAGCGCAGCCCATTTTGGCGCTTCCTTCCGCGTCACGGCAGCGCGAATTGTCCCATCGGAAATTGCCAGCCCTTCAGGACTCGGTGAAACAATGAGCCTGAAGTCCGGTGCCCGGTCGCTGAACGAGCTGACGGTTCCGTTGCCGGCAAAAGACTCTAACGCACTCAACAAGCCAAAGGCGAATTGCAAATGGATCTCGATTCCTTTGACGGAAATCACAGGAGGGGTGTCACGACGCCCTGAATAAGGCTCTGAGAGGCGACCGGACCTGCGTTCCAGTTCGTCAATATGGCCCGCCGATAACAACACCCATCGGCCGCTGCGCTGGTCGCTGATGAGCAGCCTGCCCGCGGCAGTCGAAACGCTCAGCCATTCCGGCGGTGAGTAGGATTGCAACTGTTGCCGGGGGCCACCTTGGAATTGCTCGACGATATACCCGAGATCTCCGCGGCTCAACCAAATTTCTGACTGGGGATGTGACAGCAAAACATCCTCATTTATCGTCGCCAGGACCACCTCATCGGACGTTCTAGCAACGTCGTAATGTTCGGACCTGAACTGAATCGTGGCTTGATAGTGGTACAGGTCGTCTTTGGTTAACGAGGCCGTCCGGTTCTGGTGCACAAGTACGAGGCTGCCATTGTCCGTTTCCTGGCTGCGCATGACGAATCCAGCGCCGCCTTGCTTAATAGACCACGCTACAGACACCTTTTCCAGAGAAGCCGATAGACTGTCGCCGATGTATGGAGCAAACGCCAAGCCACATTTTAGCGAAAGGATATTTATCATCCGCAGCATCACCCCGCCTGTACGTCCTGTATTAGCTTATCACGGAGCACGCTGGATTTGGCACACACGGAGGACTAGGGGATTGGCGCCGATTTGCCTATCCCCAAGAAATTGGATAGAAATAGTAGAGTGGAGAAAAGCAAACCTGGTCCCAAGGATGCGGTTGGCGCCGCGCTTAAAGGAACATTGCTCGGCAGCGAAGGCCGGGAAGTGAGCAAAGGGATCTGGGAGCGCTGCGTCTATCTAGGCCTGGACGGGTTTGTTTACCAAATCGAGCCGGCCCAGTCTCGCGGCGCCCTCAAAGTAAAAATTGTCGCGAAAAGAAAGGTAGGAGATTATCTTAGATGGGTTGATGGTTTGTTCGCTCCAGGTGAATTGCCTGCCGAGTCTAATGCCATTCACTACAGGTCCGCGCGGCTGTTGCGCGAATTGATTTGAAATGTCAGGCGCCGGATTTCCTATCAAACCTAAGAGTGGTATTGTCTAAATCCCCTGAACCAGTGCCCGAGAGAAATAAATGATACGGTTCCGGCATTTGCCTTCGATCGCTGCTCGAAGTGTGTTGAAGCAGGTGAGGCGGGCGGAATGTAATTTGCAAATACCGGTACCGCAAGTGTGCCGCCATGTCTATGGAAAAGTGGAGGAGCGCCGTGATTGCGTTGGTTGGTTTAGTGAAAAGCGCCCATTTTGGCGCATCAAATACCGGTCATTTTGAGCGGTTCGACGATACAAATGTGCTAAGGGCGGTAGCCCGGACTACGGCGAGAAGTCGCCAGATAGAGGACGCCAGGACCTTTCCCGGAGGTACTAAATGAGTGTGGTTGAATCAGCGGTTTTCGAGGGACCCTCTCTGTGGTCGAGAGAAGAGATCTCTCACCTGGTGTCCCATGATGGAAATCCGACCGAGACTTTGACCAACGTTGCGAGGACTATCCAACAACGGCTAAACGTGGATTCATGCTCCATCTTCCTGCTCGAATCGGACCGCCAGACTCTAGTGTTGGCGGCTACGGTTGGATTGAATCCGGAGGCTGTTGGGAAAGTACGGATGCCGTTGACCGAGGGATTGGTCGGGCTGGTGGCTGAAACAATGCACTCAGTTGGCGTGGAGGAAGCGCCCGCACATGCGCGCTTTAAGTATTTCCCTGAGGCGGGTGAAGATCCATTCCACTCATTCCTTGGCGTTCCGTTGATTGACAGAGGGCTGCTCCAGGGCGTACTGGTCGTTCAGACCGCGGAGGCAAGAAGCTTTTCAGAGGAACAGGTGGGAATGCTGAGAACCGCCGGAAGGGACCTTGCTACTTTGTTCAGCGAGGTCCGAGCGGTTGGCCAATTTGCGGCGCCTACCCGGCAGCGGCTATGCGAGCTTGCCCAGAATCTGTGGTGGAGTTGGGATGACGATACCACTTCGTTGTTTCGCGAACTTGATCCGGTCCTTTGGCGTGAACTGGATTGCAACCCCATCGCGCTCCTCCAGCAAATGCCGATAGACAAGATCGAAGAGCGCGCCTCTCAATTGATGCTGCATGGCCGCATCAACTATGCATATCGCCGAATGCATGAATACCTGGGTTTCACCCACACCTGGGGCGCACGGCACGCGGGGGTCTTATGCGCGCGCCCCGTCGCTTACTTTTCGGCGGAGTTCGGATTGCACGAATCAATGCCAATCTATTCCGGCGGTCTTGGAGTCCTTGCCGGCGATCATCTTAAAAGCGCCTCTGATTTGGGCATTCCCCTGGTCGGGATCGGGCTTTACTATGACCAGGGTTACTTTAAGCAGCGGCTGGACCAGGACGGCTGGCAGCACGAAGAATATATCGATGTTGTCAACCGGCTGCTACCGATGCAACCTGCTCTTGGAGCGGGCGGCGAGCCAATAACCGTCACCATAGAAACCAGGACCGGAACCATCGCCGCGCGTGTATGGCGGGTATCGGTCGGGCGCAACACATTGTTATTACTCGACTCCGACGTAGAGGGGAATGAGCCCGAGGACCGGGG
>Ga0335078_10011320_pt1 | contig 13224 bp, 12 predicted proteins | sample Lox_Sample_32_FD_206711 | JGI IMG/M metagenome (GOLD analysis project Ga0335078, IMG submission 206711) | Soil microbial communities from Loxahatchee National Wildlife Refuge, Florida, United States - Lox_Sample_3.2 | ecosystem: Environmental > Terrestrial > Soil > Wetlands | place: USA... | reverse complement strand
GACCACCGAGAAAACTACGGAATTCCTGCTGCGGCTTTGCGAAAGGGCGTTGTCGTTGCTCGCCGACTTGGACTCTGTTGCTCTTGCGGATGGGCACAAGGCGACGTTCGATGACGTGGCAACCCGAATGGTGAGTATTCGTGATCGACTCATTGGAACGGCAGGTGAAGGGCGCACCCCCATTTCTAGGGGAGTAGTAGCGCCAGCGCTCGAACCCGAGGTCGCGGAAGCCGTACGGAAGGCGTGCCGCGTCTGTACCTGCGTAGCTGATGCGATGTTCAGGTTCATGGCGAAATTTCAATATCAGATCGTGATCAGTGCGCAGGAGCGATTGGCCCTGGCCAGCCGTGGAGGGTTGTGTCCGCTCCATACCTGGCAGTATTCCGAAATCGCGTCCCCGCAAGGCATCGCGGCATCGTTTCCGGCGGTACTGACAACGCTCAGCAGGAGGCTGAGCGGCCTGGCGGAATCGGATGGCCGAAACACACTGGGGGCTGAGACGAAGAGACTGCTAACCAAGCCGGAACAGTGCCGGGCCTGCCGAGAACAATTCAGCGCGGAGGAACGGGTCATCGAGGAGATCGTACGAGAGATAACCAACGTTGGCGGCCGACTGCCGAAAACGCCTGTCCTGTGTCTTCCCCATTTGAGCGCGCTTCTGCGTAAGTTGCCGGATCCGGAGGTAGCCAGTCATTTGGTTGCCTTTGAGGCGGCGGTCCTGGAGCGCTTGGCCGAGAATATGGAGCGGTATGCGCTAAAGCATGACGCGCTTCGCCGTGGCTTACAGAGCGAGGACGAGCGTGTAGCGTACCACCAGGCGCTTAGCCAGTTGGTCGGCGATAAGCGGTTGCAGGCCCCTTGGCGTGTTCAATCCCTGCTGTAAGACGCGTTCGCGACTGGAACGGTTTTCAGAGATGACGCTCTTTCGCCGTTCCGGCCGCAGCGGACAAACGAGTACGGGCTGCTTGCTGGAAGTGCGGCTGATCGGGTTGGTGAAGATGGTTTGACTCTTCTGTCATGTGCTCCGGTCGGCCGATGGTGTGTCGCAGGGTTACAAAGTATAAGCGCGGTGCAATCAACGATGACTCTCAGTGTAAACGAAAAGATGAGTGTAACGGCTGAGAGAAGGAAGCCGAGGTCATCCTCTCCGACTGGCGAGGTGGATGGCACTGGAAGACTTTACGACTTGGCAACGATTGGGGACGCATTAGGTTCGAATCGAATCAGCGAGGAGGCCCGGTCGCTTGCTGGCCGCGTTTCGGAGGGCCGCTTCTACGTCGCCTGCATCGGCCAGTTCAAACGCGGCAAGTCGACGCTTATTAATGCGCTGATCGAGGACTCTATACTGCCCGTGGGTTTCACTCCCGTGACCGCCGTACCTACTGTGATTCGTTACGGGACGCGCCGGAGAGCACGCATCCACGGTCGAGACGGCTCGTGGCAGGAGATCGCCGTCGCAGATCTAAAGGAATACGTCTCCGAAGAGCATAATCCAGAGAACGTGAAGGGGGTAGAAGGCGCCGAAGTCTTTGTCCCGAGCCCGCTGCTCGCCTCTGGGATGTGCTTGGTTGACACGCCCGGGCTAGGATCGGCCTTCGGCGGGAACACCGCGGCCACTCAGGCTTTCATCCCGCACATCGATGCGGCTCTGGTGGTGCTGGGCGCAGACCCGCCGTTGGCGGGGGACGAGCTGGCAGTCGTGAAGGCTGTGGCCCAGCAGGTCCGGGATCTGATTGTAGTCCTGAACAAGGCGGACCGGACCACCGATGCCGAACGCGCGGCTGCGGCGCAGTTCACCGAGCGCTTGTTGAAGAAAAACCTGAATCGTCCGATCGGCCCCATCTTCCAAGTGAGCGCCGCCGAGCGCCTGGCGGAGCATCCGGGACCGAAACGCGATTGGGACAGGTTTGTCGATTCGCTGGAGAAGCTTGTGCAGGAGTCGGGCCGGCAAATCGTCCGCGCTGCCTGCGAGCGGGGTGTCAGCCGACTCGGCGAACAGTTGATGGCCATCGTCAGCGAGGAGCGCGAGGCACTGCAGCGGCCGATCGAGGAGTCCGAGCGTCGAATCGCCGCTATGAAGGAGACGCTGTTCGCAGCGGACCGCTCAATGCGAGAACTTGGATTTCTCTTCATGGCCGAGCAGCAGCGGCTCTCGGACATGTTTGTGAGGCGGCACAAGGCCTTTCTGGCTTCCGTGCTGCCCGTCGCGAATCGGGAGTTCGACTAAAAGCTACGATCTATTCAACACGGACCGGGGCCCTCTTACCGGCGCACCCTTAACAGTGTGGCCCAGGAGATTGCGCAGCGGCATGTGATGCCGTGGCTGCGAACGCAGCAGGGAGAGGCAGAAAGGCAATACCGGCAGGTGGGTGACCGATTCATCCAAATCGGCAATGGCTTTCTCAAACAACTCGCGGACGAAGGCGTCTCCGAACTGGCGCGCATGCCCCATGCCCTCGACCCGGAGTTGGGATTCCGCGTTCGTTCTGCCTTTTCGTTTCTCGAACTAATTGAAATTGCCCAACCGGCCTCGCCATTGCGATGGCTGGCGGACTTCGTCCCGGGACTGGTTGGGGCGCGCAGCTTCATCGAGCGAGATGCCCGTCAATTTCTGGTCCGGCTCCTCGAAACTAACAGCACTCGGGTGCAGAGCGACATTCTTAACCGGGTTCAGGAGAGCCGCGGGCGGCTGGAGGCAGAGATTCGCAAGCTGCTGCACGAGGTCAGCCGCATCGCCGACCAAGCCCTGACTCGGGCTCGCAGCACCCGCTCTGAAGGAGAAGCAGCGGTCCTCACAGCGCTCGCTCGATTGGATGAGCTGGAGAGTCAGGTCAGGGGAACTGTTGCCAGCGAGCTACGATGAATCTTGCACCGGCGACCCTTGGATGGTTTGCAAGCGCAACACGGCGGCCGTCAACTCGGTGAGAAGGCGAGATTAGCAACCTCCAACAACTTTCCGTTAAGTGAAAAGGAAAGAGGCGCGGCAATGGCTCAACGGCGAGGAACGCGAGTTAAGAATCTTTCCGATGCTTTGGTCGAGGACGCGTGCCCCCTGTGTAGTGTTCTGAAGGATTTTCAAACCTGCCACCTCAATGAACTCGATCGTCACGAGGTGGACCGCCTATGCGGCTTCCACGTCTGGATGGTGGCCAAGCTAGCCGATGCTCGATCTGCCGCGGCCGTCTTTCTTCGAATCATCGCCCGTCCCTTTCCACAGGAGTCGCCCATCAGTGCCTGTGACGCGTGCGAGCGAATTGCGCAGGAAGAGCGGACACGTGTTAAAGAATTCGCAGCTAGCCTGAACAACCCACAATTTATGAGGTGGTTGCGCGACCATGGTGCCCTGTGTCTTCCTCACGCCCAAAAAATCCTCAGTGAGGTCCCGAAGACAGCGCAAAGCGACATAGTTCTCGCGCTCAGCCGGCGACGGTCTGAGCTTACACAGAAGCTCACCGAGCTATTGCGGCAGGCTGGTGACAAACTGCCGACACAGCCAGGCGTGCTGGGAAGGGCCGCGGAATATCTCGTCGCCCAGCGCGGTCTGCGCTCTTGAGCACGGCGGATGCTCGCGTTCGATGGCCGAGAGAATCTGTAGACCAGCACCAGTGAGAGGGGTGAACGGCTCAAAATCCAGATGGGCATAGGAAGTATGCCGCCACAAGACAAGATTCAAACACTCACCGAGCAGCTCCAGGACCCCAGCCGGAGCAGCGCAGCGCTAATGACCCTCCTGGCCATGGGCAGGGATTCCGTTCCTGCGCTGGCCGAGTTTCTTCGCTCCACAAAGCCATCGTCGCTGGGTGAGCCGCGTCTCCTGGCGGTGGAAGGACTCAATATTTTGAAAGGCCCTGCGGCTCTCGCTGCTCTGATCGTGGTGGCAACCCAAAACTTGGCGGACATCCGCGATCCCGCCGTACGCCTGGCCGAAGAGACGGTGGCGAGCCGCGCAGCTCTTGCCCTTGCCGACTTTTCCGAACCCTACGCGCACGAGGCTCTGCTGGAACTGTTGGAGGAAAAACCACTCCTTGGAGTGGCGGAAGCGTTCGAGAAGCTGAGGGATCCGCGAGCGATCCCGTACCTCGTCTCGTGGTTGGAGGAGGACTTCGTGGCGGAAGCCGCCGGCCGGGCCATCCTTGCATTCGGCTTTGCAGCCATTCCCACCTTGCTTGCTTCCCTTAAGCAAGAACATCCACGTCATGGCGACGAGCGCGGAGCGAGCCGGCGCCGCAGGGCGCGGATTCTGGCAATCCTCGCTGAGCTGGCACCTCCGGAGAGCGTCGACGGGCTCGAAGACCTCCTCGATGACTCCGATCAGGGCATCCGCAGCAAGGCCGTAGAACTCTTCCTTGATAAGGGGAGGCCCGTCCCGCGGCGGAGAGCCTTTCGCGCTGCGATCGAGCTCCTGCAATCATCCGACGGTTCCGTGCGAGCCGATGTTGAGCGGCTGCTGCTCACCTATCTTGACGTAGGTTCTGACTTGCTCGGGGAGGAAATTGAAGACCGTCGGCTAAAGGGTGAAGTTGAAGAATTCTGGCCAAGAGAGACTCCTTTGGCGATCCTCCTTCGCATTGAGCGCAAGAGCAAGCGAGGTGGGTGAATTGGCTGCAACTGGGCAAACCATCCAGCTCTCCGGAACGGCTCCGCCAGAGCCTGCGTGGCTGAATCGGAACGTCGTCGGCATGGCTGTAACCAGTCTGCTCTCCGATGCCGGCCACGAGATGATTACCGTCCTGCTACCGGGATTCCTGACTGTCCTCGGTTTTTCTTCGGCAGCGCTGGGCACGGTTGAGGGAGTCGCGGACTCGGTTTCCAGCTTCGTGAAGCTGGGTTCAGGCTGGGCTTCGGACCGCCTCGGTCATCGCAAAGGGATGGCGATGGGCGGATATCTTCTGACCGGCGTCTCGAACGGCCTGTTCGCCCTCGCGAACGGCTGGCTTTTTGTACTCGCAGCCCGCACAGTAGGCTGGTTCGGAAGAGGGTTCCGAACACCACTTCGAAACGCGATGCTGGCAAGCTCGGTGCCGGCACAGTTTCGCGGCAAGGCGTTCGGATTCGAGCGTGCCGGCGATACGATCGGTGCGATCGTTGGACCCCTTCTGGGCGTAGGTTTGCTTGAATTGTTCGGTTCCCATGCAACTGACCCCTCTGCTCCCTTCCGATTGATATTTCTCCTTGCGCTGATACCCGGCGTGGGCGCAGCTATCGCCTTCGCCACCACGGTGCAAGAGCAAGGTGGCGCGCCTTCTCGAACCGCCTTCTGGGCAGCAATCCGGATGCTACCCAGCCCCTTCCGACGGTCCCTTTTGGGCGTGGGAGTTTTTGGGTTGGGTGATTTTGCGCGGACTCTGATGATCCTGGCGGCCACGCAACTCCTCGCTCCGGAGTACGGCCTGCAGCATGCAGCGCAGATCGCCGGACTTTTGTACGTTGGCCACAACGTTTTTCACGCCGCATATTCGTATCCTGTTGGCGCGCTTTCTGACCGACTCGGCCGGCGCGGCCTCCTGGCTCTGGGTTATCTGGCTGGTGCGCTGGCATCGTTGGGCTTTCTCGCCGCATTCTTGTGGCATTTGCTCCCAATCGTTTATCTGTTGTCGCTCTTTGGTTTGGCTGGCTTCTCGATGGCTGTCGTGGACGCGCTCGAGGGTGCATTGACAGGGGACCTTGTAGCTGAAGAGATGCTGCGTGGCACAGCCTACGGAGTTCTCGGGACGGTCAATGGCGTGGGCGATCTGGTGGCCAGCGTGGTTGTGGGATCGCTCTGGACGGCGTACTCCCCGCTGGCGGCTTTCGCTTACGCGGCTCTAATGATGGCAGCGGGCGCAGCGCTTATCTACCGCGTGCGTTGAAGGGTTGGGATCGCGATGGCTTTGACCCATTTTTGCCCTTCGTGCTGGAGTGAAATTGCCACCGAACCTGTCTGCCTGATCTGCGGCACCGACCTCCGGGACCTGTCGGGCGAGAGCTACGAAGAAAAACTGCTGCAGGCACTCTACCATCCGGAGCCCACAGTCCCCGGAAGAGCCGCAACAATTCTCGGCGAACTTGGTTCAAAAGCTGCGATTGAACCCCTGATTGAGCTAGCTGCCTTAAGTTCTGACCTCTACATCCAGGAGGCCGCCGTGGTCGCGCTCGGACGTATTGGCGACGCCAGGGCGTTACCGCTGCTGGATCAACTCAATCGGGAAGGTGCGCTAAGAGTCAGAATTGCGGCAGATCAGGCCCTGAAGGCATTGAAACGTGCAAAGCGGTGAACACAAGGCCAAGTACCCGCTTCAAGGGAAACTGTCCATCGCTCCCTGGCCGCCTCCGATGTTCGTTGACCGTGAGAGCGAAGGCAGCCGCCTGCGGGACGCCATCCTCAAGTGCCAGACTCTCATGATCGAAGGTCCCGCTGGGATCGGCAAGACCGCTTTGATCGCTAAGGTCATCCACAGCCTTCCAGAAGACATGACGGCGCGTTGCGTGTACGTCGCAGGAATGAACAATCTTCAAGATCTGTTACGCCGGCTGATTCGCATTCTGTATGAAGCCGAAGATCCCCGCTTGCGCCGGCAGCTCCACGGAGAGAGAGTTTCAACGCTGAGCTTTGCTGGTTGGCTCAAGGAACTCTCGAGTAGCCGTCTGAAGGGCACCCTCTATCGCGCGGTTGAAGGTGGCGACTATCGGATTTTCCTCGATCATCTTCCACCCCTGACGCGCCCCGTGGCCAAGGTCGTCAAAGAGCTGTTTTGGATGCGCCGTACTCCTGTGTATCTTGTGCCCCGCGCGGAAGCTCAACAGACGATATCCCGGTTCAGCCACTTCTTTTATTGGGGCGACCGGGAGCGGCTGGTGCTCGGCGCGCTTCCGCGTCCAGCCGCGCAGGAACTGCTGGAGAACTGTATCGAACGCTTCGGTCTCGCCCGGTTAGACCTCGCTGATTTTCGTGAAGAGGTCCTTGAACTGAGCGGGAGCGTTCCCGGGGCCATCGTGAAAATGTGTGCGCTCGCCGCCGACGCGCGGTACCAATACGGAACCCGGATCAAAATCAAGTTGGCATATGTCGAGTACCTCATCACCGGACACGAGGTCAGCACGGGCCAATCGGTCGTAAAACGGAGGGGGAGCCGATGGTAATCAATTGTTGGCGAGCCCCTACCAAGAGGCCGACGCCCGCGTAGCTGTCGAAAGGTAAGAAAAGAAGCATGTTTACGGATCGCTGGATCATTTGCGAGAAAGGCCACGTGCACTGGGGCGCAGCCGGCGGCGCTGGCCTTCTGTTCCGCTACTCACCGCACGTGGACGAAGATCAATATCTCCTCCAACTTCGGTCCCAGTCGCTGGATCGGGGCGGAACGTGGGGCATCCCCGGAGGAGCCATGAGGGACGGGGAATCCCCAGAGGCCACGGCTCGGAGAGAAGCGGAGGAGGAGATCGGTCCTCTTCCTCCCTATCGAGTCACGCGAATTGATAGCCAGGAATGCGGGGGTGGGTGGAGCTTCTACATCGTGAGTGCTGATGTCGACTACCCTTTTCCGGCGTTTTGCGTACGCGAGACGGACGCCACGGGGTGGTTCACGCGAAAAGAGATCCGCGGCCTGAGCTTGCACTCGGAGTTCCGCAGGTGGATGGAGAGGGTTATGCCATAAGGCTCTTGTGCAGCCTCGCACGATTTCTCGTATCGCTGGAGCGGGAAGGAATGCTATGAACGGCGGCGGCCGGGGATGGTCGCACAGCCTCGTTCAGGGCCGGCTCTTGATCCGGCGAAGGTGCCCAGGCCGGACCTGCCGTAGAAGCTCAACGAACTAGCGGTTGTGTCGTCGAGCCGGCACAAGATCACAGAAGCCTGCCAACTCTGTCCTCGGTCCCACCAAAAACTCTAGCGCGCGCTCGGGCGAGGCTGACTCCGAGCCTCGCGGCTCGTCGCTGAATTGGTAGTCGTGCTTACGCTGAAATTCGCGCAGATCGGCGATCAGTCCATGTACGACTCTGCCGGCCGTACTTCTGGCAAGCGTCAAAGCAGATGCTGATCTCCATTGTCCTGCGCTAACCCGAAGATGATAGAAACACAAGCCCGGAGAATGTTGGTACAGCTGACTGAACTCTGTTTCCTCGAGCAAGTTCTCCAAGACCGTCAGGTAGTGATTCTCAGACTCCTCGAGCGTGGCGCAGACCGTGCATCCGGAACCGGGTACCACGCCGAATTCGGGTGGCTTTCCGTGGGATGGCTTCTCGATTCCGAAAATATTGGTCTTCTTTGCGAGCTTGGCGCTGGGCATGCGCTCGACGTCGTTCAGGGATCGGGCGAGCAGGTTCTCGCAGAGAATGGCGACGCCGAAGCCGTCAGCCCAGCATTCCGCCTCGATCGCTTTTGCCTGCCAGAAGTGCTCGCGGCAGAAACCGCCGCCCTTCAGAAACTGCGCCCGAGCCGAGCCCGACATCATACCCTCATACAGAAAGCTGAAGATGTAACGACGGGCCACGTGCCGGAGGCTGCTACAGACGGGGCATCCACCGGCCGCCAGCCCTCGTTCCAACGCCGCCCTTGCGAACCAACTGGGCTTCCTCTGTTTTCGACTCAGCGCGACTGGACTGACTGCGTCCTTTGAGGGCTTGGCGATCACGGTTTTACCTACTGCCTCTACCGGCCGGGACGGCTTCAGCAACTCGGAACTGAGAGAGTACGTCCAGAGATTGCCGAACGCCCTCGCTCTCCAGCGCTCCGACACCGCGCGCGCCGTTCAAGCGTTCCAGCCGAGCGCGATACTCGTCGGCCCGAGCGTCAAACTGGCGGCGTAATTCGGCCAACGTCCTGCGAATCCAGGACTCTAGTAATCTGCCGTAGTTGTGGAAGGCTTCGTCAACGGGCTCTCCGATTTGGTCGATGAGAATTCGTTCCAGCCGGCGCTTGGCAAGCCCACGGCCCAGACGCCTGAAGATGTCCTTCTTCAAGGCAATCTGCAATGGACCGGGGTCGAATCGCGGCATTTCCTTCACTGCGGAACCCAGCGCCTCCTCACCCGGAGGAGGCGCACTTCCCAAGGCTTCAGCCGCATCCGTGACGGCTTGGGAAAGCTCCCCGGCGAGAGCCCGCAGCCGTTCGAAGATGGCGTTCGCCCCCTCCGCTGCAGTCTGGGACAGATGGCGGAGAGTAATGCTTCTGGCATCGTCCACCGGTGATCCATCCTTAAGGAACCACCCTTCGACGATCTCCGCCGCCGTCCGCTGGACAGCCACGTAACCCAGCTTGCGCACCTGGTCCGCCGCTCTCAAGCAAAGAGCGTTGACTTCCTCGAACTTTCCAGTAGCCCGGCGCAACGCCACGTCCGCCACCTCGATTCTTTTGCTTTCTTCTTCGGGCTTCTTCTCCGGCATCTCCAGGCGTAGCTTCAGCGCTCCCTCAACACCTTCCTGCAAGGCCCCTATCTTCCTGCGAATCGACTCCTGCGCCAGCTCCTGGTGCCGGTCGCAAAGCGGCTGAATCTCGCGTTCGAACCACTCGTCCACCAGCGTCGAGTACCTGGCGTCGGTGCTCACCGGATGGACAGAAAGCTTCAAGTTCAATTGCGATGCGATCTGGGACGTGGTGTAGTCGATGACCTTCGGGCGGTCCTCTTCCCTCAGCAGGTCGATCTTGCTCAAGAGCACGCACGCCGGAATCGCGGCCTGGTAGAGGCTCTGGATTGTCGCCAGGTCTTCTTGGTTGAGCGTTGAACCGGCGGCGATCAGCACCACGCCGAAGTCGCAGCTTGGAAGATAAGCCATCGTTTCCGCCGCGCCCGCGGTAGCCAGAGAACCCAGGCCCGGCGTGTCAACGAAGATCACTCCGTCTCGAAGCCGGCGCGCCGGTAACTCTGCCACGATCCGCGTCACGTGTCTTGCGTTGCCGGGATTAAACTGCTCGCTCACAAATTCGGGCAGCCGCGCCAGGTCCACTCTTTCGGCTGCGCGGCCGGCGCACGTCACCGTCAGTCCCGGCTGAGGCCCGTGCACGATTCTGGTGGGCACAGCCGTAATCGGGTTGACCCCAACCGGCAGCACGCTGGTTTCGAGAATATGGTTCAGAAGAGACGACTTGCCGGAACTCACGCGGCCGAAGACAGCGATTTGGAATGAGGTCGATTCCAGCCGGTCCAGAATGATTTCGAGGGCTGGCCGGAACTCTACCAGACCATGCTCACTGATCAGTCGTTCCAGCGTTTTCAGAAGTTCCAACTCACCCGTTGTGCGCCCCAGCCTCTGCAGGCGCCCTTCGAGATCATTGTCTTGGGCGAGGTAGGTGCTGAGCCTGCGAATCACTCCCTTCATTTCTTGCACCAGGCCGTTCAGCTCGGGCACCAGCGATGCCGGCAGTTCGCCATATCCACGCATCACCGCAGGGCGGCATTCGTCCAAAGCGATATCAGCGAACTCAAGGTTGACCCAAATCGTTCGCCTGGTCTCAAACGGCGCCTCAGGAAGGTTGATTGCTTGGCTTTTCAGGACGTGGACCATCTGGGCGCGAATCCGGGCGATGTAGTCCTGAATCACTTTGATCTGCACCGGTGAAAGATCGCCGCGATACTTCGGAAAAGGCGATTTCGAACGCGAGGCGGATAGAATTCCCTCGATCTCAGACAGAAGCTGATCCACGTACTTACAACTGGTCAGCAAATGCAGAGACTGCGATGAATTGAGCGAGTCGCGTGGCCCCATCAGCATTGGTCCTTGGCTGCCGATAAACCAGCCTTCCGGTTACAAGGTGATTCTGAGCTGAAAGGAGGAGCAAATCAGGTGAGTAGAGCTGACGCGTCCTTCGCCCAGAATTCCTCAGGAGTCATCTTCCCTCGCGGGCGGTTACGGGCGAACTCCAACGCCACTCCCATTATCGAGCCGGCTGGCTCGTCCGTCAATGCCCGTGATAATAGCCTAATCCGGTCGATAAGAGGAGAATGACTGGCGTAAGAGCGCAGCGACCTCAATTGAAGTCAGTGCCGCGGTCTCGAATTGACACACTCACAACGGCCGGATGATAATTTGAGCTGGGGTGTTGGAGTTCGCCCTTAACCGCCCTTCGGGGCAAATGACTCCTACGAGGGGTTTCCCTGCGTGGGAGCTATTTGTCTCTCCCGTCTAGCTGGTCTACAGGTTTGAAATCCTTCGATAGAGCTTGACTTGTGAGTCGGTCTGCCGAGCCGGGAACCGATTATTCTCTGAGCCGCAGTTGCCCGCCCGAGTGCAATGCTCACCATCTTGCGATGAAGGGGCTGCTAGTGCGCTTTCACAACATTCTATTCCCGGGGTCGGTTCCAGAGTCCCTTGAAGAGGTCGTTCACCAGGAGGTTCATGAGGCGGGTCGCACGCCGATTCGAGAGACGGGAAACCCCGGCAGGTCGGAGACTGCGCAAGCGCCGCCCTTTTTCCACGATCTGAATCTCGATCAAATCATTGAAGCCGTCACCGCCGGCTGGAAGCAGTACGACCTCGCCCCCTTCTACTACACCCGGTTGAGTGACCTCGATGCGATCTTGTATCGCCAAGAGGTGATGAAGGATCTCGAAGAGAAGCCGGTGATGGAGGCGGTGAGGCTGTTCTCAAAGCGAATGCATTCGATGCGTGAGCGTCTCGATGAGGCGAGGGAGCTCGGCGACTACAAGTACTCCGGGGAGCGGCGATTTATGATCGCTGTCGAAACCTATTGCCAGGCTGTTGATGGCCTCTTGGAAAGCCTGAGCGAATTCAAGCTGAATTCGCGAGGCCTTCGTGCGTTCCGCGATTACCTCAGCGAATACCTCATGTCGGATGACTTTGCCGACATGGTGGCGGAACTGGAGAAGCTCAAGTCGGATATCTCCGCCGTCCGGTACTGCCTGCTCCTCAGGAACGGCTCGGTGACGGTTCGCCCGTACAACTCCGAACCCGACTATAGCGCCGCCGTTGAAGAAACATTTGCAAAGTTCCGTCACGGTACGGCTCGGAGCCATTCCTTGGAGAGCCGCAGGTGGATGGGTATGAACCACATCGAAGCGCAGGTGCTGGACCGGGTGGCGCTGCTCTATCCGGACACGTTTCGGGCGCTTGACGCGTTCTACGAGGGGCACCGCGGCTACCTCAACAGGAAAATCGCACGGTTCGATCGCGAGATCCAGTTCTACGTCGCTTACCTCGCTTATATCGACAAGTGCCGCGGCGGCGGACTCACTTTCTGCATTCCTCGAGTCTCGAAAACGTCGAAGGAGATTAGCGGCCGTGAAGTCTTCGATCTTGCGCTGGCGGGAAAGCTCGCTGGTGGAACGGCCGCCGTTGTCCCTAACGATTTTTTCCTGACTGGACCAGAACGCGTCTTCGTGGTTTCGGGCCCGAACCACGGCGGCAAGACCACATTCGCCCGCACCATCGGCCAACTGCATTATCTGGCCGCCCTCGGCTGTCCGGTTCCGGGCACGGAAGTGAGGCTCTTTCTTTTCGACCACCTCTTTACCCACTTCGAGCAGGAGGAGGACATCACAAGCCTGCGCGGCAAACTGCAGAGCGATCTTGTACGAATCCGCCAGATCCTTGAGCAGGCAACGCCGCAAAGCGTCATCGTGATGAACGAGATGTTTTCCTCGACGACTCTCAAGGACGCTGTCTATCTGAGTAAGAAGGTGATGGACGAGATTTCCAGGTTAGATTTGCTGGGCGTGTGGGTCACTTTCCTCGACGAGTTGTCGTCATTGAATGAGAAGACGGTGAGCATGGTGAGCGCCGTCGACCCGCAAAATCCCGCGATTCGAACCTACAAATTGGGGAGAAGACCGGCCGACGGGCTGGCTTATGCGCTCGCCATCGCTCAGAAATATCACGTCACCTATGACCGGCTGAAGGAGCGCATCAAAGCATGAGAGCACTGCTGATGTATCGGAACCAGGACTTCGATCCTGACCAATCCCTGCGCTACTATCCGACCTATGGTGATCGCAAAATCGATCCACGGGAGCGCTTGCTGCCTCATGAGCGAGCGTTGATCCAGGACCTGGAGTTGGACACCCTATTAGGCGCAATGGCAGACGGGGACGAGTTTCTGCTCGAAGTGGCCGAGAGGGCGCTGCTCTCCGGACTGCGGAATGACCTGGACACAATCCTTTACAGGCAGGAAGCCCTCAAGGATTGCTTGAGAAACCCGACGGTGGTCCAGCAGCTCTACGGCCTCGCGGTGGAAGCGATCGACGGAACGCGGAGGCGGTGGTGGGACATGACCGGTCACTATACGTCCACGGTCTT
>Ga0335078_10011319_pt1 | contig 13224 bp, 12 predicted proteins | sample Lox_Sample_32_FD_206711 | JGI IMG/M metagenome (GOLD analysis project Ga0335078, IMG submission 206711) | Soil microbial communities from Loxahatchee National Wildlife Refuge, Florida, United States - Lox_Sample_3.2 | ecosystem: Environmental > Terrestrial > Soil > Wetlands | place: USA... | reverse complement strand
CTGGTAGGTTCCGCCGAACTGCATCAGGTGATTGCCCTTCAGCTTACTGACATCGTCGCGCACGATTTTGTCCTGCCCGTCCCAGAAACGCTGCCGGGTGCACTGTGTCCCCACGTTGTAGGGGATCAACGTATTGGCGCAGGTGCTGCTCTCCGCGGTGGAATTGCTGTAGCCGCTGGCGATCTCCACGGCTCCGCCCAACCCCGAGATCTGGGGAGGCGCATTGGCCGAGCCCCATTGCCAGAAATTCCGCGTGTAACTGAAGCGGAACTCGTTGGTGATGCTGGGCGTGACGTTGGTGGTGAGACCGAAGACGAGGAAGCCGGGGTTTTGCGGCCGGGGAGCAACCGCCGCGGGCACGCCGATCGTATCTCCCGGCAGCAATCCGCCGATGTCCGCCTGATTGTTTGTCAGGCTGACCAGGCGCATATAGCGATAAGTCGCGAAGAATCTGTTTCGCTCGCCGAAATCGTGGTCGACGCGGGCGACATAGGAATTCTCCGTAAGCGGCTGCCGGATGGACGACAAGTAGCCCGAGACGTTGTAAGTGTCCGCCCCATTTACACCATAAGAGGGATCGTTGGGCTGCGGCATGTACGACCAGATCTTCTTGACGATGGGATTGATTCCGAGATTGCGCGGATCGCACGAGCCGGCGGGGCAAACTGCCGGCTGGTAAGTCGTCATCTGGTTGGTGATGGGGTCTGGAGCGGTAACCGCGGTCGGATTCAGGTTATACGGCACGTATGTCCCGGCAGAGTTGGGGACAAAGATGACGCCGGCGCGCATGGTAGGGGTGGGTACGGGGCGCTCGTAATTACTTACGTTCGGGTATCGCAGGCCTTCGTAATTGACGAAAAAGTAGGTCTTTCCGCCCAGGAACCTGGGAGTGAGCGGACCGCCCAACGTGCCGCCGAAACGGTTGCGGTGGTTGGAAGCCAGGGGCGTGGCCACTAACTGGCCTGCCGAATTCGTGATCAGCGTGTGATTATTCGACCAGGTATCGGCCGCTCCCACGTCGGTTGCATAGTAATACCAGTAGCCCGACCCATGGAACTGATTGCTGCCACGTTTTGTGGCCATTTGGATCTGGGAACCTAGGGAATTGTTGAAATCGGCGGACTGGGCGAACGAGGAAACCCTGAATTCCTCGATGCTCTCCACCGGTGTCGGCACCACGCCGGAAGGAACGCCGCCCTGCTGTGTTCCGCCCAACCCGGTGAAGTTCGTCCCATAGCGGTTGGATTCGCCGGACATGTCGTCGGAGATGTTGCCGCCGTCCAGCATGAAGGTGTTCTGGTCCTCGTATGCGCCCGCCGTGTAGCCGCTGAGCGTGACGCCGGGTTGCAGCACCGCCAGAGTGGACACATCCCGGCCCAGGTTAGGCAGGGCGATCAGCGCGCCTCCGGAAAGCGACGTGCCCACCGCCGCAGTGGTGGTCTGAAGCTCGGCGATGTTGGTGGCCCGGACCTCGATGGTGTTGCTGGTCCCGCCAACTTCCAACGCGGCATTAATGGTGAGGGTCTGGCCTACCTGCACCTGCTGCGCGGCTACCTTGTAGGTGTTGAATCCGGTCTTACTGAACGTGAGATCGTAAGTTCCGGACGGCACATTGATGAAAATGTAGCGGCCTGTTTCATTTGAAGACGTGGTGAGGACCGTCCCGGTCGCCTTGTCCGCCAAGGTTACCTGCGCTCCTGGAACCAGCGCCGACTGTTGGTCCGCCACATGGCCGGTGATGGTACTGGTTGAAGTAGCTTGTGACCGGGCTGGCGCCACGCAGAGGCATAACATTATCCCCAACATGACGATCGGCCGCCATAAGACACGAAGGAACCGCTTGGCACGGCGGAACATAGATTCACCCCCGCTCCCAAGGCCCTGAAGTAAGGTCCCCATTTGGAAGCTAACGCAGAGATTATCGGCGGCAAGACGGATGCAGTCAAGCGAAAAGAAGGTAAAAATAGCTGAAAATATGAAACTAATGTAGCTCCACTGAGAAGTGGTAGTTACTGGGCGACCGGAAAAAGGCATCGAGTACCGCCGACCGGCCGAGGTCGAAAAGACCATCCGAAAGCGGGCACTTCGATACGCATGGCGAATATGTTACGAAACATGGCGCTCTTGCCGGTAGCGGAAGCATCGTTCCCGTGGGTAAGCTCAAATCGAGCGAGCCTTCGCTCCAAGGAGATCTGATGCTTACAGTGGCACTTTTTGCCCGCCTGGAGGCCAAGCCAGGCAAAGAAAATGAACTCGCCGCCTTCCTGAATCAGGGGTTGCAGCTGGCCAACCAGGAAACCACGACACCGCTGTGGTTCGCGCTCCGGCTGGGGCCGTCCACGTTCGCGATTTTCGACGCGTTTACAGATGAAACCGGCCGCCAGAATCATCTGAGCGGTCCCATCGCCAAGGCGCTGATGGAGCAGGCTCCGGCTTTGCTCGCGACGCCTCCTTCCATTGAGCGCCTGGACGTGATTGGTGCCAAGCTGCCGAAATAGTTGTGCCGACTACCGCCATCCCCGGTGCGCCGGCAAAGATTGCCGCGTCTTAAAATAGAGATATTCGGGACGGACTCTTATGAACGAGAAACAGAAAGAGACGGTGGAAGCAGCGGCGGCCACCGGGGTCGGCGCGGGTGTCGGCGGCGCGGGCGGAGCGACGGTCGGCGTGCTGGAACTGGCGGCGACGACGGGCACGGTGACGGGACTCTCGGCGGGGGTGGTGATCGGGCTGGGAGCGCTGGCGGGAGCGGCGGTCGGGTTTCTCGGGTACAAGGCGTATCGCCATCTCACAAAAAAGAAGGCCTGATCGCGCCGGCAGCTCGGGCTCTGTCTTTCATCCACCCAATACCTGCCGGTGTGCTGCGCGGCGCGACGGCGCTGAGCTTGCGGGCTTTTTCGCCAGGTCCGGCATGTTGGGGAAATTGTTCTCCAGCGTGCTGCCCGAGCCGTGGAGCGACAACGAGCGCGAATAGTTGAACGTCAAGCGCAACGGCGCCCAAACTGGCGAGTATCTGCACTATACGGCCCGGCCACGGGCGCCGAAGAGTCCATCTTCCTGCTGCTGCGCCTGCCGCTGGCCGTGGGGTTCAAAACCACCCTACCGGACTTATGCCGCGGCCCGCGCCGGCAGTTCCTTCAGGATTTCGGTCACAAAAGACTTGGCATCGCCGAAGAGCATCAGCGTCTTGTCCATGTAATACAGCTCGTTGTCGATGCCGGCAAATCCGGGGCTCATCGATCGCTTGATCACCATCACGGTGTGCGCCTTGTCTACATCGAGAATGGGCATTCCGTAGATCGGGCTGGCTTTTTCGGTGCGGGCGGCGGGATTGGTCACGTCATTTGCGCCGATCACCAGAGCCACGTCGCACTGCGGGAATTCGCCGTTGATTTCGTCCATTTCGACCAGGCGATCGTACGGAATATCGGCTTCGGCGAGGAGGACGTTCATGTGGCCCGGCATTCTTCCGGCGACGGGGTGAATGGCAAACTTCACGTCGACGCCGCGGCGCACCAGGTTGTCGTAGAGCTCGCGGATTTTGTGCTGCGCCTGGGCGACGGCCAGGCCGTAGCCCGGGATGATGATGACCGTGGACGCGGCTTCCAGCACCGACGCGGCTTCCTCGGGGCTGGCGCTGCGCACTGGGCGCTGCTCTTTTTTCTCTCCGACCGTCTGGATCTGGCCGAAAGCGCCGAACAGCACATTCGTGAACGACCGGTTCATGGCCTTGCACATGATGATCGAAAGGATGAGGCCCGAAGAGCCGTCGAGCGCGCCGGCAACAATGAGCAGCTTGTTTTCGAGCGCGAATCCCATGGCGCATGCCGAAAGGCCGGCGTAGGAATTGAGGAGCGCGATCACCGTGGGCATATCGGCGCCGCCGATCGGGATGATCAGCAGGATTCCGAAGAGCAAGGCGATGGCGGCAAACATCGGGAACAGGAATGTATCGGTGGGCACCAGGATCAGGCGCACGCCCAGTCCGGCGGCGATGGCGAACAGCAGCAGGTTGACGAGGTTTTGATTGCGATACGTGATCGGCCGCTGGGGGAGGACTTCCTGCAGTTTTCCCATCGCCATCAAGCTGCCCGTGAACGTTAGGAACCCGAGCAGGGTCTCGACGATCAGCGCGACCATCACGAAGCCGTGCAGTTCGGTGGCGGCATGCGGCTGGCGCTGGTAAAACTCGGCGGTGCCGACCAGGGCCGCTGCGAGGGCGCCGCAAGCGTGCGACATGGCCGTCCGCTGCGGGACGGCGGTCATCGGCATAATGTACGCGATCGGAATTCCGGCGGCGGTTCCGATAAAGAAGGCTGCCAGAATCCATGTCCAGTTATGGATGTCCTGGGCGAGGAGTGTGCCGCCGATCGCCAGGATCATGCCGGCCTCGCCGATGAACACTCCCAGCCGCGCCCGCACCGGCGTGTTCATCCACTTCAAGGAAAGGATGAAGAAAGCCGCGGATACGATATAGATGTAATTAACCAAATGGGACATCTATCTCTTCTCCGCTCCGGGCCGCTTCTTGAACATTTTGAGCATGCGGTCGGTGATGAGGAATCCGCTGACGATGTTGGTCACGGCCGCGGTGATGGCAATGAATCCCAGGACCTTGCTCAGCGTCGTGGCGCCGGCGGCTCCGGTGATGACGATGGCGCCCACCACCGAGATGGCCGAAATGGCATTTGTGAGCGACATCAGGGGCGTATGCAGAAGAGGCGAGACTTTGCGGATGACTTCGAGGCCGACGAAAGTGGCCAGCATGAAGACGTAAAGTCCAACTTCAAGCGAAGATGGCATGATTAGTTCCTTTAAAGGTTGAAGCGACGGGCCGCTGGCGCGCTAACAGTCCGACTCATACGGCTTGGGGCTGCTGCAAACGCGGATGGACCACGTCGCCGGCATGGGTGACGAGCGTTTCGCGAACGATTTCGTCTTCGCGGTTGAGACTTACCTGGCCATCCTTAATGAGGTACTTGAGGAATGTCAGGATATTCTTCGCGTACATCTGGCTGGCGTGGTAGGGGATTTCGGACGCCAGGTTGACCGGCCCGAAGATCTGCACTCCGTTGTGGTCGACGGTCTGGCCCGGCTGGGTCAGTTCGCAATTGCCGCCGCGTTCGGCCGCGATATCGACAATCAGCGATCCCGGCGCCATGCGCGCGGCCATCTCGGTGGTAATGAGGATCGGCGCTTTCTTTCCCGGAACCGCGGCGGTCGTGATGACCACGCTGTTTTCGGCCAGAACATCGCCCAGAAGTGCGCGCTGCCGGCGATAGAAATCTTCGCCCATTACCTTGGCGTAGCCGCTTTTGTCCTCGGCGGAACCGGTTTCGAGGTCAAGCACGACGAAGCGGGCGCCCAGGCTTTCGATCTGTTCCTTAACCGCGGGCCGGATGTCATACCCGCTTACTACCGCACCGAGGCGCCGAGCGGTGGCAATCGCCTGCAAGCCGGCGACACCCGCGCCGATCACCAGAACGCGAGCGGGAGTAATGGTTCCGGCCGCGGTCATCAGCATCGGGAACATTCGCGGCAGGGCATTGGCGGCGATCAGCACCGCTTTGTATCCGGCGATCGTGGCCATGGAAGACAAAGCGTCCATGCTCTGCGCGCGCGTGATTCGCGGCATCAGTTCCATCGCCAGGAAGGAGACGCCGCGGCCGGCGAGATCCTGCGCGGCATCAATGGCAGTGAGCGGTTCGCCGAAACCGATGAGCACCTGTCCGGGACGAAGCAGAGGCAGATCGGCGCGGCCCGTTTCCGGGTTCGCCCCCAGTGCGCGCACTTGAAGAATTACCTGAGATTGCGCGAAGACATCACCACGAGACGCAAGGGTTACCCCCTTGGCGGTGTATTCCGAATCGGGGAAGCCGGCGCGCGCGCCAGCCCCCTTCTCGAGGATGAGTTCGACGCCGGTTTTATTGAGTACGGATATTGCGCCGGGGACTAACGCGACGCGCCGTTCCCCTGGAGCGGTCTCAGAAACAATGCCGACTTTGAGTGCCACAGTTATCCCAGATGTAAGCCACGGATAAACACGGATGGACACGGATGAGAGTCGTCCTGGATTTGGCCGTGCTGTTCATCTGTGTGAATCCGTGTGCATCTGTGGCCCAATTATGTCTTCACAATAACTCTGACGTGCTGAAGAAAAACGTTAATTCTGTCGCGGCCGTCTCGGGAGCGTCCGAGCCGTGGATGCAGTTGCGTTCGATATTAGTCGCGAAACACTTGCGGATGGTCCCCTCGACCGCGTTGGCTGGATTCGTAGCCCCCATCACTTCGCGAAGTTTCTTGACCGCATCCTCGCGCTCCAGCGCCATTACGATGATGGGCCCCTCGGTCATGAATTGTACCAGCCCGCCGAAAAAGGGCCGTTCACGATGAACGGCATAAAAACCCTGGGCCTGCGCCTGGCTGAGACGAGTCATGCGCAGGGCGATGACTTTGAATCCGGCCTGCTGAATCATGGCCAGGATCTGGCCGGCCTGTCCGGCGGCCACGGCATCGGGCTTGATAATTGAGAACGTTCGTTCCACGCTCATAGGCGGCTCTGTATCTTCTCTCCAATCTCGGCCGGCGACGAACAAACGGTGACGCCGGCCTGCTCCATGGCTTTGATTTTGTCGGATGCTTTGCCCGATCCGCCCGCGATTATTGCGCCGGCGTGGCCCATGCGGCGTCCGGGAGGGGCCGTCTGTCCGGCCACGAAGCCGACCACCGGTTTCTTCACGTGGTCCTTTATATACGCCGCCGCAGTCTCTTCCGCATTGCCGCCGATTTCACCGATCATTACGATGGCGTGAGTCTCGGGATCTTCGTTGAAGAGCTTCAAGGCGTCCCGGAAGTTGGTGCCGATAATCGGGTCGCCGCCGATGCCGATGCAGGTGGATTGTCCGATGCCGAGTTTCGTCAACTGTCCGACCGCTTCGTAGGTGAGGGTGCCGGAGCGTGACACAACGCCCACATTACCTTCTTTGTGAATGTGGCCCGGCATAATGCCGATCTTGCACTTGCCCGGCGAGATGATGCCCGGGCAATTCGGCCCGATCAGTCGCGTCGATTTGCCTTGCAGGAATTGCCAGGCGCGCACCATGTCCAGGGCCGGTATCCCTTCGGTGATGCAGACTACCAGGGGAAGTCCGGCATCGGCGGCTTCCATGATGGCATCGCCGGCGAAGGGTGGAGGCACAAAGATTACCGAGGCATTGGCGCCGGTCTCTCTCACCGCCGCATGGACGGTATCGAAAACCGGCAGATCGAGGTGTTTCGTGCCGCCCTTGCCGGGGACGACGCCGCCGACGACCGTGGTGCCATAGGCGATTGCCTGCTGCGCGTGGAATGAGCCTTCGCGGCCGGTGAATCCCTGGACGATCAGGCGGGTATTTTGATCTACGAGTACGCTCATCGTGTTTGTGATTGATCGGCGAGTTTTACAACCTTCTCCGCGGCGTCGCGCATGTCCGCCCCGACCGTGAAGTTGAGACCGGATTCCAGCAGAATCTTGCGCCCGAGATCCACATTCGTCCCTTCCATGCGTACTACGATGGGGACCTGAACGTTCAGATCGCGCGCGGCGGCGACCACTCCCGTCGCTAAAGTGTCACATCGTAAAATTCCGCCAAAGATATTGATTAGAACGGCCTTAACATTGCGGTCTGAAAGCAGAATTCGAAATGCATTCTTGACCTGGTCGGCGGAAGCGCCGCCGCCCACATCCAGAAAATTCGCCGGGCTGCCGCCGGCATATTTGATGATGTCCATGGTGGCCATTGCCAACCCGGCGCCATTCACCATGCAGCCGACGGTGCCGTCGAGCTTGATGTAGTTGAGGCCGAACCGGGAGGCTTCCACTTCCAGCGGATCCTCTTCGTTCAAGTCGCGAAGATCGAGCAGCTCCTTGTGACGATAGAGAGCATTATCGTCGAAGTTGATCTTGGCATCGAGGGCGTAGACCTTGCCGTCGACGGTGAGAACGAACGGGTTGATCTCAGCCAGGGATGCATCCATGGCGAGATACGCTTTGGCGAGGGCTGACATGGCGGCCGCGGCCGCGTTCACGCTGCCGGCGGGGATGCCGATTCCGAATGCCAGTTTGCGCGCCTGAAACGCCGCCAGCCCGGAACCCGGTTCCAGGGTTTCCTTGAGGATCAGCTCGGGAGTCTTGGCGGCCACTTCTTCGATTTCGATGCCGCCGGCCGCGGAGGCCATAAAGACCGGCTTGCCCTGTACCCGGTCCAGCACGATTCCGAGATAGAGCTCGCGTTCGATGGGCAGCGTTTCTTCAACCAGCAGACGCTGCACGATGCGGCCGTCGGGTCCGGTCTGGTGTGTGACCAGCTTCATGCCCAGCATGCGGCGCGAGATTTCGGCGGCTTCGGTAACGTCTTTGGCGACTTTCACACCGCCGCCTTTCCCTCGTCCGCCGGCATGAATTTGTGCTTTCACCACCACACTTCCGCCAATCCGCTTGGCAGCCGATTCGGCCTCTTCGACGGTGAACGCCACCTCTCCGCGCGGCACAGGAACGTGGTATTGGCCAAGAATCGCTTTGGCCTGGTACTCGTGAATTTTCATGGAAATCTGCTTGTGCTACTATGGCGGAACCGCCAACTGTTCACTATATCATGTCGTTGTTAAACCACCTGGAACGCGTCGTCGACCGGCGTGATCTGACCGTCGAAGAGGCCGAATCCGCAATGTACGCCATCCTCAACGGCCAGGCTAGCGGGCCGCAGATCGCGGCTTTTCTGGTGGCGCTGCGGATGAAAGGGGAGTGCGCCGATGAGTTGGTCGGATTCGCGCGGGCCATCCGGCGGATGGCGGTCAAAGTCGACGTCGGATTGATTGGAATGCCGCTGGTGGACACGTGCGGAACCGGCGGCGACGGCTCCGGAACATTTAACATTTCCACCATTGCGGCGTTTGTGGTGGCGGCAGCCGGTGTGCATGTCGCCAAGCATGGAAATCGATCGATCACCCAGAATCGGGCAGGCTGTGGCAGCGCCGATCTGCTGGAATCGTTCGGCGTGCGCACGCCGATGCCGCCGGCCGATGCTGCGCGGGCAATTCGCCAAGTGGGTATCGGATTCCTGTTCGCTCCCTCCGTGCACACCGCCATGCGGCACGCCCAACCGGTGCGCATCGATATCGGCATTAGAACGGTTTTCAATCTCCTCGGGCCGCTCACCAATCCGGCGGGCGCCGACGCGCAGGTTGTGGGTGTTCCTTCGGAGCCGTCCGCCGAGCTGATGGCCGATGCGCTGGCGAAGCTCGGCTTGCGGCATGGCTTTGTCGTCCACGGATCGGACGGGCTGGACGAGATTACCACCACCGGGCCGACGCTGGCGTTTGAAGTTCAGTGCGGCAGGATCGAACGCCGAACGCTGGAGCCGGCCGATTTTGCGGTGCCGGCGTCCGCCGCGGCGGACCTCACGGGCGGCGACAAGGCGCGACAGCACGCGATCGCCGTCGCGGTGCTCTCCGGGGAGCGCGGTCCGAAACGGGACATCGTGCTGGCGAATGCGGCGGCGGCGCTGGTGGCGGCGGGGAAGGTGGACACCTTTCTCGAAGGCATGGCGATCGGCGCCGTGGCCATCGATTCCGGCGCGGCGCTCCGCAAAGTGGACGAACTGGCGCGATTCTCGCGGGAGCTGTAGGCGGCACAATCGCCGGGCTCGGCGAACATGCCGCCCGCGGGCGGAGTAAGCTGGTGACTGCGTGCATACTGCCAGGCTGAGCGGCTTCGCCTGCCTTCTGGCGATGGCGAATGCGGCAGGCGGCCAGATTCTCGGGCGCGAGGAATCTGCGCCGCGGATCGTGGAGTTCAACCTGGTGGCGGCCGATCTGCGCGGGCAGCCGGTTGGCGATCTGACGTCCGGCGATCTGCAGATCTTCGACAACGGAAAGCCGCAGAAGATCGCGCTTTTCTGGCATTCCGATACCAGGCTGCAGCAAACAGCGCCTTTGCGTCCCGGCGAGGCGACCAACCGCGTATCGTCCAACGTGCCGCGGGCCACTCTGATCCTGTTCGATCTTTTCAATGAGAGCATGAGCGCACGCACAGCGGCCCTGGCCGACCTGGCCCGTTGTCTGCAGTCGCTGGAATCGGCGGAGTACCTGTACGTTTACCTCTTGACGCAAGATGGCCGCTTATATCCCGTGCGCGGATTGCCGGGTCCGGAAGGAGAACCGGCGGACGCCGGGGAGCCGTGGAACAGAAACAGCAAAGTACTACTGGAGCAGGCGGTCGACAAGGTGTACCGGCTGCGGGCCACGGAAATCGATGTCGACACGCGTCTAATGATGACCTATCGCGTGCTGGGCGAGGTTGCCGCGATGCTGGCGGGGATTCCGGGACGCAAAAACCTGGTCTGGATCACGCACGGCGTTCCGCTGGTCTCCTGGTATTCGGGGATCGATTATACGGCTCTCCTGGAGGAGATGAGCATGCGTTTCGATCAATCGAACGTGGCCATCTATCCGATCCAGCAGACGCCGCCGGGAATGTCCGCGTCCGCTCCGGACCGCGGACTGGAAAGCCGGCAGACGCTGCAGCAGTTCGCCGATTTAACGGGCGGCGCGGCCAACTCCACGGGCAGCATTCCGCAGATCGTCCGCCAGGCGATCAGCGACGCCCGCAGCAGCTATCTGGTCGGCTATTATCCTCCCGCGGCGAACTGGGACGGGAGATTTCATAAGCTGAAGATCGCGTGCGCGCGCAAGGGTGTCCGGATTCAGGCGAAGACGGGGTACTACGCCGGCGCCGATCAGGGCAGCGAAGAGGCCACGCTGAACGCGGCCGGGCTGGCTTCGTTCGATGCGGCCGAAATCGAAATTCGCGGCAAAGTATCGAACAGCCTGGCAGGCGCGGAAACATTGCAATTCGATTTTCGGATTGACCCGGCCCGAATTCGCTTCATTGACGACGGCGGCCGGCCGTCGGCTCATCTCGCCCTGCAAATCGCGACCTATGCCGCCGATGGCGAGGCTCACCATACCGCCACGGAGCCGCTCGATGTCAGTCTCCCGCCGGAAGGAAAGTCCAAGCTTGCCGAAGATTGGATTCGGATCCGGAAGAACTTCAATGTGAGCAACGTCTCGAAACTGAGACTGATCGTCTATGACCGCTCTTCCCACATGGTGGGGTCGTTGACGATTCCGCTGGGAGGAGAAAAGTAGCCGTACAGGCGGAATCTCACGGATGCGGCGCGCCCCCCGCTACAAGCGTGTGCGGCGGCACCGACGCATAAAACATCCGGCAGTCAAACTGGTGCGTGGAGGAGTAGATTCATGAAGCTCGACAATCTCCATCAGTTGTATCTTTTGGAGTTGAAGGATCTGTATGACGCGGAACAACGCATCATCGAGGCACTGCCGAAAATGATCGAGTCGGCCCAGTCGACCGAGCTGCGCTCCGCGCTATCCATGCACCTGGAACAGACGCACGGCCATGTCAGCCGCCTGGAGGAAGTGTTCCAGATCCACAACGAGAGTCCGGAGCGCGAAAAGTGCAAGGGTATTATCGGCATCATCGACGAAGATAAGGTGCTCGTCAAGCACGACGAGAATCGCGACGTGCGCGACGCCGGCATAATCGCCGGCGCGCAAAAAGTGGAGCACTACGAGATCGCCGGCTACGGCAGCGTCCGCACCTGGGCGCAGCAGATGGGACATACCCGCGCGGCGCAACTGCTCGAGCAGACCCTCAACGAAGAAAAGGAAGCCGACAAGAAGCTTACCGATATCGCCATGAAGTCGAACGTCGAGGCGGTACGCCGGGCGGGGTAGAACAGACGGCCGGGGTGTGCCGCCTGTCGGTAGGACAGCCGGTCGGGGTGTGCCGCCTGTCGGTAGGACAGCCGGTCGGGGTGTGCCGTCTGTCAGCGATTACGCAGCTACACAGACGACAAGCACAGACGACAAAAATACGATCGTCTGTGCTACTACGCCAATTCGCGGATGGCGGCGCCGGCGGCGCGCAAGTTGGCCAGCTTCATTTCGGAATACTTGCGCGAGAGCAGCACGCCGTCCGCCGAGGCTCGGAAGGCAGCCAGAATAGCCTGACGGGTTCCCTCCGGTGTGCATTTACTGGATGCCGCAGCCGTGGGGATGTCGATATCGATGCCCGGCCAGAGTCTGGTCGGGCTGCCGCGAAGCGCTTCCCGCGCCCGGCGCGCCTCGCGGAAGACATAATCCGCGGAGAAACCCGATTGGGTCAGCTCGGCCAGCGGTTTTTCCTGCGTGTAATCGAGAACACGATAGTGGAAATCCAGCAACTCCTGCGGCGGGACCTCGTGGAATACCGTGCCTTGCACGCTGCGGATGTAGTTGACCATGCGCTCGCCGGCGCAATTGTGGTACATCACCATCTTCAAGAAGTCGGAGTACTGCGACAGCTCCGAGAGATCCTGCTCGGCGCGATAAATCGGGCTGAAGGAGTTGTTGTGCCAGATATGCCAGCCCACGCCGACCGAGGGCTTGATTTCCTTCACGCGGTGGTACATGGCCGAGTACGTTTCCCGCAGGCTGTCGGTCCAGAGCATTTCCCAGGCCAGCAACTCGGGGTAGCGCAGCATGAGGCGCCATAACTCGACGTAATAGCCATCCACCGGCCGATTGTTCTGCCTGGCGCCGTGAACGAAATTGCCGAGCGCCGCGAAACCGGCGCGGGCGCGAGCCGGATCGATGCCGCGGTTGCGCGCCTTGGCTTCGCAGAAGTCGCAGAAGCAGGTGCAATCGGTGGGATTCTGCGGGGAATCGTGGGCGCCTCGGATGGCGTCGGCGAATGCTCCCTGCCGTTCCGATCCCCACATGATGCCGTCGATCTCGTACGAGCGGGTGTAGTCTTCGACGGTGCCCAGCAGCCAGTTGCGATAGTTCGGGTTGTTGAAGCAGAGAGTGTTGGCGTTCTGTCCGCTGAGCCGCCGTTCCTGCGCTTGCTCGACGCCGGGAACTTTGTCGGCGCCGCCCCACACGTCCTCGAACCAGCAAATGGTCTTGAGACCGCGCTTGCGGGCCGAGGGAATCACCGCTTCGAGGACATCGAAATCGGCAAAATCAGGCGCGCGAAAATCTTGCAACACGGTGTCGCGGTAGTACTGCGGGTGAATGCGTGTATAACTGCCGCCCTTGGAGTGCCCCCAAGTTTTGAGACACGGCCGATGTTAGACACTTTCATTAAATGGAGAGGGTGTCATGGCCAAAAAGAAGAACAAA
>Ga0335078_10011318_pt1 | contig 13227 bp, 16 predicted proteins | sample Lox_Sample_32_FD_206711 | JGI IMG/M metagenome (GOLD analysis project Ga0335078, IMG submission 206711) | Soil microbial communities from Loxahatchee National Wildlife Refuge, Florida, United States - Lox_Sample_3.2 | ecosystem: Environmental > Terrestrial > Soil > Wetlands | place: USA... | reverse complement strand
GCTGGTAGATGACGGAGTAGGCGTACTCGAGATAGCTGCCCCGCATCTCCTCGGCGACGTCGACGTCGATGATGTTCTCTTCGAAGTCCGCCGGCGGCGGGCCGCCGGCCTGGCTCCTGGTGCGCGTGGTCGCGGAACGTCTGGCCATGTCCGCCATTGTGCCGCCTGCGGCGGACATCGATGCGTTACGCAGCAGCGTGGCGCGCCGGGTACCGGGCGAGCCCCGGTTACGTGCTGGACAGGCCACCGTCGACGAACAGCAGCTGGCCGGTGACGTAGTCGCTGGCGCGGCTGGCGAGGAAGACGGCCATGCCCGCGAAGTCCTCCGGCTCGCCGTTGCGGCCGGTCATGGTGCGGGCGGCGAGGGCGGCGGAGCGCGCCGGGTCGGCCGCCACCGCCGCGGTCAGCGGGGTGGCCACGAAGCCGGGCACGACCGCGTTGCAGCACACGCCGTGACGGGCCCAGGCCTCGGACTGGGACCGGGTCAGCCCGGCCAGGCCGGCCTTGGCCGCGCCGTACCCGCCGCTGTTGCCGAACGCCCGGACCGACTGCTGTGAGGCGATGTTGACGATCCGTCCCCAGCCGCGCGCGGCCATGGCGGGGCCGAACCGCTGCCCGAGCAGGAACGGCGCGGTGAGGTTGACGGCCAGCAGCGTGTCCCACTGCGCCGCGGTCAGCTCGGCCAGCGGCGGGCGGATGTTGACGCCGGCCGCGCTGACGACGATGTCGGGGTCGCCGAACGGCGCCGCCGCCTGGTCCGCGCCGCGCAGCGCCCCGGCCCGGTCGGCGAGGTCGGCGCTGACCCACGCCGCGGCACAGCCCGCGGCGGTCAGCGAGCCCGCGGCCGCGGCGAGCGGCCCCTCGCGGCGGGCCAGCAGCACCACCCTGGCGCCCGCCAGGGCAAGGGCCCGCGCCATCGCCTGGCCGATGCCCGAACTTCCGCCGGTGACCAGGGCGACCCTGCCCTCCAGCGAGAACAGCGAGCGCAGGAAGCCCGGGTCAGAGCGCGGGCCGGGCGCCAACGAGCGACCGGGCCCTGGCCGCGAGGCGGCAGCCGTTCACCAGCGCCTCCAGCGGGGGCTTGCCGTCCAGCCAGGGGATGAGGAAGCCGGCGCAGAACGCGTCCCCGCTGCCGGTCCCGTCGACGGACTGCTCCATCACCTGGGCCGGCGCGCGGATGGCCTCGGGGCGGCCGTTGGCGAACAGGGCGCCGTCGGCGCCGAGCTTGACCACGACCTGCGGGTACCACGCGGTCAGCACCCGCGCCGCCTGCGCCGGGTCCTGGCGGCCGGTGAGCACCCCGGCCTGCGCCGCGTTGACGAACAGCAGCGTCGCCCCGTTGGTCAGCTCCAGGAACGGCTCGGCGCCGACCCGGTCCAGCGGGGCGACGGAGGCGCCGTCCACCGAGATGGTCATGTCGGCCTGCCTGGCGTAGCCCATCGCCGTCATGGCGGCCGGCCGGGACCCCTCGTTCAGCATCGTGTAGCCGGACACGTGCAGGTGGCTGCCCGGGGCGAACAGGTCGCCCGGCAGGTCATCGGGCGACAGCGCGGCGTTGGCCCCGGGGTCGGACAGCATGGTGTTGTCGCCCTTGTGCGTGATCATCACCACGCAGGTGCCGGTGGGCCGTTCGGGGTCCATGACCAGCCTGGCGTCCACGCCGTAGCCCATCAGCTCCATGTCCCGGTTGCGGCCGGCGATGTCGGCGCCGCGGCGGCCGACGAAGGCGACCTCGGCCCCGTCGGCGGCCAGCCAGGCGGCGATGTTCGCGCCCGAGCCGCCGCCGTGCGCGGTGACCGCCGCCGGGGTGTCGCTGCCTTTCACCAGGGGCAGGGTCGCCCGGGCGACCGTGTCGGTCATCAGGTCACCAACGACGACAATGCGCGCCATGTCGGCACCACCTCGGATCACTACACCACGCCGGCGACGCATCCCTGCGGAGCAATGCGCAGAGTTATGCGGATACAAAACCTAACAGGTGGCCGCCCGTCGCTCCCGGCGTTCGGCGGTGATTGCCCCCACGGCCCGCTAGGGTCTGCCGGGGAGGTGGACGGCAATGGTGTGGTCCTGGCGGTTGGAGAAGGCGGACGGGACGGCGGCGAGCCCCGGCGACGTGCCCAAGGAGGCGTTCGGCAGCCAGGGCGACGCGGAGAGCTGGCTCGGCGAGAACTGGCGCAGCCTGCTGGAAGCGGGCGTCGACCAGGTGTTCCTGCTGGAGGACAGCAGGGTCGAGTACGGGCCGATGAGCCTGCACCCGGCGGACTGAGCCCGCCGGCCGGGCCGCGCCGCGCCCGGCCGGGTCAGGGCCGGGACCGCGGGCTCACCGTCCGGGCCGGATCGCGCTCGATCACCGGGCCGAGGATCTTGTCGATCTGCCGCAGCACCGGCTCGTCCAGCCGGGCGCCCGCGGCCTTCACGTTGTCCCTGACCTGCTCGGGCCGGGTGGCGCCGACGATCGCCGCGGACACCCCCGGGTGCTGCAGCACCCAGGCGATGGCGAGCTGGGCCATGCTCAGCCCCGCCTCCTCCGCCACCGGGCGCAGGTCCTGCACCCGGGCCAGGATGGTGTCGGTCAGGAAGCCCTGGATGAACCGCGACCCGCTGGCGTCGGTGGCCCGGGAGCCGGCCGGCGCGCCCTGGCCGGGCGGGTACTTGCCGGTGAGCACGCCCTGCGCGATCGGCGACCAGACGATCTGGCCGATGCCCTCCCGCACCGACAGCGGCAGCACCTCGGCCTCGATCACCCGCCACAGCATGTTGTACTGCGGCTGGTTGGACACGATCCGGTCCAGGCCCAGCCGGTCCGCGATGGCCAGCGCGGCCGAGATCTCCTCGGCCCGCCACTCCGATACCCCGATGTAGAGCACCTTGCCCTGGCGGACCAGGTCGTCGAAGGCGCGCAGGGTCTCCTCGAGCGGGGTCTCGTGGTCGTACCGGTGTGCCTGGTACAGGTCCAGGTAGTCGGTTTGCAGCCGGCGCAGCGAGGCGTGCGCGGACTCCATGATGTGCTTGCGGGACAGGCCGCGGTCGTTGGAGCCGGGACCGGTCGGCCAGAACACCTTGGTGCAGATCTCGACGGACTCGCGCCGCAGCCCGCTCAGCGCCCGGCCGAGCACCTCCTCGGCCCGGGTCCCGGCGTACACGTCTGCGGTGTCGAACGTGGTGATGCCCTCGTCCAGCGCGGCCCGGACGCAGGCCCTGGCCGCGTCCTCCTCCACCTGCGACCCGTGGGTGATCCAGTTGCCGTAGGCGATCTCGCTGACCAGCAGGCCGCTGCGGCCCAGATGACGATGCTCCATGGAACCGACCCTAACGGGGGCGGGCTCCTCAGATGCTGTCGCCGGGGCTGACCCGCGGCTTGGGCACCCGCAGCCGGCGGATCTGCAGCGCGCGCATGGCGGAGTAGAGGGCGAGGCCGCGGGTGCTCTCGCCGGGACAGCGCTGCGCGGCGAGGGCCTTCACCCGCCGGCCGATGAAGATGCCCTCGGCGGCCATGACGAGCACCGCCACCAGGACCAGCAGCGGGACGATCGTCTGCACCAGCGGGGTGCGGATGAACAGCAGGGCGAGCAGGACGATCAGCCCGTACATGTAGAACTCGCTGACCCTGCGCTTGGAGTCGACGTAGTCGCGGGCGAGCGCCTTGGCCGGGCCGCGGTCCCGGGGCGGCATCGCCCACTCCTCGCCGCGGCGGACCGCCTCCATCCGCCGGGTCCGGTCGGACCGCTGCCGGTCCCTGGCGGCGCGGCCGGCCTCCTTGCGGTCCTTGGGCGCGGTGTAGGGCTGCCGGCGGCGCCGCTCGGCCTCGCTGCGCTTGGGGGTGGGCCTGCCCTTGCCCGCCGTGACGGCGTGCGGCTGGGCGGTGTCGGTGCCGGACGCGGCGGCGGCGCCGTCCGCGGCGTCCTGGCCTGGCCCGTCGTCGGTGGCGGAGCGGCTTCGTCGGAACACGCGCCCAGCTTACCGGGACCGGGGCATGTCCCCTATATCTCCGGGTCCCGGCGTGCGGGCGGTCGTGGTGACGGGCACGCGGTGACCGCGTAGGCTGAGTGAACCAGCTCGCAGGGAGGCCGCTGCCGAGGATGTGGGCGCGGCTGGCGGCGCCGTGGGGCTAGCGGCAGCGGTCGTACACGATGAAGGGGAAGGTCGCGCCCATGAGCGTGATGAAAAGGGTCTCGATGATCTTCAGGGCCAAGGCCAACCGGGCCCTGGACCGCATGGAGGATCCCCGCGAGACCCTGGACTACTCCTACCAGCGGCAGCTCGAGATGCTCACCCAGGTGCGCCGGGGCGTGGCCGACGTGGCCACCTCGCGCAAGCGGGTGGAGCTTCAGATGAATACCCTGCGGCAGAACCAGAACAGGCTGGAAGGGCAGGCGAAGCAGGCGCTCGGGGCCGGCCGGGAGGACCTGGCCAGGGAGGCGCTGAGCCGTAAGGCGGCGCTGGGGAGCCAGCTGGCCGACCTGGAGAACCAGTACCAGTCGCTGCAGGCGGACGAGGAGAAGCTGACCGTGGCGTCGCAGCGGCTGCAGGCCAAGGTCGAGGCCTTCCGCATGCAGAAGGAGACCATCAAGGCCACCTACACCGCGGCCGAGGCGCAGAGCAGGATCGGCGAGGCCGTGTCGGGCATCTCCGAGGAGATGGGCGACGTGGGCATGGCGGTCCAGCGGGCGCAGGACAAGACCGCGCAGATGCAGGCGCGGGCCGGCGCGATCGACGAGCTGATGGCCTCCGGCGCCCTGGACGACATGACCGGCACCCCCCGCGACGACATCCAGGCCGAGCTCGACTCCATGCGCTCCGGCCCGAACATCGAGCTCGAGTTGCAGCGCCTCAAGGGCGAGATCGGTGCCGCGCCCACGCAGGCGATCGAGGGCGGCGGCACGCCCGCCGCGGACGGCACCGCCGCGCCGGCGGCCGCGGAGCAGCCGCAGGCCGGTGACGGGGCATGATCGTCCGGATTCTCGGCGAGGGACAGCTCCAGCTCGACGACTCGGCGTCCGCCGAGCTCAACGCGCTCGACGCGGCGCTGGAGCAGGCCGTGAACTCCGGTGACGAGCCCGCGTTCCGCGCCGCGCTGGCGGCCCTGCTCGACCGGGTCCGGGCGCTCGGCACCGCGCTGCCCGCGGACACGCTGGAGCCGTCCGACTCGATCCTGCCGCGCGCCGACGCCGACCTCGGCGAGGTGCGCAGCATGCTGACCGACGAGGGGTACATTCCCGGGTGAGCCGGGGCACGGCGTGGCGCCTAGGCCGGCATAGAGCCAGCGTTCAGCTTGTTCACAGAGTGGGCGCCGATAATCGGGGGAGCCCGCAAGGGACCGGAATTTTCCGGTCTCCTGGTGCGTGATACTTGGTAGCAGGATGCCTGGGCCGGTGGCCGGTCCAGGCAAGAACGGAGGCGCCGCGATGGTGCGAACCCGTTATGCGCCCGACAGGGGGCTGCAGGCGCGGATGGGCTTGACGATGTTCCTGCTGGGACTCGTCTTCGTGGCTTTTGTGACAGCGCTGGTATTCGTGCTGATGGCCGTCAAGGTGGGCGGCGGCGCGATCGTCTTCTTCGCCGTGCTCCTCGGCGCCGGCCTGACGTTCGGCTCGCTGTTCTACTCGGACAAGGTCGCGCTCCGCGCGTCCGGCGCGCAGGAGGTAACCCCGGAACAGGCACCGCAGCTGCACGGGATCATCGACCGGATCTGTGCCCTCGCCGACATGCCCAAGCCGCGGGTCGCGATCGCCCAGTCCGACATGCCCAACGCCTTCGCGACCGGGCGCAACAGCAAGAACGCGGTCATCTGCGTGACCACCGGGATCATGCGGCGGCTGGACGACAAGGAACTCGAGGGCGTGCTGGCGCACGAGATGTCGCACGTCGCGCACAAGGACGTCGTGGTGATGACGGTCGCCTCGTTCGTCGGGATCATCGCCGCCCTGCTGGTCCGGTTCGCGTTCTACAGCGAGCTGTTCGGCGGCGGCGGGCGCGGCCGCGGCGGCAACAACAACAACGGCGGCGCGCTGCCCATCCTGCTGATCGTGATGGCCGTGGGCGTGGTCACCTACGCCATAAGCTTCCTGCTGATCCGGCTGCTCTCCCGGTACCGGGAGCTCGCCGCCGACCGGGCCGGCGCCCTGCTCACCGGGCAGCCCTCGGCCCTGGCCAGCGCGCTGACCAAGGTGAGCGGCGCGATGTCCGCGATCCCCACCAAGGACCTGCGGGAAGCGCAGGCGCTGAACGCGTTCTACTTCGCCCCGGCGCTCAAGCCCGACGTCACGAGCCTGTCCACGGTCTTCTCCACGCACCCCTCGCTGGAGCGGCGGCTCAAGCAACTCTCCGAGATCTCCGCGCAGCTCGGCCGGTAGCCGGTGGGCTTCCTCGACACCCTGCTTGGCCGGACCAAGCCGGTCCAGCCCAACCTGGACGCGCTCTTCGCGCTGCCCACGGCGGCGATCACCCTCCAGGCGGCGATGGGGTTCACGCCGACCGGAACCGGCTCGGTCTGCTTCCGGGCGGCCGAGGGGCGCGCGTTCCACGACATCGAGAGCGACGTCCGGCAACTGCTGTCGATGGGCCAGGACGCGACCCCGGTGGAGGTCGCCGGCGACTCCTACGGATTCACCTGGCTGGTGTGCCGGCACAAGAATGACGACATCGAGGGGCTGGTCACCGATCTGCACGCGGTCAACACCTCGCTCGCCGAGGGCGGGTTCGGACCGCAGTTGCTGTGCACGCTGGTGGGCCTCACCGACGGCTCGCGCCGCAAGCTGGGCATCGTCTACCTCTACAAGCGGGGCACGTTCTACCCGTTCGCGCCCCAGGACGGCGAGCACCGCGACAACGCGCTGGAACTCGAGGTGCGCGGCAACGTCGGGGCGGACCTGAAAATCGAGCCCGACCTCAGCCGGTGGTTCCCGGTCTGGGGCGCTCCCGGCCTCTGACGGCCCTGGCACTCCTTCAGAGGGCGCACAGAGGAATCCCGCACCTACCGGCCAGCTTGCATTGAGAGTGTTGCGGACCGTGAGCTTCGAGTCAGTGGCGGCGCCCCGGTCCAAGCAGGGGAAGCAGCGGCTGGCCGACCGGCCGCGGGCACCCCGCCCGCACCCGGCGCTCGCCCGGGCGGCCCTGGTGGCCGCGGGGGCCGGGCTGGGGGCGGTGACCGCGCTGGCGATCACCGACGAGACCGGGAGCGAGCTGCGGGCGGCCGGCGGCGCGGCCACCTTCGCCGGCAGCCTCACCGGCCTGGCCGGCATGTACCTGGCCCTGCTGATGGTGCTGCTGATCAGCAGGATCCCGGCGATCGAGCGGGTGCTCGGCCAGGACGGGCTGCTGCGCTGGCACCGCTGGCTCGCCCCGTGGCCGATCAGCCTGCTGGCCGCGCACGCGCTGTTCATCACCGTGGGCTACGCCCAGGCGGCCCGGTCCGGCCTCGGGCATCAGGTGCGGGTGCTGCTCGACAGCTACCCCGACGTGCTCATCGCCACCGTGGGCCTCGGCATCATGTGCGCCATCGGCATCCTGTCGGTCAGGGCCATCCGCCGCAGGCTGCGCCGCGAGACGTGGTGGCTGATCCACCTGTACATGTACCTCGCCCTGGCCCTGTCGTTCGCCCACGTCCTCGCGCTCGGGCCGTCCTTCGTCGGGCACCCGCTCACCCAGGTCGTGTGGTCGGTGGCCTGGGCGGCCACGGCCGGCCTGGTGCTGTGTTACCGCTTCGGCCTGCCGGTGGTGCGCAGCCTGCGGCACCGCCTGGTGGTCGCCGAGGTGCGGCCGGAGGGGCCCGGGGTGGTCTCGGTCATCTGCTCGGGCCGCCACCTGGACAGGCTCGCCGTCTCCGGCGGCCAGTTCTTCTTCTGGCGGTTCCTCACCGGCGGGCTGTGGTGGCAGGCCCACCCGTACACCCTGTCGGCCCTGCCCCAGCCGCCCTACGTGCGGCTGACCGTCAAGGCCGTCGGCGACCACTCGGCCGCGCTGGCCCGGCTCCGGCTGGGCACCCGGGTCGCGGTCGAGGGCCCGTACGGGGCGTTCACCAGGTACGCGCAGGAACGCCCGCAGGCCCTGCTGGTGGCCGCGGGCATCGGGGTGACCGCGGTCCGGTCGCTGCTGGAGGACATGCCGGCCGGCAGCGCCCCGGTGGTGCTGCTGCGCGGCACCCGGCCCGAGGACCTGGTGCTCCGGAACGAGGTCGCCGAGCTGGTCAGGTACTGCCGCGGGCGGCTGCACGAGCTGGTCGGCACCCGGGAGCAGGCCGCGCTGGACGAGCGGTCGCTGCCGCGCCTGGTGCCCGACCTGCACCAGCGGGACCTGTACGTGTGCGGTCCCGAGGGGTTCGTGACCAGCATCGTGGCGCTGGCCGGCCGGCTCGGCGTCCCCGCGGACGCCATCCACCATGAGGCGTACGCGCTGTGACCGCGGGGGGGACATGCCGATGAAGCGGCCGGGCTGGTGGGTCGCGGCCGGCGCCGTCGCCGGGTTCGCCGGCGTGTTCGGCCTGCACGGGGGCAAGGCCGCCACGCCGGGCCTGGCCGGCGGCCCGGCCCCGGGCGGAGCGGGGCCGGCGCCCGCCGGTTCCGCGCCGCCGGCCCCGTCGGCGTCCGGCACCGCCCGGCCCGCCGGGGGCGGCGGGACGGCCCCGGCGGCCGGCCCGGTCCGGCAGGCGGCCGGGGCGCTGGTGCCCTACGGCTACGGGGAGCTGTCGGTCACGGTCACCGTGCGCGGGAACCAGATCACCAACGTCACGGTGCCGGTGCTGCGGACCGCCGACCCCATGTCCGAGCGGATCTCGCAGCAGGCCATCCCCGTGCTCAGGTCGGAGGTGCTGGCGGCGCACGGCGCGGGGATCCACGGCGTCAGCGGGGCCACCTACACCAGCGAGGCGTACGCCCGTTCGATCCAGTCGGCGCTGGACAAGCTGCACCTCAAGTGACCGTCCCCGCCGGCCCGCCGGGGCCGCCGCCCGCCGGCGGCCTGCCATCGGCCGCCCACACCGAGCCGGCGATGGGCACGGTTTTCTCCTTCACCGTCGTCCCCGGCGGCCTGCCCGGGGCCGCCACGGCGGCCGCGATCGCCCGCGCCTGCCGGGTCCTGCACGACTGCGACGCGGTGTTCAGCACGTGGGACGCGGCGAGCCCGGTGAGCCGGTTCCGCCGCGGCGAGGCGGCGCTCAGCCAGATGCCGCCGGAGTTCGGCGCGGTGCTGGCGGAGTGCCGCGCGGCCAGGCAGGCCTCCGGCGGCTGGTTCGACCCGTGGGCCATGCCCGGCGGATTCGACCCGACCGGCCTGGTCAAGGGCTGGGCCGCGGATCGCGCGCTGGCGGAGCTGCGGCGCGCGGGCGTTGCCGGTGCGCTGCTGAACGGGGGCGGGGACGTGGTCGCGTTCGGGTCACCGGGACCCGGCCAGCGCTGGCGGGTCGGCATCCGCCACCCGTGGCGGGCGGACGCGCTGGCCTGCATCATCGAGATCGACGCCGCGGTGGCCACCTCCGGCGGCTACGAGCGCGGCCCGCACCTCATCGACCCCGGCACCGGCCTGCCCGCCGGCCGCGCGGCCTCGGCGACCGTCACCGGCCCGCGCCTGGCCCTGGCCGACGCCCTCGCCACCGCGGTCGCCGTGGGCGGGGACGAGGCCCTGGCGGCCGTGGCGCGGCTCGACGGCTACGCCGGGTACCTGATCCGGCCCGATGGCAGCGAGACCGACACCGGCGGCATCGCCTTCGCCCGTTGACGCCGCGCGGCTCCAGCGGGTACCCGACGGCGGAATGACCGCGCAGCGCATATGGTTGGGGATACAGGAAGCATCACGCGCCGCCCTGGCGGCGGCAGACCGACGCGGGAGCAGATCGCAGATGACGGTTCAGCACGAGGCGGCCACGCACGGCGTGATCCTCACTTCTACCGCCGCGGCCAAGGTGAGCAGCCTGTTGGCGGCCGAGGGCCGCGAAGACCTCAAGCTCCGGATCGCGGTGCAGCCCGGCGGCTGCTCGGGCCTTCGCTACCAGCTGTATTTCGACGAGCGCGAGATCGACGGCGACATCGAGGCGGAGTTCAGCGGCGTGCGCGTGGTCACCGACAAGATGAGCGCCCCGTACCTGTCGGGCGCCACCATCGACTTCGTGGACACCATCGAGAAGCAGGGCTTCACGATCGACAACCCCAACGCGACCGGCTCCTGCGCCTGCGGCGACTCGTTCCACTGACGGCCCGGTACCGGCTGGCTTAAGCGGCCACCCGCGGGAACAAAGCAGGGTACAGGGGACAACGGATGCCCGCAGTGCCGGGCCTGGGCACGCCTTGGGGCGACAAGTGCGGATAGCTGTCACCGGTTCGATCGCGACCGACCACCTGATGACCTTTCCCGGCCGGTTCACCGAGCAGCTCATCGCCGAGAAGCTCGACCGGGTCTCGTTGTCGTTCCTGGTCGATGACCTGGAGATCCGCCGTGGCGGCGTGGCGGCCAACATCGCGTTCGGGCTCGGGGTGCTGGGCCTGGAGCCGTTGCTCATCGGCGCGGTGGGCGCCGACTTCGCCCCGTACCGCGAGTGGCTCAGCGCGCACGGCGTGGACTGCACCGGCGTGCGCGAGTCCGCCCGCTATCACACCGCGCGCTTCGTCTGCACCACCGACGCCGACGGGAACCAGATCGCCTCGTTCTACCCCGGCGCGATGTCGGAGGATGCCGAGATCACCCTCGCGCCCTTCGCCGGCCGTGCCCCCGGGCTCGACCTGGTGCTGATCGGCGCGAGCGCCCCGCCCGCGATGCTGGCGCGCACCGCCGAGTGCGCCCGGCTCGGGATCCCGTTCGCCGCCGACCCGTCACAGCAGCTGCCGAGGCTGGACGGCCCGGACGTGCGCTCGGTCGTGGTCGGCGCGCGGTACCTGTTCTGCAACGAGTACGAGGAAGCCCTCATCGAGCGCAAGACCGGCTGGACCAGCGCGGACGTGCTGAGCCAGGTCGGCGTGCGGGTGACCACCCTCGGGCCGGCCGGGGCGCGGATCGAGCAGGCAGGCCGGCCGCCGCTGATGGTGGGCCCGGTGACCGAGTCGCGGAAGGCGGATCCCACCGGCACCGGCGACGCGTTCCGCGCGGGCTTCCTGGCGGCCATCGGCTGGGGGCTGGGCCTGGAGCGCGCCGCGCAGCTCGGCAACCTGGTCGCGGTGAGCGCGCTGGAGACGGTCGGCCCGCAGGAGTACGAGCTCAAGCCCGCCGACGTCGCAAGCCGGATGGCCGGCACCTACGGCGACGCCGCAGCCGCCGACGTCACCAAGCACTACGCCTAACCCCCACCGCCCGGCCTCGATGCCAGGTCGCTAGGTATCTCTGGCTAGGGTGGATCGCGTGTATACCGGTCCCCCTGAGCTGACGGTGGGCCGGGCGTTCACGTCGTGGACGCTGGACCTCCCGGTCCTGCTGGCCGTGCTGGCCATGGCCGGGCTCTACCTGGCCGGGGCACGGCGCGTGCGCCGGGCGGGGGACCCGTGGCCGGTGGCCCGCAGCGTGGCGTTCCTGGCCGGCGGCACCGGGGTGCTGGTGCTGGCCACCATGTCCTTCCTCGGCGTGTACCAGGGCACACTGTTCTGGATCCGGGCCGTGCAGACCGTCCTGCTGCTGCTGGTGACCCCGTTGTTCATCGCGCTCGGGCGGCCGCTGTCGCTGTACATCGCCGCGCTGCCCGGTCCCGGGGCCCGGGCGCGGGCCGTGGTGGGCAGCCGGGCCGCCCGCGCCCTGACGTTCCCGGCCATCACCGCGCTGGTGCTGGTGATCGTGCCGTTCCTGCTGTACTTCACGCCCTGGTACGAGGCCGGGCTGCGCAGCGACGCGGTCCGGGAGCTGACCTATGCCGCGCTGCTGGCGCCGGGCCTGGTCTTCTTCTGGACCCTGCTGCGGGTGGACCCGGTGCCCAGGGCCTACTCCTACCTGGTCTCGATGTGGGTCAGCGGGGCGGAGGTGGTGGGCGACGCGGTGCTCGGCCTGGCGGTGATCGCCGACCAGCACCTCATCGCGGGCTCGTACTACCTGGCCCTGGGCCGCCCCTGGGGGCCCAGCCTGCGGGCCGACCAGGTGCTCGGCGGGGGGGCGCTGTGGATCCTCGGCGACCTGGTGGGCCTGCCGTTCCTCGCCGCCCAGCTGATCCAGTTCATCAGGGAGGATGAGCAGGAGGCCGCGGAGGTCGACGCGGCGCTGGACGCCGGCGCCGCCGAGCGCGCCGCAGCCGGGACGGCCACTGCCGGGCTGACCCAGGCAGGGGCACCGGACGACCATCCCTGGTGGGAGACCGACGCCCGGTTCACCGGCCGGTTCCGGCGCCCCGACGGCGACTGAGCCGCCAGCGGGGGGTCGTCCCCCGGGCCAGCGCTAATACCTGCGCCGGATCAGCAGCGCCCAGCCGTTCGGCAGGTCGGTCGCGGCGACGAACTCGTGCGACTTCATCGCGCACCACGACGGCACGTCGGTCCGGGCCGCCGGGTCGTCCGCGAGCACGGCGATGACCTGCCCGATCGGCACCTCGCGGATGCGGTCGGCGAGCATGATGATCGGGATGGGGCACTTGCGGCCGAGGGCGTCGATGGTGACCAGCGGGGCTGAAGGTGCCGTGGAGCTCATGACGGCCGCCTCTCCCTCGTCCCGCCCCGGGGCGCCACGGTCACCTGGCACAGCCGTATGGCAGCGTGCCCGGTACCGGCGCGGAGCCGCGCCGTGCCTGTGACGTCATGCGGATGCGATACCCGCGGGCGCGTGCGGGTAAGCACCGCGCGGCGCCGTGTACTGAACGCGGAGTCAAACTGCGGCACCCCACGACACTAGCCGGGCGCGGCGCGGAGCGCGACACTGGCGGGGGTCCCCGCCGCACCGGGTACCGGGCGCGATACTGTTTCCACGACAGCCTGTAGGACGAGCTACGACCAGCCGCGCCGCCACCAGCCCGCGCAGCCGGGAGTCATCCGCTGGGAAGGCAACCTGTGAGTTCCACCCCCAGCGCCCCACGCCACCGGGGCGCGCACGATCCGGGTACGGCACCCGGGCGCACCGGAGCGGCGCGGCCGCCCCGGGCGCGGACCCGCCCGAGCCGCCTGGCGTCCCGCGCGGCCCTGTTCGCCGTGCTGGCCGCCGGGACCGCGGGGTGCACCTCCAACAGCTTCACCCGCATGGGCATGCCGGTGCCCGTCACCAAGCAGGGGCAGGTCACCCTGACGCTGTGGCAGGGCTCCTGGACCGCCGCGTGGATCGTCGGCGCCGTGGTCT
>Ga0335078_10011317_pt1 | contig 13228 bp, 11 predicted proteins | sample Lox_Sample_32_FD_206711 | JGI IMG/M metagenome (GOLD analysis project Ga0335078, IMG submission 206711) | Soil microbial communities from Loxahatchee National Wildlife Refuge, Florida, United States - Lox_Sample_3.2 | ecosystem: Environmental > Terrestrial > Soil > Wetlands | place: USA... | reverse complement strand
TGCGGCCGGGATGCACTGGATTTTTCATGGGCACGGCGATTTCCTCCTCGCTAATGGTAGTCGATCAGTTCAACGTCAAAAGCTTCGGTCCCTTCAAAGCGAGACACGATGCGCCAGTTGGCCCGCACCGTCACAGACCAAAACCCCTTCAAGTCGCCTTTCAGCCGATGGAGGCGATACCGAGGGAGATCCAAAGCTTGCGGCGTAGTGGCGCTGTCAAGAACAGTAAGAATTCGTGCAACCGTCTCCAAGAGATCGGAGCGTATCCCGCTCCGGTCGCCGCGTTCATAGAGCCTTTTCAGCCCCCGGTGCTTCACTCTCCTAATCATCAGCCTACACCGTAAAGTAATACTTGTCACTTGTTAAACAGGGTCGCAGTTGCGACCGGCTTCCAAATGCGGGGCCAAGGAAAAAATGGGGCAAAAACAGGAACGCGAAAAGAAAACGGGGCGGCCTGACCTGCCACCGCGTCCGCGAGGACAACGCCAGCCGTGCTTACTGATGGGGGGATGATCTATCAGCGGCAAACTTGATTTTAGCGAGCGGGTCCTACAACCGCGAAACCCCCTTCACTTCTCCAGCCCCAGCTCACTCAATATCTTCGGCGCCGCTTCTTCCATGGCCAGCAGATTGTGACACGCCCCGCAGTCCTGCGTGATCTTCGCCCCGCCGGCGGCCGCGTGCTGGTCGTCGTGACAGCGGAAGCATCCAGGAAAATCGTTGTGACCCAGATTATTCGGGTAGCTTCCCCAGGTCACCCGCATCTCGGGAAAGATATTGCGCTTATAAATGGACAGCACGCCGCGCGCGGAACGCTTCACCTCATCCGCTTTGCTCGCATAAATCGCAGGATATTTCTGCTTGTAGAACTCCTCAAAGCCCGCCGGGATGCGCGCCTCCGCCTCCGCGCGCGAAGGGTATGCCGCCTGCAACAGCGCTAGGCCGGTCTTCTTTGCGAACGGCAGCGCGGGCCATATCCCGCCTTCCGCCATCACGCGGTTCATCGCCGGCTCCGGCATTTCGTACGTGTGCGTCGGCCGGTTGTGGCAATCCACGCAGTCCATCTCGCGAATCTCCAGATTTCCCGGCATCGGGCCTTTGGCATCGCTCGCCGTGTACACCGTGGTTTTTCCCTGCGCATCGCGATACTCCACCCACGGGATGGTCTGCCGCTTTTCGTCCGCCGCCGCGTACCGGATCCGGATCCCCGGCCCCACGTGCATTCCATGAATCCCCTGCGTTCCGTTGCCCCCGCCGATATGCATCATCAGAACGGTTTTCGTGGCGGTGTTCGTCTCATCATCGCCGTACTTCGAGATAATCCGGAGCCGGTCGCCGCCATAAACCTGCGGCCAGTGGCACGCTTCGCAGGTCTCGCGCGCCGGGCGCAGGTTGGTTACCGGTGTCGGGATCGGCCGGTCATAGGTGTGAAACGTTACCGCAAACACCTGGCGCACGCCCGAAAGCTTGCTGCGCACGAACCAGCTCGCGCCCGGCCCGATGTGGCACTGCACGCACTCCACGCGCGAGTGCGGAGAGTTCTGATAAGCCGTAAACTCCGGCTGCATTACCGTGTGGCACGTCTGCCCGCAGAAGCTCACGCTGTCCATGTAATTCACCGCGCTGTAAGTGAGCTGTCCGGCGATCACCACGTTCACAAAACTGGTCAAAACTACGAACAGCGCCAGCCGCCGCAACTCCGGGTTGCGAAAGTCGAGCGGCGGGAAACTCGTGGGCGTTCTGCCGGTCACCCGCTCGCGGCGCCGCCGCAGCCAGATACCCAGCGGAATAATCAGCAGGCCGCCGATGAATACCGCTGGCAGCACCAGGTACAGCACGATGCCGAAGTAAGGATTGCTGACATTACCCCGCAACGTCGCGGGAAGCAGCAAAACCCATAACACCGTAGCCGTGGTGACGACAACTACGCCGATCAGGCTGATCCAGTTGTTCGATAGATGCACTACTGGCGACAGCCAGCCGCGAAAGCGCGAGCCGGACGAATTGTTCATGATTTCGAGGTGAGTTCTTCCTGTGTCTCGGTCGTTTCCGATTCCGTGTCACGCGGCCGCGTGCTGAATCCTCTGAGGGCCGCCGTGTCCAATGGATAAACATCGGGATCGAAAATCACAGAATAGAAGTGCCAGACAAGAATAGCAAGCGTGGCCAAACAAAAAACAAAACGGGTCAGCCTAGCGCTGACCCGGTTCAAAAAACCGGGAAAGTGAAAGGCGTCTGTCGACTCCCACATGTTGGCTCCGCCGCCGGTGATGCGGGATTCGCCGGAGGCGGAATCGAATTCGACCGAGCCTTTTTTGGAGTGTCGCCGACGTCGCAGTGGGACTCGAAGGGGCCGCGGGCTGGCGCGGGCCCATTTTGAGCCACGGCGGCGGTTCCGACAAGGAGAGCCAGGAGCTGTGCCGTGACGAACAGGGGCGCGGCCACGCTTCAGAATGCCCCGGGGCCGCCAGGGTGTCAATAAATATGAGAGGCAGATCAGCCCGGCTCGTTTTCCTGGCCCGTTTCTTTATTGGCACGATCCGGCTAAGCAAGTGTGTCCCGCGCCGCAAGACAGACCGCAGGCGCCACAGTTGTTTGGATCGTTCTGGATGTTGGTCTCGCAGCCGTCAGCCGGGTTCCCGTTGCAGTCGCCAAATCCTGGATGGCACCCTCCGGTATAGCCGCAAGCCCCGCCTTGGCAGACCGGAATGTTGACGTTTTGCATAACCGAGTAGCAATCCCGGCCGCATGCGCCGCAATTGAGAACGTCGGATGCGGTATTGACCTCACAGCCGTCGCCGGCGTTTCCATTGCAATCGGCGAATCCCGCCTGACACGAGCCGGTCTGGCACGCGCCATTCGAACAACCGGTCCCCGTGGTGTTTGGACCCGCCACGCAGGTGCTCCCGCAGCCGCCACAATTGTTGGGGTCGAGGGAGACGGCTGTGCAGATGCCGCTACAAGCTGCCATGGAAGTTGGGCACGCGTCAGAGTCGCCATCCGCTTGCGGGCGGTATTGGATCAACACGTTCGCGTCGGCCGCCGGCGTGCCGGACTGGCAAATGGGGGCCGTGTTCAACCGGATGTCGATTCGCATGTTCGCCGGGAATGTCAGGGTGTGGGCGCCGGAGTCGTAGGTATTGGACCCATCGGTCATCAAGGCATCTTCACCTTTAGAGCCGTTGGTCACACGAAAAATCGGGAAGATTGTGCAGGCAGTGCCAGGCGTCTGGACATCGACGCCCATCCGCGTAATGGTAATGGGCTGATCCGGAGTGAAATGGGACAGAACGCCGGGAGGCCTGTTCAGTCCGCCGGACAGCGATGCGGCAGCAAGGAACACCGTTCCGCCACTGCCTGAACCGGACGATCCTGCTGCGCCCTGGGGACCTTGCGGACCCTGTGGCCCTTGCGGCCCCATGGGACCCGGAGGTCCCTGTGCACCAGCCGCTCCCGGCACTCCCGCCGGACCCATCGCACCAGCCGGACCTTGCGGCCCCGCAGGTCCCTGTGACCCTTGCACTCCGCCGCCCGCCAGCACGATTTCCAAACGCGGCTCGTGGCTGGTGACAATGCCTTCCTTACTGTCGAACACCACGTACGCCGTGCTGCTGTCCGGCACCAGCGCGATGCCGTGATTGTCCAGGCCGCCGTTGGCCGCGCCTTCAAGCCACTCTTCGACCAGCTGCGTCACATCCACAACGAGGAAGGAGTTGGCTTTGCCCACGGGAATGGCCGTGGCGAACGAAGTCGCAGCCAGCGGCGGGGGCGACGAAGGATTGAGCGTACCTTCGCTCCAGTCCGCGGTGATTGGATAGATGTCGATCGCCCCGCTGGGTATCACGCCCGTGCTGACGAACAATTTCAGGGTAGCCTTGGCCACGCTGCCCGGGGCTGTGCCGGGAGGCAGCGAGGAGGGCAATTGAAATTTGAGGTACGTCTTAGTGGCGCCCACTATGGTGTGCGGCGGGCAGACCGCAGTGCCCCCTGCCACGATCAGCGAAATCCCCTGGCCGCTGAGATTCAGCGCCTGGGTTAGCGCATTGGTCGACGTGAAGCCGTCATCAGTCAGCGTGCCGGTTTGTGCCCTCCCTCCGCCTGCGAGCAACACAACCGTCGCCAGAAACTCCATCACCCAAACCATTCTCCGAATCATGCGAATCCCCCTCTACTCGGTACGGAAACTTTTCACCGCGGCTCAGTGGCGCACGGCCGGAGCTTGGCCGAACGCGTTGTCGCCCCAACATTCGATGAACAGTCCCTGATTGATCGCGCAGGTGTGTGCCGACCCGGCGCTCACGGCCGTGAAGCTGCTCCCACCGCCTGCGGTCGGAGCACGCGTCGCAGGCGCTTGTCCCAGGGAATTATTCCCCCAGCAGGTGAGAATCGTTTGGACGGGATGCTCCTGGCTTGGGCCCACCAAACTTCCCAGAGTTTCCTTGATCCCGCAGGTGTGCGCGCCGCCGGCACTCACCTGTGCGAAAGTGCCCGGCGTGAGTCCCGGAGCCTGACCGAAAATATTGCTGCCCCAGCACTCCACGCCGTCGTCCGGGCCCCCGGCGAGGCGCGACGCGCAGGTATGCAGACTCCCGGCGCTCACCTGCACAAACGAGCCAGCGGCCGCCCTTCGCGTCGAAGGAGCCTGACCGGCCAGACCAAGCCCCCAGCACTCCACAACTCCGTCGCTGCGCAGCCCGCAGGTAAAGCCGGTTCCAGCGGTCACGTGCTGGAACGTTCCGGTCCGTGCCGAACGGGCCGCCGGCGCCTGACCGAACAGGTTATTCCCCCAGCATCCGATCATGCCGGTGCTCACTACGGCGCAGGTGTGGAGATCGCCCGCGCTCACTTCGGTAAATGTGCCCGTCGAAGGAGACTTATGCGCAGGCGCTTGGCCTAGCAGGTTGTTCCCCCAGCATTCGACGCCCCCGGCACTGGTGAGCGCGCAGGTGTGCAACGCGCCAGCCGTGATGTTCGTGAATGTCCCGGTGGTCGCGGTACGTGTTGCCGGAGCCTGGCCCAGGCTATTGTTGCCCCAACATTCGGCGCCGCCGGTGCCGCGCAGCCCGCAGGTGTGCGCCAGGCCCGCGCTGACTGCGATGAATCCGTTCACCGGGTAAATCGGCGTGAAAGTAGTCCCATAGATGTTTAAATCGCCGCCGGGCCCGTCATCGGCGGCCCACACCACTCGAACGTCGCCGTTATCCAGCACACTGATGTCGTTCAGTTGCTCAGACACGCCTGCCGTGTTAGTTACCTGATAGAGCGTATTGGTGGCGATCTGATACACGTAGATGTCGGGCGTGGTCGCCGGCGGTATTGTGCCCTCAAATCCGATGAATCCGTTGCTGACACTCGGGTTGATGTTTAGGCCCGGCAGAACGATTTGAGTGTCCGGACCGCCCGCCGCGGGCTGAAAGTGAATTAGATAGGAAAAGCCAGGCGTAACGGCGGCATCGTAAGCAATCCACGTCCCATCCGTATCGGGATTTTCTTCGTCGTTCGATGTCTCGACCACTGGAGAGACCGTCCAGGTGCCGTTGGAAAGGACGGCTTTCATCACATCACAGTTCGACGCCGTAGGGCACTGCTCCCAGACCACCAGATTGCCGTCGGGCGAAACATTCGGGTTCTGCTCTTGAAGAGGGCTCGAACTTATGGGCACCGGAGTTGGCGGATTCGCCGACAGATCGACAGCGTAAATGTCTCCAGTTCCATTTCCGGTTCCAAAGTCGACGTAGACCAGCGTATTTCCACCCAGCGCACAACCCAGGCGAAGGTCGCCCGCATGAGGGTCAATCACCGTGGTGGTGAGTGAATTCGTGTCGAATACGGCTACCTCGAAGTCGAGCGTTGGGGTTTCGCGTGTGAAGCAGACCCGGCCGCTGTTCACGTCGGAGAGGGTGTCGCTGACTGACACGGTCCCAATGCCGGGGATAGCCGTATCGACGTTCGTCGAGAAGCGGTAGTAATGGATGGCGCCGTCCGCATAGTCCGTGTATGCCGCCAGATCCTTGCTGACGTGCGGGAGCGAATGATCCCCGGCCGAGTTGTTGATCGCGACGATCGGCGAGTTGACCTGGATCGCCGGCGGAGGCACTACTTGCTGCTGTGCCAAGGCATGAGACCCCGCAAACAGGCAGGCCAAAAAAACATACGCGAATCCGTTGAGCCGGTTCATAGCGCAAACTCCTTACATGAGTCGCAAACAGCACTGCGACCCGGGCTGCCGGTTCGGCTCCTCTTTCGCACATGAGAGCCGATGCTCGCGCATTTTCCGCAAATGGCCGGTAACCCGGCAATGCACACGCGATGATCTGTTGGTGAACCGCCTAATGCCTTGTTAGTGCGAAGGTTGTTCGCATAGGTGAACCGTGGGGATCTGATGTTACACTGTCTCGACGGACGTTACCCGTGAGTCCCTCATCCCATCCCGTGATTTGCTTTGCCGAGTTTGAACTCGACTTGCTGGCGCACGAACTGCGCAAAAACGGCATCAAGGTCAAGCTCCAGAATCAACCCTTTCTGATTCTCCAGATGCTCCTCGAGCGTCCCGGCGAGGTGGTCACCCGGGAAGAAATTCGGAACCGCATCTGGCCGGCGGACGAGTTTGTGGATTTCGAGCACAGCGTGAACACGGCCGTCAAGAAACTCCGGCAGGCGCTTGGGGATCGCGCCGGCCGCCCTGTCTTCATCGAGACCCTGCCGCGCCAAGGCTTTCGCTTTATTGCGGAACTACGCCGCCCGGCGGGAGCTCCGGCGGAGGCTGTGCCCGCCCGGAAACCGCCCCGGCTTCCCCGGTTGGCCGTTGCTGGTGCGGCCGCCTTGTGCGTCGTAGCGGGCGCTCTGGTGGTTTTTCCGCGAATGACCAGATTGAGCCCGCAGGCTCACTCGCCCCACACCATGCGTTCCATAGCGGTTTTGCCGCTTGTGAATCTCTCTCCCGACCCGCAGCAGGAGTACTTCAGCGATGGCATGACGTCAGAACTGATCACCGACCTCGCTAAACTCAGCAGCTTGCGGGTAATTTCGCATACCTCGGTGAAGCGATACAAGAATGCCGAACGGCGTCTCCCCGAAATGGCCGCCGAACTCGGGGTCGATGCGGTTGTCGAGGGTACGGTCACACGTTCCGGCAACCGGGTGCGCATTGCGGCGCAATTGATCGATGCCCGCTCGGACCACCATATTTGGGCGGACAGCTTCGAGCGTGACGCGGGCGACATCCTGTCGCTGCAAGCGGAGCTGGCGCAGCAGATTGCCAACGAGGTGGGGATCCATCTCACGGCGAGCGAGCAGGCCCGTCTCGCTGGTTACCGGCCGGTGGACCCCGCCGCCCACGAGGCCTACTTGAAGGGTCTCTTCTACTGGAACCGTCTGAACTGCGAGGGGTTTCAAAGAGGGCTGAAATATTTTCAGGAGGCGTTGGCCCGCGATCCCAATTTTGTCCCCGCGTATTGCGGCGTGGCCGACGCGTACTTCAATCTCGCGGATTGGGGTTGCATGGCGCAAAAGGAGGCGTTCGCAGAGTCCAAAGCGGCGGCTCTAAAGGCGCAGCAGCTCGATCCCGGGTCGGCAGACGCGCACGGGTTGCTTGGAGAGCTTGCTTTCTACAACGAGTGGGACTGGCCGAAAGCCGAGAAAGAGTTCAGGCAGGCGGTGGAGCTGGATGCGAACGCCGCGGGTAGCCGCGGTTCATACGCCATATTTCTGGTGGCCATGGGCCGGCAGGAGCAAGCGCTCGCCGAGATGAAACAAGCGCTTCAGCTCGATCCCGTTTCAGAAATGACCAACGTGATGAGCGCGTATCTGTTTTATCTCATCCACCAGTACGATAAAGCGATTGCCCAGGCGAAGAAAACCCTGGAACTTTTTCCACGATCGGGCGCCGCTTACTACTGGCTCGGCCAGTGCTATGAAAAACAAGGCTTGGAAAAGGAAGCCGTCGCCGCATACCTGAGTCCGCCGCCTGCCGGAGATGCCAAACCCAACCAGATCGAAGCGTGGCGCTCCCGCCTCCAGCAATCGCTACGAGGCTACTGGCAGCAGCAACTCGACAAGGAACTGGGTAAGAAGCGAGAGCCGGCGTGCTGGCAAACCCACATCTCCGCGCATCTGGGAGATAAGGAGCGAACCCTGCAGCTTCTGGAGTGGGGTTATCAGCATCATTGTGACGGATTGCAATTCCTGAAGGTGGAACCGATCTACGATAACCTTCGAGGCGATACCCGGTACAACAAGCTGCTGTCACGGCTGGGGCTATGATTGCGGAGTGAGTTCTTCCTCGACCTCAGATGCAATCGATTCCATGTCCCGCGGACGCGTGCTAAAGCCGGTGATGGCCGCCGTGTCCAATGGATAAACATCGGGATCGAAAATCACGGAATAGAAGTGCCAGACGAGAATAGCCAGCGTGGCCAGAACGGCTTCGTAGAAATGCACCGAGGTAGCGACATCCAAAACGCTCTTGGGCAGCCACTCCAGCGCGAAATCATTGGCCCACAACGTCACACCGCTGAGGATCATCACCACTGCGCCCCAAACCACCGCCCAATATTCGGCCTTTTCGATGTAACTATGTTCCGAGAGCGCAGGACGCTGGCTGATCAAACCCAGATTGTGGGCGAAGGTGCCCATCCCTTCACGGATATCCTGAGCTTTCGGCGCCAGGCTCTTCCAGTGTCGCCGCAGCCGGGCACTCGAAACCAGCGAGATCACATGCATCATGGCCACGGCCATGAACACCACCGCCGCAATTCGATGCACCGTGCTGCGCACGCTGCCCCTCGCTTCCCATAGCAGCATCGGCCGCGCCCACCACTGATCCGGAAACTTCAGCGCGAAGCCCGACCATACCAATGTCAGAAAGGAAATCGCCAGCAGTGCGTGTTGCAGCCTTTCAAAACCGAACATGCGGAATTGCGGGTCGGCCGCGGTGGGACGGCTTCGATGCGCCCCACGGCTGAGGCGCAGCCGGTAGAGCTTGCGCGCCCAGTCGCCCGCGTTGTGAAGCAGCATCAGCCCGATGGTGATCGGAATCACCCACAAGTAGAAGCGCCGCACCCATCCCACCGCTGCCGTCTCCGTGCGCGCCTCGGTCAAATGCACGGGTCCGATCGTGAACCGTTTTCCTGCTCCCGGATGGCAGCGCCCGCACGTCGCGGCGAGGTTCTTGGCATTGATGGTCGACCGCGGATCGGAAGGAGGCAGAATGTTGTGCACCCCGTGGCAACTGGCACAGTTGGCCACCGTCTGCGAGCCCGCTTTCGCCGCCAGCCCGTGGTACGACGCGTCGAAACTGACCAGGCGATCGGCCGGCATTCCAAATCTGCGCGCCAAGCGAACGTCGCCGTGACACGCACCGCAGGTGTCCCGGATGTTCCGGCTGTTCACCGGAGAAGCGGCATTGCTGGGCGGCAGGATGGAGTGCTCGCCATGGCAATCCGTGCACACCGGCGCCTGCGCCACGCCGTGTGCCACCGCCTGCCCGTGCACGCTCGCCTGAAACGCGGTCGCGACATCGCTATGGCACATGCCACAGGTCTCCGGAACAGCTACGCGGAATTTTTCTGTATGCGTGTTCTGAACTTCATGCGCCGCGCCATGACAGGTGTTGCATTCGGGTGCGGCGGAATTGCCTTTCCGGATTTCCTGCCCATGGATGCCGCGGGCGTGTTCAGCGGCTACTTGCTGGTGGCAGCCGGCACACGCCGGCTTGGGGATGCCGGCAGGGTGGGGGTACTCTTCATGCTTTACGTGGCAGGTCGGGCAACCGACTGAAGCGTGCGCCAGCCCGCCCATCTTCTGCCCGACGTCGTGGCACGAAGCACAGGCGGCGCTCGTCGCATCCTGCGCCAGACAGGTGGCGCCCGCCGCCCAGATGGCTAGGAGAATGCAGGCGGCGAGCCCCGCACGGGGCCCGCCGCCCGCTCGCGGCTCGATGTTCACCCCTGCCACATCTGGCGCGAGCCTTCAACCCACATCTGGTATACGTACGCCCCAGCCAACGCCAGGCCGTACACCACTACAATCACCGTCAGCGTCTTGCCCCACCGGTCCACGATTTCCAGGCGATGGGCGACCTCGGCCTGGTGGCCGACGTTTACGTCGTTGACGGCCGAGACATGAAGCGAGTCGTCTTCGTGACTCGAAATCGTCTTGCGATAAATCGCGAGGATGGCAACCGCACAGGCCAGCGCAATCCACGCCGCCAAAAAAGGAGTCAAAGCAATGTTCACAATATTCATAAGTTCCCCCCTCAATTCGACCTCAATGGAAATGCCGACTGGGCCGCGACCGAACCGGCCGGCCGATCGAACTTTCGTCCCGTAGCCTCTTCGATGGCATCCACGATGAGCAGCAAATAAGCATCCAGCGCGCAGGCCACGCTGTCGCGGGTCTCGCAGCTGCCGTCCGCCGCCTGCTGCACACAAATAGTGCAAACTTGTTCCCGAATAGCTCGGACATAATCACAGATATCGTCGCTGTGTGTTGACTGGATCGCGCGGGCAACCTGCGGAAACAGGCGAAACAGCGCACATGTCCCCGGATCCTCCAAACCGCAGGAGCCATCCAGCTTGCGATCCGAACAAACCCGGCAGATCTGGTCCCGGACGATTTGTTCCAGTTCCTCTAAAGAGCGCTCCATCGAACCCTCCCTTCCCCGACGCCACGGGCATGCACGCCGGTATCCATCGGCCAACCATAGGCAATCAATGAGTTTTTTCGCGATGGCTATTGCCCTCGCGGGCCGAGTGGGGCATTTCCATCGGTACATTCGGCAGATTGGGTGTTCTCACCCGCAACGCCGCCCCCATGACCGCAAGTGCCATGGTTCTCGGGGGATCGCTGTCAAACACCACGCAACGGATCCCCGCTTCCCAGGCGCGGGCGAGCCGCTCGGGCTCCTTCGGCGTGATCAGTACCACGCGCTCCGGCCTCTCAATCGGCTTGGGCATGCGGTCAAGCGTTTGTTCGTTGACCACCACCACCCCCGACTGCCGGGGATCCGGTTTGTCGACCGCCTGGACGTGGCAACTTTCCGTGTGCGCCAGCAGGTCACACAGCATCGCACCATACGGAGCGTTTCCAACGGCAAGCTGGACTGTATACATAAGCCGCCTCCAACTGACTCCACCGTTCACTTCTTGATCAGATAGCTTTCAAGTGAGTGGTCGTGGTCCCAATAAAATCTGCCTGCGCCGAGTAGCGAAAGCAGAACCAACTTGTGGAGCAGCAATCTCGGGGCCAGACCCTCCACAAAGAGTTTTCTGCGATGCGCCTCAACGGGTACTGGGGTATAGTGCGCACGGAATGCGCCAGAGCCCGCATGATTGCGCTGGCATTGGCTATACTGGCTTCAAATGGTTTCCAAGCTGGACCCGGTGTGGCAGCGCCCCGCCGTGCTCGAGGCAGTGTTCGACCAGCTTTCCGACGCGCTTGTGCTGTACGACAAGAGTATGGTGATCACCGGAGTCAACCGCGCAGCGGAAAAACTGCTGGGCATGACCGCGGAGGAAATGATAGGCAAAACCTGCAAGGAAGTCTTCCGGTGCGCAGTCTGCGAGCCAGATTGTGGGGTCCTGTTGGGAATCAATCAGGCGGTGAGCACGCCGCGCTGCACGCTGCGGTTGCGCTCAGCGGCCGGCCGCGAGCGGATGGCGGTTATGCGGACGACCCAGATCCACAGCGAGGATGGTGATCTGCAGGGCGTGGTGGCTACCATCACCGATATCACCGAAGAAGCCGATCCGCAGAAGCGCGAAATCGTGGCTGAATCCCGCGGCATGCGAGATGTGCTGAACTTCGTTCGCCGGGTGGCGGTGAGCGAGGCCACTACGATTATGCTCGAGGGCGAGAATGGAACCGGCAAAGATCTGATCGCCAAGACGCTGCACTATCAGAGCCTGCGGCAGGCGGAACCGTTTATCGCCATCAACTGCGCGGCCATTCCCGAGACCTTGCTTGAGAGCGAATTGTTCGGTTACGAAAAGGGCGCCTTCACCGACGCACGGGCGCAAAAGCGCGGCATCTTCGAACTGGCCGATAAGGGAACCCTGTTTCTCGATGAGATCGGCGAAATGCCGCTAGCGCTCCAGGCCAAGCTGCTACGCGTACTCGAAGAACAGTGCTTTCGGCGGCTGGGAGGCCTCAAGGACATCAATCTCGACCTGCGCGTGATTACCGCCACCAACAAAAACCTGCAGGAAGCGGTGAAAGAGGGCGCCTTCCGGCAGGACCTCTACTTCCGTCTGAACGTCATCCAGATCAGCATTCCGGCGCTGCGTGACCGGCCGGAGGATATTCTGCCGCTGGCCCACTTCTTCGTCGAGCATTACAACCGGAAGTTCCGGCGCCACATCGAGGGCATATCGCAAGAGGCGCAGCACCTGATGATCACTCATTCCTGGCCCGGCAACGTGCGCGAATTGCGCAACGCCATTGAGCGGGCGATGATCCTCGAGGAGTCCGCGCTGCTGACCACTTCCAGCCTTCCCCTGACCCTCAATCACCCCGCGGGTGCAGGAGATGGCTCACTCCCCAGGCTCAGTTACCAGATCCCCGACGAGGGGATCTCGCTTGAGGAGAATGAACGAAACCTGGTGGCGCGGGCTCTGGAGAAGACGGGTGGAAATCAGACTCAAGCTGCCAGGCTTCTCCGTATCACCAGGGATACGCTGCGTTACAAAATGAAGAAATTCCACCTGAAGTAGGGGCTTTTCACCCAGGTCGAGCAAATTGCCCCCCTTAGTCCTGCGTCAATAACCCACGTTCACACGCTATCCATCGTTATTTTTCCCTTGCAATTTGAGGCTTTGTTGATTTTAGAGACTTTGGACGTTTTCCTGCACTATAATGCAAGCGATTTCATGGTTGAGGTTGCTCGCACATGTGGTCGTGCGCGGGATTCAGAGCGTGTGACCGGAGGAGATTATGCGGATGTCGTATTCGGTTCGTGGGGTTTCGCGAGTTCTTGCGGCGGTGCTGCTAGTGGCCGGAGCGGCCGCCCTGGTCGGCGGGTCCAAATCACCCTATTCTCCGCGCGAGAAGGCGTTCTACGCGGATCCGGCCGTGATTGAATTCGTGCACCCTGGTCTGGTGATCACGATCAACTCGGCCAGCATCACGAGCGCGGGGGTTATTAGTGTGACATACACGCTCACGGATCCGGCAGGATTGCCTCTGGATGCTTCGGGTGTGACTACTCCGGGCGTGATTACGCTGGCGTATG
>Ga0335078_10011314_pt1 | contig 13230 bp, 9 predicted proteins | sample Lox_Sample_32_FD_206711 | JGI IMG/M metagenome (GOLD analysis project Ga0335078, IMG submission 206711) | Soil microbial communities from Loxahatchee National Wildlife Refuge, Florida, United States - Lox_Sample_3.2 | ecosystem: Environmental > Terrestrial > Soil > Wetlands | place: USA: Florida... | reverse complement strand
GCCGATGACACCCGACGCTATGGCCAGTATGCCCCCTGCGACCCGCAACGGCCCCGGATAGGGAAGCGCAGCCCGAGACCAAAAATGCAGACCCACGCCCAAGCCTATCATGAGCAGGAAAAGCAATGGCGGCCAAATGATCACATTCGGTGCGTCTCGGTCTTGCGTCTTCATGATTCCGGGGCTCCGGGGAGTAGAGGGTGCAGCCACAGGGGGCCATGTTTCATGCGTGGGGATTCCTGCCGAACTTGCTGGGCGGACGCCATCCATTTATGGGGGCCGCCGGCCCGAGCGAACGAGTGCACTCAGAATGCCGCATGGGGCCGCAAAAGCCGACCATACGGCAACCGAAGGGTCTCGGGTGGCTGATCGAAAGCAGCCCCCCCATGCGTCGCGGGCTCTGCAGCTTTGCGCCTTCCGTAAGTATTTCCCGCACCAAACGAGTTGTTGCCCCTGCGAAATGGCTTCGCACCTTTAATGCCATGAGCTTTGCTGTTGAAATCAGGCGGTGCTGCAAGTTGCTGGGCACCGCAAAGGCGGCAAGTCTATGCGGGGTCACCCCCCGGACACTTCAGCTTTGGGCGAGAAACGCGGGGAATCCGAAAGTGGCGACCCGCGTCGGTGCCCTCGCGATCCTGAGGTCGGCCAACGGCAAGGGCAAGGAACTCTAACCGAACTGATCAACCCCATGCCTGTGTACCCCGATATGACGCGGCCCTTTAGGCGCATCTTGAACAGCGCTCGCCAACGCGAAGTGGACCACGACTACGCCGCCATCCTGGCGACCGCCATTGACGGGTTCTGGCTCGTGGACTTGAGGGGCCGGATATTCGAGGTCAACGAGTCCTACTGCCGGATGAGCGGCTATTCGCGCGACGAGCTGCTGGAGATGAACATCTACGACGTCGATGCTGACAGGACGCCCGGCGAGATCGACGACCACATTGGGCTTGTTATGGCGATGGGCAGCGACCGCATCGAGCGCCGGCATCGCCACAAGGACGGCAGTATCTTCGACGTGGACATGAGCATCCACTTCATCGATCGAAACGGCGGCTACTTCATGGCCTTTCTCCAGGACATCACCGCGCGCAGGCGCTCGGTGAGGAACCTCGAGAAGGCAAACGAGAGCCTCGAGAAGAGCATGCGCGACCACACGGCGCAGTTGGAGGCGGCCAACGCGCAGCTGGAGGCCGCCAACACACAACTGGAGGCTGCCAACGCACAGCTGCGCCTAAAGGCCGCCGCATTGGCGTCCGCTGCCAATGCCATCGTCATCACCAATAGGGACGGCGTCATCGAGTTCGTGAACCCGGGTTTCAGCGCGCTCACGGGTTACAGTCCCGAGGAGGCCAAGGGGCACCCTCCCGGGGAATTGATCGGATCGGGGAAGCACGGGCCCGCCTTCTTCAAGCAGATGTGGGAGACCATCCTTGCTGGGAACGTCTGGCAGGGCGAAGTGTACAACAAGCGCAAGGACGGCGCCCTCTACGCTGAATTCATGACCATCACGCCGGTGCGGGCCGAAGGGGGCGAAATCAGCCACTTTGTGGCGATCAAGGAGGACGTGACCCGGCGGAAGGAGGCGGAGGCCCGCATTCGCGAGCAGGCCAACGTCATCGAGCAGGCGCCGGTTGCGATCATCATCACGGACCTCGCCGGGCGGGCGACCTATTGCAACGAAGGGGCCCTGCGCATCCACGGACTGAAGATGGAGGAGCTGATAGGACACACGCCCGAGGAGATCTTCTCTCCTGAGGCGGCGAATCTCCTCGTCCCCGCGGGCAGTGCGACCCTCGAGACGGGAGCCTGGCGCGGCGAGGTTCCTTTTCAGACGCGCGACGGGCGGCATATCGTGGCGGACTGCCACATGAGCCTCCTCCGCGACGAGGAGGGCCGGCCAAAGGCGCGCCTTGCCATCGCTGTAGACATTACCGAGAAGAAGCAGTTCGAGGAGCAGGCCCTGCGTGCGCAGCGGGTCGAGAATCTTGGGATGCTCGCCGCCGGAATCGCTCACGACCTGAACAACGCACTCTCCCCGATAATCATGGCCGGCCCGCTGCTGCGGGACAAGGTGAGCGACCCGGCCGGGCTGAGCACGCTTGACATCGTCGAGAAGAGCGCCGCGCGCGGCGCGACCCTCGTCCGCCAGATGCTCTCCTTCGCGCGAGGAGCGGCAGGCCAGAGGCAGCTCGTGCAGGTCAAGCATGTCGCCCGGGAGGTCGTCGACCTGGCGAGGAGCAGCTTCCCCAAGTCGATCCAGATAAGATCGCATCTTCCGAGCGACACGTGGCCCATACTGGCCGACCCGACACAAATCCACCAGGTTCTCCTGAACCTGTGCATCAACGCGCGCGACGCGATGGGAACCAGGGGCAACCTCACGCTCACGGCGGCGAACCGGACGGTCGACGCCGCGGAGGCTGCGAAGATCCCCGGGGCGCGCCAGGGGAGATTCCTCACCGTCGAAGTGCGCGATACCGGCACGGGCATCGAACCCGAGGTGCTGGAGAGGATTTGGGAGCCTTTCTTCACCACCAAGGGGCAAGGCAAGGGCACCGGCCTCGGTCTCTCGACCGTGCTCGGCATCGTGCGCCAACACGAAGGATTCGTTGCCGTAGAGACCTCCACGGGGGGCCAGACCACCTCCGGAACGGCGTTTACCGTCTACCTGCCGGCGGCGCAGGGCGAGGCCGAGGACCGGGAACCCCCGCTTGGCGTCCTGCCGCCGCGAGGCCAGGGAGAGACAATCCTCCTTGTCGACGACGAGGAGTCGGTGCGCGAAGTCGGCGCACGAGCGCTCACCAAGTTCGGCTACAAGGTGATCACCGCAAGCGATGGGGCCGAGGCGATCTCGGTATTCGTGGCCCAAGGCGCGGACGTGCGCCTCTTGCTCACCGACATGCAGATGCCCCTGGTCGGCGGCCCCGTGCTCATTCTCGCGATCCGGAGCCTCAAGCCCGACCTCCCCGTGATCGTCATGAGCGGCGCCGGCGAGGAGCGCGATGAGAAGATCGAGCCGCTCGCGACAGCGTATCTGTCGAAGCCGTTTGAGGCCCAGACCCTGCTTGCCGCCGTGCGCCGCACGCTGGACACCTTCGCGGCCAAATGAGATGAAGGGGCCGGCCCGTTGCGCGCCCCCGCCGAGCGGTTGACGCGGCGTCTCGAAGGGAGGCCGGCGTCCCCCGTTGGATCAGTTCCTCGTTGCGTTCGGGTGCCAACCGGTGCGAATTCTTCGGCACCTTGTCCCCTGTGCGCGCAGGCTCGTCCGGATACCCCCGAACCCTAGGGCTCAGGAGCCCAGGCGCGTAGGCACCCCTCCATGAAATTCACCGACGGCCTCTGGCTGCTCCAACCCGGCGTCCAGGCCCATTACGCCTCGGCCGCCCACGACGTCCGCCGGGAGGGCGACGCGCTCGTGGCCCTTGCGCCCCCGAGGCCGGTGCGCCACCGCGGCGACACCCTGCAGGGGCCCCTGCTGACGGTGCGGCTGAGTTCGCCGCTGGAGGACGTCGTCAAGGTGCGGATCGAGCATTTCAGCGGCGGATTGAGGCGCGGCCCGGACGTTCCCACGGTCGCCCATCCGCCCCCCGCGGTGCGCGTGGACAGCGCCGGCGCGGAGGCGAGCCTTGCGTCGGGGCGCCTCACGGCGCGTCTCGCGCGCGAGCCGTGGGGCCTCGCCTTCGAGGCCGACGGCCGCGTGCTGACCCGCAGCGGGGCGAAGGCCATGGGCTACATCCGGTGGCAGGGCCACGGGGAGTTCGTCCACGAGCAGCTCAGCCTCGGCGTCGGGGAGTGCGTCTTCGGCCTCGGCGAGCGGTTCACCGCCTTCGCGAAGAACGGCCAGGTGGTCGAGACCTGGAACCGGGACGGCGGCACGAGCAGCGACCAGGCGTACAAGTCGGTGCCCTTCTACTTGACGGACCGGGGCTACGGCGTCCTGGTGGCCGACACGGGCCCGGTCTCGTTCGAGGTCGCCTCCGAGAAGGTCTCCCGGGTCCAGTTCAGCGTGCCGGGCGAGTCGCTCGAGTACTACGTCATCTACGGGCCGGAGCCCAGGGATATCCTGAGGAAGCTCACGGCGCTCACCGGACGGCCGGCCCTGCCCCCCGCGTGGTCGTTCGGCCTCTGGCTCACGTCGTCATTCACGACGGACTACGACGAGCGCACCGTCATGGGATTCATCGACGAGATGAAGCGGCGCGATCTGCCGCTCCACGTGTTCCATTTCGACTGCTTCTGGATGCGGGAGTTCGAGTGGTGCAATTTCCAGTGGGACCCGCGGACCTTCCCCGACCCCAGGGGGATGCTCGAGCGACTCCACGCGCGCGGCCTGCGCGTGTGCGTCTGGATCAACCCGTACATCGCGCAGCAGTCGCCGCTCTTCGACGCCGCGCGGCGCGAGGGCTACCTGCTGACGCGGCCGGGCGGCGGCGTGTGGCAGACCGACCTCTGGCAGCCCGGGATGGGCATCGTCGACTTCACGAATCCGGGCGCGCGCGCCTGGTACGCGGGCCACCTCAGGAGGCTCGCGGACATGGGGGTCGACTGCTTCAAGACGGACTTCGGCGAGCGCATCCCCACCGACGTCGTCTACCACGACGGCTCCGATCCCGTGCGCATGCACAACTTCTACCCGATCCTCTACAACGAGACGGTGTTCAAGGCGCTGGAGGACGCGCGGGGCGCCGGCGAGGCGGTCGTCTTCGCCCGCTCCACGCACGCCACCGGCCAGCGCTTCCCGGTGCACTGGGGCGGCGACTGCGAGTCGACCTTCGAGTCGATGGCGGAGAGCCTGCGGGGGGGCCTCTCGCTCGGCCTGTGCGGCTTCGGCTTCTGGAGCCACGACATCGGCGGCTTCGAGGGGAGGCCCCCGGCCGCGCTCTACAAGCGCTGGGTGGCGTTCGGGCTGCTCTCCTCGCACAGCCGCCTGCACGGCAGCACGAGCTACCGCGTGCCCTGGCAGTACGGCGACGAGGAGTGCGACGTCCTGCGCTTCTTCACCAAGCTCAAGTGCCGGCTGATGCCCTACCTCTACGCGCAGGCAGTCGCCGCCCACAGCGAGGGGCTGCCCGTGATGAGGCCCATGATGATGGAGTTCCCGGGCGACCCGGCCTGCCTGCTGCTCGACCGCCAGTACATGCTCGGGGACTCGCTGCTGGTGGCGCCGGTGCTCTCCGAGGACGGACTCGTCGACTTCTACCTTCCGCCGGGGCGCTGGACCCACCTGCTCACGGGCGAGGTCCGCGAGGGCGGCCGCTGGCACCGCGAAAGGCACGGGTTCCTGAGCCTGCCCCTCTATGCGCGCCCGGGCCGCGTGATCGCGTTCGGGGCCGTCGACGGCCGGCCCGACTATCCCTTCGCGGAGGCGGTGACGTTCCGCGTCTACGAGCTGGCCGACGGCGCCTCGGCGGCCTGCGAGGTTCCGGGGCCGAAGGGCGAGCCGGCGGCCCGCCTCGAGGTGAGGCGCAGCGGCGCCCGGGTCGAAGCCGGCCTGAGCGGCAAGGCCAAGGCCTGGAGGCTGCAGCTGGTCGGTGTAGCCTCGGCCTCGGGCGCCGGGGTCGCGGCGGACCCGGCCGGGGTGGTCGCGACCGCGGCCGGCGCGGCGGACCGCCTCGCCCTGACGCTCCAGTCCTGACCCGCCGCCCGCCTCCTGGCGAGGGCGCGGGCGGCCGCAAAAAACGTTGCGAACCCGAGACGCGCCCTTGTTTATGATCGGGCACGAGCCGTGCAGCTGCGCAACGTCATCCTGAGCCTCTATGTCCTGGTTTTTGCCGGCCTGACCGTGGCCGGCGGGGTCCTGTTCAAGGACGCGCACGACGAATACAGCCAGCTGGAGCAGGTGATGGCCTCGAACCGCCGCCGGCTGCTGGAGGCGCAGGGCCACCTGCGCGAGCAGGAGCGGGTGCTCGACCGCCTGAGGACCGATCCGGCGTATGTCGACAAGGTGATTCGCGTCCGGCTGGGGTACGCCAAGCCCGACGAATTCGTCTTCCGGTTCGAGGACGACGACGCGAAGGGATCCGCCGGGCCCTCCTCCATCCTGAGGAATGACAAATAGTCGCCCATGACCCCCGATCCCAGCGGGCTGGCCGAGGCGTTTCGCCGGGCGGGGCAGGGCCATGTGTTCGCGTTCTTTGACCGCCTGCCCCGCGAGTCCCAGGCCCGGCTTCTTTCGGAGGCGGCCGAGGTCGACCTTGCGGAGATTGAGCGCCTGGTCCGGACGCTGATCCTGGGCGGGGCGGCCGGGGCCGCGGACCTGGAGGGGCTTTTGCCCGCCCCCTACGAGCGCCTGCCCGGTCGCGGCGGCGACCCCGGCGCCTGGTCGAAGGCGAGGGCGGCCGGCGAGGCCGCGCTGCGCGCCGGCCGGGTCGCCGCCTTCACGGTCGCGGGCGGGCAGGGCACGCGACTCGGCTACAGCGGCCCGAAGGGCACGTTTCCCGTGACGCCGGTGCGCCGGCGCCCCCTCTTCGAGGTGTTCGCCGGGAAGATTCTCGCGGCGAGCCGGCGCTACGGGCGCCCGCTGCACTGGTTCATCATGACCAGCCACCAGAACCACGCCGAGACCGAGGCCTTCTTCGCGCAGAACCGCCACTTCGGCCTCGATCCGGCCCGGGTCCACCTCTTCCGCCAGGGGCGCATGCCGGCGGTGGACTTCACCGGGAGGATTCTCCTCGAGACCCCGGCCTCCCTCGCTCTCTCCCCCGACGGCCACGGCGGGTCCCTCCGGGCGCTCGAGCGCAGCGGGGCGCTCGACCTCATGGCCGCGGAGGGGATCGACACGCTGAGCTACTTCCAGGTGGACAACCCGCTGGTGCGGTGCGTGGACCCGGCGTTCCTCGGCTGGCACCTCCTGTCGGCCTCGGAGATGTCGAGCAAGACGGTGCCCAAGGCGTACCCGGAGGAGAAGCTGGGGCACTTCTGCATGCGCAGGGGCGAGCTCGTCGTGATCGAGTACTCGGACCTTCCCCTGGAGCTCCAGCGCGAGAGGGACCCCGCCACGGGGGCCCTGCGCTACGAGGCGGGAAGCATCGCGATCCACGTGATCGACCGGGAGTTCGTCCGGCGGCTGGCTCGGGGAGCGGGCGCGCTGCCCTTCCACCGGGCGGACAAGAGGATCGCCACCGTCGACCGCGAGGGGCTCCCGGTGAGGCCGGAGAAGGCGAACGGCGTCAAGTTCGAGCTCTTCGTCTTCGACGCCCTGCCGTTCGCCAGGCGGCCGGTCGTCGTCGAGACGAGCCGCGCCGACGACTTCTCGCCCGTCAAGAACGCGGAGGGCGTCGACTCGCCCGCCACATGCCGGGCCGATCAGCTCCGCCAGTTCGCCCGGTGGCTCCGGGCGGCCGGCGCGCCCGTGCCGACGGACGCGACGGGCCTCCCCGAGGTAGCGCTGGAGGTTTCGCCGCTGTTCGGCTACGACGAGGACTCCTTCGGGGAGAGCTGGGCGCGCCTCGCGCCGAAGCCCGCGATCGCCGACGGCCTCTGTCTCGACCCTCCGACCTCATGACACCCTCGTCCCGAATTGAAGCCGCGGCAGCCGCCGGCCAGCTCATGCCGGCGGCCTCCGCGAATCTCGCACTCTTCCTGGCGGCGGGCCTTCCCGACTGGGCCCGGTCGAGCATCGACGAGCTCGTGGAGGCGCAGGCCTGGGGCGAGCTGAACGACCGCTTCTACCGGGAGCTCGAGTTCGGGACGGGCGGCATGCGCGGCCGGACGATCGGCGCCGTTCCGACGCGCGCCGAGCAGGGGAGCGCGCGCGCCGACGGAAGCCCGGAGCACGCGGCTGTCGGGAGCAACATGCTCAACGACATGACGCTTGCCCGCGCGGTGATCGGCCTCTTCCGCTACACCCAGGGATACCTCAAGGGCGGCGGCGACCCCGCCGCGCCCCGGCTCGTGATCGCGCACGACGTGCGGTACTTCTCCCGGCATTTCTGCGAGCTGGCGGCCTCGGTGTGGGCGCGCCTCGGGGGCCAGGCGTTCATCTTCGACGGCCCGCGCCCGACGCCGCAGCTGAGCTTCGCCGTGCGCCGCCTGGCGGCGCACGCGGGGGTGGTGATCACGGCGAGCCACAACCCGCCGCACGACAATGGGTTTAAGGCCTACTTCATCGACGGTGGCCAGGTGGTGCCGCCCCATGACCAGGGGATCGCCGCCAGCGTCGCCGGGGTGCCCCTCGGGGCCGTGTCGACGTTCCTGGACAAGGACCTCTCGCGCGTCGCCGTCCTCGGCCGCGAGGTGGACGACGCCTACATCGAGATCGCTGCGACCGCGGTGGTGGATCCGGCGATGCTGCGCGCCGCCGGCCTCAGGGTGGTCTACTCGAACATCCACGGGACGGGCGCGGTGCACTGCGCGCCGCTCCTGATCCACGCCGGCTGCAGCGTCGTCGAGGTCAGGGAGCAGCTCGAGTTCGATCCGCGGTTTCCGACCGTCAAGTCCCCGAATCCCGAGAACGCAGAGGCCCTGTCGATGGCGGTCGCGACGGCGGACCGCAGGGGGTGCGACGTCGTGATGGCGACCGACCCGGACTGCGACCGGATGGGCGTCGCCGTGCGCGGGCGCTCGGGCGCCATGGAGCTGCTGACCGGCAACCAGATCGGGTCGCTCATGGCGGAGTACCGCATCGTTAAGATGAAGGAACTCGGGCGCATCCCGAAGGAGGGCTCGCCCAACGCCTGCATCATCAAGACCTTCGTCACGACCCGGCTCCAGGACGCGATCGGGCGCGCCCATGGCGTCAAGGTGATCAACACCCTCACCGGCTTCAAGTGGATCGGGGCGAGGATTCACCTCTACGAGGAGCGGCTGCGCAAGGCCATGGGGCCGGGCTGGGGCTACGACAAGACGCCGGAGGCCGAGCGGGCGCGGCTCCTCCTCGCGCACAGCACGTTCTTTGTCTTCGGGACCGAGGAGAGCTACGGCTTCCTGCCCAACGACTGCGTTCGCGACAAGGACGGCAACGCCGCGTGCCTCATGTTCTCGGAGGTCTGCGCCTGGGTGAAGGGCCAGGGCCTCACGGTGCCCGAATACCTCGACCGGATCTACCTCAAGTACGGCTTCTTCCTCGAGGACACGATCAACATCTACTACGAGGGTGCGAGCGGGAGCGCGAAGATCAGGCGAATCCTCGACTCCTACCGGACGGCCCGCCCGAAGGCGTTCGGAGGCGTCCAGGTGAGCGGGTTCCAGGACTTCGGGAGGGAGCGGATCCTCGACGACGACGGCGAGGAGATCCCCAAGCAGGACCTGTACGTCGTGACCCTCTCGAACGGGTACCGGTACGCCGCGCGCGGCAGCGGCACCGAGCCGAAGATGAAATTCTATCTCTTCGCCTCCGACACGGTCGCCGAGCCGGCGGCGCTCCCCGCCGTCAAGGCCCGGGTCCGCGCCGAGCTCGACCGCCTGAAGGGCCTGATCGAGGCCGACGCGCGCGCCCGCGCCGCGGGTTGATGCCGCCCGGCGCCTAGAAGTGGCGCCCGACGCTCAGCATCGGCCCCACCGCGTTCAGCCCCGGGTTGACCGGGTTCATGCCGCGGTTCGAGATGTGCTGAAAGTAGGCGCCCAGCGACACGCTCATCCGGTTCCTGAAGAGGCGCCGGCCGCCGGCGTATGCGAACCAGTTGAGGTTGAAATCCTCGCCCTGCGCCCCGCTGATCTGGTGACCCTTGCTGTCGAGCCAGCCGACGCCGCCGCCGGCCGAGAAGAACAGGTCGCGCGTGCGCCGCTTGTCCCACCATTCCATGATGCCCGAGGCCGCGCCCCCCAGGAAATGTTGCTCGGGCCCGAGGGCGATGGGCTCGGCCAGGACGCTGAAGCGGTTCCTGATGACCAGATCTCCTCCCGCGAAGGGGCGCGTCGTCCCGACGAGGGGGCTCTTCACCGTCAGCAGTTGCGGCAGGACGGTGTAGCTCAGCGGCGTCGCTGAGCCGGTGACGCGCCAGATGACGCCGCTCTCGTAGTCGACCTCCCAATGCCGGACTGGGTCATACTGCACCGCCGGGTTGCCGTCGCCGCGCGCGAGCGCGGGAAACAACCAAGGCAGCGCGAAGCAGAGAGGGACGAGCCGCGCCAGGTTCATTGGCCCCGTATTCGCGCGGCAAATCCTTCAGACGGCAAGGAATTGAGACATGCCAACGACCCCCCGGAAGGCGGCAGTCCCGGGCGAAGGCAGCCCGCAAATCCGGGGAAGCGCGCCCAAGTCACTGGTTGCCAGAAACCTAGCCACGCGGCCCGCACGGGGACTAAGCCACGCGGGCAGCGAGCGACAGGACCGGCGACGTTGCCGCATGGGTGAAGCGCGGCGTTTGCCGACCCTGGGGAGACGAACGCAGCCGAAATCGAAGGCACAGGCCTTAGGGCAGGATGGTGACCTTCTTCAGGATAGGCGGCGTGACGGGCCTGCTGGACTCGCCGTCCGGTCCCCGGGTCGTCGGCGTATTGGCCAGCGCATCGACGACGTCCATGCCGCGCGTCACCTTCGCGAAGATCACGTAGCTCGGGGGCAGCGGATAGTCCTGATGCATGATGAAGAACTGGCTGCCGTTCGTGTCGGGCCCCGCATTGGCCATGGCGACAATGCCCCGCCGGTAGCCCTCCTCGTAGAGGGGCGAATGCCTGCGGATGTCGTCGGCAAAGGTGCCGCCCCACGCGCTCTCGCCGCCCGTCCCGTTGCCCGCGGGATCCCCTCCCTGGATCATGAAGCCCTTGATGATCCGGTGGAAGATGAGGCCGTTGTAATACCCGTATTCGGCGAGCAGGCGGAAGTTCTCGACCGCCTTGGGACTGTCGGCGGCGAAGAATTCGATCCCGATCGTGCCCTTGCTCGTCTCGAGGTCGGCGTGCAGCCCACCGGAGCTTCGGGCCCCCACGGGGACCTTTGGATTCGGGGCGACGACCGATGACGACGAGCGGCATCCGGCGAAGACAAGAACGGCCAGGGCCAGGCCTAGCTGGGGCGCAAAGAGGCGGGGGATTCGGGAAGACATGGGTATCAATGCATTGTCGGCCGCTCGTTTCTCGCCGCCGAGGCCGCTAAGTCAAGGGGAGCGTCGCCGCGGCGCGTCGCCCCCCGCCGCCGCGCGTGCCGCCTCAGGCAGCCGGAGGCGGTGGAGACTCCGCTGCCGACGGAGTCGGCGCCTGCTCCGCGGCCTGAGCCTTCACGGGAGCCGCCCGCTTCTTGGGAGCCTTGGGCGCGGCCGCGCGCTTGGCCGGGGCCCGGCGCGTCCTCGGCTTCGAGGAAACCTTCTTTCGCGCCTTCACCGGCGGGGAGACCTTCTTCGGAGCGGACTTGCCCGCCTTGGGCCGTCTGTTCACCTTGGCGCGCGCGGGTCCGGCGGCCCTCTTCCGTTTCGGCGGCCGGGGCTTGGATGCTTTTCTTGCCCGTCTTGGCGCGCGACGCTTGACGCGCCCGGCGGCGCGCAAGGCGGCGACAAATTCGCTGGACGAACCGAAGCCGTAGGCAGCCGGGAGGGATGCCAGCTCCGCCACGATTTCTTGCTCTAGCTTGACAACCATGGCCTTGGCTTCGGCCAGGCGACGAACGATTGGGGTTACCATGGACACAGTGTAGCCAAGGAAATCACGCAACTGCAAGCGCTAGAACACGATTCCTGATCGGCCGTCGCTGCCGCGCGGGATTACCTCGCGGCGACGCTTTGCCACGTGACCCACCGGCGCGGGTCTTTCCCCGCGGTGCCCTGGCGTGCTGCGAAAACTCCGGACCGGACTGCCGGCCCGCGGCGAAAGGACCCGAACGGTTCGATCGACTGTGCGACGAGCCGGATTGCGATCCAGGGACCAGCGCAAGGCCGGCGCCGAGCGTGCCCTTGACGATATATTCAAGGCAGTCGGCTTGTGATTCCTCCGGAATCAGGCAGGAGCACGCGCGAGAGGCTTGGGGGCATCATCGGCTTCGTCACAGCAGTCCGGGGTGCTTTGCAAAGCCTTGCCTTCCGGGCCCGCTTCATTTTCTGCTCGGCCAACTTCCGACCCATATGCCTCACGTCCCCGGTCTGCGCAGTCCCTATGCCAAGGTTGGCCGCCTCGTCTACTTCGGGCGGATGCTGGACAAGATCCGCCTCCATTCCCAGGGCAAGCTGCCGGCCGACTACGTCGAGAACATCGGGGACAAGACGCCGGGTATGTTCGACACCCGCTGCTGCGTGTTCCTGAGGGTTCCCTACGGCGACATCAGGCGGCGCGCGCTCGAGGGCGGGAGCGATGAGGCCGTGCTTGAATGGGTCGAGCGGCGCGGTAGCCCGCGCTCGGACGAGGAGTGCGTCGTCTGGAACGGCTTCATGATGAAGCGCGGCTGGCACGACGGCCCCGAGATCGCGCAGCGGCTTCGCCGGCGCGTCAAGGAAGGGGGCCTCGAGGGAAAGCCGATCGAGACCTACTTCGATTTCATCGACTTGGACGAGGGGCGCGACTCCCTGTCGGCAAAGTCGTGGGAGGCGGTCTAGCGATCGCCCCGAGCGCGAGCCGCGGTTGCCGGGCATCCGGCCCGGACGGGCCGCCCGGTGCCGGCGAGGGCCCGGTCAGATCAGCAGCAGGGCGGGCTTCTCGAGGAGGTCCCTGAGCGCCGCCAGGTAGGCGGCCCCGAGAGCCCCGTCGACGGCGCGGTGGTCCCCCGAGAGGGTGAGCGTCATGCGCTGGCCGACGGCAATCACGTCGCCCTTCACCACGGGCTTCCGGGTGGCGGTGCCGACCGCGAGGATGGCCGCATTCGGCGGGTTGATGATCGCGCAGAACCGGTCGATCCCCATCATCCCGAGATTGGTGACGCAGAACGTGCCGCCCGTGAACTCCTCGAGGGCGAGCTTCTTCTCCTTCGCGCGCTTCCCGAGCGCCTTCGCCTCGGCGCTGATGGCGAAGAGGCTCTTCAGGTGCGCGTCGCGGATGACGGGCGTGATCAGCCCGTCGTCGATGGCGACGGCGAACGACACGTGGGCGGCGCCGTGGTACCGGATGGCGGCGCCCTCCCAGGAGCAGTTGACCGCAGGGACGCGGCGCAGCGCCTCGGCCGCCCCCTTGAGGACAAAGTCGTTGACGGAGAGCTTGACGCCCTCCGTCTCGAGAGCCGCGTTCAGCTGCTCGCGCAGCTCGAGGATCGGCCCCGCGTCGATCTCGATGTCCAGGTAGTAGTGCGGGATCTGGGTCTTGGATTCGAGGAGGCGGCGCGCGATGGTGGCCCTGACGTTCGAGACCGGGACGAGCCTGTCCTCCTGG
>Ga0335078_10011313_pt1 | contig 13231 bp, 11 predicted proteins | sample Lox_Sample_32_FD_206711 | JGI IMG/M metagenome (GOLD analysis project Ga0335078, IMG submission 206711) | Soil microbial communities from Loxahatchee National Wildlife Refuge, Florida, United States - Lox_Sample_3.2 | ecosystem: Environmental > Terrestrial > Soil > Wetlands | place: USA... | reverse complement strand
TCACCATGCCGGTGAGCACGTGAGCATACAGAATGAAGAGCACGGTGCACACCAGCAGCGAACCGACGATGCCAACGGGCATGTCGCGCTTCGGCGTCTTGGCTTCCTGCGCCGCGGTGGAAACGGCGTCGAAGCCGATGTAGGCGAAGAAAATTACTCCCGCGCCGGAGAGGATGCCGCTGTAGCCAAACTCCCCGAACGTGCCGGTGTTCTGCGGAATCAGCGGCGTGAGGTTTGACGGATGAATGTACGACCAGCCGATGGCGATGAAGATCAGAATCACGCTGACTTTCAAAATCACGATGATGTTGTTCGCGCCGGCGGATTCGCGAATGCCCGTCATCAGCAATACGGAGACAAGCACGACGATGATCACAGCGGGCAAGTTGATGATGCCGTGAACCATCGCGCCATTTCCCGCCGTGGCGGGCTGAAAGGGTGAGGCAATCCACGCCGCGGGCAGGTTGATGCCCAGATCATGCAAGAAAGCCACCAGAGTTTGCGACCAGCCGATGGAAACGGTGGCCGCACCGACGGAATATTCCAGAATCAGGTCCCATCCGATGATCCAGGCGATCAATTCACCCATGGTGGCGTAAGCGTAGGTGTACGCGCTGCCCGCGATGGGGATCATGGTGGAAAATTCGCTGTAACAGAGGCCGGCGAAAACGCAGCCGACGGCGGCGAGAACAAATGAAATCACAAGCGCCGGGCCGGCGTTCATCGCGGCGGCCACGCCGGTGAGCGTGAAAATTCCCGCGCCGATGATGCCGCCGACTCCGAGCGAAATCAGCGATACAGGACCGAGCGATCTTCGCAGCGCATTATCGGTTTCGGCCTCGGCGGCAATGCGCTCCAGCGACTTGGTCGCAAACAAACTCATCCATGCACCTCAATCGGAAAGAGAAGAAGAAAAAATCGAATCGCCGGACTATACCATCGAAGTCAGACGCGCAAAACGATTTTCCCGAATTGTTCGCTATTTTCCAACAGTTCGTGAGCGCGTGCGCATTCGGAAAGCGGCATGACGCGATCGATCACGGCGTGCAGCTTGCCTTCTGCGGCGAGCCTCAGAACGGAATACAGCTCCGCGCGGCTGCCCATGAAGGAGCCGAGCAGCGAAAGATTGCGGCTGTAGAGGTATCGCAGATCGAATTTGCCGTTGTAGCCGGTGGTGGCGCCGCAGGTGACGAGGCGGCCGTTCTGCGCGAGGCACAGAACGCTTTTTTCCCAGGTGGCCTCGCCGACGTGCTCGATCAGCACGTCCACGCCGCGCTTGCCGGTGATGCGCTTCACTTCGGCGAGAATGTCCGTCTTTTTATGATTGATCAATTCATCGGCGCCGAGCTCGCGCGCCTTGGTTAGTTTGGTGTCTGTGCTTGCGGTGGTGAGCACACGCGCGCTGGCAAGCTTCGCGATTTGAATGGCGGCGGAGCCGACTCCACTGCCTGCCGCGAGAACGAGCACATCTTCGCCGGGCTGCACTTGAGCGCGAGTGATGAGCATGTGCCACGCGGTGAGAAACACAACGGGAAGCGCCGCGGCGTTTTCAAAACTCATGGAATCAGGAATTGGGATTACGTTGGCTGGGGGAGAAACGACGTATTCCGCGCAGCCGCCGTCGGCTTGATAGCCGAAGAGCGTGTATTTTCGGCAGCGATTGTCATTGCCCGCCGCACATTCCTTGCAATGACCGCAACTCAAGCCGGGTGAAAGCACCACGCGCTCGCCGACGCGCACATCCTTCACCAAATTTCCGACACTGGCGACTTCGCCGGAAATATCGCTGCCGGGAATGTGCGGAAATTTGAATTCGATGCCCGGCAGACCGCGGCGCACCCAGAGATCCAAATGATTCAGGGCGCAGGCGCGCACGCGGATCAGCACTTCATTCGGCGCCGGAACAGGATCGGGCACGTCTGTGTATTGCAAAACTTCCGGTCCGCCGTGGCGATTGAAGATGACAGCTTTCATGGAGTGTGCTCCCAAGGAAATGCGCGCCGCGCGTAACCGTAACACTGCGGGTTTCGGCGTGTCCAGCCGGGCCATTCGTGGGGCGTAAGCACAACGGCGATTGCTCCCTGATACTACGAACGTAAGCATTGGTGTTGACTTATATTCAGCAGATGCGAGACGACGACCGCGCCAGACTCGATCTGGCCGCAAATCCCAAGCCGCCAGGATTTACTGCTGTAGGCATCTTCTTGTTTTTCGGCGCCGCTATGGCGAGCCTCGCCGCAACTACTTTGCTATGGCGCGGGACCGCTCTCGATGTTGTCTGGAAACTGAATCCGGAAGCCTACGAACAGCTTGCGCCGTTGGGCAGTATTCTCGGGATTCTTTTCGTGGTGCTTGGTGCCGCCCTCGCCATCGCCGGAATAGGCTGGTTCAAGCGCCGCCGTTGGGGATGGAGTCTAGCAGTCATAATCATCGCTACACAGGTTCTAGGGGATGCAGTGAATTGCGTCAGAAGCGGCTTTCTGCGCGGCGGGATCGGCATCATCATCGCGGGTGCGCTGTTGCTATTCCTCTTCCGCTCAAAGGTAAGAGCCACCTTTGCCTAGAATCTCCTTCGATGCTGACAACACCTTGGCTCTAATCGGGTGCGCACAACAGACAAAAGGCCCGCCCCTAAAGTGGCGGGCTACAAATCCCCCGCGTCGGACTGCGCCGCGGGATATCCCTCCGCTGCGCTTCGCGTCGGGGCGACAATGTGAAGATGAAGGCGCGCCGATCACTCCGCGAGTTTCGACTTAGCTCTCTCTCGAATTTGCCACCGCAGATATGTTGATTGACGTGACGGCCCCCGAGGACTAGGCTTGTACTTGTTGGGTCTCTCCACGCCGCAAATCTGAGAACAACATGACAATTGAAGCCAAGCTATCCGACGTGTCTTCGCACGGGGACATAGCGGTGCAGCAGGCAAATCCGTCGCGCTCGAGTTTCGCGAAAATATTCCTGGGGCCCACCCGAATTCGCGCTGGATGGCGGCTGCTGATCTTTGCCGCGACGTTTCTGTGCGTGGCGCGGCTGCTGAATTTCGTGCTACACCGGATACCGGCCATCGCCGACTGGCAAAGCGCTCAGGCCCCGGGCGCGACAACTCCGAGCCAGGCGATTTTCGCGGCAGCAGTGGCGGTTTCCGTCGCGATAATTTCGGCGCTAATTCTTTCAGTGATCGAAAAGAAAAGTTTCGCCGACTATGGCCTGCCATGGGCGCGGGCATTCGGCAAGCGATTCTGGCAGGGCGTACCTCTTGGTCTGGTGATGCTGACCGCGCTGATGGGAATCATCGCGGCGCTGCACGGATTTTCGTCCGGGGGCTTGGCGCTGGCGGGCGGCGATGCGTTGAAAGACGGCGCGCTTTATGGAATTGCGTTCATCCTGGTCGCGATTTTCGAGGAGTTTACTTTCCGCGGGTACCTGCAGGCGACGTTAGGCGAAGGAATTGGTTTTTGGCCGGCTGCGATAGTGCTGGCCATACTGTTCGGTGCGGTTCACGTTTCCAATTCGGGCGAAGCGGTCTACGGCGCGGCAATGGCCGGCTGCTTCGCGCTGCTCGCGGCATTTTCGCTCCGCCGCACCGGAACGATATGGTTTGCGATCGGGATGCACGCGGCGTGGGATTGGGGTGAGACGTATTTCTATTCCGTGCCCGATAGCGGACAGGTGGCACGCGGACACCTGCTCAATTCGTCGTTCCACGGCCCGGCGTGGCTGACGGGGGGATCGGTGGGTCCGGAGGGCAGCGCATTCGTACTTGTGGTTCTGCTGCTGGGGGCGCTGGCGATTCATTTATTGTTTCCGGCACGGCGAGAGCAGCAGGTTTAGCGCGCATTTTGGGTGCAAGTATCCCAGGCGGAAATTTGTATGGAGCAGTGGATGAGGCCGTGTGCAAACAGGAGAGAAACCAATATTGAGCCTTCTCGGATCAGCAATGGATGCGAAAAAGAAACGCGAAGTATTGAAAGTCAGGAGAAATCGTCTGTTTGAGAACTATCTGAACAATCCCTCCGACACTCATTTGGCGCTAGAAATCAAAGAAATTGATGATGAGATTGCGCTCTCTCTTGAGAGCGAGTCGCGCGCGACCGCTATCCGAAGGTAATGCGACGATGTCGCTATGCCGCGCCAAACATGGGGCGCGCGGTTAGGAAAATTCTCCGCGTCGGACTGCGCCGCAGGATATCCCTCCGCCGCGACACGGTTCGGGATGACGGCCTGAACATTAGGGCGGCAAGGAAAAATCCCCACGTTTGGCTCCGCCAAACATGGGGCACGCGCCGGTGCTCTGAGCAGTGCGCAAGACCATCCGTTGACACTGCCTCCTGCCAGCCGTACCCTTTTCGGAGTACAGTTTTCGGGCTGACCTATGGACCTTTTCGAGGAAATCGTAAAACTCAGGCGGGCGGGCAAGCGTTGCGCGCTGGCGACCATCGTGCACACGAACGGCTCGATTCCGAGCTATGAAAGTTCGCGAATGTTGGTGCGCGAGGACGGGTCGATTGTGGGGACAATCGGCGGCGGATGCGTGGAAGCGGACGTGTGGGCCGCGGCCAAGGACGTGATGCGCAAGGAAGCGCCGCGGAAAATGATTTTTAACTTGAATCACGAGGCCAGCTACGACAACGGATTGATTTGCGGCGGCACATTGGAGGTGTTTGTGGAACCGATTCTCCCGCAACCCGCGCTCTACATTTTCGGCGGAGGGCACGTTTCGATGGCGCTGGCGCAGACGGCTCATACCGCCGGGTTCACCATCGGAGTGGTGGACGACCGCGAAACGTTCGCCAATCAAGAGCGGTTTCCGATGGCCACGGAAATTTTCACGTCCTACGAAGAAGCGTTTGAAAAATTGCAACCGGGCGAATCGAGCTACCTCGTGATCGTTACGCGTGGGCATCGCGATGACATGCGCGTGCTGCACTGGGCGGCGAAGACCAACGCGCGGTATGTGGGGATGATCGGGAGCAAGCGCAAGGTGCTGAGCGTGTACGAGGCGCTCGAACAGGAAGGCATCTCACCGGAAAGACTGGCGCGCGTTCATGCTCCTGTGGGGCTGGAAATCGGCGCGCTTACGCCAGAAGAAATCGCCATCAGCATCACGGCGGAATTGATTGCAGTGCGACGAAACGCAACGGGACTGGGCCATAAGGCGGTGCAGCTAGAGCGCGCCGCGGATACGACAGCAAGCTAGGAGCGCTGTGCTCGCCGCCGTCATTTTGAGCGCCGGGGAATCCAGGCGAATGGGTTCGCCTAAGGCCCTTCTGCCCTACCACGATCAAACTTTTCTGGAACACCTGCTGGACATCACCACACATCCAAAGATTGCTTGCCAGCGGGTGGTGCTGGGAGCGGGCGCGGAAGAAATTATTCAGCGCACGGGCGTGGAGCGCGCCAAGACGGTGCTGAATCCAGACTGGCGCGAAGGGCAGCTTTCGTCCATCCAATGCGCGCTGCGCGCACTGGCGCCGCAATCGCCGGATGGAATTCTGCTGTGCCTGGTGGATCAGCCGCTGATCACCTCGGCGTTGGTGCAAAGCCTGATCGAAGCATTCTATCGCTCCGGGAAAGCGGTTGTGCTGCCGGTTTACCGCGGCCGGCGCGGCCATCCGGTGATTTTTTCGCGCAGGCTTTTTGACGAGTTGCTCGCCGCACCCCTGGATAAAGGCGCGCGAGAAGTGGTTCGCGCGCACGCGCAGGATGTGGAGGAAGTGCCCACCGAAGAAGAAGGCTGCGTGCTGAATCTGAACGATCCCGCAACGTTTCGCCGGGCCAGCGGGGTGAATTGACGAACGCGTCCGGCGCGGCCGTTATTCCCGAGGAAATTTTTCGAGCAAGGCCGCGAGCGCGTCACAGGCGAGCTGTGCGCCGTGGAATGTCGCGGCCGGCAGACCGCCCAGCGAATCGGAAATTTGCTCTGGCGTGATGCGCGCCAGATCCGCGGCGGCCGCTCCCTGCATGCGCTCTGCGAGCACTGAGCCGCAGGCGATTGCCGTGACGCAACCACGCGCCAGGAACTTCGCTTCTACAATTTTCCCACTCCGCACGCGCGCGGAAAGCCGCATCACATCGCCGCAAACCGGATTATTCACTTCTACTTCGACCGCGGCGCCATCGAGTTCGCCGGCGTGCCGCGGATTTTTGAAATGATCGAGGACGGCTTGCGTGTACATGCCATGAGTATCGCAAGCCGCGCAGGCACTTGCAATTGAGCGGAAAGCCTTTTTGCGGCAGGCAGCGTCCAACTAGATGGAAGATCACCGAAAGCGCACGCGCGCGGCGAGAATCCCGTTGCCCGTGCCTGCGTTTAGGCGCATCATAATTGCTCGCAAATCTAGGGGTCAGATTACTTCCTGACAATCAGCCCGACGGAGCTTGCCGAAACAAATGTCATTCTATAGGCATGTAATTTCAAGAGCGCTAATGGTGCGCAGATTCGTAATTGTAGGCGGAATCGCCGCACTGGCGCTGACCGCCACGGCGCAGCCCGCGGCCGATCCTCAAACAGAGATGCTGCTGGGCGTGATGCAGCGCGAATTGACGCGCGCGCAAACCTCGCTGGCCAAATCCGACCCCGCGCCGTACTTCATCAGCTATTCGGTGTTCGACCAGGAGTCGATTTCCATCGCGGCGTCCGACGGAAGCTTGCTGGATTCGCTGGACCGGCAGCAGCGTTGGGCGGACGTGACGATGCGCGTCGGCGGGCCAAGCCTGGACAACACGCACGGCGAAGGACGCACATCGGGCATTTCGGGCGGAACATTGCCGCTGGGAAATGACAGCGATGCTATTGCGCGCGGATTATGGCTGCTGACGAACAGCGAATACCGACAGGCTGCGGCGACTTTTACAAATGTGAAGACGCAGAAGGCCGTGCAGTCCGAGGAAGAGGATAAATCGCCTGATTTTTCGGTGGAACGACCGCACCACGACGTGCTTCCCGCCGGGAATCCCGCGCAGATCCGTCAGAAGGAATGGGAAGACCGCGTTCGAGCGTATTCCGCCGAATTCAAAAAGTATGATTTCGTGTACAGCTCGGTGGCGTCACTTTCGTTTGATCAGGGCACGCAATACTTAGTGTCGTCGGAGGGAACGCAGATTGCCGAACCGGGCCATTCCGCTCGGCTGGTGCTGGAAGCGGAAACGCGCGCCGATGACGGCATGGAACTTCTGCGCGTGGAAACTTTTCAGGGCGCGACGCCGGACGACTTCCCTCCTGCCGCGGAAATTTCCGCGAAGATTCAGAAGATGGCAACAGACCTGAAAGCGCTGCGTGATGCGCCGGTCGCCGATCCGTACGCCGGTCCCGCACTGCTTTCGGGGCGCGCGGCGGCGGTTTTCTTCCACGAAGTGCTCGGCCACCGGCTGGAAGGCCACCGTCAACGCGGCGAAGAAGAAGGACAAACGTTTACGAAGAAAGTCGGCCAGTCCGTGTTGCCCAGTTTTTTGAGCGTGGTGGACGACCCGACGCTGAAGGAAATCAACGGCGTCAAGCTGGCCGGCACGTACGAATTTGACGATGAAGGCGTGCCTGCGCAACGTGTGGAGGTCATCAAGGACGGCATCCTGAAAAATTTTCTGATGTCGCGCATGCCGATTACAAACTTCACGAATTCCAACGGACACGGGCGGAGGTCGCCGGGCAATATGGCGACAGGACGACAGGGAAATCTGGAAGTAATTTCGAGCAAGACGGAGTCCGACGCTGAACTTCGCAGGCAGTTCGTCGACGAAATCAAAAAAGACGGCCGGCCGTACGGGTTGTACTTTGAGGATATCGAAGGCGGATTCACGCTGACGCAGAGGGAATCGCCGCAGGCATTCCAGGTGCTGCCCATCACGGTTTACAAAGTCTTCGCGGACGGCAGGCCGGATGAGCTCGTGCGCGGAGTAGACATTGTCGGCACGCCCATCGCGGCGTTGCAACGAATCATCGCCACCGGCGACAAGATTGAAGTATTCAACGGAATTTGCGGCGCGGAATCGGGATGGGTTCCGGTGTCCGCGTCGGCGCCGGCGATGCTGTTTTCTGAAATGGAAGTGCAAAAGAAGGCGCACGGGCGCGACCGGCCGCCAATTCTGCCTCCGCCGAATGCGACGAAGACGACGGCGGGCGCGAATTCTGGCGCGGAGACGAAGAATGCGGGAGGTGCGCGATGAATTTTATCCGCACAGGCCGTTCCTCGAATATGAAAACCGGAGTGGTTCTCGCATACGCCATCTCGCTTCTCGCGGTGCGGCCTGTAAGCGCGCAGGCAGCGCAAGCCGCGGTCAACTCCGCGCCATCGGCCGCCGTCTTGAGCGCGCAGTCCGCGGCGGCGAAATCCGATCCGGTGCTGCAAGCAATGCAGGAAGAACTGTGGCGCAACGAGAACCAACTGAAGATGGAGGATTTGGCGCGGCCTTATTACATCGAATACCGGCTGACGGATTTCGAGCAGTTTGAAGCCGCGGCGGAATTCGGCGCGATTTCAACGAATCAGCACGCCCGAGTGCGCGTGTTGCGCGTGGTCGTACGAGTGGGCGATTACAAGCAGGATAGCTACTTCGGGCGTACCGGGCAAGGCATCACGGTGACCGCACCGATTGAAACGGACGTCTTCTCTTTGCGCCACGCGTTGTGGCTTGCCACGGACGAGGCGTACAAGCAGGCCGGCGAATCGCTGGCCGCGAAGCAGGCACTGCTGAAGGAAATGACTCCTTCGGAGCCGGTGGACGATTTCGCTCGCGCTCAGCCGCTGGTGGAACTGGATCCGCCGGCGAAGATTGACGCGAACGAGGACCGCATTGTGCACATGCTCAAGGCGGCCAGCGGTATCTACACGGAAGATCCCGAAGTTCAACTGATGAGCGCATCGGCGCGCTTCGTCGCGGTGAACGATTACTTTATCAACACGGAAGGCAGCATCACGCGGCACGGCAAGGCGTTTTACAACATGTCGCTGGGCGGCACGACGCAGGCGAAAGACGGGATGCGGCTGGATCGCACGCCGACCTTTGTCTACGGCACCTCGGCAGAAATTCCGACGGAAGCGAAATTCGTGGGTGAAGCGCAGCAGGTGATGGCCACGCTGAAGCAATTGCGCGACGCTCCGGTGGTCGACGAAGAATACCGCGGGCCCGTGCTGCTTTCGCCGGACGCGTCAACGGACGTTCTGGCGACGTTGATTGGAGAGAACGCCGCCGGGCGCAAACCGCAGCCGGGACGCGGCGGGCGGACGGTGGGGTCGTTTGCATCGTTCTACAAGACGCGCGTGCTGCCACCGTTCGTGACGGTGGTTGACGATCCAACGCAGACGACATTCCACGGCCAGAGCCTGACGGGCAGTTACAAATTCGACGATGACGCGGTGCGAGTGGCTCCGCTCACGGTGATTGATAAAGGGCAGCTCGTAAATTATCTGATGGGCCGCCAGCCGATCGCGGACTTCCCTGCCTCGAACGGTCACGATCGCGCGCAGCCGGGCGGCGCGCCGATACCGAATTTCGGCGTGCTGATTCTTACCGGCACAGAGGCTGAAACTCCCGCACAGTTGAAGCAAAAACTGATCGATATGTGCAAGGACCAGGGCAAACCGTTCGGCTATCGCGTGGAAACATTCGGCGGCATCACCTCGCCGCGCCTGTTGTACCGCGTGTGGGCGAATGACGGGCACGAAGAGCTGGTGCGCGGCGCTACGCTGAATGAGCTGGATGTGCGCGGCTTGCGCAACGATTTGATCGCCGTCGGCAACGATCAGTATGTGAGCAATCGCACGGGGAATTTGCCGGAGACGGTGATCAGTCCTTCGATGCTGTTCGACGAGCTGGAAATCCGGCGCGACGATCGCGCGAAATCCAAATTGCCGGAATATCCGGCGCCGCCGATTTCCGCGGCCGCTGCGGGCGCGAGCAAATCGTCGAATTAAATCGCCAATTCGATACTTTCCATCTGGGGCGCGAACTTTGTTTCGCGCCCCTCTTTTTTGCAACGGCCGAATCTGCCGCGCCGTGGATTCACGCCGCCCGAATTAAGGTAGAATCCGCAGACGCGACTGCGTAATTTCTTCACACAACTAACCGGGCGACACGGAAACGGATGCAGCAAATCAGGATCGTGAGTCGGAGGGCAAAATGGCTTCTCTGCCGAGAAAGAATGTATTGGGCATGTTGGGCTTTCTAGTATTGGTCTGCGTGGGATGCGCATTTGCCGCGGCGGTGGTGCTGGCGCGGCCGGGCGCAATGCCGCAGGACGTCGGGCCGGCGCCAGTGGCGGAGAAAATCCCGAAGACGATCACCGTTCACGGCGATTCGCGCGTGGACAACTATTTCTGGCTGCGCGAAAGAGAAAATCCGAAGGTGATGGCGTATTTGAAGGCCGAGGATGCGTACGCCGACGCGGTGATGAAGCCGACGGACGCGCTGCAGGACACGCTCTTCAAGGAAATGGTGAGCCACATCAAGGAAACGGACGAATCGGCTCCTTACAAACGCGGCGAATATTTTTATTACACGCGGACGGAGCAGGGTAAGCAGTATCCGATCTTTTGCCGACGAAAGGGCAGCCTGACGGCGCCCGAAGAAATCGTGCTGGACGTGAATGAGATGGCGGCCGGGCAGCATTTTATGGCGATCGGCGCGTTTCAGCCCAGCGACGACGGGAATTTGCTGGCGTACACCGCCGACAACGTTGGCTACCGGCAATACACGCTGCATGTGAAAGATATGCGCACGGGCGCGACGCTGCCGGATTCGGCGGAGCGCGTGGACGGCGTGGAATGGGCGACGGACAACAAGACCGTTTTCTACGTGACGGAAGACGCGGTGACCAAGCGGCACGACAAGTTATTCCGCCACACGCTGGGCGCGGCGTCGAGTGATGTGCTCTACACCGAACCGGACGAGCTTTTTGACATCGGAGTGGGCCGGACGCGCGACGGCAAATTCATTTTGATGGATGCGGGGAGCAAGACTTCCACAGAGACGCGCTATCTGCCCGCTGCCACGCCGGAGGCAGCGTGGAAAGTACTGCAGCCGCGCGAAGCGGATCACGAATACAGCGTGGACCATGGCGGAAATGTTTTTTACGTCCGCACGAACAAGGGCGCGAAGAATTTCCGCGTAATGACGGCACCCGATACCGACCCGGGAGAAAAGAACTGGAAGGAATTTATCGCGCACCGGCCCGAGGTGAAAATCGAGGGCGTGGACGCGTTCGCGAATTATCTGGCACTGGCGGAATGGGAAAACGGCCTGCAACAGATCGAAGTGGTGGATTTGAAAACGCACAAGCGCACGCGCGTGAAATTTCCAGAGCCGGTTTACGCCGCGAACCCGCAGGCGAACTTCATTTTCGATACGCCAGTGCTGCGTTACGGCTACCAATCGCTGGTCACGCCGAGCTCGGTGTTCGACTACAACATGAGCACGGGCGATTCCAAGCTGGTGAAGCAGACCGAAGTGCCGGGCGGATTCGACCGAACGAATTACGAATCAGAACGCGTTTTCGCCACGGCGTCGGACGGCGTGAAAATTCCGATTTCGATTGTGTACCGCAAAGGCACCAAGCGCGACGGCTTGGCACCGATGCTGCTCTACGCATATGGATCGTACGGCGTTTCGACGCCACCCACGTTCTCTTCCAGCCGGCTGGCGTTGCTCGATCGCGGAGTGGTGTACGCGATTGCACATGTGCGCGGAGGGGGCGAACTCGGCGAGCCCTGGCGCGACGCCGGACGCATGATGAACAAGATCAACACGTTCAGCGACTTCATCGCGTGCGCGCAGTATTTGGAAAATCAAAGATACACTTCACGTGACCGGATGGTGATTCAGGGCGGGAGCGCGGGCGGCATGTTGATGGGCGCCGTGGCGAATATGAGTCCCGGCACATTCAAGGCTGTGATTGCGCAAGTGCCGTTCGTGGACATTTTGAACACGATGCTGGACGCTTCCCTTCCGCTGACGACGAGCGAATACATCGAGTGGGGAAATCCGAACGAAAAGGCCGCGTACGATTACATGGCGCGCTATTCGCCTTACGACAACGTGAAGGCACAGGCGTATCCGGCGATGCTGGTGAAAGTTTCGTGGAATGACAGCCAGGTGCCGTACTGGGAAGGCACAAAGCTCACCGCCAAGCTGCGCGCGCTGAAGACGGACGCAAACCCGCTAATCCTGAAAGTGAATTTTGGCGCGGGGCACGGGGGAGCTTCAGGGAGATACGACGCGCTGCACGAAACCGCGTTCAACTGGGCGTTTGTGCTGTGGCAGGTGGGATTGGCAAAATAACGGCGTGGCGGCCTCGCGGATCAAACAGCGGATTGTGTCGCTCGCGCCGAGCGTGACGTCAATTCTGGTTGCGCTTGGCGCGAAAGAAAATCTCGTCGGCGTTTCCAAGTGGTGCTTGGACGTCGCTCCGGAAGTGGAAAAGCTGCCGCGCGTGGGCGATTGCTGGTCGCTCGAGCCGGAAAGCGTGATGTCGCTTGGGCCCACGCTGCTGATCGGCTCGGTTCCCTTCAAGCAAGAAACCGTCGCGAAGATACTGGAACAGCCGGTCGCATTCATCGCGATGAACCCGCGTTCGCTGGGGGACGTTGAGGCGGACATTCATCTGCTCGGCCGAGTTGTGGGGCGCGCGCAAGCGGCGAAGCGCGTGGTAGCAAATATGCGCGCGGATTTTCAGCGCATTCGCGCGAAAGCAAAACGACGCGGCGGCGCGGCCCTGCGCGTCTATTGCGAATCGTGGCCGAACCCGAGAATTGTTTCGCCGCCGTGGGTTGCGGAGCTGGTGGAGATCGCCGGCGGCAAAATGGCTGTCGCCGCCGGCAAACGAATTTCGGATGAAGAGGTCGCGGCGGCCGCACCGGATGTGATGGTGCTGGCGTGGGCGGCGACGGGCGGCAGGTCCGATCCACGACAAGCTTACGAAGCAGCGGCGTGGCGCGATGTGCCGGCGATTCGGAATCGACAGGTGTACGTGGTGCGCGATGAATTGCTGAACACGCCCGCGCCGATATTGGTGCGCGGCGCGCGGGAACTTGCGCGGGTGTTCGACGAAGCGCGAGGCGTTGCATCGGACGAGAGAAATTCGGGCGGCAAGGGACGGCGCCGAAAATGAGGACAGTCGTGGCGGCGGTGATTCAGCGAGATTCGCGAATCCTGATCTGTCAACGACGGCGCGACAAGGCGTTGCCGCTCAAGTGGGAATTTCCGGGAGGAAAAGCCGACGCAGGGGAGCCGTTGGAAA
>Ga0335078_10011312_pt1 | contig 13231 bp, 17 predicted proteins | sample Lox_Sample_32_FD_206711 | JGI IMG/M metagenome (GOLD analysis project Ga0335078, IMG submission 206711) | Soil microbial communities from Loxahatchee National Wildlife Refuge, Florida, United States - Lox_Sample_3.2 | ecosystem: Environmental > Terrestrial > Soil > Wetlands | place: USA... | reverse complement strand
CCGCTCTTCCAGCGCGGCGAAATCCCGCCGCACACCCGCTGGATTACCCATACCCTATACATTAGCAGAAACCAGTAGTCTTGTCACTATCTTATGCGAGACTCAATAGGCTGCTGAACCCGTTTTACTTTCGCGAACTATACTGCGGCTTCGCCTAAAAACCTACTCGGAGGGTCTGTACGTTCGCCGACGCAGCGGCGCTCCGCTGCGAGACGTCCCCTCGGGCTGCGCAAGCTCCGCCGGGTCGCGGCCCTCGATAAGCCCTATCTGACCCATCCTGCGTCCGCTTCGCCACCGCTCTTATTAGTGGCGTTCGCCGCGCAAGATACCCGGGAGTCGGTCAAGCGTTTTTCGTCATTGGTGCCGGCATTACCGGCACGAAGGGTCTACGGTGAGTCGCCACGCTCCACACAGCGACCAGCAGTTTTCGCATCGCGGCGATGATTGCAACTTTGCCGGGTTTGCCTGCGGCTCGGAGCCGTTCGTAGTGCTGCCGCAGCCACGGGTTACGCCGCACCATTTGTAGAACCACCATGAAGAGCGATTTGCGCAAGCGAGCGTTCCCCAACGGGATCGCCGGCCCTTTCGTGAAGCGTTTCTTACCCGATTGGCGGATGCGCGGAATCACGCCGACGTAGCTCACGATCGCGCCGGGGCTATCAAAGCGGGCTGGATTTCCGAGTTCCGCGATCAGACAAGCCGCAGTCAGTGGGCCCAGGCCTTCGATAGCCATCAGCAGTTTATCCACCTCGTGATCATCCAGTTTACGCTCGACGTCCCGCGCCAGGTCCTTCAGTCGGCGCCTTAGCACATCCAGATCCTCACATAGGTATTTAATCCGTAGCCGATACGGCTCAGAGTGATGAGCCCCAACGGATTTTTCGGCAGCCTCGATCAGATTGCGCGCCAACTCCTCGCCGATCTTGTGCGAACCATCATAAACGATTCGCGCTTCTTTACTGAGACGCCGCGGAACGATGCCGCAGTCGGATAGCGCGACAGAATCGAGGCTGCGAGCTGGCTCTCGAGCGTCCGCACGTAACGGGTGAATTCGGGAAAGCCCAGGTCGACCGCTCGGTGTACTTGTCTGAGACGGTCGGCGAAGTCCTTCGCAACTCGCTCGCGCAGCCGTTCCAGCTCACGTAACTCTTCCGTCACCGAATCGGGTAACTAGGCCGCTCGCGGTCGCTTCTGCTGGGCGAAGCGCGCGACCCCAAGTGCATCGATCGCATCGGTCTTGGTGCGCCGTAGCTCCTCCTCGGCAAAGCGAGCAGTGCGCAATGGGTTCAGTACTGCAACCGCATAATCCTTCGCGATCAGAGCCACGAATAGATTGCGCCAGTAATGCCCGGTCGCCCTCCAGCGCTACCAGACAGTCAGCAGATGGGCCGAGCAACTCGAACAGCCGTGTATATCCAGAAGAGTCTTCACCGAACGGACTGGAGCGACACAAGACCTCGCCCTGCTCGTCGAGCACCGCGACCATATGACGCTCAGCTCTACTATCGATTCCCGCAAACCGCATCATCCCACCTCCTTCCTTCGGTCGGTTGCCCGAGCCTCGGAGCCGGAACTCACGCTCTTGCTTGTCCATTCGAGGACGCCGCTTGCGCCTCTGGATACCGTTCGAGCCCTGAGCTCCGGACGAGGGCGCCAATCTAGCGCACAAGGATTTACCTTCAGCACGGCCGGCGGCGACACCTCTCCGGGAAACCTTCCGCATCTTAGCGGATCTCATTCACTGGTTGGCTTGCCGCGATCGGCGTCGTTGGCCAGGAAAAAGAGTCCTGGCCTGCCTCCGCAGATCGCCGCGGCTTCACATCTCGGATTCTAAACCCCTCCCCACGCCCCCCCCACACATTTTTTCCTCGGCCTCCAGATTCGGTGAGCGGCCGACGGAAAAAATGTTCAGTTCCTTTTTCACTATGAGCGAGCAGAAGCATCGGCAGCAGACACCATACAAGCACGCGGCGGTTCAGCGGTCGGGCGTAAGCGCCAGCAGCATGCGGCGCACGGCCGCGTCATGCTTTTGTCCGCCAAGCAACAATAATCCTTGTGAGACGGGGGGCGGGACCGACGATGAATCCTGCTCGTTGAAGACAATCCGTATGCACAGAATACTGATCGTTGAAGACAATCCGGTTGACCAGCGCCTGTTCGAGCAGGCGCTGAGCGATCCCACGCGCGAAATCGAAATCTGCAGCGACGGGCGCGAGGCGCTGGCCGCCTTCGAGCGGCGTTCCGCCGACGTGGTGATCTCGGACATTATGATGCCGAACATGGAGGGCAACGAGCTGCTCACCGAGTTGCATCGCCGCGCCCCCAACCTGCCGGTAATCCTGGTCACCCGCTTCGGCAGCATCTCGGCCGCGGTGACGACGATGCATGCGGGCGCGTTCGACTACGTTACCAAGCCGGTTGAGGTCATCGAGCTGCAGACGCGGGTCAAGCGCGCGCTCGAACTCGATCAACTCCAGCATGAGAACGACACCCTGCGCCAGGAATTGTCCGGGCGTTTCGGTCCGGACGCGGTGGTCGCGGAAAGTATCGAGAGCCGCAGGCTCATGGAACTGGTGCGGCGGATAGCGGCCAGCCATTCGACGGTGTTGATCCAGGGGGAGAGCGGCACCGGCAAGGAGCTGATTGCGCGCCTGGTCCATTACTGGAGCGACCGGGTGGGGCGGCCGTTTGTCGCGGTGAATTGCAAGGCGTTTGCCGAGAGCGTGCTCGAAAGCGAGCTGTTCGGCCATGAAAAGGGCGCCTTTACCGGCGCGGTCGCGGCGCGCCAGGGATGCTTCGAGCGGGCGTCGGGCGGAACGCTTTTGCTGGACGAGATCGGCGACATCAGCCCCGAGTTCCAGGCCAAACTGTTGCGCGTGCTGCAGGAGAGCGAAGTGCTGCGCGTCGGCGGCGCGAAACCGCGGCGGATCAACGTGCGCGTGGTGGCGGCAACCAACAGCTCGCTCAAGGACAAGGTGTCCGCGGGCAATTTTCGCGAAGACCTTTACTTCCGTCTCAACGTGATCCCGATTCAGCTCCTCCCGCTGCGCGAGCGGCGCGAGGATATTCTCCCGCTGGCGCGCGCCTTTCTCGCCCGGATGGCGGCCGAGACCGGCCGTCACATGACGCTCGACGCCGAGGCCGCGGAGATGCTGCTTCGGCATTCGTGGCCGGGCAACGTGCGTGAGCTTGAAAATGCGATCGAGCGGGCCGTGGTGCTCACCGCACCGACATCATCGCGGCCGCGGACCTGATGCTCGATCGGGTCGGAGGCGCGTTGCCGGCTCATCCCGCGAGCGAGGCCCGCACCGACAATGCGCTTGGCGCGCCCGCGTTGAACGAGGCCGATCTGCGCGCGCGCCGCGCCGCCGCCCTCGAAGAAAGCGGTGACGTGGGGCTTAGCGAATATCTCGACAAGGCGGCGGGCGAGCGAATCTCGCGGGCGCTGGCCAAGGCCAAGGGCAATCGGGCCGAGGCGGCGCGCAGCCTTGGTATCGGCCGCGCGACGCTCTACCGCTTCATGCGGCGGCTGGGCAACGAATCGTTCGGCCAGGCGCGCGGCAGTGACCCCGGCGAACAGCAATAGTTCGCGCGCCAACCTGGGTGCCGCCGCAGAGGCGGTCGGCGCCGAGGTCATCACCCTTGCGCGGATCGATCGGCTGCGCCGCTCAATGCCCGGTAAGGAATCCGTGGTCGGCGAAATGATCGATCTTTTCGTCGCCGACCTTTCCGCGCGGCTCGGCGCGATCCGCGACGCGATCGACCGCGCGGATGCACGCGGCCTCGCGCTGCAAGCCCATGCGCTCCGCGGCAGCGCGGCCAATTTCGGCGCGGCCCGCCTCGACGAGTTGTGCGGCGCCCTGGAAACGCTCGGCACGGGCGGCGCGCTCGCCGGGGCGCGCGCGACGCTCGACGCGCTTGCCACCGAAAGCGCACGCGTGCGCGACGCGGTGCTCGCGCTCGAGTTCTGAGCTCAAGTCCTGACGTCTTCGCGCGGCGCCGGGCGCCGCGCGGGCGGCTCAGAAATCCACCGGCAGCTGGAGAAAGCTGTGATAGATGAAGTCACGATGCTCGAGCAGGATCGGCGCCGTGGCCTGCTTGATGTCCGGATCGGTGTTGGTGTACACGCGCCGGAACGCCGGCGACAGCGGACATAGCTCGTCGGGCAGCGGATTGAGCATCGCCGCAAAAGTCGCCCAATAGATATCGAGCGCGCTTAGCGAGTCACCGATGAAGAAGCGGCTGCCGCGCCCGCGCTGCTGTTCGAGCCGCGCGGTCAGCGCCTGCAGGATTCCCACCAGCCGCGCCGGTGCGGCCTCGGCAGCAGCCTTGTCATATCCGTACTTCTCAACGAGATAGGTGAAAAGCCGGCGGCCGGCTTCGTCGGGATTGCCAAGGCCCTGGCGCATGATCATCAGCCGCTTCGACCAGCCGAATCCGTTCTCGCCGCATATTTCATTGGCATAGCCGAACATCAGGGCGCGATCCTCGAGCTTGGCCGGAATCAGCGGCGGATTCGGCTGGAGCCGCTCGGCCAGGTTTAGCTGGTCGTTCCATATACTGCGTGGCCATTCCTGGTTCCAGACCATCACGGGAGCGCTCGCCTGGGAGGTCCAATCGAGCAGCGCGCGATTCGCGCCGCCCAGCTCCTGGCGCACCTTGACGTAGGGGAGTTTCTTGACGAACAGGATGCCCTTGGCCGCCTCGCTCCAGGGACCCGGCACCCCGGGCGTCAGCACAACCCTGAGCCCGCTCATCGGCCGCGCCTGCTCTACCTCGATATATTCCGCCATGATTCGGTTATCTCCTGGATGAATCGAGAGCCCTGTCGCCCCTGTCTCGTGCCTCGCGAACTGACGAAAGCGGCGCCTCTAGCATCAAGTTTGTCGCAGAAAATCGCGCGAAAAGAAAAGCCCCCGCAAGCGACGACGCGTGCGGGGGCGCAAAAGAGCGATGCCGGTCAGCTGCCGACCAGTAGTCGATGACCATCTGCGCCGAACTCGTCAACGGCAGGGTCACGGCGCTGAAGGGGTAGAACGGATGATAGCTGTACGAGACGCTGACGCTAACGACTTTACCCGGCGAATTGTTTCCGGTCGCGCCTGGGCACTGGTTGGGCGGCGCTTGAGGATTCCAGCAGGAAGTAACCGAAATCGCGCTGGGATTGATGCCCTTTGCCTCGTTGCGCACGTAGGTCTGGATCGTGTCGCCGGTTGCCGGCGATGAGCTCTTCGAGCCGTGCACGATCGCATAGCGGACGGCGTCGCGAGCGGCATTGGAGAGGAAGCTGTAGGTGTAGATGATCATGGCGAAGCTGAAGATGCCGAAAATGAGCGATATCGTCGGCAGCACGACCATCATGAACTCCGCATAGGTCTGTCCGCGCAACCACCCGCGCAGGCGGCCTCGCGGATCGATTCGGGCGCGCGATTTCATGACGTCCCCTTCTGTGCCTGGAGCACCGCGATCGAGCTCAACGGGATGGTGCTCGGAAGACCCCAGCTAATCCCCGTCTGGAAGGTTGCGCTGGTGGTCACCTTCACGAAGACCTTGGGCTCGGTGCAAGTGGAGGGCGGCGCGCTGCAGGAAACGACGCAAGGAGTGCTCTGCATGGGACTGCACTGATTGCCGTCGCACATGCAGAAATGAGTCGAGGAGGCCGTCAGCCCCGGTATATTCTTGCCGTCGCTGGTCGCCGCCGTGTTCATCCCGGTGGTATCGATGGCTTTCACATAGCTCTGCGCCCCGTACTGTACGCCGGCGCGCGCCGCGCTGGCGACGCCCATCGCCACGTAAAACACACGGGCAAACTGACAGACGACAAACAGCAGGACCACGACTAACGGCAGTGCCAGGGCCAGTTCGGTCGCCCTTGTCCTGTGGAAAATTTCCGCCATCTAGTAACCGTATTTTCCTCCTCTATTGAACCAGAGCTGCGTCCTTGACCAGTGATCCGTTGGCGAGACAGCTGAAGTTGTTGCCCACGGTGGAATTGCCGAGGAAGCTCAGCGTGTCGGAGACCAGCAGCGTGAACATGTTGGCGCCGGTGCTCCCCGCATAGGCGAGTGGAGTAGTCGGAAAATAGATCGCGCCGCTGAAGGTCGAACTCGCGCTGCCGTTGATCGAACTTCCGTGACCGTTCGTGATCGAGCGGTCCTGGAAGAAGAGCATCCCCGCGATGTCGCCGCCCGACGCGGTGCACGGCGCGCTCAGGTTGACGGTTGCGGTGCTGTTGATTGTGACGCCGGAATAGTTTGACGCATTGTTGCCGTTGCCGTTGCCCCCTGTCAGATAAAAGGTCACGTTCGACCCGCTGACCGTGGCGCCGCCGTCGATCGTGATTCCGCCGCCGTCGATGATGTACAGGCCGGAACTAAAAGTGACCGTGTTGCCGGCGTTGATATGGATGCCTCCGCAGTACGTTTGCGGAGCGGTAATTGGCCCGCTGATATTCTGGGTGTGGTAGCTCGAACACGCACCGCTCGGGACAGTCGGCTCCGCGATGTAGGCGAGCGGATCGCCGAACTGGGCAATCCCCGTCGTCGGAGGCGTACTGCCACCACCGTTCACGGTCGTTCCTCCGGCCACGCCCACCAGCGGAGCGGTGATCGTCCCGCCGCCGCTCACGATAAGGGCTGAACCGCTGGTCGAGTTGTCATACAGACCGCAGCCCGAACTGACGCTCGCGCTGCCGCCGACGTCTATCGCCCCCGAAGCGGATGGATCGAGCGCGTAGATGCACGAGCCCGACCCCAGCGTCACAGCGGTGGCAGTGGTAGATACAGGGACAGAGTGCCATCCGAATACCCTCATAAAATAGGTCGGCTGGTTCTCCGAGACGTCCACCTGGACCGCATTGGAATTCGCCGCATACGGCCCGACGTACTACAGCGGATACGACACAGGCATCCCGGACAGACTTTTCTCCTGATCAGCATCGCCATTGCCATGCTGGTCGGAATCGCGGCCGTGGCCGTGGATGTAGGGAACTTGTGGACCACGCGGCGGCTGATGCAGAGCGCGGCGGATGCGGGGGCGGTCGCAGGTGCCGATGAAATTGCCATCGGCGGCGGCAGCTCGCAGATAACCACCGCGGCCAAGGACGCGTCGTCGCACAACGGTTTTGCCGACGGCGGCACTCGTCCCGGCACCTCGAACACCGTCGCGGTCCACAATCCGCCGAAGGGCCGCAACGTCAATGCGTCGTTTCATCGGGTCCCCCCTGCCCTCTGAGGACATTGCCGCTTAAAGCTCTCGTAAGAGAAAGAAAGCGGTTTCCATAGCCATGTCCCTGATAGTGTTGGGCAAAAACTAAACCAAGCGGCAATTACCGGTCGATTTGAGGATCCGAAGGCATAATCCGAATGTGGCATCGAAGATCAGGTAAAGATTAGCAACGGCTGCCTGCCGCACGTTCCTCGAGGCGCGGCCGATTTAATTTGCCTTTTCGCCTCGATTGCAGTTATTCAGCCCAAAGGCGCGGAGCAAATCACCTCGAGGAGAACGAACGATGAAGCAGATCATCTATGCCATGCAGTTCAAGGGGCAGGGCGGGCCGGGGCCGTCGCCGAATGTTCTCAAGGCCGCGACGAGTTCTACCAGCTGCACGTTAAGCACGACTGTCGGCGCCGAGGGCGTGCAGGGCAGCCTGCAGCCGGCCGGTAGCGGCAAGGCCTCGTTCGAATCCGAAGTGACGATTACCGGCGAGACGTCGTTCGTCGAGTCGGGCACCATCCGCTTCGGCGACGGGAATCATCGCCTGCGCTTCAGCACGGTCGGACAGGGGCATCTCGGCGACAGCCCGGAGCCGAAGGTCAAGTCGGGCGCCGTGATGTGGCGGGTCGACGGCGGCGAGGGACAGTTCGCCGGTGCCAGCGGCTATATCACGTCGAACTTCACGATGGACGACGCAGGCCGCGTGACCGACAACCAGTTCGGCGTGATCTACGTCAAATAGCGCGGGCTCCGGCCTTCTCAAACCCCGATTTTCGCATCCGCGCCGGGCGGCTCGTGCGAAACGAGCCGCATGGCGGCACGGCGCGGTGCGCCGTCTTCCCGCTATTCTTCCTGGTGGGGGTTGAGGTTCATGCAGGCGTCGAGTGCGACGGCGGCGCACTGGTCCGGCGACAGCTCCGGATGGCCGTAAATTCCGGTGACCGTGCTCTCCACCATGTTTTGGACGGCGGGATCGTTTTGCGGCGTCAGCGCCTTCAGCTTCGCGCGCATCGCATCCGCGGAAACGCCGGTATCCCGGTCCCGCGCAAATCCCTTCACGGCGTCGGCGTACTTGTTACATTGGTGCTGACGATAGGCCCGCACGAACACTCCGAAGCTGAAATAGCCGAGCAGGCCCACGACTGCGACCACGACTATTATTTTCTTCATGCTTCCTCTTCCTGACACATTCTGGAAGCCGCTGACGATCCAGGCGCGTCAGGGGGCTGGCGCGTGCGGATGTGGCGGCGCGCTCAGTGTTCGAGCAGGCGCGAGAGCGTACGCGCGGTGTAATCGACCAGCGGGATGACCCGCTCGTAATCCATCCGCACCGGGCCGACGACCGCGACGCTCCCAAGCGGCATCGCACCGCTCTGATAGGAGGCGGCGACCACGCTCAGGCTCGCCAGGCGCGCGTCGACGTTCTCCGATCCGATCGACACGGTGAGTTCGTTGCGGGCCACGCTGTGCTCGAGCAGGTCGAGCAGCGCGCTGCGGTCCTCGAGCGCATGAAGCAGTTCGCGCAGTCGGTTGTGGTCGGCGAACTCGGGCTGGTCGGCCACCTTTGCGCTGCCCTCGACGTAAACCTCAGAGGTACCGGCCCGTTCGGCCAGCGCGCCGCCGAGCGCGAGCGCCGCGCGCATGAAGCGATCGTAGCGGGCGCGATCCTCGCGCTGGCGCTCCTCGATCCACTCGCGCGCCTCCTCCAGCGTGCGCCCGTGGAGCGCCTGGTTGAGGTAGCGCGCCATGCGGTCGAGCTCCTCCTGGCCGTGGTCGGTCGCGGTCTGCACGAGCCGCTGATGCGCGCCGCCGGCGGCGGCGACGAAAATCCCCAGCACTTCGCGCTCGCGCAGATGGATGAAGCTCACGCGCTCGAGCTTGATCAGCTCGAGCCGCGGCGCCATCACCATCGCCGCCTGCCCGGTCAAGAGCGCGAGCAGGCGCGAGGTTTCGCGCATCACCTCGCCAAGCTCTCGCGGCCCGGCCGAATAGCACAGTTCGATTTGCGCGCGGTCCTGGAACCCGAGGTGCCGCACCGCCATCACATGGTCCACATAGTGGCGAAACGCGCGGTCGGTCGGGACGCGGCCGGCTGAGGTGTGGGGCTGGCGAAGATATCCCGCACTCTCCAGTTCGGCCATCAGGTTGCGCGCCATCGCGGCGCGCACGCCCAGCGGATAGCGCATCGCGATCTGTTGCGAGCCCACCGGCCCCGCGGTCGCGATGAACTCCTGCACCGTCGCGAGCAGCACTGCATGTTGGCGCTGGGATAATTCGCCCTGTGATGCTGGAGTTTCCATCCCGTCAACGACCCGTCGCCGGATACCCTCTTCGAGCGGACCCTCGTCAACCCTGACCGATCGGCAGCCGATGCTCTGCGACGATTTTGGTTCGTGCAAAGGACCCGCGCAAGGGCTGCCCGTCTGGTCATTTTAACACAGTCCGAGCTCCTGCTAGGCTCATCATCGATACGCTCTCCAGGAAGGCGCGCCTGCGGCGCAGCCAATACCAGCGATGGCGAAAAAGGCAGCCAAACCGCGGCGCTTGTACATTCCGGTCGTACCGGCCGGCGGCGCCTGGATCGAAAGCGACAGCTACGATCGCCGCGCGTGGAGCGATATCGGGCTCGGCGCGGGCGCGATCAGCGAGTTGGTCGAGGCCGGCCGCCGGCTCATTCCGCACTTCGACGCGCTGCTCGCCGATCTGTTCTCCGCACTGTTCAAATACAATCTCGTTTGGCTCAAGCCCGACGCCGTGCGCAAGAGCGCGATCCTCAACCGCACTATCCTCGAGCGCCTCGTCGCCTCGCCCGCCTTCGAGGTGCTCAAGAGCCGGACTATGCTCGAGGAAGACAAAGCCGCCATCGCGGCGCTGGCGCTCGCCGAGCAGGCGCTTGAACTGGTGCGCTCCGAGCGTCTGCTGAATCGCCGCGAACTCCTTGACCTCTGGGACCTCGATCACCAGGAAGAGGATCTCGCCCAGCGCGCCGACGAGCTCAAGGCGATAACCGAGGCGGCCGCACCGGCCGAAGGTGAAGAGGCGGCGGACGGGGAGCTGAAGAAAAAGCTCGAAAAGCTGAAAGAGGCCGCTGCGCGCGCGGCCCAGGTTTCCGAGGCGCGGCTCAATCAGAAGGCGCGGCAGGTGAGCGAACAAATCGGGCATGCCGACCATAGCGAGCTGCGCCGGCTGGAAGCGAAGACCATCGGGCTCGCGCAGGAGATCGATCGGGTCGCGCAGGACAGTCATGACTTCAGCCTCGAGTTCGGTCAGGGCGGGCGGCTCTCGGCCGGCGAGCGGCTGGAGCTCGGCCGTCACCTCGCGCGCAACCGCAAACTCGGCGAGCTAGCGCGCCTAGTCGGCCGCTTCAAGCAGGACGCGCGGGCGCTCAGGCGCAAGACGATGGAGCGCGGCGCGGCCGAGGCCTACGACATCGAGCGCGGCGCCGAGCTCGGCCGGATGATCCCGGCCGAGCTGCTCGCGATGCATCATCCGGCGCTCAAGCGCGACTTCGGCCGCCGTCTGCTCGAGGGCGAGCTGCTCCAGTACCGCCTGCGCGACGAGGAGCAGAAGGGCAAGGGCCCGATGGTCGTGTGCATCGACGTAAGCTCCTCGATGGAGGGCGACAAGGAGCTGTGGGCCAAGGCGGTGAGCCTTACCCTGATGGATATCGCGCGGCGGCAGCGGCGGCTCTTTCGCGTGGTGCTGTTTTCCTCGGGTCCTGGCAGCCTGAAGGTGCTCGATCTCAACCGGGAGCGCCGCTACCAGCCGGAACTCGGGAAGGTGATGGAGCTTGCGGAGTATTTTCCGGGCGGTGGCACCGACTTTCAGCAGCCGCTCGACGCCGCGATGGAGCTTGTCGAGCACAAGCGGCTGCGCCGCGCCGACATCGTGATCATCACCGACGGCGAGAGCCAGGTTGCGCCCGAGTGGCTCGCCGGCCTGCGCCGGCGCAAAGAGGAGCTGCAGTTTTCGATCTTCGCAGTGCTGGTCGACGTCGGTTCGAGCGAACTTTCTACGCTCGCGCAGATGAGCGATCGCGTAACCTCGGTCAAAAAACTCAGCGCCGAGGGCACCCGGGAAATTTTTCTGAAAATCTAGTCCGTCGCGCCCGCGGCGGTGCGTGATCGTGCTCGGGCCGATCAGGGCCCGGAGTCCGAGTCCGCCGGCGGAACCAGCGGCGGAGCGGGCTGCACGAAATCCGGGTTCACGTTGCAGCAGAGGACGTAGCTCGTGCCGGCGCGCGGCTCCGCCGCATAACCGTCGAGCGTGCCGTCCGCTTCGACCCGCACGGCCTCATAGCTCAGCGTTCCCGAGGCGCGCTGAGCGGTGAAGATGTAGTAGTGGCCGGTTTCGAGCGGCTCGGGCTGACCGCTGTCCGGCGTCGCCTGCACAAAATGATCGGGTAGCTTGCCGTAGGCGACCGACTTGACCGCGAACTTGTCGCCCGAGCCCAGCACCGGCAGCTTCGAGAACACGCCGGTATCCGCCTTGATCTCCCATACCGTCACTCCGCCGTCGAAAAGGATGATCGACTCCACATGTTGAGGATCGACATTTCGCGACTCGACCATCTCGGCGCCGCTGTATTTCGACACGCTGAGCAAGGCCAGATAATCGCCCTTGTGCGCGTAGGAGACCGCGACGGTGGCGCCGGGCGCCGGCGGATTAGCGTCGCTCGACGCGCCTTCGGCGCCGGGTGTGCTCTCGGCGCCGGGCGCGGCTTCAGCCGGGCTGCCCTCGGCCGACGGCGAGGCCTGGGCGGAAGCGTCGGATGAAGCCTCGGCAGAAGAGGCGGACGGTGCGCCGGACGCAGCCGGCTTGCCGCTATGGAGCATCGAGCAGGCCGCGAAGGCGAACGCCGCGCCGAAAACGATCAATCGCCATAGCGTGCGCCGCATCGCCGTTCCTTCTGCATGCAACCGCATGGTCCGGATGAGCTTTCCGCCAAAACAAAGCATCGGCTAATGGCTGAACTCGATCGGCTGTCCACAGGCATAGCCGCCGGCGTTGTAGTCGTAAACCATCCGTCCGCCATAGTCCGCGCCCTTGGCGATAAGCGCCGCCGCCAGCAGCAGCAGCGCCAGGAACGCCCCGCGTCCGCGCGCCGGCATCGGCCGCGCCGCCGCCGCCCACATCGTGAGCGCCGCGCTCAGGATGAGCACCGCGATCATTATCCGCTTATGGTACACGAGTAGCGCGGTCTTGACCGAGGGCGCCAGCATCACGCCCGGCGCGGAGTAAAGTCCGGTCGCCACCGCGGCCGCCGCGCCGAGCGTCGCGAGAACGAGCGTCCAGAGGCCGGTCCAGAGCCATGCTTCGCGGCGCGCAAGGAATCCCAGCCAGTACATCAGGGCGGCGGCGAACAGCAGCGCGATCGGGAAATGGACGATCAGCGGGTGGATGTTCTGCAGATGCTGCGCGCCGGGAAACGAAAACAGATTCGCCGCGCCGCCCAGCAGGTCGCCTACCACTGGATCATTTCACCGATTCGACGGTCAGGAAGTCGACTCCGCCCTTGTTGTAGGACTTCCCGGTGACGGTGACTTCCTTCTCCATGTTCTTCAGCACGTCTTCCGGCATGCCCTCTTCGTTCTTGGGCGGGAGCAGGATGTACATCTTCTCGGTCCCCTTCTCGACCAGGCCGACCGGAATTCCCTTTTGCGCGCACTTGAGCGCGCACTGCGCGTGACCCGGCCCCTTCGCGCCGACCACGTTGTAACAGAAGGTGTCCTCGAGGCTGCCGGTAACCGTCTTTTCCGCATCCGCGGCGCTTCCCCGGCCGGCGATCCCAATGGCCAGGATCGCGCCAAGCCCCAAAAGACCAATGATGAGGATCTTTCGCATTGTGCCCTACTCCATGTTGCGTCTGCAGCTGCGCTGCCGCGCCTCCCACTATTCTCCATCCCCCGCACGCATCACAAGGGTTGCCGGCGCCGCGTGCAGGTGCACGCCTGCATGTCCGCGAAAGATTTTGGGCTGGAGGGAATAGGGGCCGCGGATCGGGGCGGCAAGCTCA
>Ga0335078_10011311_pt1 | contig 13231 bp, 10 predicted proteins | sample Lox_Sample_32_FD_206711 | JGI IMG/M metagenome (GOLD analysis project Ga0335078, IMG submission 206711) | Soil microbial communities from Loxahatchee National Wildlife Refuge, Florida, United States - Lox_Sample_3.2 | ecosystem: Environmental > Terrestrial > Soil > Wetlands | place: USA... | reverse complement strand
CGATGGTGCACGAGCCCCTGATCGCTGACCGCGGCCGCGATCGCCAGATCGAGCTCAATGCGCTGGCCATCGCCGCCGCTGGGATGTGGGTCCGGGTCCTCGACTCGCGCGCCGCACCGCTCGCAGAACCGGTCTCCGGCTCCGAGCGGCGCTCCGCACGATGGGCAAGAAAAACCTGTGCTCACGTCCACGTCCTCTGTGCTCACGTCATCTCCTCGATGCTCATCATGTCCATGTCCTCGGTCGAACTTGGTTGGCGCGATCGACCAGCTCGATGCGCTCGGAACTGCTCGCCGCCCAGCGGGCGAGCTCGCGGTAGGAGCGTTCGACCCCGAACCGCAGGTCGCGCTCGGAGAACCGGTAGCCGAGCAGGCTGGCGCGGCCGTCGTCGAACGCTCCGCCGCGCTCGACGAGCGCGAGCGCGGACTCCAACACGTCGGCCTGCAGCCGCACGCGCTGCTCTCCCTTCACCGCAAGCGATTCCAGAATCGAGCCGGCGACCAGTAGATCGTCGGCGGAGCCGGCCGCGCTGCCGTTCGTCTCGGCGAGACACCGAATCCGAGCGGTCTGAGCGTCGACGTAGGTGCTCGAGGAATCGGGGACCCGGTCGTACGCGGCGAGCGCTCCGGTTCGTTCGCCGGCCGCCAGCCGGCAGCGAGCGAGGCCGAACGTGGCGGCCGTGAACCCCGGATCGGTACGGGAGACGATGTCGTACCAACCGGCGGCCTCGGCGATCACGCCGCCGCCGGACTCGCACGCCATGCCTTGCGCGAGCTTCGGCGCCAGCTCGCCGGGCAGCGCGCGATAGACGGCGGCGAAGCTCGCCCTCGAATCGCCGAACCGTTTTCGGGCGAGATTCGTGACCCCGCGATACCAGGCGACGCGCCAGTCCCAGCGATCGATCGCCTCGACCTCTGTCAGCGCCTCCTCGACGGCATTCCAATCGCCGACCTCGATCAGCTCCGCCGCGAGCCGTAGCACGACCTCGACAGTTCGCTCCGGTGCCGCCCGCAGGTCGGCGATCATCTGGCCGGGATCGGCCGAGGTGATCGTCGCGAGATAGCCCGCGGCCGGATCGTCGCGGTCGACCTGCGGGCGGGGCAGCGCGCGCCAATCGGGCTGCTCGTTCCCACCTCGGACGGGGCCGGTGAACAGCTTGCTGACGGCCGGCACCGTGCGCCCCTCCTGGTCTGAGACGACTTCGCGCAGGACGCCGTAGAGCTGGTCGGCCATCTCCTCGGCCGACTGGAAGCGGTCGTCGGGATCGGGCGCGGTGCCCGTGAGCAGCAGCTGGTACAGCGAGTCGTACCGCGCCAGCACCGGGACCGAATCTTGCTCGGGCAGGGTGAAGCGGAGGTTCCCCTGGTAGCCGCGGAAGTCGAAGCACAGCACCGCCAGCGTCCGGGCGACCGTGAACAGGTCCGACGCGATCGACGGACCGCGTGAGGCGATCTCGGGTGCCTGGTAGCCCACTGTGCCGAACACGGCGGCGGACGGATCGTCCATCCGGTACACGCCCCCGAGGTCGATCAGCTTGAGCGAGTGCTGGGTCTGAATCACGTTGTCGATCTTGAAGTCGCAGAACAGCAACCCGAGCCCGTGCAGGTAGCCGAGCGCGGGCAGGATCTCGAGCATGTAGGCGATCGCCATCGCCGGCGGGAGCGGATCCGGGTCGCCCCCGTTCGCCTCGCGGCGGGCGGTGAGAATCTGCTTCAGGCTGCGGCCGCCGACGTACTCCATCACGATGTAGCCGGAGCTCTCGTGCTGGACGAAGTTGAAGATCTTGACGATGTTCGGGTGCTCGACCTCGGCGAGGAAGCGGCGTTCGGCGAGGGCGGCGGTCATCGCGTCGTCGTCGCTCGAGTTGAGCAGGCCCTTGAGCACGACCCAGCGGTCGGACACGTTGCGGTCCCGGGCGAGGTACACCCAACCCATTCCGCCGTGAGCGATACAGCCGACAACCTCGTACTGGCCGGCGACCACGACGCCGGCGCCGAGCTGGGGCTCGAACGAGAACGGCGTTCCGCACTTGCGACAGAAGCCCGAGGTCCGGCCGGGCGCCCCGTCGCGGCCGCGCCCGACCGGCTCGTCGCAGCGCGGGCAGAAGCGGCGGCTCTCGGGCACGACCGCCGCCGCACCCAGGACCGCGTCGGCCGGGTCGCGGAACGGCACCGACTCGATCTCGACCAGTCCGGCCCCGAGGTGTGCCCGAGCGCTCGTGCGTGTCCGCCCGGTCGTGACGCGCCGAGAGGCACCGACGGTCGAGGCGGTCAATGCGCTCGAGGGCGGTTGCTGGGTTGGCGCAGAGCTGCTGACCGGTGGCGCCGGCGCGGCGGCCGGGATCTCGGCCGGACGGGCCGGCGCCAGCCCGCAAACGTCGCAGTAGCCGTCGACGATCATCCCGCCGCAACCCTCGCGCGCGCAATTCATCTGGTTGCCTCCTCGATATGGCCCGCGGAGCTGATCAGCTCCTGGTAGCGGCGGACGAGCTGGGCGACGAGCGCCAGGTCGGTCGGGGCGGTGTAGAGGGCTTCGTGCGCGCGGGAGAACGTCCGCGCGAGCTCCGGGTCCTCGACGACCCCGAGCCGCTGCGCCTTCACCTGGTAGGCCTCGAGCAGGGCCCGGAACTGGTTGCGTGCCTCGATCGGCGCCCGGTTGGCGCGTAGAGCCGCCCGCGCGTCCTCCATGAGCGCCTCGGTGCGCGACGTCCACGCGTCGAGCCGCTGGCGGGCCTCTCGCCACGCCCCGGCGCGAGCGAGCGAGGCGATCTCGTCGAGCTCGGCGGCGAGGCCGTCCTGCGGCACGGACGGCGCGGGCGCGCCCGGGACGGAGATCTTCGCGAGCGTCTCCGCGTGCGCGGCCCGTCCTTCCCCGACCGTCGCCTCGAGGCTCGCGAGCAGCGCCCGCGCGTCGGAGAGCCGCGGGTCGAACTCGCGCCGGAGCGCGGCCGTCGCGTCGAGGTCGCGGCGGATCTCGCCGAGCGAGTCGATCAGCCGGTCGAGCTCGGCGGGTGCGGTCGACAGCGGGTCCGCGCTCGCGGAGGTCGCGAGGCGCGCCACCGCGCGCGCCGCGTCGTCGAGGTCGCGGCGGTGGGACTCGCCGAGCCCGGCCGCGCGCTCTTGCGCCTCGTCGAGCCCCGCCTGTGCTGCGCTCACGCGCGGGGTCAGCTCGTTCCAGCGGCTGCCGAACTGCGCGACCGCCGTCTTGACTTCGTCGAACGCCCGGGACATCCGCTCGAGCAACTCCCCGGCGGTGCAGCGGATCGTCACCTCCGGGCTCCCCAGGAGGTCGCGTTCTGAGAGCGGCACCTCCGACCGGGTCAGCTCGATCGACTCTCCCTCGAGCAGCGCGCGGAGCTCGGCGGACCGCCACGGGCTCCGGAGCTTGTCCGCGCGCTCGAGCAACTGCTTGAACTGACCCTGCCACCGCCACAGATCCGTCAGCGCGGCGCTAGCCCGCGCCCAGCGGTCGGCCGACGCGCCGGCGAGCGTGCTCACCTCGAGCAGCTGGCGGCTCGAGTCGATCTCGAGCTCGACCAGGTTGGCGGCGACGCGGTCGCCCGCCTCCTGGAGACGTGTCAGCTCGTTGACGGGACTGTCACGGTTCATCTCAACCGTCGTACTCCGGCGTCGGGGTGGCCTCGAGTTGATGGAACTGGCCGAGCCACTCCGCCTGGAGACGTTGCCAGGTCCCGTCCTGCTCAAGCCGAGCCAGAACGCCGTTGACGAAGCGCACGAAGTCCGGGTGGGCCTTGCTGATTGCCATCCCGTAGGGCACCGAGCCGAGGCTCGGCCCCACGATCTCGGTGTTGTTAGGGTCCTGCGCCTGGAAGCCCTGGAGGATCGAGGAGTCGGTGGAGATCGCGGCGATGTTCCCCGTTCCCTGCTGCAGGGCGACAAGGCAGTCGATCGCCTGGGGCATGCCGACCGGAACCGGGCGATCAGCGGCCGACATCGCCTTCATCACGTCGATAGGGGTCGACGATGCGGTCGCGCACACGCGCTTGTGCGCGAGCGCCTGAATGTCCTTGACGCCAGAGCCGCGGGGCACCAGCAGCCTTTGCGTCGCGTTGTAGTAGACGGTCGAGAAGTCGACTAATGCCCGCCGGGGGCAGGTGATCGTGATCGTGTCGGCGACGATGTCGACCCGGCCGTCTTCGACGGCCGTGAAGCGCTGCGGCACAGTCAGCGCGAAATACCGCACGTGGCCGCTGGCGTTGCCAAAGATCGCCGCGGCCACCTCGTTCACGAGGTCGATCTCGAATCCCTCGATGGTCCCGGTGGTGGGGTTCAGCGAGCCGAACTTGTAAGCCCCGGTATTGACGCCCGCGATGAGATAGCCCCGCTTGCGGATCTGGGCCATGAAGCTGCCCGCGGGCAGGGCGTTCGGCGCCGGCAAGGCCGCCGGTGGACGCAGGCTCGCGGTGGCGTGCCGGCAGTTCACTTTCTTGGTCGGGGGCGACGGAGTGCTGTTCGCGCGCGGGGTCGCCAGCGCGCTGAGGGTCAGGTTCAGCGCGTGGTCAGACGTCGCCCCGCAGCCGGCCAGTGTTCCCGCCAGGAGCACGATTGCGGCCAGATAGCGCAGTGGCCGTGTCATCGGTACTCGTTGATCCTCTGCCGGAGTCCGAGCAGCGCCAGCACCGCGGCGAGCACGGTGATCAGCGGGATCGCGAACGCCAGCCCGTCGGTCGCGGACGTGGCGTCGGCCGCCGCACGCTTGAAGCGTCCCTGCGCGGCGTCGATCTGTTGAGCGAGGTTGTGGCTGAGCGCCTCGGAGATCGCGGATGCCTGCGGCGCGAGCCTGATCGCGTCGGTGAGCTGACCGCTGTTCTCGAGCCCGGTGAGCTCGTGAGTCTTCGCCTGGTACGTGGCGTACTCGCCGTCGAAGTTCTGAGCGGCAGCGGTCGTGCCGGTTCGCCGCGCCAGCGCGGAGATCTCGGCGATGACACCCCCGGGGCGCTCGAGCACGCGCCTCACGACTTGGAAGTCGTTCGGATCGGCGGTGTCGGTGCCGCGGTTGACGATCGCGAGGCTCAGGTCGCCCTGCGCGCGCGAGAGCAGCACCGTGGCCGCCGACAGCGCCTCGACCGAGTCCGAGCCGTTGCGATGGGCGGTCTCGAGCGCGTTCTGGGCGCTCACCAGGCCGACGATTCCCCACACCGAAACACCCAGCACGACCACCGTTGCCACCACCATCGGAACGTTGAGGATCCGGCGGCTGATCCGCATGACGTACCACTGAGCCAGCAGCAGCAGGATCAGCGTAAGGGCGCTGGCCGCTGCGAACGTGACCAGCGACGACGTCGCGCTCCCGGTGTGATAGTCGTCGTCCAGCCGTTGCGCTTCGGTCCTGTAAAGGAGCTCAGCGGCCGGAAGCATCCGCGACGTCATCAGCGCCGCCGCCGCGCGCACGTACGCGGCGCCGATGGGGAAGCCGAGGCGGTTGTTGGTCCGCGCGGTCTCGATGAGCCCGCTGTAGGTCGGAAGCTCCTCGGCGATCGTGCCGAGCGCTGACGACGCGTTCCCCGCCGTCCCTGCCTCTCGCGTCAGAGTCGACAGCGCGCCCCCGGCGGTGGCCAGGTCGCCCAGGTACCGATTCCGGTTCGCCGCCGTCTCTACGCCGCCGGACAGGAGCCCGGTCGCGACGGTGGCATTGGCGTCCGACAACGAGGTGTACAGATTCTTTGCCTGCACCAGGAGCGGCTCGGTCTGGTTCCGGGCGGCCTTGGCGGCACGCTCGCGCGACTGCTCGGCGCCGATGGCGACCGCACCGAAGCACACGGCGCCGACGACGACCAGGATCGAGATCAGGACGAGGCGACCCGGCGTGGTCGCCAGCCGGTCGCGGACCCACGCGAGGGCGGCGCCGATCCGCAAGCCTCGCCGGCGCCGCGTGCGCGGGGCGACCCCGGTACCGAGCCCTTCTAGCGTCAAGTCCTCGTCCACCCACATGCCGCGATTGTCAGGCTCGCGCCATGCATGTTGTGATCACCCTGGTGTCGTGTTCGACACCCCGACCGGGTGCCGGACCGATCACCTGTACCGCGTCGCCGCGCCCGCCCTGGCACGTCGCCCGACCCCCGTTCTCGTCGTGGCTGCTGGGGCTATTTAACTACTACGGGTGAACCGCGACCAGCCCGATCGCAAGCAGGACCAACGCAATCCACAGCGCCTTGAGCGCGCCCTCGAGCGGGGCCGAGAGGCCGGCGCTCGTGAGCTCGATCACGCGCCCATCGCGCAGGCGCTGCTGGCCGGTGACCTCGATCGTGTTCCGGCGCAGCCGCCGAACGGGCGTGCTGAGCCGGCGCTGCGCCGCGCTCACCAGGCAGCACGCTGCGGCTACAAGCAGCCCGGCGGGGCGAATCGTGAGCGCGTTCACGAAGTACCCCGTGAACGCCGGGAACCCGCCCCAGGCGAGGGCGAACCACGCATCGTTGTGGAAGCGCCCGCCGGCGAGTTCGAGGTTGTAGGCGGGGACGAGCACCCCGCCGACGAGCACGAGGGGCACGAGCAGCGGCGACACCACGATGATTCCGGCGATGCCGATCGCGATCGCGCCGGCGAACGAGGCCACCGCGAGCCCGATCAGCGTCGACCGGCTCAGGTTCGTCTGGAGCGGCCGGCCGTGAAGCTCGTCGAGCGCGTGCGCGCTGATCCCGACCGCGAGGAAGAAAGCGCCGAGAGCGGCGGCGAGGCGATTCGCGTAGATGTGTGGCGCCGCGGCCGCCCCGAGCGCGACGTAGCTCAGGTGCCAGGCCGTGTACGGCGGGTGCAGCAGCGTGACCAGGTCGCGCCATCCGCCCGACCGCAGCGCGTAGAACGCCGGGCGGTCGAGCTCACGAGGCGCGCTCGCCACGACCGTTCCTGACTCCCCACATCACGAGCCCCGCGCCGAAGCTGAGCCGTCGCTGTTCGATTTCCCCGATGCCGGATCGTCGCCACAAGCCGGCGAGGTCCGGCTCCTCGGCGTATAGCTGCTCGATGTTCGGACCAAGGAACCGGCCGACCTCGTACCACGCGGGCGACACGGCGCGGCCGATCAGAGGGAGCCCGGCCCGCGTATGCGCGCGCCAGGCGACCTTGAGGAACGGAGAGGACGGAACGCCGAACTCCACCATCCCGATGCGTCCGCCGGGTTTGACCACGCGGGCGAGCTCACGCATCGTCGCCGCACGCTCGTCGACGTAGCGGAGCAGGTAGGTGAACGTGAGCGCGTCGAACTCGCCGTCGTCGAACGGGAGGTGCTCGGCCTCGCCGCGGATGAACGAGACGCGCGCTTGCAGGTCGCGACGTCGCTCGAGGTGAGCATGCGCCACCGCGAGCATCTCCTGGCTCTGGTCGAGAGCGACCACGTCGCAGCCGCGCCGCGCGAGCGCGAAGGCCACCAGCCCCGTGCCGGTGGCCACGTCGAGCACCCGCTGGCCAGGGAGCGGATTGATTTGATCGACGAGCGTGGCCCGCCAGCGCGGATCCTGGCCGAAGCTCATAACCGCCCCGATCCAGTCGTAGGCGCCCGGGAGGCCGGCGAACAACTCGAGCGCGTGCCGCTTGCGCGGCGACGGCGAGGTTTGCGCGGACGCGACCAACGTCGGCCTAGCTTAGGCGTTGGACACGGCGGCGCGGAGCAACCGCTCGGCGAGCCGGCTGTGGCGCCGGCCCGTGTCGGGCGTCCGCGCGGCACGGGCGATGACCTCGCGGGTGCCGACGATCACCGTCGCCAGCTTGGCGCGGGTGACCGCGGTGTAGAGCATCTCGCGGCGCAGGAAGAACGCGCCGGCGGCGGGATGGGCGACGATCACCGCCACCGGCAGCTCGATTCCCTGTCCGCGGTGGACCGAGCACGCGTACGCCAGCTGGAGGCGGTCGGCCTGTTCGGGAGGAAGCCGGAAGATCGTCCCGTCGTCAGCGCCGAGGATCAGAGCCGGGTCGTCCGCGGATCGGTCCCGGCCCCCGTCCTCCTCCCGGTCCTCCCGGCCTCCGTCGCGGTCGCCGCGGTTGGAGCCGCCGGTCTCGTCGAGCAGCCGGAGCAGCGTCCCGTTCATCAGGCCGAGCTCGTGCAGGTTGCGTCCGGTCATCATCAGCTTGTCGCCGATCCGGAGCCGGCCGCCGCGGACCGGGTGGCCGTCCGGGTTGAGCCGGTCCCGGAGCGCGGCGTTGAGCGCGTCGATTCCGAGATCGCCGCGATACACGGGCGCGAACACCTGGATGTCGCGGACGGGATCGACGCCGTAGTGGGCCGGGAGGCGCTCGGACACGAGCGCCGTGATCTCCTCGAGCGCGGTGCCGGCCCCGCGCCGCTCGATCAGGAACAGATCGCGGCGCATGTGCTCGGACGCCATGAAGCTCGGCGCCTCGCCGCGGCGGATCGCGTGCGCGCCCTGAACGATCATGCTGCCCGCCGCTTGGCGGAAGATGTGGGTGAGGCGAGTCGCCGGCACCGACCCCGACGCGACGAGCTCGGCGAACGGCTTGCCGGCGCCGACGGGAGCGAGCTGGTCGGCGTCCCCCACCAGAACCACGTGCGCGCGGGAGCCGACTGCACGCAGCAGCGTGACGAGCAGCTCGAGGTTGGCCATCGAGGTCTCGTCGACGATCAGCAGGTCGCAGCTCAGCGGATCGTGCTCGTCGTGGGTCGGGCCCTCGCCCGGGATCCAGCCGAGCGCCGAGTGGACCGTGGTGGCGCGCATCCCGCTCGCCTCGTGCATCCGGATCGCGGCGCGCCCGGTCGGAGCGACGAGCAGGACGCGCGCTCCCTGGCCGGCGGCGACCACGGCGATCGTCCGGATCGACGCGGTCTTTCCGGTCCCGGGACCGCCGGTGATCAGCGACAGCCGGTGGGTGAAGGCGTTGCGGACGCCGCCCAACTGCTCTTCGGTGAGGGTGGTCGCCGGGTCGATGTCCGGGTCGCAGAGTCGGTCCCCGGCCGGCCCGTCGACCAACTCCTGGACGCGCTCGGCAAGCTCAACCTCGAGCTCGGCGGTCTCGGTCCGGTAGATCCACTGCTCGTCGCGGACGAGGTCGCCGGCGTCGACGAGGCCGTCCAGGGTCGGCTCGGTCGCCGCCGGCGAGTCGAGCAGCTCGGTCGCCGAGGACAGCAGCAGGCCGGCCGGCATACACGTGCTACCGCCGCGCTCGGCTTCGGACAAGACGTGCAGAATCGCGGCGCGGGTACGGGCGGGGCTGTCGACTCCGACCCCGAGCCGCCGGGCGATCCGGTCGGCGGTGAGGAACCCGACGCCGAACACGCTCGTCAGTTCGTACGGCCGCTCGGACACGATCCGATGGGCGGAGGGCCCGTATGCCTTCTCGATCGGCGCGACCAGCCTGGCAAGCCCGTCGGGCGCCAGCAGCAGGTGAAGCCGGCGCGTGACCCGCAGCTGCTCCCACGACCGGGTCGCCTCGGCGACCTTTCCCCGCCCGATCCCGGCCGCGGTGAACGCCGCATGCGGGTCGCGGTCGATCGCGTCGAACACGGCGGCCGCTCCGTAGCCCTCGACGAGCGCGGCGGCGCGCTTGACGCCGACGTGCTTGACCCGGATCAGGTAGGCGATTGCGGTCGGCGCATCGGCGTCGGTCGGGGGTAGCGGTGTGGCCTCGATCACCTTGATCTGCGGCCCGTAGCGGCTGTCCTGCACAGATGTCCCGACCACGTGGGCGCGCTCGCCGTCCTCGAGATGGGTCAGTGGGCCGACGAGCACGATCGGGGTTCCGTCGTCGCCGGCGGCCTCGACGACGGCCCATCCGGTGTCGGCGCTCGCAAAGCGGGTACGGCGAACGGTGACGTCGGACTCGAAGGCGGTCACGCGGCTGACATTAGCCCCGGGGCGGGCGGAACTCGCCCTTTGTTGCGCAGACGTGACAAAGTGCGCGAATCCGCGATCGATCAGCGGGCTTGGCCGAGGCCGGAGCGGGTAGCGATCACCGGTTGCGGCGGCCATACGATCACCGACAAAGGTCCTGACTCTCAATGCGTGCCGGCGTCGCTAATAACAAATGGAGCGTCGAGAGCACCACGTGGCCGGCGGTGTGGTGGCCGCGAGTCGGCGACGAGCGGCTGGCCCGGCTCGCCGCCAGAGGCAACCCGCGCGCGTTCGCGACCGTGTACGAGCGCTATCACCAGGTGCTGTATCGCTACTGTCGCTCGATCCTCCGCGACGACGCCGACGCGCAGGATGCGCTCCAGTCGACGTTCACGCGCGCCCTGTCGGCGCTGAAGCGCGACCAGCGGAGCGCGCCGTTGCGGCCGTGGCTCTTCCGAATCGCCCACAACGAGGCGATATCGGTGCTGCGCCGGCGCGGGCGCGGGGAGGAGCCGCTGGCCGACGCGACGGCTCCGTCGACGGCCTCGGCGGAGGAGCAGGCCGGCGAGCGTGCGCGGATGGCGGCGCTGCTCGGCGACCTCGCCGCGCTCCCCGACCGGGCGCGGAGCGCGCTCGTGATGAGGGAGCTGGGCGGCCTGTCCCACGAGGAGATCGCGATCGCGCTCGACACGACGCCGGGCGCCACCAAGCAGGCGATCTTCGAGGCCCGGCGCGGCCTGCTCGAGTGCGCCGAGGGACGCGCCATGCCCTGCGCTGAGATTTGCCAGGCGATCTCCGACGGCGATCGTCGGAGCCTCCGCGGCCGCCGCGTGCGCGCGCACCTGCGCGACTGCGCGTCGTGCGCCGCGTTCGCCGCATCGATCGAGGCCCGTCAGGCGGACCTGCGCGCGCTGGTTCCCGCGCTTCCGGCTGCCGCGTCCGTCGCGGTGCTCGCGCGCGCGATGCCCGGCGCGGTCGGCCACGCCGGCGGCGGTGGGGCGGCGGTGGCCGCCGGCGCAGCGGGAAAGACCGTCGGGGTCGCGTTCACCTCCAAGGGGTTCGCGACCGCGTCGCTGCTGGCGACGGCGGCGGTGAGCGTCGGCGGGGTGGCGGCGGTGGTCCGGCTCGCGCCGGACTCGACCCGGCTGTTCAAGGCTCCCGGCGGCTCGCCGGCGCACGTCCGCGCCGCCAAGCATCCTGGTTCGACGGGGCACGCGCACACAGTCCGCCTCGCGGGATCGCGGGCGGGCGCATCGAGCGTCGGCTCCAGTCCGAGCGCCACGCATACCGGGGCGGCGAGCCGCGCCGTTCATTTCGGGGCCTCAAACGGTCACGGCCGCGCGATCGGGCGCCACCAGGCGAAGTTCGGCGGGCACCGTCAGTTCGGTCACTGGACCCAGGGTCACGGTGGCGAAGGCTGGGACCGTGGGTGGTCGGCCACGCATCACCACGCCGGAACGGTCGCGGGCGTCCGCCACGACGGGATCGAGAGCTACGCGGGCGTGCGAGTCCACCACGCGGGGCGCCACCTGGGGTCCGCGCACCGCGCCTCGCCGTCCGTCCCGCACTCTTCGCACTCCTCCTCGTCCGCCCCCCACGGCGAACAGCACGGCCGCCAGGTCGGGCACGAGCCTCGCCTCTCGCCGGGTCGTCAACGGGCAAAGTAGGTCCTGACCCTCCGCATCCCCGCACGTAGGTCCTGGTGAAAGCCGAAACAAGCCAGGAGGCACGATGCGGCTCAAAGCCAAAGTAGGAATCGTTACCGCGATCGGTGCGCTTGCCGTCACCGGTCCGGCCGTTGCGGAAGCTTGCAGTCAAGGTCAGCAAGGCCAGGGCAAGGACAAGCAGGGGGTCCAGTCCCGCAGCGACAAGGGCCACGGTCAGTTCACGCGCTTCGGGCGCCGTGGCCGGAGCTTCGGACACTCCGTGTTCGGAACGCTGGTCACCTGGAGCGCGACCCAGACCGGGACGAACACGTACAGCGGTTCGATCACGGTCACGAAGGGCTCCGTGGCGACTCCGGGCTTCAGGGCCCATTGGAGCGGCCAGCGCTCGAAAACCCAGACGGCGCAGCCGGCCATGGTGACCTACACGTTCAGCAACGCGAAGGTGTTCTTCGGTCAGGGCGCGAACCCGCCCGCCGCCGGCGATCTCGTCAAGGTGCTCGGCAGCCACCTCGGGCACTGTCACTCGTCCAGCACGAGCACCTCGACCGGCTCGGGCGCCACCACCTCGACCGGGAGCGTGCGCGCGATCTTCATCGCCGCGCCGCGCTCCTCGTCGAGCTCGCCGTCGAACTCCTAGCTGGACCCGCCCGCTCTGCCGGGGGCAGGTCGCCCCTCCTGTCCCCGGGCGGCGGGTTCAAGCTCGCCGTCGTCGACGGAACGTTGCGACCTGACCGGGGCGGAGCTCGAGGCCTCGCTCGGCGCCCGTGAGGCATGAGAACACGACGTCGCGAGAGGGCGCTCAGCGCTGCGGTCAGCGCCGGATGTCTGCTCGACCGACACGGGGCGAGCCTACCTGCGTTCGGCCCGCCGGACCGCGGCCTCGATCCCGTCGCTGCCGATCAGGTTGCTGAACGCCCCGACGAGCGGGCGGACGGCCGCGACGCCGATTCTGCCCTGCGCGCCGATCGCCTCGACGCGGACCTCCGACCGGAGCGCGGTGCGCCCGGATGGAGTCTGTTCGATCCAGTTCGCGAACAGCACCCGCGCGGTGCCGCCGGCTGACCACTCGCGGAATTCCTCGGGGTCGCTCAGGCGCGGGTAATCCCGCCGGAGCGTCCAGATCCGCCCGACTAGCCCGGACATGAGTGTCTGCTCCTCGGTCTCGGTGAGCACGATGAAGGGCTGGTTGCGGAACATCTCGTCGAACGAGATGTCGGGCGCGAGCCCCGGGATCCGCCAGCGGATGATCCGGCCGAGGCGGCGCGTGTCGGCGAGGCGGACGGTGCGGGCTGCCTCCCACAGCCGCTCGGGCGGGGCGTCGGTCTCGCGTCGGTGGGCGACGCGCATCGAGGGTTTCGGGAGCCAGTGGTCGAGGTCGGGCATTCGCGTCCTTGGGAAGAAACTGCGTCCATGCTGACGGAACTTCCCGAACGAGTCCGCTCGATGGGGATCACGTCCGCCGGCGATCACTAGAAAAATCATCAACGTGATCCGCAACCTGATCGCACCGCACGTTCCGCAGGCCGCTGCTGCGCTGGATGTGCCGCGGACGTTGCCCGGCGCGGACGGTGTGGCGATCACGTTCGACGACGGTCCCCATCCCGAGGGAACGCCGGCGGTGCTGGAGGTGCTGGCGGCCGCCGGTATCAAGGCCACGTTCTTCCTCGTCGGCGAGCAGGTCGAGCGCCGCCCCGCGCTGGCGGCCGAAATCGCGGGCCAGGGTCATCTGATCGCGGTTCACGGCTATCGCCACCGGCCCCAGCCG
>Ga0335078_10011310_pt1 | contig 13231 bp, 11 predicted proteins | sample Lox_Sample_32_FD_206711 | JGI IMG/M metagenome (GOLD analysis project Ga0335078, IMG submission 206711) | Soil microbial communities from Loxahatchee National Wildlife Refuge, Florida, United States - Lox_Sample_3.2 | ecosystem: Environmental > Terrestrial > Soil > Wetlands | place: USA... | reverse complement strand
CTTTCGGCGTGACCGTCAACTATCGCTATCTGTTCGATGACCTCGAGGAAAATCACGAACGTTTCGTGCGCCAGGACGAAATCCAGGTGTCCCGCGGATTGAGCCGCGAGCTCCACGCGGTGGCCAAAGCCTGGCACACTCCCGGGGATAAGCCGGCGGGCCAGAAAAAGGGCTGATTGGAACACCAGGCGCCATCACGGGGGAGGCACGAAGCATGAAGATCATTCGGTATCAAGACCCGCAGGGCGAAATTGGCTACGCCGCTGAACAGGCGGCCGGATCATTCGCTCGCATTCAGGGAGATATTTTCGGGCGCTACCAAGTCACCTCGCAGTCCGCGCGCGTCGCCAAACGGCTGGCTCCCGTTGTACCGCCCATGAATTGGTGCATTGGGTTGAACTATCGCCAGCACACCGCCGAAGTCAATCTGGCTCTTCCGGAATATCCCGTGGTGTTCGCCAAGGGGCCCAACTGCGTGCAGAATCCTGGCGACCCCATCCTGATGCCGCGCCACGCCCGCAGCGTGGAAATTGACTACGAGGGCGAACTGGTGGTGGTGATCGGAAAACTCTGCCGCAACGTCTCTCGCGCCGATGCCCTCTCTTACGTCGCCGGCTACACCTGCGGCAACGATGTGAGTTCCCGCGACTGGCAGCTCAAAATGGGTGGCAGCCAGTGGTGCCGCGGTAAGAGCTTCGACACCTTCGCCCCGCTGGGGCCCGTTCTGGTGACTCCCGATTCCTTGCCCAACCCAGGCGCTCTGCACCTGCAGACCGTACTGAATGGCCAGGTGGTCCAGGACGCCTCGACCGGCGACATGATTTTCGATGTCCCGACGCTCATCGAATTTCTCAGCCAGAACACCACCCTGCTGCCCGGAACTGTGATTATGACGGGAACGCCTGCCGGCGTCGGTGTCGGCCGCAAGCCGCCCCTGTGGCTCAAACCCGGCGACGAGGTGAGCGTCACGATCGAAGGCATCGGCACGCTCACCAATCCTGTTCGTGATCCGTAAGGTCCCGGCGGAGCGGCGCACCTGTGCTGGGCGGCGCTCCAGGACCACTTGCCCGCGTTCCTTTTCTTTCTCTCTCGCCCTCGTTGCGCTAGACTCTTAACCCCTTGACCATGCGTATCGCAGCCATCCTGCCGGCCGCCGGCCTCGGAACTCGCATGGGCGCGGAAATGCCCAAGCAATTCCTGGAATTGGATGGACTCCCGCTCGTGGTCTTCACCTTGCGCCGCCTCGCGGAGTGTACGGCGCTCACCCACTTCTATATCGCGACCCTTCCGGAAGAAGTCGCCGGTCTGGAGCGCCGTCTGGGACAAGAGAAACTGGGCCGTCCCGTTCGCGTTCTGCGCGGCGGCGCCACGCGGCAGGAGTCTGTGGCCCGCGCCCTGGCAGAAGTGCCCGCGGACGCAGACCTGGTCCTGGTGCACGATGCCGTGCGGCCGCTGGTCACGCGCGAGCAAGTCGAGCGCTCAATCGAACAGGCCCGCGCCTGCGGGGCCGCCATTGTGGGTGTTCCGGCCTCCGATACGATCAAAGAAGTGAAGCGCGGAAGCCTCCCGAAAGACGTCGCACTGATCACTTCCACCATTCATCGCGAACGCATTGTGCTGGCTCAGACACCACAGGTGTTCAAGACTGCGCTTCTGAAAGAGGCCTTTGCGCGCGCCGCGCAAGACGGTTTCACAGCCTCTGACGAGGCCTCCCTCGTCGAGCGCCTGGGCCATCAGGTCCAGGTCGTGCAGGGCTCCGAGCGCAACTTGAAAATCACCCGGCCCGGCGATCTCGATCTTGCGCGCTTTTATCTCCAGCAGGAACGGGCCAAGGCGTGACCCGAGCAGGCATCGGCTACGATCTTCACCGTCTGGCGGAAGGCCGTCCCCTGATCGTCGGTGGCATCGTCGTGCCGTTCGACAAAGGTCCGGTGGGACACTCCGACGGCGACGTGCTCGCGCACGCCATCTGTGACGCTCTATTGGGCGCAGCCGGGCTGGGCGACATCGGCACGCACTTCCCGGACACCGACCCGAAATGGAAGGGCACGGCCAGCCTTCGATTTCTCGAACACGTCCGCGGCCTGCTGGCCGCGCGGGGTATTTCCATCGTCCATGTGGACGCTGTGGTGATTTGCGAACGGCCCAAACTCTCCCCGCACTTCCCCCTCATGCGGGAAGCCTTGGCGGCCGCGCTGGGCGTGCGCGCAGACCGCGTCCATCTGAAGGCCAAGACCAACGAGGGTGTGGATGCGGTGGGCCGCGGCGAGGCCATAGCCGCGCACGCCATCGCCACCCTGGAAGATTAAAACAGCGCCGTGGAGCCATTGGCTCAGGCCCGGGATCCGCACCGCGAAACTGCGCGCCCTGCCTTTTCCGCAGCAGACGTGGAGGCCATCGCCCTGCGGAAGGGATGGCTGCGGGATTCTGGAACCCTCCTTCCCGGTGCGATTGCGGATGCCGGCGATCCTTCCCCCGGTTTGGCAGAGTGGATGGCCCAGGCGGCAGAGTTGCTGGGGGCCCAGTCGTCCGATCTCGCCGGCCTCGAGCGCTTGCTCGATCGCGTGTTTTCCTATGATGCAGCGCAGCTTGTGGCGCGCATCGAAAACCAGGCTGTGCTTTCACGGGAGGGCGCTCGGGATGTGCTGCGCGAACTCGCCGCCCGCGTGCTCGATGCGCCTGCCGTGGATTCCGACCGCTTGAAAGAGATTGTTGCAGCGCTGAAGGAAACCACGGGACGGCGCGGGCCGGAACTGTTCCATCCGGTCCGGTTGGCGCTGGCGGGCTGTGCGGGAGAGGGCGAATACGACCGCGTCATCCTGTTGCTGGATGGCGCCGCCCGGTTGCCTTGGGCCGTGGCCGTGAAAGGCTGTCGCCAGCGGATTCTGGAGTTTTGCAGCGCGCTCGATTAGCCGGCGCGCCAAAAGGTTCATCTCTGAACATGGACACGCTGTCCGGTATCCACGCCGTGCGCGAAGCCCTGGCCGCGGGCCGCGCGCTGGACCGTATCCTGGTGGCCCGCGGCCGGCATGGTGAGCGCATTGAAGAGCTCGTGCGCCTAGCGCGCCAGCGCGGCGTTCCCGTGCGCTTCGAGGACCGCATCCAGCTCGACCGCCTGGCAGGCCGGGAAGAGCATCAGGGCGTAGTGGCCCTGGCTGCGGCCAAGCGCGCCGCCACGCTGGCGGAGATCATTCAGCAGTCCGGCGGCGCAGCCGATGCCCTTCTGGTGTTGCTCGACGGCATTGAGGACCCGCGCAACCTTGGCGCCATCGCCCGGAGCGCGCTTGCTGCGGGTGCCGCGGGCTTGATCCTGGCGGAGCGCCGCGCCGCTCCCCTCACCGATGCCGCTGCGCGCGCCTCAGCGGGCGCGCTCGAGCATCTGGCAGTGGCGCGAGTGGGAAACATGGCGCAAGCCATGGAGCAATTGAAGCAAGCCGGTTGGTGGCTGGTGGGCCTGGACGAGCGGGCTGAGAAGCCGGTGAACGAGCAGGACCTCTCCGGCCGGGTGGCCCTGGTGGTCGGCGGCGAAGGTAAGGGTCTCCACGACCTGGTACGCAAGCGTTGCGACTTTCTGGTGGCCATCCCTACAGTTGGCCCGGTGCGTTCGCTAAACGTCTCCGTGGCTGCAGGAATCGCTCTTTTTGAGGCCGTCCGCCAACGGCAAGACAAGCCAATGAAGTCGCCTCGCTAATGCGCGCCACCCTGGGACTTAATAACGGGCCCTAAGAGTCATATTGCAGCAAGGCGTGGATGTCGAGCCCAGGCAGTTTGGCGCGGCCCTTCAGGAAGGTCAGTTCCACGATAAACGCCGCCGCCGCCACCTCTCCGCCCAGTTGGCGCAGGAGTTCGGTTGCCGCCGCCGCCGTGCCCCCGGTGGCCAGCAAGTCATCCACCAGGAGCACGCGTTGGCCGGATTGCACGGCGTCCTGATGGATTTCGAGTGTGTCCGTTCCATACTCCAGGTCGTAGGTGACCCGCGAAGTTTTCCAGGGCAGCTTCTTGGGTTTGCGAATGGGCACGAATCCAGTGCCCAGGCGCAAGGCCACGGCGGGCGCGAGGATGAATCCACGCGCCTCGATTCCCGCCACAACGTCAATCTTCTGCCCGCGATACCGGTCGGCGAGTGTCTCCACCACATCGCGCAGGCCCCCGGGATCGGCCACCAGCGTGGTCAAGTCGTAAAACAAAATCCCTGGCTTTGGCCAGTCGGGAACTTCTCGAATCAGTTTTTTCAGGTGTTGCATGCCTTCGGCAGCCCTCCTCAGCCCATGCCTGCTCCCTACTCCGACTCGATCGAGAAGCCGTCGGAATAGCGCGGAAGCGTTTCTGCAGGCTCCTCTGCGACGCCACTGACCCACGCGGCCCGCGGGCCCTGCTCCAGCTCCTGGCGAAAGTTCTCCAGATCGCCCGCGTCGCCGATTGCGTAAACCTCCACCCGGCCGTCTCTCCGGTTGCGCACAAAACCGGCCAGCCCCAGGCGTTGCGCCGCGCGCACGGCGAAGAAGCGGTATCCCACCCCCTGCACGCTGCCGGAAACCCAATATCGTCTCGCTTGTGGCCGCTCCTCCACCTGTTCATCCCGCACGAGAATGCGAAACGCATTCTACCAGACGCGGCCCAAAGCACGGGCAAATGGCTCCCGCTCCCCACGAGGAAAAGGTCCCACGGCTTCGCCAGGCGCCTCACTCCGGGAGCCCTTTGTTTTCCAGGGCCGCGCCCCACCTCTATCCGGCTGCGCGCCATCGTGCCAGAATAACCGGCCATGCCGGCGCCTCGGTTCGGTCATCGTTTCGTCCCCTCTGGGCATTCTACGGCGTTCGCTGCAATGGTGCTGGCGGCTCTAGTCCATACCTGGGCACCGTACGCGCGGCCCGCGCCGCTACTCGAGAGCCAGAAGACAACCTCAACCGTTCCGAACGCCCCGGGGCTTGGAGTTGAAATCGTGCAGCACAATGGTTATCCCGAGCTGCGCGTGGAGGGGCAACCCTTTTTTCCCAATTCCGCTGCGTTTTTCTACACCCGGATTCCCCGGCAGCTCTGGGAATCCAGCCTGGACCAATACCGCGCGCTCGGCATCAACACGATTGACTTGTACATCGTCTGGAACTGGCATGAACCGCGCGAGGGCGAGCTGGATTTCGACGGGCACACCAATCCCCGGCGCGACCTGCGCGGCCTGCTGAATTTGATCGCTCGCAAAGGCTTCAAGCTGATCGCCCGCCCTGGCCCCACGATTCTGAACGAGTGGCGAAACGGCGGATACCCCGATTGGCTTCTCGACCAGGCGCCCTACCAGATGCCGCTCGCAGACCGCCTGGAGGGCCGCTATCCCCCTCCGGCAGCGCTCAACACTCGGGACGCGGAGGGCGCCGCCCGCGCGTGGATGGCAAGTCCCGTGCACATGGAGCACGCGCGAAAGTGGCTGGAGGCGGTTGCCCGCGAACTGGCTCCTTATCTCGCGTCAGCCACGTTACATCTCACCCCGCCCGAGCCGAAGAAGGGCAAAGAAGGGAAAGAGACCGCGGGACGATCCGGCCCGCTGCTTTTTGTGCAGATCGAAGACGACTTGGCCATCGGCCGCGCTAATTCCCCGGGAAGCGAGTTTTGGAAGTACGTGGAGACCTTGTGCGGCGTCCTGCGGCGGGGGGGAGTGGACGCGCCATGCTTCATCAACCCCACCGCTCCGCCGGCGCCGGCGGCGGGATCCCGCCTGGCCACACCCATCTACACCATGGGCCAATGGTATCTGCCACCGGAGTCGAGCCCCGCCCTGAGCGAGCGATACCTTGCTCCAGCAGACTTGGGCGCTCTCGAACAGGAGGCCGCTCTTCTTGGCACTCAACCCGGTTTCCCTCCACTGCTCATCGAATATGACGCCGGATGGTACGCGCCCGGCGATGACGCCCGGCCACAGCCGGGCCCGGTCTCCAACTCCCTGCTCAGCGCCGGGCTGTTGCTCGGCGCTGGAATTCGCGGCCTTAACTGGTTTCCGCTCCAGGACACGCTCACGCCTGCGGGATTCGGGACGCCCTGGACGAACCGGAGTTATTGTTGGGACGCCGCGCTATCCTTGACCGGCGCGCACCGCGCGCGGTATCCGGCGGTCGAAAGAATCGGCCGGCAATTGCAAGCCTGGGGGAAGAGTCTGGCCGCCTCGCACCGCCGGGCGGATTTCGCTGTGGTGGACCCGTTGCTTGCCTTGCCCCGGGAAAAGCTCACCGGGGAAGACGCGGAACGGATCCATGGAACCACCGGCCGCCTGTTGCGGCTCGCGGACTACGCGGGACTCTCCGCCGATCTGGTGGATGTGCAGCATCAGCCACCCGAGCAGCTCCTGCGCTACCCGCTTCTCCTTCTTCCCGTTTACAGGCCGGGCGAACAGGAATTTGCGATTGCGGAGAAGGCGGAGCGGACCCTAACCGCATATTTGCGCGCCGGAGGATCTCTGGTCTGCTTCCCGGAGCTTCCGGCGGGGAGAGTCTTCCAGGAACTGCGCGGCGCTTCGCCCGCCCTTCCGGGACCGTTGCCGGAGGGCGCCGTGGCGCAGCAGGTAGGCTCCGGCCGCCTGATCCTTTTGACCAAGGATTTTTACTCCTGGGTCGGGCTCGGCGATGACTTTTCGGATGGCCGCAACAGATTCGAAGCCCCCTATGGCATTTCGGTGCTCAAAGACTTGCTTCACGACTTGGACTTGCGCCCCGTGGTGCAACCCGTTCCGGATGCGGCTCATACCGCTGACTTCATGGCCTCAGAACTGGTCAGCGACGAGGGAACCGGACTGCTGGGCGAGCGCTCCGGCGGCCAGGGCTGGCTGAGCGTTTCGAATTTGAGCTACGACACGCCCCTCGCCGAAACACTGGAGGTGATCTCTCCCCGGGCATCCACGCGCACACCACAACTGGCCGCAAGCGACATTCTCAAGGTGCCCGTCAGTGTTCCCCCGGCGGAATCGCTTCTGCTGCCCCTCGAGTTTCCGCTCTGCTCAGAGCCGGCTCCAGGCCACGCATGCGAGGATCGGATCATTTCGTCCGGGGCGGAGCTGGTGCGCGCCGAGCGCGAAGGAAAAACCATGCAGCTCACCTTTTGCGCGCCGGCCCGCGCCACGGTCCGCCTGCATCTGGCGGAAAAGCCCGGCCACTCAGAACTGGATGGGAATTCCACCCCGGCGGTCTGGATCCCAGACGAACAAGAACTTACCGTGGATCTGCTCCGTGGTGCGTCTCCGGCCTTCTTGCGTGTGCTGCGCATCCCGCTCCCCTACGCGCCCGCACTGCCGGAACTCCCTTCGCCGGAAAATCGCCGGCCGTCTCCGGCCGCGCTGCGCCTCTCGGCGCTCGGTGGCGTGCGCTTGCCGGTGGGGGAGGATTCCAATCTGCTTGCCGAGCCACCACTGTTTGTTCTCGAAAAGGGCGCGGACGCATCTTTGCGTTTCGCGGTAGAAAACCTGGGCGAAACAGGCGGCGAACTGCAGCTCCGGATCAATGGGACGTTTGAAAGCACCGCCCGCACCTATGTCCCCGGCGGGATGCTGGGTACCCTCAGTTTGCCGGTGCGCTCCTCGGACATCGAATCGGCTTCCGCCACCCCTCCCGGAGCGGACGGGCTCTACCGCGGCACGCTGCACACCATTCCCGCCGGTCCCGCAGACAATTCCCAGGTTTCCTTCGCCATCCTGCCGGAGAAAGGCGCCATCGGCTACACCTTCGACCTGGACGCGGACGGCCAGCCGGAACGTCTGCTGGAAAATTCCGCGTTGCGCGCCATCGTGTCGCCCGCCGCGGGGGGGCGATTGATCGCGTTGCTGGACAAGGCGACCAACCTGAATTTGACCTCCACCATGGGGATGTTCGAAGACGGCTTCTCATTTTCGCCCAATCCGCCCGGGGTGCGTCCAGAGCGCGCACGCGGCCGCTCTGGAACCTTCAATCGCTTCTATACCTCGGAGTGGCGCCAAGCAGAAGGCGGCCCGGCTCTGCAGATGAGCTACGACGCGCCGGATGTGTATCCCCATGGGGCTCATATCGAGAAAACCTTTCAACTCTCCGGGGAACGCGCAGGGAGTGTCGAATATCGCGTCTCGCTGCTCCTGGCAGACGCCCAACGACTCGCCCAGGAAGCGTCCGGCAAAATTTTCGCAGCGCCCGCTCCCACCGATGTCCCGCAGCACTTCGTGATTCTCAGCTCGCTGCCCGCCGCCTTTGGTGATGGACCAGTCACGAAATTCTGCTGGACCCACCCCGGCGTTGCGGCCTCCGCCGCGGCGCCCGCTGATCGTTGCGAGAGCCTTGCGCCCGGCGGCCAGGAGCTTCAGCTTCCGCCAGAAGTGAAGAGCCTGGAGATTCGCCAGCCGCAGGGCCCGGCTTTAATCCTGGATTGGCCCGGCGCGGGAGATGGCGCACGGCTCACTCTGGAGCCCAAACGCTATTCCGTGCTGCTGCGGCTTTCCTGTGCGTCCCTGCAGCCGGGCGGCGCGCCCGGCCTCTACCGCATCGAATTTAAAGTAGTCGAACCACAATGAGAATCGCCTTCCTGCTCGCCGCGATACGCCGGCCCGGCCCGGCTCACCTCGCACTGGCGCTGGCTTCCGCCTGGTTCGGCTGCTTGCCGGCCTCCGCGCAGACCGACAGTCCGCTCACGCCCGCCCCGCCACGGCAGGTGCACCGCATCTCCACGGAGACCACGGTCGAGCCGGCCCCGCTCCCTCCCGAACAAATCATCCAGGCCTTCGTTGCGCGCGAAGCAGAGTGTCTTCACGCGCATGAGCACTATGGATTCAAGCGCTCTGTCCGCCTTCAGGAATTCCTCCCCGGCGGAGACGCGGGGGGAGAGATTCTCCAGGAGAGCGTGGTCTATTTGGCGGAAAACGGCCGGCGATACGAGAAAATGGGTGAGACCAGCAAGAAGAACTTCGTGGTGGCGAATGTCGCTCCCGAGGACCTGAAAAGCGTGGCCCAGGTCTCTCTCTTCCCCCTGGTCCCGGAGCAGATGCAGTACTACACCCTCACCTACAAGGGCTCGCAGCCGCTCGATGAGCTGCACACCTACATTTTCGAGGTAAAACCCAAGCGCCTGTTGCCAGGGTACCGCCTGTTCCAGGGACTGGTGTATGTGGACGATCGGGATATGGCCATCGTCCAAATGTATGGCCGCTGGGACGCGCTGCCCGATGAGGAAGGCTCGAATCTTGATGCCCGCCGCATTCCCTTCACTATGTACGAAATCTATTACGAAAACGTCGAGGGGAAGCTCTGGTTTCCCACCTACATTCGTGCCGATACCTATTTGCATTCCAAGGCCGGCGACGATCAACTCCGCCTGATTGTGAAAATGACCGATTTCAAGGCCGCGCATCTCCCGCCCGCTCCCGCCGGAGCGCCGGCCGCCCCCGCCGGCTCCGCCAAACCGGGCGTTGAGTCCGCGGCGCCTTCTAAGCCCCCACGGGATTGAAGCTTGCCGCCGCGCGACTTCCCGCCGGAACCCTGTTAGCCTTTCGGGATTGCAGAATCGCGTGCAATCGTCGTGCACTGAGGAGGGGCCGGTATGAGCGCCGCGGACAAAATGGCTGACCTGAATCGCCGCTTTGGAATTCCGGGAATCGCGCAGGTGGTGGAGGGCAGCGGTGGCCTGCCGTGCGTGAAAATTACCGCGCCGGACGCGGCCGGCGAGATGTATCTGCTCGGCGGCCAGGTGACCTCCTGGCGCCCGGCGGGCCACCAGGAAGTCCTCTACCTGAGCACGGCCACGCGCTGGGAAGAAGGCCGTGCGATTCGTGGCGGCGTCCCCATTTGTTTCCCCTGGTTCGGAAACAAGGCGGACGACACGAAGGCGCCGGCCCATGGTTTCGTGCGCGCCGTCCCGTGGCGGCTCGAGTCCATCGCGCAATCTGCGGGGGCGGTTACCGTGAGCACGTTGATCGAGAACGACGAGGGCACCAGAAAATGGTGGCCGGCGGACTTCCGGCTTACGCACCGTGCCTCGTTTGGCCGCGAACTGCGTATGGAGCTGGAAATGGTCAATGCGGGAACGGCTCCACTGCAATTCGAGGAGGCATTGCACACCTATTTCCGCATCGGCGACATCGCCAAAGCGCGCATTCACGGGCTGGATTCCGCTCACTACCTGGATAAGACCGATGCCTTCCGCGAGAAAACGCAAAACGGCATTCTTGTGATCTCAAAGGAAACGGACAGCGTCTATCTGAATACGCTCCATGCCGTCGAACTGGAGGACCCCGTTCTGGGCCGGCGGGTTCACGTGCGCAAAGAGAATTCGCTGAGCACCGTGGTGTGGAATCCCTGGGCCGAAAAGGCCACAGCCATGTCCGACCTGGGCGGCGGCGAATGGAAGCAGATGGTCTGCATCGAGACGGCCAATGTCGGCCAGCTTGCCGTGACCCTCGCGCCGGGGGCCAAACACATCATGAAAGCCTTCATCCAAGCTGCACGGATTTGAGCAGGCCCGGTGCGGCCTTCCCCGGCTATTTCGAGATCATTTCTGGCCAATTCGCAATCAGCGTCAGCGGCGAATCCGGGTTGAGCGAGTTGATTAGGAACCGCCCGTCGGGAGCCCGGTCATACTGGAAGAGTACGAAGGAGGGGCCGACGATGTGCGTTTGGAAGAGTGTCCGCGGGGCTCCGGCGGTATTCTTCTCTGGGACGAAGGCTACCGCCATAAGTTTCCTGTCAGGACCGATGTAGAATATTTCCTTTCCGTCCTGCCTCCAAACCGGCTGCGTGCCTCCGCCCTGGGAGATTTGGATGCGCGCGCCAGGGCCCGGGAACGGCTGCACGGAGATTTCCTGGTAACGCGTCCGCGGTTCGACGCGAGCGATCCATTTCCCATCAGGGGAAATGCGCGCCTCCGCGCCCACCGCAAATTCGGCGATCCGCTGATCGGATTCTGAATAGACCCCAAGAAAAGGGACTCCCTGGGCAAAGTCCATGTACACCACGCGGCCATCCGGAGAAATGTCGTTCACCATTTTGATCGAGCCCTTCACAAGCAGCCGCTGTGTTCCGGAACCGTCCACAGCAGTTTCATAGATGGCCACGGATTTCCCTTCCCGAGTGGTGTAGACGATTCGCTTGCCTTCACGAAACCACACCGGCGTTGCTTCGCTGCCCCCCTCGGTCAACCGCGTCGAGATTCCGCGCTCCAAATCCATCACGTGGATGTACGTTTTGCCATTGCGCCCATCGTCCGACGCAACTGCCAGCAGCCGCCCGTCCGGGGATAATCGTGGGTCCCAGTAGCCCAATCCGGGAATTTGCCCCACCTCCTTGCCCGTATGGTCAAACCATAGCAGCCGCGTGGAGAAAGCTGAGGTCGATTGAATCACTACCATTCCGCTTTTGGAGGCAGAGTACCCCGCGTGATGGAATCCAGGATCTTGAATCACCTCCTGCTCGGCGATGGGAAGGGCCGGCCCGGTGAACTCCAGACGGTCCGGATCGAAGGGCTGGGCCATCAGGCTGCGGTCACGCAAAAAGAGCAAGCGTCCAAAGACAAACTCCACGTTCCCCGCCAGCTCCGAAGAAATCAGCTTGGGTGGCCCTCCATCAAGGGAGCCGGCGTAAATCCCGTTCCCCTGGGGATCTTCCGGAGCGCTCCAGTCGGAAAAATACAGAAAATGCCGTCCATCGGGCAGAAAGTATGGCCAGCGGTGCCCTTGTCCACTGCCCTGGTGGGGTGGCGGGGTAACCGCCACCGGCTCCCCACCGCTGTCCGAAACACGGCTGAGTGGTGAGGCCACGCTCGGCGCGAAGACAATCGTCCCGTCCCGATTCCAGGCTCCCCCCCGCCCAACCGGCGCCTCGCACAGCACCTTCACCGCTCCTCCCGCTGTGTCCACGGTCTTCAGCTTCCCTTCCGCGAAGAAACCGATGCGCCGGCTGTCCGGCGCCCAGAAGGGATAGCTGGCATCGTCGCTGCCGCTGATTTGCTGCGCAGTCGCCGCCGAAAGCAGGCGAATCCACAACGTGGATCTGCCGTCCGGGCCGGCAGCGACGTAGCCCAGCCGCGTTCCGTCCGGCGAAATGGCAAAGTTGAAAGGCACGAAAGATGTGCCCTGCATGGGCAGCAGCGATGATCGCACCACGGGTGCGGATGGCACCGCTCCCCTCCAGTTCACAATTGCCAGCGAGATGGCGGCCACCAGGCACAGGGCGGCCGCGCTCCAGGCCAGTTTTTCGCGCACAGCCAAGCGTGCGGTTCCCCGGGCGGAAGCCGCGCCCCGCTCGCCTCCCTCCGCCAGCCACCCCAGTTGCACACGGATGTCCTGGGCCGATTGCCAGCGTTCGTCGCGGTCCTTCGCCAGGCAGAGTTTGACCATACGGTCCAGGGCCGGAGGAGACACCGGCACAAGCGACGAAATCGGTGCCGGGTCGCGCTCCAGGATGGCCGCGGCCACGCTGGCCTGTGTTTTTCCTTCAAACGCGCGCTGTCCCGTGGCCATCTCGTAGAGCACGGCGCCGAACGAAAAAATGTCGCTGCGCGCATCCACCTCTTTCCCCTCCACCTGCTCCGGCGACATGTATGGAAATGTGCCCACCACCTTTCCTTCGGCCGTCAGCGGCTGGCTGGCCGTGGGCATCTGCGAAAGACTCTCCGCCGGCGCCACTCCCGCTTTTGCCAGACCGAAATCCAGCAACTTCGCGCCTGCCTTGGTCAGCATCACATTGCCCGGCTTCAGGTCACGGTGCACAATCCCTTGGCGGTGAGCCCGCGCCAGCCCGCTGGCAATTTCCATGCCGGTGCGCAGCACCTGCTCCGTGGAAAGCGGCCCCTTCTCCAGGCGCTCGGCCAGCGTTTCTCCTTCCAGGTGCTCCATCACCAGGTAATCGACGCCTTCCTGATGGCCGACGTCGTACAGTGTGCAGATATTCGGGTGGGAGAGAGAGGAAATGGCGCGTGCCTCGCGTGCCAGCCGTTCGCGCCTTTGTGGATTCCCGGAAAACTCCGCCGGAAGGATTTTTATCGCCACGGTGCGGTCGAGGCGCGTGTCCCGCGCGCGATACACCTCGCCCATGCCACCGGCTCCCAGTGAGCCGAGGATTTCGTAAGGGCCGAGTCGTGCGCCAGGAGAAAGAGTCATGGGTGCCGAAACTGCATGAATCAGGAATCCGCCCACGGAATCTTAGGCTGGCGGTTCGGGCCAGTCAATTTACGAACACCCCGGTCAGGCCCAATATGTACGGTCCAGCGTGCGGTATTGAATGGCTTCGCTGATGTG
>Ga0335078_10011309_pt1 | contig 13232 bp, 10 predicted proteins | sample Lox_Sample_32_FD_206711 | JGI IMG/M metagenome (GOLD analysis project Ga0335078, IMG submission 206711) | Soil microbial communities from Loxahatchee National Wildlife Refuge, Florida, United States - Lox_Sample_3.2 | ecosystem: Environmental > Terrestrial > Soil > Wetlands | place: USA... | reverse complement strand
CGCGGCGCGAACCGCTGGGCTGCCTCGCGCATGCGCTGCTTGGCCTCGGCCGCGATATCGGCCGTGGCCACTACCGAGTCCCACCCCCCGTCATCGTCGTGCGCCGTGGCCGCGCTGAACAGCGAGCTGTTCAGCCGGATGGGCACGCCGCTTGTCACGGCCAGGTTCACGGCGTCGCTCGGCCGGGCGTCGAGCTCCCGCGGGCCGCCGGGCCCCGGCACGACGACGCAGGCGTAGAAGACCGAGTCGAGCAGCCGGGTGATCTTCACCTCGGTGACCTGGGATCCGGCGGCCTCGACAAGCCCGGCCATGGCAGCCACCGCGGCCTCCTGCGCGGCGTCACGTGCCAGGTCAGGCGAACCGAGAACCCGCCCGGCCAGCAGCACCGCGGTGTCCCAGTGCCTGCGCAGCAGTTCGGCCATCGCCTCCTTGGACCCGCGCCGCGCGTCGCGCACGAGGTCGGCGTCTGGTGGCATCTCAGGCCGGGACTGTCCCACGCTCAATAGTGCCGCCACGCCGCCCTAGGGTTAGCACCGCGCCGCTGAACGGGGTCAGCCCGGTTACCCGTTTCTCCACTGACAGCAGATGTCAGTGGAGTGGTCCTAGCGTCGCTGCATGACCTACACAGAGAAGCTCGTGACCAGCCTGCCTCCCGCGGATTCGATGGTGACGGGGCCGGGCCGGTGAGCGCCCGCGACTTCGACTTCCTGCACGGAAGCTGGCAGATCAGGCACCGCTACCTGACCGAACGACTGGCCGGGTGTGATGAGTGGATCACGTTCGAGTCGACGATGCGGTGCTGGCCGATCCTCGGCGGTGCCGCGAACATGGATGAGGGCTACTTCCCGTCCCGTGGTTTTCATGGCATGACGATCCGGCTCTACGACACGGACGCCGGCACCTGGTCGCTTTACTGGATCGACAGCCGCTTCGCGCGCATCGACCCGCCGGTGACCGGCTCGTTCGCCAATGGCGTGGGAACGTTCCTCGGGCCGGACACGCACAACGGCGTTCCGGTCGTGTGCCGGTTTATCTGGTCGGACATCACGCCCGATTCGGTCCGCTGGGCCCAGGCGCTGTCCCCGGACGACGGGGCGACCTGGGAGACGAACTGGCTCATGGAGATGACCCGGCTCCCGGAGGAACCGTGAAGTCGCCGCGACGGCTGACAGAAGCGTTCCAGCTGTACCGGGGATTTGGCGATACTTAACGCATGCGCGCAAGCCGCCTGCTTTGCCTGCTCCTGCTGCTGCAAAGCCGCGGGCGGATGACAGCGCGGCAGCTGGCCGACGAGCTGGAGGTCTCGGTTCGCACGGTCTACCGCGATGTTGAGGCGCTCAGCGCGGCCGGCGTCCCGCTGTACGGTGACGCCGGGCACGCCGGCGGCTACCAGCTACTCGAGGGCTATCGCACCCGGCTGACCGGGCTGACCGCCGCCGAGGCCCAGGCGCTGTTCCTGTCCGGGCTACCCGGTCCCGCGGCCGAGCTTGGCCTCGGCAGCGTGCTGGCGGTCGCAACGCTGAAGCTGCGCGCCGCGCTGCCTGCGTCGCTGCACGAGAACGCGGACCGCCTTGCCGAGCGCTTCCACCTGGACGCGCCCGGCTGGTATCGCCGCCCCGAGCACGTGCCCCACTTGCCGGCCGTGGCGGCCGCGGTCTGGGACCGTCAGGTCATCCAGGTCACCTACCGGCGATGGCGGGAACCGGCCGAGGTGACCCGGCGGCTGGAGCCGCACGGCCTGGTACTCAAGGCCGGCACCTGGTACGTGGTAGCCCGCTGCGACGGAGCTTGGAGCCCGCCGAGCTGCGCGATCAGGCGGCCAGGACCATCCAGGCCATGGCGGCGATCTACGGCTAACGCGCTCCGCCCCTGAGGTTAGCCCCGGCCGTTCTGGGCTGCCGGACGTGGTCAGGACCAACGGCTCTGGCCGCGGGACGCGCGAGGGGGCTAACTAGGAGAATGGCGTCGGAGGTGAGCATATGGAGCAGCGGGTGCCCAGGATGACGTGGTCCTCGCCCGGCATGGTCGAGCGGCGTCCCCGAGTGCTGGTCGAGGACGACCGGCCGGCCCTGGCGATCTCAGACTTCTCATTGTTCCGTGATGCGGGGCTCGATGTCGCGTTCTGCAGCGGGCCTGGCGATGACCCGGCAGCGTGCCCGCTGCTGAGCGGGCAGCGGTGCGCGCTGGTGGACCGGGCTGACGTGGTGCTGCACGGGCTGAGCCAAGGGCTAGGCATCGCAACGGCCATCCGCCGTCAGCGCCCGGAGCTCCCCGTGGTCGTCGAGCAAGCCCTTCGGCCGGACGGCACCGCAGAACCGGTGCCCGCCGGGTGCCTGCCGCTGCCCTACGCGTGCTCGGTTCGCGGCCAGGCAGACGCCCTGCTGCGGGCGGCGGCAGCCGCGCGCGGCGAGCGAGCACGGCACGGGCAACCCGGCACGCACTGACGGGCCCCGGGACGATTCGGCTGATACGTGAATGGCCCATTCTCATGCCATGGAGGCGGACGCACACGCGGCCATCGACCTCTTTGCATAGCTGGTGACCACGGCAGACCAGGTTTGCATAGCCGGTGACCATTATTTCCCGTAAATCGGGCCTGATTTTGGTTCCCAGCTATGCAAAGACGAGAAATCGTAGTCCCCAGCTATGCAAACAGGTCATCGCGGTCGCTCCGCTCACTAGAAATGCACGTCCTGTCGGCACATGGGTACCACGATCCCGCCAAATGGCGGCGGCAGCGGTGTCAACGTCGGCCGAATTCTGGATACGCGGACGGTCAGCGGCCGTCCGGCACGGCCGCGAGACCGCGGAGCCGGCGGGTACCTCGCCGGTCGCCAGGCTTCTGATCAGCCGAAGACGTGCCAGCAGATGGCGTTGCGGCGCCGCTGGTCGTCGAGTACCAGATCACGGACGGCGGCAGGCAGGCGTGCCCGCTGCCACTCCCGCTCCTCGATCCGGGCGCTACCGGCAGAGCCAGCAGGCACGTTCGCCCCGGCCGCCCGGATGGCGTACGCCGCGGCGCCCAGGTCATGGGCGGCGACGTGCGGCACGGCGGCCGCCTGGCCCGCCGACAGCGCGGCGAACTTCGCTGGATCGGGCATATCGCGGGCCGCCGCGTTCGACAGGAAGGCCGCCTGGCGCGCGTCCATCATGCGCATCTCACCGCGGATCCAGGCCCGGCCGGCCTCGATAGCCTCCCGGGGCCGGCCGTCACCTGGCTGGTGTGCCTCGAACAACGGCAGCACGTGCTCGGCGCACAACAGGGCCCAGTCAGCCAGCATCCGGTGATGCTCGTCCGTCAGCGTCCCCCCGCGCCGGATGGTGATCAGCCGGGGGTCACGGTCTTTCTGGAGGATCGGCACTCTTCCATGCCTATCAGGCCGGCAGCTTCCGCGCCCGCAGGGCCTTCGCGGCGACGTCGCGCCCCTCGATCACCGCCCGGCACAGGGCGGCGTCCTGACCGTGCTCGGCAAGGAACGCGTCCGCCCGCTCGAGCAGCTGCGGCGAGGCGGCGGAATAGGGGAACAGCATCATGCCGAAGACCACCCTGGCCATGCCGTCGCGGGCGGCCCAGACCGCGGGGAACTGGTCGAAGAAGGCGTCCGCGTAAGGGGCGAGCAGCGCGGCGTGCTCCACCTGGTTGAACGCCCTCCCGACCGCGGCGGTCTCCTCCATGCCGAGCTCGCCTTGCGCGGTGAGCAGCCGCCACGCCTGGGCCTTGTGGTCCGCGTCGGGTATCGCGGCACGGCAGGCCGCCGCGTGCCTGCGGCCGGTGTTGGTGTTGTCGCGCTCGAGTTCCGCCTCGATCGCCGCCTGCCCGGCGCGCCCCATCGCGACCAGCCGGGCAAGCAGGGTCCAGCGCAGCTCGGTGTCCACGTTCAGCCCCGCGACCTGCCGGCTGCCGTCGAGCAGCCCGGCCAGCAGGTCGAGCTGCTCGTCCGAGGTCGCGGACCAGCCGAGCAGCTGCGCCCAGGCAAGCTGGTGGTCGCTGCCAGGTTCGGCGGAACGAAGCAGGTCGATGCCCGCGGCGGCCAGTTCCCGTTTGCCCTCCGCCGCCCACGCCGGGTCGGCCGAGGTCGTCATGCGCTGCGCGGTGACCCGGTGCAGCTGCTGCAGCACGGACACCGACGGCTCATGGCCCATGCCCGCGGTCACGATCTGCACGAAGGCGGGCACCGGCAACTCGGCCTGGGCCGCCATGTCCATCACCGCGCTCCAGCAGATGGTCCGCGCAAGCCCGTCGCGGAACGCCCCGATGGAGGTGGTCAGCGCGGCCAGCGAGCGCTCGTCGAACCTGACGATCGCGTAGCCGAGGTCATCGTCGTTGAGCAGCAGCAGGTCCGGCCGCGGCAGGCCGGCCAGGTCAGGCACCGGCGTCCGCGGGCCGGCCACCTCGACCTCCACCCGGTGCGTGCGCACCAGCGCGCCGCCGCCGTCCGCGCCACCGCCGTCCGCGCCATCACTGGCCCGGTTGTACAGCCCGATCGCGATGTGGTGCGGCCGCAGCACCGGGTCCCCGGGCGGCGCCTCCTGCAGCACGGCGAACTCGGTGAAGCGGCCCTTGTCGCAAGTGAACTCGCTGCGCAGCGTGTTCGGACCCGCGGTCCGCAGCCAGGCCTGCGACCAGTCGCCAAGGGACTTGCCTGAGCTTGCCTCGAGCGCCCGCAGCAGGTCGGCCAGGGTGGCGTTGCCCCAGGCGTGCTCCGCCAGGTAGCCGCGGATCCCGGCGAAGAAGTTGTCCCGGCCCAGGTAGGCCACGAGCTGCTTGAGCACCGCCGCGCCCTTGGCGTAGCTGATCCCGTCGAAATTGGACTCCGCGATGCCGAGCGTCGGGGCGTCGGCGGCGATCGGGTGGGTCGATGGCTGCTGGTCCTGGCCGTATCCCCAGGCCTTGCGGCCGCCGCAGAACGTCGTCCACGCGTCGGTGAACCTGGTCGCCTCGGCGCTCGCCTGGACGGCGCACATCTCGGCGAACGACTCGTTCAGCCACAGGTCGTCCCACCACTTCATCGTGACCAGGTCGCCGAACCACATGTGCGCCATCTCGTGCAGGATGACGGCCGCGCGCAGCTCGCGCACCGTGTCGGTGACCTTGGACCGGAACAGCAGCTGCTCGGTGATCGTGACGCAGCCTGGGTTCTCCATCGCGCCAAGGCTGTCGGTCACGAACACCTGGTCATACTTGGCGAACGGGTAGTCCATCCCGAACAGGCCGGTGAAGTAGTCAAGGCCCGCCCTGGTGACAGCGAAGATCTCGTCCGCATCGAGGAACTCGGCCAGCGACCGGCGGCAGGCCACGCCAAGCGGGATCACCTGGCCGGACGGCGTGGTGTGCGAGTCCGTCACCAGGTGGTACTCGCCGGCGGCGATGGCGGTCAGGTAGGTCGGGATCCGCGGCGTCGCGGGGAAATGCCACACGGCGCCGCCGTCCGCGGCCGGTTCCTGCCGCGACGCCGGCTGGTTCGACACCACGATCCAGGTACCGGGCACCGTGACGTGAAAGCTGAACTCGGCCTTCAGGTCGGGCTGCTCGAAGCAGGCGAAGACCTTGCGGGCGCCTGCGGCCTCGCACTGGGTGGACAGGTAGATCCTGCCGTCCGCGCTGTCCTGCGTCCTCGTCAGCCCGCAACCGTCGCCGGCGTAGCCGCAGTCGGCGACGACCCGCAGCTCGTTGCGGTGCGCTAGCCCGGTCAGCGCGATCCGCCCCTGCGCGTACACGGCGGCGGGGTCAAGTGACGCGCCGTTCAGCGTGATCTCGCGGACCCGCTCGGCGATCAGGTCCGCGTAGCTGGCCGCGCCTGGCTGGGCGCAGTCGAAGGCGATCACCACGGTCGAGCGGAAGTTCCCCGCCCCGCCAGTCAGGTCAAGCTCGACGTCGTAGGAATCCACTCGAAGCAGCGCGGCCCGCCGCGCCGTCTCGTCCCTGGTGATTTCCGCCGCCTGCATGCCGTCCACCTTATGCAGTCAGCAGGCCGATAAGCGCGTGCACCATTTCCAAGGTCGGCGCCGGCACGCCGACCAGCCCGGCCAGCTCGACGGGCGCCGCAAGCAGCACGTCCGTCTCAAGCGGCTTGCCCGCCTCGAAGTCCATCAGCATCGACGTCTTGTGATCCCCGACCTTCGCCGCCCCGTCGAAGCGCCGCTCGACCGAGATCTTCGGCGGGCTGCCGAGGCGCTCGGCGATCGAGGCCGTCTCGTGCATCATGCTCAAGACCAGTTCCCGCGTCCCTGGATGCGACGCGATCGCTCCCATCGTGGCGCGGGTAAGGACGCTGACGGGATTGAACGCCACGTTACCGAGCAGCTTGAGCCAGATATCGGACCGAAGATCCTTCTCCACCGGGCATTTCAGCCCCCCGGCGACCATGGCCTCACGAAAGGCGAGACAGCGCGCGGAGACCTCACCGGAAGGCTCGCCGATAGAGAACCGCGTCCCCTCGACGTGCCGGATGACCCCGGGCGAGGCGATCTCTGCCGAGCAGTAAACGACGCACCCGATGGCCGTCGACGGCGGGATCACGGCGGAGACCACGCCACCCGGGTCGACCGCCTCGACCCGCCGCCCCTCGTAAGGGCCGGGCAGGCCGTGGAAGTACCACCACGGGATCCCGTTCTGCGCGGCGACGACCCCCGTGCCAGGCCGCAGCAACGGCGCGAGCAACGGCCCCGCGTCCGCGTAGCTGTACGCCTTCAGCCCGAGGAAGACGATGTCGACGGGACCGATCGAGCCGGGATCGCCGGTGGCGTGCGGGTGCGCGTGAAAGTCGCCGCGCGGACTCAGCACGGTCACGCCCCGCTCTCGCATGGCCGCCAGGTGCGCGCCGCGTGCCAGCAGGTGCACCTCCGCGCCGCCGCGGTCAAGCGCCGCCCCGACGTAGGCGCCGATCGCCCCGGCGCCCACGACCGCGACCTTCATTCGCCCACCGCCTCCCCGGCCCCGTCCACCAGCCCGGCCAGGTTCCGCCGCTGGATCTTGCCGGTCGGCCCCTTCGGTATCTCCGGCAGGATCGTCACCCTGACCGGCCGCTTGAACGCGGCAAGCCGCTCCGCGCAGTACGAGGTCAGCTCCCGCGGCGTCGCCTCGCCGCGCAGCACGATGACCACGCCCACCTGCTCGCCGTACGTCTCGTCAGGCACCGGGTAGGCCGCCGCCTCGGCGACCGCGGGATGGGTGAGCAGCACGTCTTCCACCTCGTACGGCGAGATCTTCTCCCCGGCCCGGTTGATCAGCTCCTTCACCCGCCCCACCAGCGACAGGTACCCGTCGGCACTCAGCCTCCCCACGTCCCCGGTGCGGAACCAGCCGTCACGGAACGCGGCGGCCGTTGCCGCGGGATTACCGAGGTACTCATCGACGACGGACGGCCCCCGCACCGCGACCTCGCCCTCCTCACCCGCCGGCACCGGCCGCCAGTCGTCGTCGAGCGTGACGACCTCGGTGCCGGTGCCAAGCCCGACCGTGCCAGGCCGCCGCTCGCGGGGCGGCAGCGGGTTGGACGCCATCTGGTGCGCCGCCTCGGTCATCCCGTACGCCTCGACGAGCGGGACGCCGACCGTTTCCTCGTAGCGCCGCCACAATGCCGTCGGCAGCGGCGCGGAGCAAGACCGTACAAAACGGAGGCGGTGATTCCGTACCTCCGGCAGTTCCTGCGCCCGGGTGAGCAGCCGGGCATGGATGGTCGGCACCGCCGTGTACCAGGTCACCCCGTGCTGGGCGGCGTCGTCCCAGAACGCGGACGGCCGGAAGCGCGGTAGCAGCACCGTGCCGCCGGTGGACAGCGTGGCGAGCACGGTGGCGACCAGCCCGTGCACGTGGAACAGCGGCATGACGCACGCCGTCACGTCGTCGCCGGTCAGCTCGTAGGTGCCCGCGACCGCGGCGGTCGACGCGACCAGGTTGCGCTGCCTGATCGGCACGGTCTTCGGCTTGCTCGTGGTGCCGCTTGTGTGCAGCAGCAGGGCAAGCGCGTCCGCGCTCCCGGCGGCGTCCGCCGCCGCGCCGGCCTCACCGTCGACGTGCAGCAGCCCCTCCGCCATCCCGAGCACGCTGGCCGGGACCCCCGACCGCACCGCGGCCGCGACGGCCGCCGCCACGCCGTCGTGCAGCAGCCGCGACACGCGCAGGTCCGCGAGCTCGGCGGCCAGCTCGGCCGGGCCGAGCGCGGGGTTCAGCGGCGCGGCCACCGCCCCGCTCGCGACGACCGCGAGGAACGCCACGATCAGCGCAGGCCCGTTGGCGGCGGCGATCGCCACCCGGTCGCCTTCCCGCACGCCGAGCGCCGCAAGCCGCCCCGCCGCGTGGTCGAGCGCCCGCTGCAGCCCCCCGTACGTCAGCACGTCACCCGACTCGGGCACCAGGGCCGGATGGCCGTCGGACCGCGTGATGAGTGAACGGAGGCTGCCCGCGCCGCCGACGGTCATGTGCGCCTTCTCTCCACGACGTGAGGTGACATCCCCCACCGGTATCGCACACCGCGACGCGTGTCCACCGCCCGCCGTGGTGCCCGGAGCCCACCGCCGCGCTGCGGCAGGCGTCCACGGGCCGGCCAGCCGGCCGGCCTGAGACGGCGGGCGGTGGCGGAGGTGGCACGCCCCTGCCACCCGGCGCGGTCACCCCCGCTTCCGGCCACGCGGCGGGGTCACTCCCGCCTCCGGCCACGCGGCGGGGTCACTCCCGCCTGCCGCCACGCGGTCCGGTCACTCCCGCTTGCCGCCACGCGGTCCGGTCACTCCCGCTTGCCGCCACGCGGTCCGGTCACTCCCGCTTCCCGCCACGCGGTCCGGTCACTCCCGCTTCCCGCCACGCGGTCCGGTCACTCCCGCTTCCCGCCACGCGGTCCGGTCACTCCCGCTTGCCGCCACGCGGTCCGGTCACTCCCGCTTCCCGCCACGCGGTCCGGTCACTCCCGCTTCCCGCCACGCGGTCCGGTCACTCCCGCTTCCCGCCACGCGGTCCGGTCACTCCCGCCTGCCGCCACGCGGTGCGGCGTTCAGGGAGGGGCCGCCGAGGCTGTCGAGGCCGGTGAGCTAGCTGTTAATCGCAAATATGACCTGGCAGGGCGATTTTCACGAAGACTTTTGTGGTTGTGAAGTTTTTTTGGCGTGATAACACGAAAAAGTCTTCAGGATCATGCCAGCGGACCGCGGCGATGATGCTTTTTGAGGCCAGTGGTTTCAATGGTGTCCCCGGACGGCGATTCTCGGCACCAAGGTTTCCGTGTTGACGGAAACCGGAACGCGACGCCTGCTGCCCGTGTTACGGCAGTGCTGCGAGTGAAAGACGACCGCTGGCCCGGGAATGCTCAGACAGACCTCTGCCGCCCGGTCCGGCGAGACGGAAGATCATGATGCCCTCCTCGCGGGACTGCCGGCCAGATGCGGCAGGCAGGTGGACACCACGGCTCGTTCGGATTAAGGATCGTTATTATCACGGGCGGACCATGGTGCCGCGGCCGGATCCAGTTCGGCCAGCGCGGGCGGGAATCCCGTGGGAAGGAGGCCGTGTGGACACGACAGGGACGGCCGGGGGCCGGGAGGCCGCGGCGCGGATGGCGGCCGCGGCGGCGGCCTGGCTGGACGCCCTCGACCCGGCCCAGCGTGCGGTGGCCGCCGGCGGGGCGCCAAGCCCGGACGCCGAGACCGACGCCGAGCGCAGGCGCTGGTTCTACACCCCCACCGACCATGGGGGCCTGCCACTCGGCGCCCAGCGGCCTGCTCAGCAGCGGCTGGCTCACCAGCTGGTCGCTGCCGGCTTGTCGGACGCCGGGTACGTCACGGTCGCCACCATCATCGGGCTGGACAACGTGCTCGATCAGGTCGAGGGCTGGAGCGCAGACTGGGGGCGCGAACGAGGCCGCGACCCTGGCCTTTACTACCTGCGGGTGTTCGGCGAGCCGGGCGGCGCGGCGCCGTGGGGCTGGCGCTTCGGCGGGCACCACGTCTCGCTCAACAACCTCGTCGTCGGGGGAGTGGTCCGCTCGGTGACCCCGTGTTTCCTCGGCGCAGACCCGGCGACGGCACCGCTGCTTGGCCCCGCGCCGCTGCGCCCGCTTGGCGGGGCAGAAGACCCGGCCCGTGAGCTCGTCCGCTCGCTTGATCCCTGGCAGGCCGCCCGGGCGGTCCTGCTCGACCGGGCCCCTGCCGACATCGTCGGCGGCAACCGGGCGCGGCTGGCCGACGGCGACCAGATGATGTACCTGCACGAGCTGTGGCGCGCCCCGTTCACCGAGCCGGAGCCTGCCGAACGGGTCGGCCGGATGGACGCCGGCAACGAGCGGGCCTCAGGCTACGACGCCGCCGACCACCGCCGGGTCGCGCTTACCGCTGCCGCGAAGGGCCTGCCCGCCAGGGACATGGACGCCGGCCAGCGGGAGTTGCTGCGCGCACTGCTTTCCGCCTACCTGAGGCGGGTACCCGACGGCCTGGCGCCGCAGCCGGACTGCCGCGGCGACGCGGCGCTTGACGAGGTCCACTTCGCCTGGGCCGGGCCCGTCGGCCCTGGCCTGCCGCACTATTACCGCCTGCAGGGCCCGCGGCTGCTCATCGAGTACGACAACACACAGCGCAACGCTAACCACGCCCACTCGGTATGGCGTGACCCGGTGGCCGATTTCGGTTACGACGCCCTCGGGGCGCACCTGGCGGCCTATCGCCACTGAGCTAGTTTCCCGGGCCGTAGAGACCGAAGATAAGCCGCGGGTCACCAGGGCGGAACGTGCCGAGGAACTGTGAGCCGTCGCCGATGGCGCGGCAGCGGGCCAGCAGGTCGTGGCCGAGGGCGAGTTGCCGCCGCTCCCAGGCGGCGAGGGCGGCCGGGACGTTGCCTGCCGCCCTGGTGAGCTCCTCCGCCAGGGCCCAGCCGTCGGCGGCCGCCTTCGCGGTCCCCGCGGCCGCGTGCGGGCGCACGGCGAAGGCGGCGTCACCGATCAGGCAGATGCGCCCGAACGCCATCCGGGACACCTCGATGTCGTAAATGGCCTGGATGAAGGGTTCCGCTAGCCGCGTGACGACCTCGGCAAGCGGGGGTGCCAGGCGCCGCATGGCGGCCTGCCGCAGCCCGGCAAGCGCCCGCTCGGTGACCGCGCCAGGCGGCATCGAGACCGGCCGCGGCACGCCGTCGCGGCCCGTCATGAGCTCGTCGAGCGCGGCGCCCGCGGCCACGTTGACGTACCAGACCATGTTGATCAGGCGTTCACCGCGCCGCACCGAGCCGTCCAGGCCGGGGATGGGGTAGACGAGGATGTGGCTGCCTGGCAGCACCTGGTAGGTGAGGGCGTCGCCGAGCAGCGCGCGGGTGGCCGGGGATACCTCGCTCTCTGGCAGGGTACCGCGCCAGGCCACGTAGCCCGAGTAGGAACGCCGGGCGGCCGGCTGTAGCCGGGCGCGGGCGGCGGAGCCGACGCCGTCCGCGCAGACGAGCAGGTCCGCTTCTGTCCGCCCGCCGGCCGCGAGCGTCACGCACACGCGGTCGCCGCGGCGATCGAAGCCGGTGACTTCCGCGCCGAGCTGGTACCTGGCGGCGCCGAAGATGCCGAGCAGGGACCGGTACATGGTGTTCCATGACGAGAACCGGTACCGGTGCGGCTGCTCGTGCCCAACGCTGCCGTCGCGGTTGAGGAAGCGAATCCAGCTGGTGCTCGAGCACACGTCCTCGGCGTGCAGGCCGCCGCGCTCCACGAGGTACCGCAGCGTGCTGTCAAGCACGGCGATCCCCGCGCCGCGCGCCGTGAGTGCGGTCGGCGAGCGCTCGAAGACGTGGACGTCACAGCCCGCGTCGCGGAGCACAAGCGCCGCGGTCAGGCCGCCGATCGACCCGCCGGCGACACTGACGGCAGGCATCTCGGGGATCTTGGGCACCGAGCCGCGTTCCTTCCGTACTGCACCCCCAGAGCTACGGGCGGCCGAACGTGGCGACCTTCACGACCCCCATCTCGAACAGCACCCGGCGTTCGTCCATGGACGGATCGCGCAAGGCGTACGGCGGCTCGTTGCCCGTGTACTTCACCCAGATCCGGTCGAGCTGATCGGTGACGCGCTGCCCCTCGACCGGGTCGTCCTCGGAGATCTCTCGCTTCAGCACCGTCTTGATGCTGATCCAGTGGTAGCTATTCGCCGGGTTTACCAGCAGGAAGGTGGCGTACGGTGCCTTGCGCAGCCAGTCGACCTTCTTCCGGTGCGTGGCCAGGTTGAGTAGCACGGTATCGCCCTCGTAGTCGAACCAGACGGGCGTCAGGTTGGGGTGCTCATCGCGCCCCATGACGGCGACGACGGCGGTAACCGGCTCTTCGAGCAGCCGCTTGAAGCTGGGCTCCAGATCGGCCAGGCTCGACACGGCCTCGCGGTCGCCGATCGTGAACTGGCCTGGCTGGGTGCCCTCGGCGACATCCTTGAATTTCGCCACGGTAATTGACACTGGCTGCTCCTTACGGTTGCTGGGCTGGCGTTAGGGTTCCTGCCGTCACGTTGCCGGTCGCGGCCCGCGAGCCAGGGCCGGGCAGGCCGGGCACCGGCCGCCGGCCGGCGTCGCCGCGGCTCAGGTCCATGATCGCGGGATAGCCCGCCGGGTCCACCTGGACGTCGATGACCGTGGGGCCGTCCCTGCAGGACGCGGCGGAAAGCGCGGCGGCAAGCTCCGTCTGGGTGCTGACCGTCACGGCCGCGGCGCCCATCGCCTGCGCCGCGCGAGCGTACGAAACCGGCAGGAAATCGACCGCCTCGGCACCGCCCTGGCCGGCCGGCCGCTGCTTGATCTTGATGAGGCTAAGTGCGCCGTCGTTGAACACCACGACCGCGATGCGCAGCCGCAGCCGCGCGGCGGTCTCGATCTCGGCCAGCGTCATGCCAAGGCCGCCGTCTCCGGTGAAGGCGACCACCAGCCGGGCGGTGGCGCATGACGCCACGGCGATGGCCGCGGGAAGCGCGAACCCCATCGTGGCAAGTCCGCTGGAGATCAGCAGCCGGCCCGGCTCGGTGACCTCCCACAGCGGCATGACCGCGAGCATGTGAGCACCCGCGTCCACGGTGACGACCGTCTCCTGCGGCACATGCGTGCGAGCGGTCCTTGCCACCTGTACGGGAGACAGGAAACCGGGACGGGCCTTGGCCGCCTCGGACAACCGGAGCGCGGCCCGCGTCCTGGCGATCTGGCCGGCACCTGGCGGCCAGTCATGCCCGCGGCGGCCGTCGGCGAGCACGCCGATCGCCACGGGCAGCGGTATGTCCAGTGCCCTGGC
>Ga0335078_10011308_pt1 | contig 13232 bp, 12 predicted proteins | sample Lox_Sample_32_FD_206711 | JGI IMG/M metagenome (GOLD analysis project Ga0335078, IMG submission 206711) | Soil microbial communities from Loxahatchee National Wildlife Refuge, Florida, United States - Lox_Sample_3.2 | ecosystem: Environmental > Terrestrial > Soil > Wetlands | place: USA... | reverse complement strand
ACGCGATGATCCGGGACGTGACCACCCAGCGCCGGGCCGAGGCGACGCTGCGCGAGGGCACCGAGCTGATGGACCGGCTGCGGGACGCCAACGTGATCGGCATGGTGGTGAACGGGGAGGACCGGGTGCACGAGGCCAATGACGCGTTCCTCGACATCGTCGGCTACAGCCGGGCCGACCTGACCGCGGGCCGGATCTCCTCCCAGACTGTCACCGCCCCGGGATGGGCGGCCCAGGACGCCGCCGCGCGGCAGCTGATGCGCCGCACCGGCTCCTTCCCGCCGTACGAGAAGGAGTACCTGCACCGGGATGGCCACCGGGTGCCGGTGCTGGTCGGCGCGGCCGTGCTCAGCCAGCGGCCATTGCGCTGGGTGACCTACGTCGTGGACCTCACCGCGCGGCAGCGCGCCGAGGAGGACCGCGCCACCCTGGTGGCCCGGGAGGAGGCGGCCCGCACCGAGGCCGAGACCGTCCGGGAACGCCTGGAGTTCCTGCTCCGGGCAGGCGACTTCATGGCCGCGGCCCGCGACCGCTACGAGCTGCTCCAGCACGCATCCCAGCTGGTCGTGCACAGCCTGGCTGACTACTGCATCGTGTTCCTGCCCGGGGCCGGCGGCACGCTGCAGGCCATCTCGATCGCCTACCGCGGCCCGGCCAGTGAGGTGGTGTTCGCTGACCTGCGCGACCAGGCGCTGCCCACGGCGGCCGGCCGGACGGTCAAGGCCGCGCACCTGACGGGCACCACCCAGCTGCTCACCGACGCGTTCGTCCGGGCCTCCGGGCGGCACGACATCGAGCCGCCGCTGCTGGACGTCTTCCACCGGCTGAAGCCGGAAAGCGCGCTGGTCTCCCCGCTGATGGCTGGCCAGCGCACGCTGGGCGTGCTGGCTGTGGGCCGCCGCGCGGGCCAGCCCCGGTTCGCGGGGACGGACATCGCGGTGCTCGAAGAGCTGAGCCGGCGGATCGGCATCGGGCTGGCCAACGCGGATGCGTCGGCCCGTGATCACACCGTGGCCGAGACCTTGCAGCGCTCGGTGCTGCCTGATGCCCTGCCCGACATCGCCGGGCTCGACCTGGCCGTGCGCTACCTGCCCGGGACGGACGGCGACGCGGTCGGCGGTGACTGGTACGACGCGTTCCCGCTGGGCGGTGACCGGGTCGGCCTGGTCATCGGGGACGTGGTCGGGCACAGCATTACCTCGGCATCGATCATGGCCCAGCTGCGCAACATGCTGCGTGCCTACGCCATCGCCCACCGGCACCCGCCGGACGTGCTGCGGCGCACCGCGGCCGCGCTCAGCCAGCTGCTGCCCGATGCCCTGGCGACCGTGATCTACGCCGTGCTCGACCTGGCCACCGGCCACCTCAGCTACGCGAACGCCGGTCATCCACCGCCAGTCTGCGGCCGGGCCGACGGCACGGTGGAGTACCTGGACGACGCCCCGGGCATCATGCTCGGCGCCCCGCTGGCCGGTGATTTCACCGCCGGGCACGCCACTCTCGGTCCCGGGGACAGCCTGCTGCTCTACACCGACGGGCTGATCGAGGACCGGCGCCGGGACATTACCGCGGGGCTCAGTGCGCTGGCCCGGGCCATGCGCCAGGCCGGCTCGCGGACGGCCGAGCAGACCTGCGCGGCCGTGCAGGGGGCGCTGCTCGGCAGCACCCAGCGTGCCGACGACGTCTGCCTGCTGGCCGCCCGGCGTACCCCCTGACCGGCCTTCTATTGTTACCGCATGGCCGTGCTCTTCGCCCTGCTGACCGCGCTGGCCAACGCGGTCAGCGTGACCACCCAGCACATCGCCAGCACGGCCGACCCCCGGCACTCCTCGGGCTGGCGGCTGGTCCGCTACCTGTTCCATAACCCGCTGTGGCTGTTCGGCTGGATCGCGCTGGGCGCGGCGTTCCTGTTCCAGGCGCTCGCGCTGCACGACGGCCTGGTTTCCGTGGTGCAGCCTCTGCTGGTCTCCGAGATCGTGTTCGCGCTGCTGCTCCGCCAGCTCTGGATCCACCAGTCGGTGCAGCCGGTCACCTGGGGTGGCGCCGCGCTGACCTGCGCCGGGCTGGCCGTGTTCATCGTCGCCGGGGAGCCGACGGGCGGTCATCCCACCCCGACGAGCAGCCACTGGGCGGTGGCCATCATCGCCTGCTGCGCCGCGGCTGGCGCGCTGGTCGCGCTGGCTCAGCGCGGTTCCCCGCCCTGGCGGGCGGCGCTGTTCGCCATCGCGGCCGGGATCGTCTGGGCCCTGGTCGCGGTGTTCATCAAGAGCACCACGGACACCTTCACCGAGTTCGGCGTGGGCGGCATGTTCGCCCACTGGCCGGTGTACGCGCTGGCCGTGGCGGGCGCGTCCGGCACCTGGCTGCAGCAGGTGGCGCTGCACGTCGGGCCGCTGCGGGTGTCCCAGCCTTTCCTGGTCATCGTCGACCCGGTGCTCAGCATCGGGCTGAGCGTGTGGCTGTTCGGTGAGCAGTTCAAGCCGGGCGCTGGCGTGCTGGCCATCGCGGCGGCCGGGTTCGCCGTGATGTGCGTCGGGGTCGTGGTGCTCACCCAGACCGCGCCGGCCACGATGGAAGCCGACACCCGGCCCGGGGGCCATGGCCTGCGCCGCCCAGACGCCAGCCCGGCTGGGGGATCGGCGCCGTCTGGGTAATCCAGCCGGCCGGCCCCGGGCCACGGCCTGGATCAGATCACCCGGCGAAGTGATCCGGCGCCGGCCTGAGCACCGCCTGCCAGTTCCGGCGGCGGGCCTCCTCGGTGGCCAGCACGCAGTCGCCGCACAGCCCGCCGCCCGGCACCCGGTAGAACAGGCAGCAGTTGCGGCGGACCAGGAAGCGCCGTGGCTGCTGCGGGTCGGGCTGGACCAGGTCACCGGCCCCGGCCAGTGGCCCGGTCGCCAGCACCGCGGCGGTCAGCCGGGCCGCCGCCTCGGCCCGCGCCGGGTAGCGGCCGGCCAGCACGCCCGCCGCCCCGGCCAGTGCCGATGCCACATTGCCCCACAGCACTTGGCGGGAGAGCCGGAAACCGGCCGCGGCGGTGCCGGCCAGCGGGCTGACGATGCCCTGGATGATGTGCTCATCCAGCAGCGCGGCCGCCTGGCGCAGACCACCGCCGGTGGCCAGGCCGCCAGCCTGGTATCCGGTGACCGGCGTGGTGACGGCCAGCGGCCATGGCCCGCCGGGCACCGGGCGCCAGTACAGGGTGCTGGCCGTCAGCCGGGGGACGACGCCGCCCAGCACCGCCGCGGCCAGCGCGGGGGAGACCAGCCGGGACGCCAGCCCCAGGAAGACGATGGACGCCGCGGCACGCTCCGGTATCTGCCGCGGGTCCAGGCCGGCCCGGCCGGCGATGACCCGGCGGGTGTGGCTGACCCGCTCCCGCAGTACCGCCGGGCCGGCCGTCAGCACGGTGAGCGGCTGCCATCGCGGGCCGGCGAGCGATGGCTCGATCACGAAGTACGGGCCGGCCCGGGCGGCCGCGGCCAGCGCGGCCGAGGCGTCCGCCTCAGCCGCCGGCGTGGTCACCGGCCTCCCGGTCACTAGCTGACCGGAAACGGGGCGCCGTCCTCGGCGCCGGCCTGCTCGTCGGCTGGATCCTGGGCGCCGACCCCGTAGTTGGACAGGCCGAAGAGATACCCGAGCAGAGTGACGCCGATCATGAGCGCGAACGGCCACAGCCAGCTGCTGCGGACCGCGATCGCGATGGTCAGCCCAATGAACGCAGCCGCTATGGCGACCTTCCCGGCCACCGCCCACGACTGGGCGGCGAGCAGCTTCAGCCGCTCATCGGCCCGGGAGCCAGCCAGCGCGCCCTCGTCGGTGTCCTGCCCGGCCCGCACGTACACGACGGTCACCCGGACGGCGGTGACCACCACGACCAGGATCGAGATCCACCACGTCGCGCCGCCCCGCACCACCCACGCGACGGCGAACACCGCCCCGGCCAGGGCCACCAGCAGCGGTCTGCGCAGCCGTGGCGGGATGAAGTTCCTCATGTCCCTGCCTCCTCATCGTCCGGGTCGAACAGCTTCTCGACCGGCAGGTCAAAGAACCGGGCGATCCGGAACGCCAGCGGCAGCGACGGCAGGTAACGGCCGCTCTCGATCGAGATCACCGTCTGGCGGGACACCCCCAGGGCCACCGCTACCTCGGCCTGCGACAGCCCCCGCTGCCTGCGCTGCTCCCGGACCCGGTTCCGCATGATGTAAAGCTAGCTTTACCTGGCCCGGTGTGTCAAGGAACCTTTACAAAGGGCTGCTGGCCCGCGGGCTGCGGGCTGCGGCACTGCCGCCTGATCCGGTGATCGCCGGGCCCGGGCGGCCTCGGCCCGCGGTCAGCAGGATCAGTGGCACACGAAACTACTGGCTGCTAGGGCATAATCGCAGAGCGCCACGGTCTGATCCGGTACCCGCGGCTCACCCGGCCCGCTGGCAGCTCCCGGCTGGCCGCTGGGCCGCGGGCGGCGCGAACCAGCTGAGGGGTTATCCGGAGGGGTGGGAATTGTTTTTCCTGATCTACCTGGTACTCGGTGCCGCCGGGGCTTATGTCGCGCACCGGAAGGGATACAACGACTGGTGGGCGGTACTGCTTCTCGTCCTGCTCGGAGTCTTCGGCCTGGTGGTGATTCTCGTCCTGCCAAAAAAAAGAGCCGCTGCTGCGCTCCGGACGGTTCCCGGTATCGAGAACGCGTTAGTCGGCACGTCCGTCACACGAGGGCGCCAGATCGGCTACAAGATAGTAGAGGCCCACGTTATTGACGGCACCCTGCGCGAGTACAACCGCCAGGTGTACGCCGATGTGGATCTCGTGCTGTCAAACGGCGAGTCGAAGCACGCCGCGTTCGAGGCGGGCGGCACCAGGTTCAGCACTCACTGGGAGGACCCCTGAGCCCCCGCAGCGAGCCAGGCGGCCCTACCCAGCGCTGCCTTCCGTCAGCACGGCCGTCACCAGTTGTCCCAGCGGGCCGGTCACATCCTTCTCGGCGACCATGATCTCCTGGTCATCCACCTGGATCGCATACACCGGGCGGCCGGGGGCCGGCTGGTACTCCGGCGGCTCCCCGATCACGCGCTTGGCCAGCCCTTCCCAGCTGCTGGCGTCGTCACGGCTGGCGGTATCGACGCGGCGGCGCCGGAGCTGGCCGTCTGGGGCAACCTCGGTCACGGTGATGTTCACCCAGTCAGTCTGAGCCCATTTCCCCGTCTTAGCCAGCGGCTGGCGAATGCCCGGGGGCCAGCCACTGACCGGGCCGTCAGCGCCGGGTCCTGATCGCTCCGGCAACTTCATCCCTTCCGGCAAACCGGTCCTGCCACCTCCGGCCAGGGTGTCGACCAGGGAGTTCACGGATACGAGGAGCCGTACCAGTGAAGGAGTGTGGGAAGGCATCAGGTGATCAGCCGCGGGCGGTAACCCCTATGCGCGACACAACCTCAGGAGGAGTGGATGTCCGCCAACGCAGGTGCAGCACCGACGGGCAGCGACAGCACGGCTGTCCGCCCGTTTCAGGTTGGATTTCCGGAGGCGGAGCTCACCGAGCTGCGCAGGCGCGTCAACGCGACCAGGTGGCCTGAGCGCGAGACCGTCACTGACGACTCGCAGGGCGTCCCGCTCGAGCTGATGCAGGAACTCGCGCGCCACTGGGGGACGGGCTACGACTGGCGCAAGTGCGAGGCGAAGCTGAACGCCCTGCCGCAGTTCATGACCGAGATCGACGGGCTGGACATTCATTTCATTCACGTTCGCTCCCAGCACGAGGACGCGCTGCCGCTGATCGTCACGCACGGGTGGCCGGGCTCGATCATCGAGCAGCTGAAGATCATCGGGCCGCTTACCGATCCCACCGCGCATGGCGCGAGCGCGGAGGACGCGTTCCACCTGGTGATTCCCTCGCTGCCGGGTTACGGGTTCTCGGCCAAACCAACCGTCACCGGGTGGGATCCCACCCGCACCGCGCGGGCCTGGGTCGTGCTGATGAAGCGCCTCGGGTACACCCGGTTCGTGGCGCAGGGCGGCGACTGGGGTGCGGCCGTCACGCAGGCGATGGGCATCCAGGCCGCACCGGAGCTGCTCGGCATCCACTCCAACATGCCTGGCACCGCCCCAGCCGAGATCAACCGGGCGGTCCAGCGCGGCGACCCGCCCCCACCGGACCTGTCCGGCGCGGAGCTGCGCGCGTTTCAGCAGCTGAGCACCTTCTACGGGAAGCACGTGGCCTACGCGCAGATCATGACCACGCGCCCGCAAACCCTGTACGGACTGGCGGACTCGCCCGCCGATCTGGCGGCGTTCATGATCGACCACGGCGACGGGACAGGCCAGCCCGGGCTCATCGGGCAGGCCATTCTGGGAAACCTGGACGGCGACCTCACCCGGGACGACATTCTCGACAACATCACGATGTACTGGCTGACCAACACCGGCGTCTCCTCGGGCCGTCTGTACTGGGAGAACAAGGCGGACTTCTTCGACGCCAAGCCCATCACCATCCCGTTCGCCATCAGCGTCTTCCCCGACGAGCTCTACCAGGCCCCGAGGAGCTGGGCGGAGCGCGCCTACCCCGGCAACCTCATCCACTACAACCGGCTCGACCGGGGCGGGCACTTCGCGGCCTGGGAGCAGCCGCAGCTCTTCTCCGAAGAGATGCGCGCCAGCTTCAGGTCATTGCGCTAGTAGCCACCGGAGCGCAGGCCCCTGGCCTGGCAGTGCCGGAGGCTGGTCAGGGGTCTGGCGTCACCCTTGCCGGTCACCGATGCGATCATGGGCGCGTGACGGCATGGCGGGATGTGGAACGGGCGGAGCCGGAGTTCGCCCAGCGGGTCCAGGCGCTGTTCGACGCGTACCGGCATAAGACCCTGGCCACCTTGCGAGCCGACGGGTCGCCGCGAATTTCCGGCATCGAGGTGATCTTCGAGGACGGCGAGCTGGTTTTCGGCTCGATGCCGAACGCGCGCAAGGGCGCGGATCTCCGCCGGGATCCGCGGTTTGCCCTGCACAGTGCCACGACCGACCCGGTCGAGGGCGCCGAGGCGCAGTGGCCGGGCGAGGCGAAGATCTCCGGCCGGGCGATCGCGGCTGGGCCGATCACCCAAGGGCCAGCTGGCGACCGCTTCTGCGCCGACATCGCCGAGGTCGTGCACACTCACCTCGACGGGAAAGCGACGATGCTCGTCGTCGAGTGGTGGACGCCCACCCACGGGCTGCGCAGGGTCGAGCGCGAGTGACGTCCGGCCGGGGCGCGGACGCCAGGTATTGATGAAGGGGACTTTGGTCGCACCGCCGCGGACCATTGTCTCTGCCGGGCCGTTGCCTGCCGGTGGTTGAGTTGCCTGATGTTCTTCGGCCAGGAGACTCAGCTCCATGTAGCTCTTGGCGTTGCCCGGGCCCGGCTGTCGCGCCTGATCCAGGACGGTGGACTAGTCAGGGCTTCACAGGATGCCTTCGGCGAGGGAAGAACTGGCCTGATGCGGGTCGGCCCGGTTGGTGCTGCGCCCGGCCTGTCGCGTTTGGTGCGTGTTCAGTTCGGCGATCTGGTCGATCACGGCGACAGCGTCCGGCTGGCGCTGAGATGGGAAGCGGCCGGGCAGGGCGGCGGGCTGACTCCTGCGCTGGACGCCGACATTACGCTGACTGCCGCCGGTGAGCAGGTCACCCGGATGAAGATGGACGGCTCCTACCGGCCCCCGCTGGGGGCTCTTGGCGCCCAGCTTGACCGGGTGGCGCTGCACCGGGTAGCTACCGCCACCATCGAGTCCTTCGTTCACCGCGTCGCTGATGCCATCGTCAGTCCGGCTCCGGTCCTGCCGGGAAAGCGTGAGGGCTGGGAATGGGAGCCGCGGGGCGTGGTGCCCGAAGCCGGGGATCCGTAGGAATTCGCATCCGCCGAGGGTGCGATATCCTGGCCCATCACGTCGCTGGCCGGCGCTCCCCGGTCACGCCTGCCATGCGGGTGGACAGTGCATCGCCGGATGGGATGGCGCGGCTGCCTCGGTGTATCAGCTGACTGCGTGGTTCCTCTGTCAGCGTGAGAATCCTGTCCGCGTCTGGCCAGAGGGAAGCGATGACCACCGCCACGATCAGCCCATGGCCGCAACGAAAATCCATTGATCAACCGATACGGCTTGCTGTCACTTCGAACACGTGACGTCGCGTCTTCACGGCTGCCCGATAGCTTGCGGGAAGCGGCGGACAACGTCTGTCTCACTTACCTGATGCTGGCATATGTGATTTCGCTCGGGATCGCGGATCGGAAGTTGGCTATATTGCCAGTGCATTACAGGGTGGTCCGAACGTGGGACGTGGTGTCGCCTTTTGTTGTTCAGGAACGAAAGCTTCGTGGGTATGAACTTTCGTTCCTCAGCTTGCTGGAGTCATTCGTAAATTTCTTAAAGCGCCAGGATATTCAACGCATCGTTAAAGCTCTGAATAAGCCATTGGAATGACGATGTCCAGCATTGCTCCTCATATGTGACTACAGAGGCGCGCTGCTGTCCGGGAACTCGAACCCTGACCAGATCCTGTCGTGGGCAGGCATGGTGATCAGATATGGTGATCAGCGCAGCCCAGTTGCCTGCAGCGCCGGCCTCTTGGCTAAGTCGTAGTAGGCACACCGTGGAAGGTAAAGGAATCATCCTGGCGGGCCGGCTCTCAGTCCTTCTATCGTGGGCTGAGCGAGCGGCCTGACCGGCGGGCCGCCAGGATGTCGCGGGGTCGCAGGACGGTCCGGGCGGCGTCCGGGGACGGGGGGATCGTGACCGAGCATCTCATTGCACCCTTTGCCGTGCACTCCGGTGAGGGCGCCGCGCTGAAGACTCCAACCGGTGATGTGGTCACCATTAAGGCTGCCACCAGGCAGACCAATGGCGCGCTCACTGTCCTGGAACTCTTGATCGGCCCAAAGCAGGGTCCAGCGCTGCACACACACCTGCGCGAGGACGAGTTGTGGTACGTCATCGAAGGTGACTTCCGGTTCAAGGCCGGTGATGCCATGCTCCGGGTCTCGGCAGGCGGGCTGGCGTTCGGGCCGCGTGGCACCCCGCACTGCTTCCAGAACATCGGTGATACTCCGGGACGGTTGCTCGTGATCACCACGCCATCTGGGCTTGAGCGCTTCTTCGAAGAGTTCGCCGCGCTGCCGCCCGGCCCAGCCAGCCCAGAGATTCTGGCCGCAGTGGGCCACACCAACTGGGTCGAATTTGTCGGCCCTCCGGCTGGGGTTTCCGACCCTCTCTAGCCCCAATGCCGGGGGGTTAAGGTCCAGGAGCGGGGGTCAAGGGACCGGACCTGGTGTGTCGGGGGCCGGATGGCAACGGAGGTCCGGTAGGACGGGAATCCGCCAAGACAACCCGTTCCCGAGGACCTCCGTTGCGCGTTCAGTCTGCCAGTCGTGCTGCTGTCATGACCATCACCAGGACGATCACGGTGGCGGCGGGGGTGTTCGCCCCTGGTCACCTGGGTGAGCTGACCCAGATCGTGCCGTTTGAGCTGGCCGATGCGGTGCTGGAAGAGACGCGCACGCGGGAGCGGCGGCTGCGGGTCCTGCCGTCGCGGGCCGGCGTGTACTTTGTGCTGGCGATGTGCCTGTTTCCGCGGACCGGCTACCTGGGGGTGTGGGCGAGGCTGACCGCAGCGCTGGACGGGCTGGGGCTGGCCGTGCCGTCGGCGCGGGCGCTGCGGGACCTGCGCCGGCGCCTGGGCGCGGCACCGCTGAAGGCGCTGTTCGGGGTACTGGCCGGGCCGGTGGCCTGGCCAGGTACGCCGGGCGTGATGTTCGGCCGGTACCGCACCGTGGCCTTCGACGGGTGCCGGACGATCAAGGTGCCGGACACCCCGGGTAACCGGGCCTGGCTGGGCAAGATGAATGCCGCGCTCGGGGTAACTGGCTACCCGGTCATCCAGCTCATGACGCTGGTGGAGACCGGCACCCGCGCCCTGATCGGCGCGGCGTTCGGCACGACCGCCGATGGCGAGATCACCTGGGCGCGCACATTACTGCACCTGCTGGATGAGACCATGCTGGTGCTCATGGACCGCGGCTTTGACGGCGGGGAGTTCCTGCGCCAGGCCGCCGCCACGAAGGCGCAGTTCCTGGTCCGGCTGACCGCCACCCGCCGCCCGCCGGTCCTGGGCCACCTGCCCGACGGGTCGGTGCTGTCGCTGATCGGCGGGGTGAAAGTCCGGCTCATCACCGCACAGGTGACGGTCACCTGCGCGGACGGCACCCGCTACGGCGGCAGCTACCGGCTGGCCACCACCCTGCTCGATCACCGTGCCTACCCAGCACAAGCACTGATCGCCCTCTACCACGAGCGGTGGGTGCGACACGAAGTCGCTTGGTGCGAGTGGAACTCGCAGAAGGAGGACCGGCTATGTCGGTTACGTAGTTCCCGGTCCAGTGTGCAAGGACCGTCCCCGCCCTGGCGTGCGCTGCGGGTAACCGCGGGGTGTGGAGCCCGGGGAAATGCCCAAGGACCCCCGTTCCGTCCGGGGGTCACAGGCTGGGGAAGGCCGGACGGGTGAACGCGAGTGAATCGCCATTGACGCCTCGTTACGTGGACTCCCGCAGGCGGAATGCCCGGGCGGGAGAAAAGGGACCGCCGCTGGAAGGCGGCAGGTGCCGACCGGGGTCCAACGACTGGTCGGGAGCGCACCACCGTCCCCGGGGTCCAGGCGGCACCCACCCCGGCCGCATCTCGACCAAGCGGAACGTGACAACCCCGATGGGGTCCGGCAGGCCCTGCCTGCCGGTAGGCCGGACGTGAGAAAGGCACAACTCCCCAGCGGGCGCAGGAAGGCCCGAGAAGCGAATGCCGGCGGCCGAAAGGCAGCGGGAAACCGGGGTCGTGAACTGGCTCCTCCGCCAGTGGCTCCCGCATAACCGGCCGGATAGGGATCATGTCCCGGCCCGAAAGGGCGCTGACGCGGGCCTGGTGGGCCTGCGGAGGAAAGCAAGCCGAGACGCCGGAACCGAAGGGCAAGTTGGACACCATGAGCGGCACCCCTGACGCGATAGCGCCAGCGCCGTCCGCGGTGAACGGACCAGAGGACGGCCTCCCGGACTGGGACCAGGTGAACTGGGGCCAGGCCGAGGAGAACGTACGGCGGCTGCGGCAGCGGATCTTCGCGGCATCGCAGGCCGGGGACCTGAAGAAGGCCCGCAGCCTGCAGAAGATGATGCTCCGGTCCCGAAGCAACGCGCTGGTGAGCGTGCGGCGGGTCACGGAGGTCAACGCTGGCCGCAAGACGGCCGGGGTCGACGGGCGCATCGTGCTCGCGGGCTGGGAGAAGGCTGACATGGCCGCCTGGCTGCAGCACGGCGCGTCCGCGTGGAGGCCACGGCCGGTCAAGCGGGTGTATGTGCCCAAGAGCAACGGGCGCCGTCGCGGCCTCGGGATACCGGTGATCGCCGACAGGGCGCTTCAGGCCCTGACGGTGAACGCACTGGAGCCCGAGTGGGAGTCACGGTTCGAGCCGAAGTCCTACGGATTCCGGCCCGGCCGGGGCTGCCACGACGCCATCGTGGCCATCCATACCACCGCGAGCGGCAAGTCCGCGAAGCGGGTATGGGCACTGGACGCCGACCTCCAGTCGGCGTTCGACCGGCTCAGCCATGACCACATCCTCGCGTCGCTGGGCACCTTCCCCGCACGGGGGCTGGTGCGCCAGTGGCTGGAAGCGGGTGTGGTCGAGGACGGGGTTCTCTCCCCGACCGGCGAGGGTGCCCCACAGGGCGGTGTGGTCAGCCCGTTGCTCATGAACGTGGCATTGCACGGCATGGAACAGGCCGCCGGGGCCCGGTACTACCGGAACGGCAACGTAGTCCCCGGCTGCCCGATCCTGGTCCGCTACGCCGACGACGTGATCGCCCTCTGCCACTCCAGGCAGCAGGCCGAGCAGATCCAGGCGCGGCTCGCCGGATGGCTGGAGCCCCGTGGCCTGGCTTTCAACCAGGACAAGACGAAGATCACCCACCTGGACCAGGGGGTGGACTTCCTGGGGTTCGAGATCCGCCGGTTCGGCGGCAAGCTGCTGACCAAGCCGAGCAGGGATGCGATGCGGCAGATCCGGAACAGGCTGTCCGCCGAGGCAGTAGCCCTGCGAGGGGCCAACGCCGACGCGGTCATCGCACGGCTCAATCCGGTCATCACCGGCTGGGCCGCCTACTACCGGATCGGGGTGTCCAGCCGCGCCTACGGCAAGCTGGACGCCCACATGTGGCACCTGGCCTGGAAATGGGCCAGGCACGCCCACCCGAACAAGTCGCGGCACTGGGTCACCGCCCGGTACTTCGGCATGTTCAACCCGTCCAGGAACGACAAGTGGCTGTTCGGCAGCCGGGACACCGGCCGCTACCTCCGCAGGTTCGCCTGGACGAAAATCGTCCGGCACGTCATGGTTGCGGGAAGGGCATCCCCCGATGACCCTGAACTGGCCGAATACTGGGCCAAGCGCCGTGAGCGCATCCGGCCCCCGGTCAGCCCCGCGACCTGGCACCTGCTGCGCCGCCAGCGCGGCCGGTGCCCCCTCTGCCGGGGACTGCTGCTCTACGCCAGCCACGAACCGCACGATGAGCGCGAGTGGGAGCAGTGGCACACCACCATCCGGAAAGCAATCCGCAAGGAAGCGATCTCCGCCGTGATGGACCTCGGCACCCCGGGCGAGCAAGTCGCATACCGCATCATCCACGCGCACTGCCGCCGACGTCTCGGCGGCAGCAAGCCCAGCACCTTGCCATAGGGCCTGCTTGAGCCGAGTTGCGGAGAAAGTCTGCATGGCCGGTTCTTAGGGGGCGGCGGCGCGGCAACGCGCCGCCGCTACCCGACGAGCACGAGATCACCTACCTCGCGCTGCGGCACACCCTGCTGGCCGGCAGGGTGCTGCGCTCGCATGACCCCGCAGGCCTCCGCCAGGAGATGTGGGCGCTGCTGGCTCTCTACCAGGCGCTGCGGATCGCCATCACCGACGCCGTGGCCACCATGCCGGGCACCGACCCCGACCGGGCCAGCTACCAGATCGCCGTTGAAACCGCCCAGGCACTGGTCACCGGCGCCCGCGGAGTCCTCACCGGGGCCAGTGACCTCACCGGGGAGATCGGCCGGGCGGTCCTGGCGAACCTGCATGGGCCGCGCCGGCCCCGCGTCTGCGCCCGCAGAGTCAAATCCCCGCTAAGCCGGTGGAATAAGCAGCCGGCCGGCAAGCCCCGCACCTGCCAGCCCATCACCAAGATCACGACTTCG
>Ga0335078_10011306_pt1 | contig 13235 bp, 10 predicted proteins | sample Lox_Sample_32_FD_206711 | JGI IMG/M metagenome (GOLD analysis project Ga0335078, IMG submission 206711) | Soil microbial communities from Loxahatchee National Wildlife Refuge, Florida, United States - Lox_Sample_3.2 | ecosystem: Environmental > Terrestrial > Soil > Wetlands | place: USA... | reverse complement strand
GAAGTATTTCTTCTCCCCCGTCAAGGAGCTCGGAGTCTTTCTCTGCTCGTCAAAACGCGTCCGGCTGCCGGCGTAAACCAGCACAAGCCGTGCGTTTGGGTCGACCTCGATATCTCCGTCACAGAGCAGGACTTCGTATCGCGGGCCCGGGCGATAGAATTCCCACGGAGTTTTGAAGAGCTCGAAGAACTCGCCAATAACATCGTGCTGCGACGTGTCCGCGATAACGCCGATCACCGGCGAAAAGACTCCCTCAGAATTCACGGTTTGCAAGGCGGCGAGCGGAAAGGGTTTGCAGCGGGTCAGGAGGGCAGGAGGCTAGCTCGAGACTGTCACCGGGACCTTCTGCGCCCGCAGCCATTCCTCAAATACGACCAGGCTGAATAGGATCTTATGGTTGTCCTGCCGGCCGGAACCGTGCTGCTCGACCAGATCGCGTACGGCGGGCGCGCTAAGGTACTGATAGATCCTGGAGCTTCCGTCGAGAAGGGTTTCGGTCAGCTTGCTGTCCATTGCGCTGCGGAACCAGCCATCCACTACATTGGTGGCGAACCCGCGTTTCGGCCGGCTGAGGATCGAAGCGGGAAGGAATTCCCGGCACACCAGGCGGTGCAGCCATTTCCGGGAACCACCCCTCACTTTGAATTGGGCCGGCAGCCGTTCGACATATTCCACTATCTCTTTGTCCACATACGGGACGCGAAGTTCCAGGCTGTGGGCCATCGAGAGCTTGTCCGCGTACATGAGGAGTTCGTCGGGGAGAGTCGATCGCAACTCGAGAAACTGAAGCCCGCCGAGTTCGTCCGTATCAGACATGAGGTCTGTCATGCTCGCCCAGCTGTCCAGGATCGCGTCGCCGGAGTTTGGAGCCAGCAGGCCTTCCTGGAACAGGCCGTCAACCTGGTCGCCGGGCAGGAGCGACAGAACATACTGATACCGCCGCAAGCGGTCGGGGATCGCCAAAGAGTAGACGCCGCGCTTCAGGGTTTCGTTTCGCGGCAGACGCGTGATGATGGACGCAAGAGGGCTGCGCATCCAAGCCGGCAGCCGCGCCCAATGGGTGCCGTAGCGCACCCCCAGGTGGCGGGTATAGCCGCCGAAGAGCTCGTCGGGCCCTTGCCCGACCAGGGCGACTTTCACGTCTTGGTGAGCGCGTTGACACACGAAGTACATCGGTACAATGGAAGAAGTTGCGATGGGTTCTTCCAGGCAGGCGACTATCTTGGTCAGCGTCTTTTCAAACAGCGATCGGGAGAGCAGGACGCTCGTGTGTTTCGATTCCAGGACGCGGGCGGTCTCGGCGGCGTCGGCCAGTTCGTCGTCGGCAAACGCCGCGCCATAGCCTACCGTGTAAGTCGGCCACCCCGTCCCGTTGACATTCATCAAGGCCAGCAGCATTCCGGAGTCGATGCCGCCGCTCAAAAGCAAGCCCACCGGAACATCGCTGATGAGTTGCCGCTTGATGGCTTGCTTATAGAGTGTGCCGAGCTCCTCCACGGCCTGGGCAGGAGACTTGGGAGGCTTGAAGGGCGTCGGCTTGAATCTGTACCACCGATCCACCCGGCAAGTTCCGTTCTCGACCGTCAGCTTGGTGCCGGGAGCGAGCTTTGACACGCCTTTGAGTATTGTGTACGGCGAGGGTGTATACCGGTAGCGCAGGAAGAGATTCAGCGAGGTGGCATCAATATCGGCCTTCTCCCGCATGGCAGCGCATAGGGCGCGCATCTCCGAGCCGAAATACAAGCGATCGCCATCCATCCGGTAATACAGCAGCTTGATTCCGAATGGGTCTCGAGCCAGAACCAGGCGGCGCTTCCGGACATCCCAGATGGCCAGGCCAAACATGCCGTTGAGGCGATTCAGAACCTCGTCGCCCCACTGTTTATACCCGTGAATGATGACTTCGGTATCCGATCTGGTGCGGAAAACGTGGCCGTACCCTTCCAGCTCGCGCTTCAGTTCGGGGAAGTTGTAAATCTCGCCGTTGAAGATCACCCAGACGGATTCCTCGCCATCCGACATGGGCTGATGACCTCCTCCGAGGTCGATGATGGAAAGCCGCCGAAACCCGAATCCGAGCGGCCCGGCGAGGTAGTATCCCTCGTCATCGGGACCGCGATGACGCAGGGTCTCGGTCATCGCCGCCAGAGTCCGGCGGTCGACCGGCTCAAGATTTCCGAAGTTGTACTGTCCGCAAATGCCGCACATGGGGGATCAGCAAACGCTCTGGCTCGGGCGTTCGTCGTGCACAGAGTCTGAGATATAGACAAGATCCACCAGGCTCTGCGCCGGGCCGAGACGTGACGAAACGGTTTGAAAGTCCGGATCCCGGTTCCCGATCACGATGGTATCTCCGTGACGGAGAACCGTATCGATATCGTTCACCATCAATTTCGAAAGATGCGGAACGCGATTCAGGATGTAGTCGCGAGTGGCGCCCACGAGTTGCGCCATCTGCACATTCTTATCATAGATCCGCAGGTCATAGCCTTTTCCGCAAAGGCGCTCGATGATTTCAATCACCGGGCTCTCGCGGAGGTCGTCGGTCCCCGCTTTGAAACTGAACCCCAGTACGCCAACCCGCAAATGCCCCTTCTGAACAATGCGCTCGAGACCTCTCGATACCTGGAGTTCATTACTCCTGAGGATTGAGTTCAGAATCGGCAGTTCCAGGTCATGCATCTTGGCGGCATAGGCCAGGGCGCGCAGATCCTTGGGCAAACACGACCCGCCGAAGGCAAAGCCGGGCGTAAGGTAGGCGGAGGAAATGTTCAGCTTCTTGTCGAAACGAAAAATCTCCATGGCCTTTTGCGCGTCGACGCCGTAGGAGGCGCAGAGATTTCCCATCTCATTAGCAAAACCGACCTTGAGAGCGTGCCAACTGTTATCAATATACTTGATCATCTCGGCAGTTTCCAGGTCGGTCCTGATGGGAGGAGGATCAAGCGGGCCGTAGAACGCGGCCAGCAGGTCGCCGCCGGCCGGGTCGGACTCGCCAATCACGGTCTTGGCGGGGAATCTGAAATCCGCGACCGCCGATCCTTCGCGCAGAAACTCCGGATTATAGCAAACACTGAAGTCAACGCCGGCCCGTTTCCGGGAGAACTCCTCGAGCAGCGGGATGATGATGCGGCGCGTCGTTCCAGGCAAGATCGTACTGCGGGTGACCACCACGTGCCGGGCGGTCTTGCTTCCGAGGGCACGGCCGATCTGCTCACATACCCGCTTCACATAGGTCAAATCCAGTTTGCCATTGGCCTGGCCGGGGGTACCGACACAAATAAAGGACAAGTCTGTCGCCTGGATGGCGCCGGAGGTGTCGTCGTTGGCCCGCAGCCGGCCGGCCTTTACAGCCTCGGCAATAATCTCGCCGATCTGGACTTCCACAATCGGGGACTGGCCGGCATTGATCAGATCGACTTTGGACGGGGCGAGATCCACACCAATCACCTCATGCCCGTCGCGGGCCAGACAGCCCGCGGATACCGCTCCGACATAGCCCAAACCGAAAATGCTGACCTTCAGAGGCGATCCTCTTTTCCCTGGTTAATAAGCTCCCCTCTCCATGATTTGGAAACGCGTTTTTGCGTGTTGGCGTAAAGGAGGAAGCAAAGGCTCCTGAACATTTGTGATTGAGCCCAGCGGTGCATAGGGACATTGTCCCAGCCGGCCAGCAGCCGGCGCGAGCGAAATGAGCCGTCGGCGTTTTGCCAGTGCGAGAGCAGCTCCGTGACCACGGTTGAGAGAACCCGATCGAGTTCCGGAAAACGGCCGGACAAGAGGACGGCCAGGTTCACGGATTCCGCGCAATCATACAGCTCGTGCCGATACACGGTGAGCCGCGGCGCCTTGGAGAATGGCTTAGGAAGGCCATCCGCGTCAACCAGATTCTTCAGGTAGTAGCCGATACCGCGCTCGATGGCGCTTCGGCAGCGCGAACACCCGGTGAGCAGCTCGATCTTCGCCAGAGCCTTCAGCACGAAGCAGGTGTGAAAGTGATCGACAAAGTCCCTTGCGCCATCGATCGAATAGCGCCAGGAACCTTCCTCGTCCTGGGATGCCAGAACGAAATTCAGGTTTCTTTTCGCCACCTCCAGGTAGCGCGGCTCGGCGAGCTCGATGCTTGCCTTGGTCAGAAGAAATGCCCTGTAGGCGCTCGCGTTTACGACGCCGCAAGGGTCATCCGGCGCGGGTGTGTACGCGCAACTCGAGGCGTTCGGCGCGGTTTCGAGGTCGCGGTAGCTCGTGCAGGCATGCTCGGCGATGGAACGCATTACGCTCAGCCATCTTTCCGATTCATCCAAAGCGTGGACCTGGGAAAACGCCTCATAAACGTAGGGTAGCGTCGTGATCATTGGAGTACCCTCTTTCAGAGTGCCCGTTCTCGTCTCCCAGTCAAAGGGATATCCCCAGCAATAATCCTTATAACCCCGGCATCGAGTCTCGTCGAGCACTTCGAGGAAGTGCACCGCGCGCCGGTAATACTTGTCCGCCCCGAAGATTCCCGCAAGATATGCGAACCCCATGGCATAGTGTGCGTCCGCGATGGGGAAGCGCTGCGGTTTCCAGAAGAATTTCCGTGCCGAGGGCACAAAGGCCTCGCAGAATACCATGGGGCTCACGGCCAGAGTGCCCAGCAAGGGCCGGCGGTAATAAAGAGCCTTCGCCCAACGCCCCATTTTGCTCGCAAAGAAGCTTTGATGGTCGTAGGAGGTCTCTCCAAAGCCCTCGAACCAGTCGCAGAAGCGGCCGATCGCGACCGCGGTTCTCTCAACTAAAGCCTCGTTCATAGCCTCATCTACACTCAGCGGGCGTCCCCTCAGCCTCGGGCCACACTGAAGTTGTCCACTCGTTTCAATTTCACCACGGACTTGAGGATGGCTTTGAGCTTGGCCATCTGTTCTTTGCGGTGAAAGACCATGAGTTCCCGTGAAACGGGCCGGGGCATTCGCCGCATCCCCGCCCAACAGTAGCCCAGTCCCAGCGCCATCCCACCGGTGAGGTAGGGCTTCTTAAGCAACCGGTAGCCGACTCGGAACAGTTCCCAGATCGGATGGCCGCCCAGATAGTAGTCTTTCTCACCGTAGGAGAATAACGAGGAATGAACTCCACGCTCCGCGGTGCCCAGGCGCCGGTAGTGAAAGAACGATCGCTCCCGAAACGATTCGGTCTTCCAACCCAGCATCCGGGCCGTGGTCACTGCCATCCAGTCGATTCCGCCCGCGCGGTGCGGAATATAACCGCCAATTTCCTTCCAGCATTTCTTCCGGAACAACTGGCATTGACCCGCAACGTGCTTGTGCCCCTCGAAGCTGTCGGTTTCCGAGCTGTAGCCTTCCTCTTTGAAGATCGTTCCGGCTACACCCAGAGCCGGATCCTCGGCGAATTTCCGCGCCAGAAATTCGAAGTGGTCCTTCTCAAAAGAAATGTCGCCGTCCATATTACCGATGATCTTATAGGGAAGGTCTTTGACCTTGGCATAGCCGGCATTGAAGGCGTGCACTTTCGCGGCAAAGTGGCGCTCCGTCCGTTGCGGCATCCGGACCAGTTCGATCCAGGGATGGTGTGCAAGATAGCGACGGACGATCTCCGCGGTGGCGTCGGTCGATCCATCGTCTACGATCACCCATTTAAGCGGCAGGAGCGTCTGACGAATCATCGACTCGAGAGTCTTCTCGATGAAAGCCGACTCGTTCCGCGCCGGTGTGATCAAAACGTAGGGCAGGTAAGAAAACTGGCGATCCATAACATCCTCTTCGGGTCGGTTCAGCGGGTGACTGCCGCTCCGGTTGCGATGACGCTCCCCTTCGCGCCGTCCGCCCCGCTTTTGCGCGCTTCCCGCTCGATCTTTTTAGCATTGGAGGACTCGATTGCCTGCAGCAGTTCCGAGGGCGCCAGCCGGTTTAGGATCTCGATATTGGGCATTACGCAATGACCGCCAATGATACCTGAGAAGTACTTAACAGGCGGCAGGTAGTTAATCTCTTCGTAAATGGACACGACTTCGTTATAATCCGCGTCCCACAGATCGCAATACCTCTCTACCTCTTGCGCCCAGGCAATGAGTACACCGAAGTAAGTGGTCTCGGTGAGCTTCGCCAATTCGGTCGCTTCCGGAGAAGAGAGAGTTTTGGTCTTCATTCCCAGCGACTGGAAATGCTGCGCCGCCTGCTCGCCGGAAGCCTCGTCCATCGCCCCCACGAATTTCGTGTACTTCAGGAGATCGTCGACCATATGCGCGTGTTTTCCGCGTACCGGGCTGTTAACCACGACGCTGCCGGTTTGCTCCGAGATCCGGCGCGTCGTCCCCACCGCCACCGTGCTGTTGATGATCGTCAGGGCCGGCTTGTAGAGGGCGATATAGCGGGCGGTTTCGCCCGGAAAATCCCGGATTGCGAAAGGGTAACAAACATGCAGAACGTCCACCTGCTCGATCTTCTGCGCCGCAGGCGAAACGTCTACTCCCACCGCTTGATGGTGTCTGGAAGCGAGCTCGAAAATGGGTTTGCCTATCTCGCCAAGGCCCGCGACGACTACCTTTTGTGTCTTGACCACTAGGACAACCTCCTCTAAAGAGTGCCCCGCCTGCGAGGCGGAAGATCTTCTATGCAGAGCGGGTTAAGTAACGACGCGTGCTTTCGTGGCGAAGCCGTTCCGGCCGTGCCCACGGGGGTGACGCCCGTGCCACGATTTATTTCGCTCTGTATATTGGGCGGATACCCAGCAACCTGCCGAAGCTTATTGAACGCGACCGCTGGAAGGCCCGTGCAGGGAGGAAACCGCCTTTTTGAGAATGGCGGTGGTGCTGGTTCCGGCGACCACGGGAACCAGCATTACCTTTCCCCCCCAAGTCTTCATGTCTTTGGCCCCAACCACTTCGTCTTCCGTATAGTCGCCGCCTTTGACGAGAACATCGGGACGCACCGCCCGGATCAGATTCAAGGGCGTGTCTTCGTCGAAAAGCACCACGGCATCGACACAGGGGAGCGCCGCCACAAGCCTGGCGCGCGAGTCTTCGGAAATAACCGGACGATTGGCTCCCTTGAGTCCGCGCACCGAGCGGTCGGTATTCAGGGCGACGATGAGGCAATCTCCTTCTCGCTTCGCCTGCTCGAGGAGGGTCAAATGCCCCACGTGCAGCAGATCAAAACAGCCGTTGGTAAATACAATTCGCTCTCCGCCGAGGCGCCAATGCGCGACGCGCTTTAAAAGCCCTTCCAGTGAACAGATCTTCTCCCCCTGGCTCGTCTCGCCGTCCGCTGCAAGGCTTGCCAGCAATTCGTCTTTGGAGATTGGGACGGTGCCGAGCTTCCGGATCACGATGCCCGCAGCCATATTGGCAAGACGGATGGCGTCGTGGAAGTCCAGGCCGGCTGCCGCGGACGCGCCCAGGGTAGCGATTACCGTATCGCCTGCGCCGGATACATCGAATACTTCGCGGGCCAGGGCAGGGAAGCGATGCACGCCGCTCGAGTCCAGCAGGGTTATCCCCAGTTCGCCCAGGGTGACGATCAGCCGTCCGATCTCGAGTGTCGAGCGCAACCGCTCGCCTTTTTGCAAAAGCAATTCCAGGTCGCCGTGGTCCGCCGATGTCGCCGCCGCGAGCTCCAATCGGTTCGGGGAAATCACGTCGCACCGGGTGTATTTTTCGTAATGAAGGCCTTTTGGATCGACTAAAGTGGGGATCTCGAGCTCACGTCCACGCCGAATTATGGCCTGGCAGACGGCATCTGACAGCAAGCCCTTTCCGTAATCGGAAAGCACAATCGCCGAGCACCCGCTGATCAACATTTCGATTCGGGAAAGCAGCAGGTCTTTCAACTCGGATCCGGGTTCGCCGCTTTTCTCCACATCGAAGCGCAGCATCTGCTGGCGGCCTCCGAGGATACGGGTCTTGCAGGTGGTCGGCCGATCCGGCGTGGAGAGGACTGCGGTGGTTTCAATGCCCGCGGCATGCAGCAACTCGAGAAGCTGGTGGCCGTCTTCATCTGTTCCCAGGATGCCTGCCGCCGATACTTTGCAACCCAGCGCGCTCAGGTTGGCGGCTACGTTTGCGGCTCCTCCCACCACAGAGGTCTGATGGTCAAGGCGGACGACGGGGACGGGCGCTTCGGGCGAGATTCGCTCGACTGCGCCCCAGAGGTACCGGTCGAGCATCAGGTCACCGACCACCAGCACGCGGGGGCGGTGGAACCCGGCCTCTACCGTCTCATGGACCTTATGGAAATCCTTAAACATACCTACTCCAAGCTCGAGGTGAGAATCGACGCGTTTGATTCGGAGTGGTCCGCGTCATAGGCAGGATCGATTCGGGCGGCTTCCACGTTCAGGAGCCTCGCGACCAGCGCCAAGAGCCGCTGCTTCTCTTTGCGCCAGCTATGTTCCCGGCAAACTTCCTGCCCTCGTTTGATTGTCTCAGCCACCTCGCCGGGATGAGAAAAGACGTATTCGATTTTCTGGGCGAGGTCCCGCTCGTTTCCGAGTTCGAAGAAGAGCATCCGAGCGTCGTCAAAGTAGTCGCAGATGCCCGCGGCGCGGGGAGCAATCACCGGCTTACCCAGCGTCAAGAGCTCAAATATGCGCGTGGGAGTGTTAATCTCGGTGAAAATGTTTCGCCGGTTCGGTATGATCCCCACATCGCATTCGTCGATCGCTTCCACCAGTCGCTCGAGCGACCGGGGGCCCAGGTACTCAACTGCCTCTCCCACGCCTCTAGTCCGCGCCAGGTCCATGACCTGTCTTAGAAAGGGGGTCTCGCGTCCATAAATCCTCAACTTCGCCGAGGGAATAGACGGTAAAGCCCAAGCCAGCGCGTTGACACCCAAATCCAGACCGTTTCGTTCCACCAGGGACCCATGATACATAATTATAAACGGTCTGAGCCGGGCCTGGTTTGCGGCAGGCTGAGTTTGCGGGGGACGCGGAGTGAAGATGCGCTCGTCGGGGGAGTTCATCACCACGTGCATTTTTTGCGCGGGGCAACTGCGCGAGGTAAATAGTCTGGCGCAGGCGCGGTTGACGGTAACCACGGAATCCGCGAATGCGATACTCCATTTCTCGAGCAGCCGGATGAGCCGGACCGCAAAAGCGTCGGGCCGCAAACCGTAAATAGTCGTCATGAGCTCCGGCATCGGATCGTGCAGATCGAGAATCACCTTGGCGCCCAATAGCTTGGGGATTAATCCGCACAGAACCAGGATGTCCGGCATGTTATGTACGTAAACCAGATCGTAGCGCCGGGCCAGAGAGCGTTTTGCCAGGATCGCGGCGGACGCCAGAAGAAATGCGATGTACTCGAAACCGTACCTGAGAAACGAGCCGCGGTTGCGAGAGACGGGAAGACGCCGGATGGCAATGCCGTGGAGAACTTCGCGCCGCAGGTCGCCGTCTTTTTCCGCCAGGCAGATCAGGTCGACTTCCATCCCCTCGCCGGCGAGCGCCTCCGCGGCGCGGCGCGGACGGGGATCGTCCGGGTAAAACGAGAACACCACCATGGCCACTCGTTTGCCCTGAAGGCGCCCGGCGGTTGAGTTGTTCATCATGACTGGCTTAATCAACGTGGGAGGCGGGGACAGTTTCACGGAGGGCCGATGCTCAGGCCGTTCCTCCGGAAAATCTGCACCCTCGGCTGCGAGCGGTGGGTTGAGAATCCGGATGCGGGGAACTCGGCTTCATGCGGTGCTGGCGGAAACAGATACGACATTCTCCTCGCCGCGCTCAGATATAAAACTCGAAATCGCCTTGACTACACGGGTTTGCTGGTCAGCGGTGATATTGGGAAACATAGGCAACGATACGATTTCCGACGCCACGTTTTCAGTCACCGGAAAGTCTCCTGGCTTGTAGCCAAAAGAGCTGTAGGCTTTCTGGAGATGCAGGGGCACGGGGTAGTGGATTCCGGTGCCAATGTTTTCATCGGCCAGACGCCGCATGAGGTTCTCGCGGTCGCTCACCCGGATAACGTACAGATGGTAGACGGGCTTCGACCAATCGGGCGCAAAGGGTGGAAGTTCCGCGCGGTTTGCCGCCCTGAACAGGTCGCCGTAGCGGGCCGCGGCATGGCGGCGGCCCTCATTCCACGCCGCAAGATGCGCGAGTTTGACGCGTAAGATCCCGGCTTGAATTGCGTCCAGCCGGCCGTTGTATCCCTCCATGTCGTGATAGTATTTTCGCGACTGTCCGTGATCCCGGAGTATCCGCACCGTGCGGGCAATTTCATCGTCGTCTGTCGTCACCGCCCCGCCCTCACCGCAGGCTCCCAGGTTTTTGCCGGGATAAAAACTGAAAGCGGCGGCCTTACCCAGCGTTCCGGCTTTCTTCCACGCTTTGTCTTTCCGGGAATAATACTCCGCCCCGTGCGCCTGGCAGGCGTCTTCCACGACCAGCAAGCCAAAGCGGTCCGCGATCTCCGCGATGCGATCCATATCCGCGGGTTGACCGTACAGGTGGACGGGCACGACCGCCGTGACCGGTTTTCCCAGCCGGCGGTTGTAAACACGGCCCGTCGCTCCGTCCACGCGACACTCGACGTGGAGGTAGTTGAGAAGCCGTTCCGGGTCCATGTTGTACGTGTGCTCGTCGATGTCGACAAAGGCGGGTGTGGCTCCCGCTTGAGATATGGCTTCGGTCGTGGCGATAAACGTGTTCGGAACGGTCACCACCACATCGCCCGGCTTGACGCCCGCGGCGATGAGTGCGAAGCGGACGGCGTCCGTACCGCTCCCCACCCCAACGCTATGTCGAGTGCCGCAGAACTGGCTGAATTCCTGGTCAAAACCGGCCACCATTGGACCGCCGATGAAGCCGGTCGTACCGAGGGCCTGCTCGAAAACTTTAACCAGCTCATCCTTTAGCTGCTGATGCGGAGTAACAAGATCCAGAAAAGGGATGCTAGGGCTATTCGCCAATTGAGACCTCCATGACCGCCGGCTCGAGGGTCCTCAGTAGTTTGGCCGGCGCCCCCGCCACAATGGTGTTGGCGGGAACATCTTTTGTAACCACGCTGCCCGCCCCCACGATGGCGTTTTCGCCGATCGTCACTCTGCAGAGAATTGTGGCTCCCGATCCAATCGAGGCGCCTCGTTTAACCACGGTGGTCTCGACCTTCCAGTCGTTCTCGGTCTGTAATGCGCCGCCCGAAGCCGTGGCGCGCGGATAGGTATCGTTGATAAATGTCACATTGTGTCCAACGAACACGTTGTCTTCGATCGTCACACCTTCGCAGATAAAGGTGTGGCTCGAGATCTTACACCTTTTCCCAATCGTGGCGCCTTTCTGGACTTCCACAAACGCCCCGATTTTTGTCTCATCTCCGATTTCACAGCCGTAGAGGTTGATGAATTTCGAGAGCTTGACGTCCTTTCCCAACCTTACGTCCGGCGCTATGCAAAGGTGATCGCTCATACAAGAACCGTCTCTCCTCTCAGCTTAAGTGACTGTCCGGCGGCTTCCAACATCTTGACAACGCGCAACCCGGCGATGCCGTCATTAAAGGGTGTTTCGTCTTTTTCAATGCATTCCAGGAAGTATCCCAACTCGACTTTCAAGGCTTCAGTCTGCTCGATCTTGGGCACCCACATGTCGCCCGAGCGGTAGCTAACCAGCAATTCGTACACGCCCTCGCTATTCGCTATGTTTACTCCGCGATCGTAGACCTTGAGTTTTTCGTCGGCTTCCAGGTCATTCCACACCAGCATCTTCTTCTCACCGCCGATGAGCGTCGTTCGCACCTTAACTGGCGACAGCCAGTTCACGTTGATGTGGGCGATGGTCCGGTGCGGGAAATAGATCGTCAAGAAAGCCACGTCGGCATGCCCGTTCAGGTGTGTCTCGCCGGTGGCTACAATGGCCTCAGGTTCCTGCCGGATGAGATAGTCCATAATGGACAAGTCATGAGGGGCAAGGTCCCAGATCACATCGATGTCGTGCTGGAAAAGGCCCAGGTTGACCCTCATGGAATCGTAGTAGTAGAGATCTCCCAGCTCTTCTTGATCGATGAGTTGGCGAATCTTCCGCACCGCCCCGGTAAAGAGGAAGGTGTAGTCGACCATGATTTTGAGGTTGCGCTGCTGCGCCAACTCGATCAGCTCCTCGGCCTGCGCGGAAGTGGAAGTGAACGGTTTCTCCACGAACACATGCTTGCCGTTTTCGAGCGCCGCTTTGGCGAGTTCGTAATGCGTCCAAACGGGGGTGATGATGGCGACTGCATCCACGTCGGGTGAACGCAAGATCTCATTCTGGTCGGAGATGACTTCCAGACAAGGATAGGCGCGCTGGGCGCGTTTTTGTGCTGGCAGGCTCCGATCGCAAATGGAGACCACCAGAGCCGAATCAAGGGCCTGCAGATTTCTGACGACATTGGGGCCCCAGTAACCGTATCCGATAACGCCCACACGAATCATATTCCCCTCCCTAGACTATTGTTGTAAGTGGTTGCACAGAGGTGAGCTGGACAAGGCGAAATACGTCGATCTCAGTAAGCGCCGTCTCCACGAAACACGGCTGTGGGGGTTCGCAAAAGAATCTTGATGTCCAGCCACGGGGACCATGTCCTCGCGTACTTGAGATCCAGGCGAACCATATCGTCGAATCTTGTCCTGCTTCGGCCTTCGACTTGCCACAACCCTGTTATCCCCGGTTTTACCTCCAGGAAGCGACGCCGGTGCCAGAGTTCATAGGTTTCGATTTCGTAAGGAATGGGGGGCCGCGGTCCAACCAGGGACATTTCGCCGATAAGCACATTCAAGAATTGCGGCAACTCATCCAAGCTGGTTCTACGCAGAAAGCGTCCCACGGGCGTCACGCGTGGATCGTCCTGGATTTTGAATATGTCCTTGCGGCCGCCCGTCTGCGCCCACTCATGCTTCCCGGAAATGAACTGCTTGACGTAATTCTGGTGGACCTTTGGGTCGCTTTGGTAGTACATCGATCTGAACTTCAGAAAAGTAAACCGGGTTCCGTACTGCCCGAGCCTTGGTTGTTTGAAAAGGATCGGACCTTTCGACGTCAACTTGATTGCGATTGCAATAGTGATCAGGAAGGGTGAAAGGAGGAGCAGAGCGAAGACGCTCCCGATGATGTCGATGCTCCGTTTGATCGCTTGCGAGGATTTTGCCGAGATGCCCTCGGGATACAGGTCCGGATAAAGACTCTTGTCTGCCGGGCGGCTCCCGTTCTGCAAGTCCAACTCATCTGGAAACACATGAAAAGTAATATGAATGGCGTTTATCTGTTTC
>Ga0335078_10011304_pt1 | contig 13236 bp, 11 predicted proteins | sample Lox_Sample_32_FD_206711 | JGI IMG/M metagenome (GOLD analysis project Ga0335078, IMG submission 206711) | Soil microbial communities from Loxahatchee National Wildlife Refuge, Florida, United States - Lox_Sample_3.2 | ecosystem: Environmental > Terrestrial > Soil > Wetlands | place: USA... | reverse complement strand
TCCATGTCGCGCATCCTGCTCACCACGCCGTGCGCCTGATTGTCCAGATAAAGCGGATCCGAGATCAGCTTCTCGATATCGATCTCCGGTGGACCCTCGAATCGTCCGCGATCGCCGCCGCGCCGCTCGTCTCCCCGGCCGCCCTCGCGACGCTCGCCGCCGCCATGCGGCCGCCCCTCGCGATTGCCTCCTCGATCTCCGCCTTCGCGCCGCTGTCCGCCCTCGCGTGGACCACCCCCCGGACGTGCTCCGCCGCCTTCGCGCGGCCCACCACCCCCTGGACGCGGACCGCCCTCACGCGCACCACCGCCTTCACGCGCACCGCTTTCCTTCAGTGCGCTTTCAAGCTTCGCGGCGATGTCGGGTTTCCCCGAGCCTTCCGGCTTAGCAGCGCTTTCCGGAGGCGCGACAGCGCTCTCCGGGCGTGCTTCCTGCTCTTGTTCTGTTTCAGCCATTCCTTTGATCCCCTTGGCGTCCACGTTCATGTGGACACGGAGCGCACGCACTCGTGCGCCAAAGCATTAACCTTCCGTCGACAACCTGGCCCATTCTAGCGCTACTCGGCCCGACGGCCGTAATTTCAAATTCGCGGGATTTTTTCCCACCAGATCGGCGATCAGGCTCGTGCGCGCTTTTTGAAAATCGCGCGACCGCGAACTTCCCAAGATCCGGTATAACCGCCGGTGAAACCGCCATGGACGTTCCACCCGCTTCGTTCCCGGCGCGCGCCTGGCTTCCCGATAAATTCCGCACAAATCCCGAATATACTGCGGCGCAACTCCAAACTCTCGCACCATCCCGGTCAGTTCGTCCTTCAACTCCGCCGCGTCGGCCAGCTGTTTCCATTCCAGCGTCCGGCCCAGTAGATAAAAGCAATCTTTGTCAGCCGACTTCGCCGCGTTTAGCCGATCCGCTGCGCGCTCGAACACCGACACCAGCGGCGTTTCAGGCTCGGGCGCCAGCGCCAGAGCCATCGTGATCGTCTTGCCCTCCGCCCCCGGAAAATCCTTCAGATTCTCGTCGCTGAAGCGTTGAAACATTCTCTGCAACTCGCGTCCCAGGCCGATCAGCGCGTCCCAGGCCCCATACACCGCGAAATCGTCGCCGCCCGTATACAGCAAATTCACCTTGCGCCAGAACTCGGGTAGCGAACACAACACCTCCACCTCTCCGGCGAAGAACTGCTTGTATAACACCGAGAGCTGCACGTGCTCCTCGATGCTCTGCAAGCGCCGCATCCGGATCCCGACGCTGTCCACGTCCCCACGCAGCACACCCCACACCTCACTGCCCTCGGCGCGCGATGCCAGCACTGCCGCGTCGGCCGAGTCGCGCCCATCGTCGGTAAGCGCCGTATGACGCGCCAGCGGCACCGCATCCGGCGATGTCCCGATCGCCCAGGTGTACTTTCCTCCGCTCGCGCTCACCTCGGCGGGCGACTCAGGCGACCAGCTCACGCTCCCGGCATCCCGCAGCGACGCCGCCAATTCCGCAAAATAATCCGTTCCCAGTTCCGCCTGCGGGCTCGCCGCTTCCAACCCGCGCCCCGCCAGCGGCGTGTTCTGCTTGCGATCGAATTCCTCGTTCAGGCGTTTGCGCACTACCGTCCAATCGCCCAGATTCTCCGTCATCGCCCACAGCAAATGCAGCCGTCCGCTGCTCAAGCGCTCCACGCCCGAACGCGCCGTACTCAAAAATTCCTCCGCCTGCGCGCGAACTTCTTCGGGAAGCACCACTAGGAATTGCTCGCCGCCGCTCGACCCAAGCAGCATCTTCGACAGCCCCAGCTCGGCGATCAGCGCGCGCGGCAACACCTCGCTCAACAGGCTCACCCACCGCAGCCGTCCGATGAAAACAGCTTCGCTGGGAGGGCCGGCGAGAAGGAATTCCTCACCTCCCAAAACCTTACCTTGTAATAAGATCTGAACCGACATCGGATCTTGGCGGCGAAAGCTCAAATGTACCACGTTGAGCCGAAAGCAAGCTGTGTGCATGCCCGCACCAGCCCAACAACAGAAAGAAACATCAGGTTTCGCGCCATCGTTTCGTCTGAGAGGCGAAACGCTGCTATCCTGGTCAAAGGCGCGCACGGCTCACGTCGCCGCGTGATACCCGCTTCAGATGGAAACGAGCCCCCTTCCTCAGCTGGAGACCTCCGACCTCCGCTGGTCCTCCCGCATCCGCCAATGGTCTGGCGTCAGCCTGATCGCCCAAGAAGACAAAATCCTCCTGGTCCTGACTTTGATCATCGGTGCCCTCGTCGGTCTGGTCATTGCGGGATTCATTTACGTCACCGAAAACCTCGGCGCGCGCATGTACCCGGCGGGCGGCGCCGCCTGGCGCAGACTCGTGATACCGGTCCTCGGCTCGCTGTTTTCCGGTTACCTGCTCTGGCGCACATTCCCCAACGCTCGTGGCAGCGGAATCCCTCAAACCAAGGCCGCGCTCTTCCTGCGGGACGGTTTCATCAGCCTGCGGACCGTGATTGGCAAGTTCACTTGTTCTTCCGTCTCGCTAGCTTCCGGCATCGCGCTCGGTCGCGAAGGCCCTTCGGTTCACATTGGCGCGGGTCTTGCTTCCGTTCTTGGCCGCCGGATCGGGCTCAGTCCAAAGCGCGTGCGCGATCTTATCCCCATCGGTGCATCCGCGGCCCTCGCCGCCGCCTTCAACACACCCGTCGCCGCGGTTCTGTTCAGTCTCGAAGAAGTAATGGGCGACATGCACGCCCCCGTGCTCGGCTCCATCGTTCTCAGTTCCGCCACTTCCTGGATCGTCCTGCATCTGCTGTTGGGCGACGAACCGCTTTTCCACGTCCCGTCTTACCAGCTCGTCAGCCCCGTCGAGTTCATCAGCTATGCCGCACTCGGTGTCGTCGGGGGGCTGGTCTCGGTCTGCTTCGTCAAACTGCTGCTCTGGATCCGCAAGCGGTTTGCTTCCTTTCCTAAATGGACCGCCTGGTGGCAGCCTGCTGTCGGCGGCCTCGTAGTCGGCATCATGGGATGGTTTGTCCCCGAAGTCCTCGGCGTCGGTTACGGCCACGTGAGCGAAGCCCTGAACGGACAAATGGCGCTCGAAATGATGGCCATGCTGGTCGCGTTGAAACTGGTCGCAACCGCCGCCTGCTACGGTACCGGTAACGCCGGCGGAATTTTCGGTCCCAGCCTCTTCATCGGCGCGATGATGGGTGGCTCTGTCGGAACGGTCGCGCATCTGATCGCACCCGACTATACCGGCGGCGTCGGAGCCTATGCGCTGGTCGGAATGGGCGCCGCTTTCGCCGGCATCGTCCGCGTGCCCCTCACCTCCGTGATCATGATTTTCGAAATGACGCGCGATTACACCATCATCGTGCCGCTCATGATCTCGAATCTCATCAGCTTCTATATTTCATACCGCTTGCAGAAAGAGCCGATCTACGAAGCTCTCCAACATCAGGACGGCCTTCATCTTCCCGAAGGCGCGCGCGCCCGTCAGGATTTGCTGGTGGTTCGCGACGCCGCCACCGCCCCCGCGCATCTGCTCACTGAGCACGATCGCTTCTCCGACGCTCTGCCGCTCCTCAGCACCGATCGCAACGCCTGGCCAGTCGCCGATGGGCAAAGACTCCTTGGAATGGTTTCGCTCGGCCAAGTCCAGTCCGCCTCCGAGGCCGGCCGCCTCGATGAGCCTCTGGGCGAGATTCCCGCCGCCCATCTTCCCAACAACCAGCTCACCGGCGAGAACTTTCCCCATATTCATCTCGACCATTCGCTCGATGCTACGCTTCGCCGCATGGCAGCCACACAGCTCAATGTCCTCCCCGTTGTGAGCCGCAGCGATATTCGCGATCTGAAAGGCATAGTCACGCTGAAGAGCATCCTCGAAGCATACGGAATCGGCGCGGAGGGACATCGCGCCGAACCCGCCGCGGTCGAGGAAATCCGTCCCGCGCGCAGGCTCTTCACTGGCGTCGTTGTCGCCGCGCTCGGCGTTCTGATTCTCTTCAGCTTCTTGAATTACTACTACCGGTCTGAACGCAACGTCCGTGCCGAAGATTACTATAAAGGCGGCGCAGCGCTCGCCCAGCAGAATCGCGATGACGAAGCGGTCGAGCAATTTCGCAACGCGCTCTCCATCTCGCCCGGCAATACCAAATACCGTCTGGCCCTTGCTCTCGAACTGGTGAAGATGAACCGTCTCGATGAAGGCGCGGTTTACTTGCGTGAACTGCTTAAGAACGATCCCAACAACGGCCAGGCGAATCTCGGTCTCGCTCGCATCGCCGCCCAGCGCCAGCGCACTTCCGACGCGGTGACTTACTACCATCGTGCCATCGATGCGTCCTGGCCCGCCGCGCAGCAGCAGAGTCGAACTCAGGCGCGCTTTGAATTGGCCGCTTACTTAGCGGGACAAGGTATGAAAGCCCAGGCCACCGCCGAATTGCTCTCGACGCTGGAACAAGCACACGACAATTCCACGAAGGAGAGGGTAGCGCGCGCGCTGCTCGAATACGGAGCGCCTCGCCAGGCCGCTGACCTGTTTCGCGACGTCTCCCAATCCAACCCTCAGGATGCCGCCGCGTGGTCCGGCATGGGCGTTGCCGAATTCGCCCAGAATGATTACCCGGATGCAACCAACGCCTTTCGCACCGCCCTCCGTCTCAATTCGTCCGATCCTGTGGCTCAACGCGACCTCGAGATCTGCCAGGACATGCAGCGGCTCGACCCCGATGCTCGCGGCATTCGCGCTTCCGAACGCTACCACCGCAGCGCTGCGCTGCTCGCGGGCGCCCTGGACTTGCTGGACCGCTGCGCGAAATCCCCGGCCGACCCTCAGCTTGTCGCGACTGCCCGGAAAGCGATCGACCAGCATCCCAAGCCGAGCGCCTGGGACGACGCGACGGAAGAAAACTTGGCCCTGGCAACGCAACTCTGGCAAACGCGCCAGCGGTCCTGCCCCCCAACTTCCGGCGAAGCCCCCGCCACTAGCGCGCTGGAGCGGGTTCTCGCCAGCCTATCGCGCTGACCGAGGGATATTCAGTTTGACGCGATTGCTTTTCCAGGAATTTTGGCGGCAATGGGCGCTCCCGGCGAGCCTGAATTCTCGAAGGATTCCTGAGTGCCGCCCGACGAGGAGGGAGCAATCTCTGCAACGCCGGTCCGGGCAGTGTCAGCATACGTTTGTGGTTAACTGGGAACGCCGGGCGAAACTGTGAGGATCTGGATAGACCGCACAAGGCATTACAGGCTATAGTCGATCAAGTCCCTCTTAACCATGGCGACACCGCGTTCATTGCCCACTTTCTTGACGTCTACAGCGGTCCGGCGCGTGACGGCGGCGCTCCTAGCGGCTTTGGCGATCGGCAACATCGTGATAGGCAATCCCCGTGGCTATATCCTTGGCGTGGCGTGGCTAGTAGTAGCTTTTAATTTACCTTCGCGAGTTGAGCGGAAGTAGCCCCATTCGGGCGGCCCGGTCTAGTGCACCGAACAAGTGACAACATCGGTTTGGCCAGAGCAGGGTTAGCGATTCGACCCGCATCGTGTTCCTGATTGCGCCAGCATAGATCGGCGGGACAAACTGACGCTCTATCGAACGCTTGCGCCCGCGCGATCTCCCAACACAAAAACAAACCGCGCGCCCGGATGCTCCCACCCGGCCGCGCGGCTGCAAATCCCGCCTGAATCGATGCCTATTTACTGCGCCTGCGTAATGTGCGCACGGCGATTCTTCTGCCAGCACGCTTCATCGTGATCCATGCAGATCGGACGATCCTTACCGTAGCTCAGAATCTTCAATTGATCCGCTGGCACGCCCATGCTCGCCAAATATTCCTTGGCTTGCTTGGCGCGCGCATCGCCTAGCGCCAAGTTGTACTCTTCCGATCCCCGCTCGTCGCAATAGCCTTCCACCGTCAGGTGAAAATCCGGATACTGCTTCACGATTTCGCCCAGCGTCTGAGCGTCTTTGTTCAACGCTTCCTGCGCGTCCGGCCGAATCGTGTGTTTGTCATAATCGAAGTAGGCATCCTGAATGCGATCCAGCAATTCCTGGATCCGCGCGCGCGTCGCCGCATCCGGCATGCGCGAGGCCGTATTCTGCGGAGCCTGGTAAGGGGTGGATTGAGCCGCGCGTGAGGGCGTCCTCGACGCGGTTTGCTGCGGGGTGGTGGTGGCCGGCGTCGGCGGTGCGGGTGGCTTTGCAGCCACTTTCTTCGTGCAGGCAGCGAATGGTATGCACATCACAGTCACGGCCGCGCAGGCCAGAAATCGCGATTTCATTCGGAAAGTTCCTCCTTCAAAACAATTGCACTTACAGAATATCGGCGCGATTCCCCCATGCGAAATCCCGTTGTTACTGTATTTCACCTCGGAGAAGATCGCTTATACCGGATGGACGCGATACCGCAAACCTTGGGTTCAAACTATCTTAAGAATAGGACGTCCCCGAAATCAAGTGCTTTGTGTTCATTGACCTAACAGAAGCGATATAGCCATGCGACAGCGACCCGGTTTGATTCTCGTCCTGGGCTTCGGTGGCCTATTACTCCTCATGGCCGTGGCCGAGATCGCTTCGCTTTTGTTACTCAATACGCTGCGCGAGAACGATTCCCAGCTTCAATCGCGCTTCCTCACACGCAACCGCACGCTCGAACAAATCCGCTCCAACATCTATCTCTCCGGCACCTTCGTGCGCGACTCGCTGCTCGCTCCAGAGTCCTCTGGCGCGCGCGCGCAATTGGCCTCGCTCGACAATCTGCGCAAAGACATCAGCTCCGCCCTCGACGCTTATTCGCAGTCCCTGGAACCCGACGAAGCCACGCCCTTCCAGAATCTGCGCCGCGAAATCGACGCCTACTGGAATGTCCTCGATCGCACCTTCGCCTGGACCCCAGAAGAGCGCGACAAGTACCGCGCCGCGTTCTTTTATCAGGAGCTTGTTCCCCGCCGCACTTCCATGCTCCAGATTGCCGACCGCATCGAGGCTCTCAACGAGGAAGCCCTCAAGCGCGGCAACGAAAAACTCGGTGCCGTCTTTGAAAGACTGCAACTCGGCCTCACCGCCATGATTGCCATCACCCTGCTCGGCGGAGCCGCCCTGGCCGGCTTGACCATTTTCCACATCCTGCGGCTCGAAGGCGAAGTCCAGCGCCGTCTCCAGGAAAGCGTCCACGCCCAGACCAGTCTGCAGGACCTTTCCGCCAAGCTCGTCCGCGCACAGGAAGAGGAACGCCGCAAGCTCTCACGCGAGCTGCACGATGAAATCGGCCAGTCCTTCTCCGCCGTTCTTATGGAAGCCGAGAATCTGCTTGATCTCGAATCCGCCCCCGAGGTCCGCCAGCACATCGAGGCCATCCGCACCGTCGCTGAAAAAGGAATGAACGAGATTCGCAACATGGCCCTCCTGCTTCGGCCCTCCATGCTAGACGACTTCGGCCTTGTCCCTGCGCTCGACTGGCAGGCCCGCGAAACCGCTAAGCGTACCGGTATGCGCGTTCAGGTAGCCAGCGAGGTAGCCGATGAGTTACCCGAAGAGCACAAGACCTGCATCTATCGCGTGGTTCAGGAGGCTCTCAACAACTGCGCCCGTCACGCTCAGGCTAGCGCGGTCCAGATTGCCGTGCGCGGTGAACCTTCCGAGATCTTCCTGAGCGTCCAGGACGACGGCAGCGGCTTCGACACCGCGCGTGTCCGTGGCATGGGCCTGCTCGGCATGGAAGAGCGCGTACGGCACCTGGGTGGAACTTTCGAGATCGATTCCAAACCCGGTCTCGGCACGCGTCTTGAAATCAAGCTGCCGCTCGCGGCTATGCCCGCGGATGGAAATGGGGCGCACGGAAATGGTGCGCAGGGAAACGGAGCGCGCGCAAACGGAGCGCGCGCAAACGGAGCCCTCGAAAACGGTTTAAATGGAAGCGGAAAAAATGCAAAACGTCCGCATATTGCTGGCTGACGATCACAACATCTTACGCGACGGCATTCGCCTCCTGCTTGAGCGCCAGCCGGGATTCGTAGTCGTCGGAGAAGCCGCCGACGGCCGCGAGATCGTCGATCTCGCCCGCGAGCAGCATCCCGACGTCATCGTCATGGACATCGGCATGCCCAATATGAACGGCATCGAGGCCACCCGTCGCATTGTCGAAAAGCAGCCCGAGACTGGCGTCGTGATCCTCAGCATGCACTACGACGAAAGCTACGTCCTGCGCTCCCTCAAAGCCGGCGCGCGTGCCTATCTGCTCAAGGATGCCCTCAAAGCCGAGCTGATCTCCGCCATTCGCGCGGTCTCGGAAGGCCGCTCGTTCTTCAGTCCCAAGATCAGCCGCGTGCTCCAGGAGGATTACGTCGAAGCGCTGAACCGAAAGGACGCCGACGACACCTACGAGTTGCTCACCGGCCGAGAGCGCGAGATTCTCCAGCTCGTCGCCGAAGGCAAAACCAACAAGGAGATCGCCAGCATCCTTAACGTCAGCCTCTATACCGTGGACACCCACCGCACCCACATTCTCCAGAAACTGAACCTGCACAGCGTCCCGGAGCTGATCCTGTACGCTGTGCGAAAAGGAATTATTTCCTAGCTTCCCTGCGTTCCGCTGCTTCCCGCCGGTACGCCGCTCAACTTGGCCTCTAGCATGATCAGCAGCGTCAGCACGAAGACGGCGCACACGCCCAGCATCGGGAGTAGCATCACCGCTTCGATACCCCAACCGGACGCAAAGAAGCTCGCCGTCCAGGGAGCCAGCAGACCGCCCAGCATGGCGATCGAAAACAGCCCGCTGAATACGCTCGCCTGATACTCCGGGAACCGGTGCCCGATCTTCCGGGCCACCAGCGGAAACACCGGCGCGAATCCAGCGCCTGCGAATACCACTCCCATTACCGCGCCGAAGGCGTTGTTGGTAGAGGCCAACACCACAGTCCCCAGCAGCGCCGAGACCAGCGATCCCGCCAGCAGTGCCATCCGGCTAGCTCGCGCGATGACCCATTGCGAAACCAAGCGCCCCGCCAGCAACACCGTCCAATACAGCGCCAGCATCAGCAGCGACGTGCGTGGGCTCATGCCCAACCGCCTGATCAGGAACAATGGCAGCCATCCGGCAATCGACCATTCGTTTCCGAATTGAAAGAACAGCAGCAGACCGCATAGCACCACGCCGGGGTTCTGAAAATCGCCCCAGGCCCACAAAGCTTTCAGCCTCGGATTTCCGGCTTCCGATCGCGCGAACCATACCGCCGCCAGACCCGCCGGGATTGCAAGCACTCCCAGCTCCGACGCTACCGGAAACCCCGAGTACATTCCTGCCGTCAGCAGCGCCGTCAGCAGGCAGCCCGCTCCGAAGAGCATCCCCGCCCGGTTCGTTCGCGTTCCAGCGTTGCGGCGATAAGCCGGGGTTATACTCTGGAACATGACGGTGCTCCACATCCCGGCGCTCGATCCGGCTAGGAAAAGCCCGGGCAGTCGCGCCATGGGGAGTTCCAGCCAGGACGCCACCGCCAATGAAATAAATCCGACGCTGCTTATCACACTCCCGAGCGACAGCAGGAAGCGGGATCCCCGGGGCGCGAGCAGCGTGTGAACGGCAAAAATTGACAAAACGAACCCAACCGCCATGACTAGGAAATAATTTCCCGCTTCCGAGAAGCTGGCTTCCAGATGGTATCGCCAAGCCGGCAAAGTCGCGCCGAGAAAGGACATAGCGATCCCCGACAAGAAGAACGAAAGCAGCGAGAGTCCATCCGGTGCGGTATCCCGCGCTGGAGATTGGCGGCCTTGTGCAAATGAGGATGCGGGGCTCGACACCAGCGCTATTGTACCGTTCTCGCATGGGTACTAGGGCGTCAATCCCGAATCTCGTAGCGTTTCGGTGCGCTCTTCTATTAAAAATCGTAGGCTTATGTCCCGGCCGTCATGGATTTCTAGAAGTTAGCCCTGGCTTGCGGATTGCTTTCAAGTGTTGTAGCGGTTCAGGGTTAAGTCTCTTGAGGTTCTGGGGGGTTGCCTCTATTGGTTTGGTTTTCGTCAAGCGCCCCGTATCGAAATGCGGGGCGTATTTTTGCCCCAGCAGCCCGCCTATTGTAGGTTCTAATCCACTACGACACTATACGTAGTGTCACGCCAGAATTGATTTGACATCTCCCACCGGTGAGCTATGATGAAAACATCACTGAGAAAGGAGGTGGTCCAGTCTTAGTATGAGCAATGGTAGTAGTGACTGTAGCTTGAATTCCACGCGCGAGGTGGCCGACTCTTAAAGTCGACTCTCAGAACGTTCAGGTTTCGTTCAGTGACGAGGCCGCTGCTCCTGTGGACCGGCCGCCTTCTCTGCGCGAAAATTAAGTAATACCTGGGATTACCTAGGCTACTCACCCCCGCACCGCCAGTTTCGGCAGTGCGGGGGTTCGTATTTGCTATACTGTTTTCGCCGCCCCGTCGGGCTCAAACCCTATCGGCGGCCATTCGAAAGGAATCACCGAAATGAAAGCCGGAATTCATCCCGCCTACGAGGAAGTCAACGTCGTTTGCGCCTGCGGGAATACCTTTAAGACTCGCTCCACCCACAAGGGCGATCTGCGCGTTGAAATCTGCTCCAACTGCCACCCGTTCTTCACCGGCCGCCAGAAACTGGTCGACACCGAGGGCCGCGTGGACCGCTTCCAAAAGCAGCTTCAGAAGTCCAAGGATCTGAAGGACAAGCGCAAAAAGCAGACCGTTACACAATAACAGCGCGTCGCGCCTTAGCTCTTTTTGCGGTAAAAAGCTGTCTTTCCGATCAGTACCATCTCAAATTCTTCGCTGAGCCCGGCCACGGTTTCGGCCGCGCCTAGTAGCAGGTAGCCGCCGGGCACCAGCGAACGCAGCAAGCGCGTCAGGATTTCGCGCTTCACATCCACTTCGAAATAGATCATCACGTTCCGCAGCAGGATCATGTCGAACGGTGTTCGCTCTTTCCAGGGTTGAATCAAATTGAAATGCTCGTAGCGAATCATGCGGCGGATGTCGGAAGCGGCCTGCCAGTGCGAGCCCCGTTCCTCAAAAAACCGAACCAGATAGTGCGCCGGCAGACCTCGATTCACTTCGATCTGCGAATAGCACCCGCTCCGCGCCTGCTCGAGCATTTCGTCCGACAGATCGGTGGCAAGCAGATCGATGCGCCAGTCCAGGATCTGCGGAAAATGCTGCCGCAGCAGCATCGCGAGCGAGAGCGGCTCCTGCCCGGCCGAACAAGCTGCCGACCAGATTCGCAGAGCTTTCGAAGACCGATTCCTCTCAACCAGTTCCGGTAGCACTCGCATACGCAGCGCTTCATAAGGATGCACGTCGCGGAAGAACAGGGTTTCGTTGGTGGTCAGCGCATCCACCATCTTGCGATGCAGCGGCCGGGGTTCGTTCTCATCCCGCAGTGCGCGCATCAGCGCCCCGAGTCCTGGGAGACCCTCGCATGCCGCCAGAGTTGCCAAACGCGATTCGATCAGGTATTCTTTCCCGTCCAGCACGATCGCCGAGCGGGCTCGCACGAAGTCGCGGATGTAGCCGATGTCTTCAGTCGGGAGCGGCATCAGCGCCGCCCTTTGGGGCTGGCGGCCAACGCCATCATCGCGTCCGGGATTTCCCCCAGCGCGGCGATCTTATCTGCCAGGCCGGCCTCGGCCAGCGCGCCCGGCATTCCCCACACTACGCTCGAGCCTTGGTCCTGCGCGATCAGTCTCCCTCCCGCTTCATGAATCCAGCGCGCGCCCCTGAGGCCGTCCTGTCCCATGCCGGTAAGAACCACGCCCAGCGTTCCCCCGCCGTACACATGCGCGACACTGCGGAACAAAACGTCCACCGCCGGACGGCACGAATTCTCAGGCGGCTCTTCGTTGAGACGCGCACGCACGCACCCGTTCTCGGCCGCGATCACCAGGTGTTTGCCGCCCGGAGCGATGTAGGCATGCCCACGTTCGATCAGGACGCCGTCGCACGCTTCGTGCACCCGGATCTGGGAGGCTTGGTCCAGCCGCTGCGCCAACAGCTCGGTGAAGACCGGCGGCATATGCTGCACGATCAGGACCGGAACGGCCAGCGAAGCAGGCAGCAAGGGAAGCACCTGGTGCAGCGCGTTCGGCCCGCCCGTGGAAGCTCCGATCGCGATCACCGAACAATGGAAGTCCGCCGAGCTCCCGTTTCCGGGAGGCGCGGCGGCCGGGCCCCTTTGCGCTCCCATGTCCGGCGCGCGGCAATGCTGGATGGCAGGCGGACTTGCGAGCGGCCGCGCATAGGCCTTGATTTTCGGAATCAATTCGATCCTCAGCCGCTCCATCCCTTCGGAAACACTGCCCACGTTGGCCGGCTTGGTGACGTAATCGGTGGCGCCGCGCGCCAGCGCCTCCACCGTCTCCACTGCCCCCCTGCGCGTCATGGTGCTGAACATGATCACCGGGAGCCGCGGGTAAATTTTGCGGATCTCCTGGATCGTCTCGAGCCCGTTCATCTCCGGCATCTCGACATCCAGCGTCACGACGTCGGGATTCACTTGCGGAATTCGAGCCAGCGCGATCTTGCCATTGGGGGCAATGCCGGCCACCTCGAGTTCCGGATCGCTTTCGAGCACGGACGAAATCAGCCGCCGCATCACCACCGCGTCGTCGACGATCAGAACCCGGATCTTGGGCAATGTCTACTCCAGCAGTCCCATCAACCGCAGCTTGCCGGCGACCATGGCGGCGTCCAGCGGCTTCATCAAAAAGTCATCGGCGCCCTGCTCGAGCGCCGTGCGCACGTCCCGACCGCTGGTATGCGAAGTCACCATCATGAGCTTCATTGAAGCCAGCGCCGGATACTGGCGAACCCGGCGCACGAACTCCAGCCCATCCATGTAGGGCATATCCCAATCCACCAGAGCGATGTCGAAGTTCGGACTGCGCTCGACGCGATCGAGCGCAGCCTTGCCGTCCGGCGCCTGCTCGGACTCCACTCCCAGGTCGGCCGCGATCATGGCCAGCAGCCTCCGCATGGTGGAGGAGTCGTCGATGATGAGCATCCGCACGTTAGTTCATCTGGAACTGTTCGACCACGCGATTCAACTCCGCGGCCAGCCGTGCCAGTTCCTTGGCGGATTCGAGTGAGTCGGAGGCGCCCTGTGCGGTCTGCTTGGCGGCCTGCGAAACGCTGGTGATGTTTTTCGCGATCTCGTTTCCGCCCGACGCTGCCTCGGCCGCACTGCGGGCGATTTCGTTGGTGGTCGCGGTCTGTTCTTCGACCGCCGATGCCGTGGTGTTC
>Ga0335078_10011303_pt1 | contig 13236 bp, 11 predicted proteins | sample Lox_Sample_32_FD_206711 | JGI IMG/M metagenome (GOLD analysis project Ga0335078, IMG submission 206711) | Soil microbial communities from Loxahatchee National Wildlife Refuge, Florida, United States - Lox_Sample_3.2 | ecosystem: Environmental > Terrestrial > Soil > Wetlands | place: USA... | reverse complement strand
TCGTGTTTGTGCCCTCGCCGGTGGTCGCCTTGAATCGGGCGGTGGCGGTCGCCGAGACGGGCCGGTTGGACGAGGCGCTGTCGCTCGTCGACGAGATCGACGGCCTGGAGCGCTACCACTTGCTGCATGCGGTGAGGGCGGACTTCCTTCGGCGGCTCGGGCGGCATGTGGAGGCGCGCGAAGAGTACGCCCGCGCGCTCGAGCTGACCCGGAACCCGGCCGAGCGGGACTTCATCGCTCGCCGGCTCGATGAGCTGCCGGCCGGGTCGGCGGGCCCCCCGACCTAGACTGCGCGCCCATGGACGCGAGCATTCATCAGACGGCGCTTCTCGCCAACGACGTCGCGGTCGCCCCCGGCGCAGTCATCGAGGAGAAAGCGCAGATCGGCGCCGGGTCGACGATCGGTTCGGGCGCGGTCGTGCACGCCGGCACCCTGCTCGGCGAGCGTTGCATCGTCGAGGACGGCGCGGTGCTGGGCAAGCGGCCTCGCCTCAGGGCAATGTCGAGGGCGGCGGCCGGCGACCTGGGACCCCTAGTGCTCGAGTCGAATGTGACCGTATGCTGCGGAGCGGTCGTGTACGCCGGTGCGCACGTGGCGGCGCGGACAATCATCGGCGACCAAGCCCAGGTCCGCGAGCGCGCACGGATCGGGCCCGACTCGGTCGTCGGTCGTGGCTCGTCAGTCGACTTCGGCTCCCAGGTCGGGGCCCGCGTGTCGATTCAAACTGGCGTATACGTGACCGCAGGATCGGTCGTTGAGGACGACGTGTTCCTCGGTCCCGGGGTGCTTACGACCAACGACGACACGATGGGGCGCCACCCGCCCGGCGTGCCGGTCGCAGGTCCCACCTTTCGCCGTGCCTGCCGGGTCGGCGGGGGCGCGGTGCTCGTACCCGGCGTGGTGATTGGCGAGGAGGCGTTCGTCGCCGCAGGCGCGCTCGTCACGAAAGACGTGGGGACGCGCGAGGTGGTGATGGGGGTGCCCGCGCGCGTCGTCCGGCACGTCTCCGACGCAGACCTGATCGAGGGCTGGCGTTGACTGCGCTGGTTACTCGCCGAGCACCGAGCCGAGCGCGCGGACGACCCCGGCGACCTCGTCGTCGGTGGTGACCGCACCATCGTCAGCGAAGCATCCAAGGTTCTGTTGGACGGATAGAGCTAGAACGTGCCGACAGCGAGGAGCGCTATAGGCTCCTGCCGCCGGGGGGCCGGCCGAACGCCGGTCCCTGACTCAGGCGGCTCGCGCCACCGGCGCGCAGTCGAGATCGGCAAGCTCGCGCCTCAGCGTGATCCGCCCGCGGTGGTGCAGGCCATGGATCGAGGACTCGCTCCGGCCCATCCGCGTGGCAATCTCGCCCGGCGAGAGACCCACGAGATGTCGCAGCACGACGACGTTGCGCTGCTCCTCGGGAAGAGCCTCGAGCGCGACCTCGAGGCCCCACCGGTACTCGCGGGATGACTCGTCGGTCTGGCGCGTCGATCCGAAGACTTCTTCCTGCGGTATCGCCCGTCGTTGACGCAAATGATCGATCGCGATGTTCCGCGCCACCCTGAGGATCCACGCGGTGAACGGCACCGTGCGAGGCTCGTACTTCTGAATGGCCGAGATCAGCTTCATGAAGACCTGCTGAGTGCAGTCTTCCGCTGCGTGCTGCTCGCGGACGATGCTCAGCACATAGCCGTAGACGTTGTCCTTATACCGCATATAAAGGAAGCGGATCGCGTCCATGTCACCCGCCTGAGCCGCCACGATCGCGCGATTGATCGCCTCATCCCGGTTGTTCTGCTCGAGCGCCGTGCTGGCGCGAAAAGTTGTGTTCATAGCTGATATCAGCCGGTCGGGTGCAACTTCTTGCGCCCGTGACCCCACCGGCTGGCCCCCCTTATCTACAAGTCAGTTCCACTGGTGCCCGCATCAACGTTCGTCCATGTTGTGCGGTGTTGTCTAAACCTACTCTTGTAAGGGGGGTTCGCACCAGGGACTCGCCCTAGCCTTTAGTGCGGTCTGGATGGAAATTGGGCTAGGTACCGCCGGCGGATCGGCGCTATACAGCCGCGAGCTCTCGACGTGCAGTCAGGTGAGTTCCGATATCGCCATGATCTAGCGACACCTCGCGCCCGCCCCCGCGGAGCGACTCATCGGCCGCCTCGACGATTCGCACCACGCTGCGCGCGATCGCCGTATGAAACTCCATCGGATCTCCTGTCTGGACCGCCTTGACGAAGTCGGCCATCTCGAGTCCGAGCGGCTCGTGCGACTCAATCATCGGAGAGATCACATCGCCGCTCCGGTATGACAGGTGGTACTCGCCGAAAGTCTCCGGATCGCGGTAGACCACGCCGCGATCGAACAGCCGCACTGGCTCGGGAGCGCCGTCGTCATAGATGACCATGCTCTCGCTGCCGACGAGCACGGTGCGCCTCAACTTGCTCGGCGCGAGCCAGCTCAGCTCTACGTTGACGACGACGCCGGACGCGAACGTCATGGTGACGAACGCTACGTCGGGGATGCCCTTGACGATGGAGTCGCGCCCCACCGCACGCACGGTGGTCGGAAGCTCGCTGAGCCAGTAGAGGAGGATGGAGAAGTCATGCGGACCCAAATCCCAGATAACGCTCACGTCGCGCTGATGCAAGCCGAGGTTTACTCGGCTCGAGGAGATGAAGAAGATGTCCCCCAGCGTTCCGGCCTCGATCATCCGCTTCACCGCCCGCACCGGTGGGCTGTAGAGGAACGTGTGGCCGCACATGATGATCCGCCCCCGCCGGCGCGCCAGCGCTGCCAGGTCGTCGGCCAACTCGGTCGAGGAAGCAAGCGGCTTCTCGACGAACACGTTCTTGCCCGCTCGAAGGGCCTGGGCGGCCAGGTCGTAGTGGGTGTGCACCGGCGTGGCGATGATCACCGCGTCGACCGCGGGGTCTGCGAGCACGCGATCGAACCGAGTCGTCACCCGTGCTTCGGGATGCCTGCGTCGATACTTGGCGAGCCGCTCCGTGTCGAGATCGCAGATCCAACGGACCTCGGCGTCGAGGTTGTCGCCGAGCACTCGCAGGAGGTTCGGACCCCAATATCCGAGCCCGACGACCGCGATTTTCACCGGCGCTCCGTTGAAGGCACCGGCCTCTTTGGCCGGAGTGATCGCCAGGGCGGAGTTCAGCATCGGTTCTCTCCTGATAGTGCTCTTGGAACACCGACAGCCGCGTGCACCGCTTTGGCAACGCACTCGATCTCATCCGGCGTAAGGTCTGGATGCATGGGAAGCGAGAGCTCCTCCGCAGCCCAGGCATCCGCGTTGGGAACCGCGCCGTGGCGAAGCGGCGCGCGTCTCCACGCCCGGTTCGCATGAAGCGACGGGCTGTAGTGAATCCCTGTCTCGATCCCGTACTGACGGAGGGTATAGGCGACCGCGTCGCGATCCTCGAATCGCGCCGGGAATAGGTGGTGGACGGACGGACTGCCGCGCCGCTCCTCGACCAGCTTGACGGTGGGCTCGAGGAGCTCCCGATAGTGCGCTGCATGCATACGGCGCGACTCGTTCCACATATCGAGGTAACCGAGCTTCACACGCAGCAGGGCCGCCTGCAGGCCGTCCAAGCGCTGATTGTGCCCGAGCTCGACATGCTCACCCTTGGCCCTCTGACCCAGGTTCCGCAGCCGGCGGAGTCGGGCCGCCAGCTCGCCGTCGTCGGTGCAGATCGCGCCGCCGTCTCCGAGCGCACCCAGGTTCTTGCTGGGATAGAACGAGAATGCCGCTGCGTCGCCTAGTGAACCGGTGCGGCGACCCCGATACGTTGCCCCGTGGGCCTGTGCCGCGTCCTCGAACACGAGCAGCCCACGCGGCCGGGCGAACGCCTCGATTGCGTCGATGTCACACGCCTGCCCGTAGAGATGAACGGCGAGGACTGCCACGGTACGGGGGCCGACAGCCGCGCGGGCGGCATCCGGGTCGATAAGCCCGGTGCCGTCGACGACATCGCACAGCACAGGCGTCGCTCCGACGTGGCTTACGGCTAGTGCCGACGCGATGAACGTATGCGCTGGGACGATGACCTCGTCGCCGGCGCCAATTCCGTAGGCCTCGAGCAGCAGGGAGATCGCGGCCGTCCCTGACGCGACCCCTACGCAATGCCGGGTCTGCGAGTAGTCGGCGAACTCGGCTTCGAACTGCTCCACCTCGACCCCGAGAGTGAACGCGCTCGAGCCGAGCATACGGGCGAACGCCCCTTTGAGCTCACGCGCGAGCGGGGCGTGTTGTCGGTCAAGGGCGACGAAACGCACGTTGCCCCCGCGCATCGCCGCGACTGCTGCTGCCTCCATGTTCCACCCTTGATGGTTTCCGTGCAAAAGGATTTATGTCATCTAGGCGCCGACGACGAAATAGGTCGCCGCGCCCATGCAACGTTCAACGGGATGAACAGCAATCGCGGGTATAATCCTGCGTGGGCGTTTCAGCGGGCTGCAGTTGTCTTTTGGCGGTGCAGACAGCCGCACGAATGGGGCAATTCGTTGATGAGAATTAGATGAACAGCGCCGCGTGGAATCACGGGGCAATTCGTGTGCTCGTGGTTGACGATCACGATCTGTTTCGCACGGGGCTCGCAGCGTTGCTATCTGCCCACCCCGACATCGAAGTCGTCGCGCAGGCGTCCGGCGGCCGAATGGGGGTCCGACTCGCGGATGAGCTCCAGCCGGACGTCATCCTCATGGACGTACGGATGCCCGACCTCGAAGGACCCGAGGCCACGCGCGAGATCCTGGACCGCCATCCGTCGACGCGCGTGGTCGCACTGACTGTCGTATCGGATGATGCCGATGTAGCTGCCGTGGTCGAGGCCGGCGCATGTGGCTTCCTGGCTAAGGACACGCAGATCGACAACGTCGTAATGGCCGTTCGCGCCGCCGCGAACGGCGTCGCATGGCTTGCGCCACGTGCTGCCGAGGTTGTGCTCGGCCGCGTCCGGCGCGAAGGCCTCGATGACGAGCCCGAACCCGGTCTCATCGAGGAACTGTCGCCGCGCGAGCGCGAGGTGCTGCGCCTGATCGCGCGCGGCATGGAGAACGCGGAGATCGCGCAGGAGCTCGGTATCAGCCCGCGCACGGCAAAGAACCACGTCTCCAACATCCTGCTCAAGCTCGGTATGCCGAGCCGGATCCAGGCGGCGATCTACGCAGTTCGCCGCGGAATCGACTGACTGTTCCGGGGCCGGCGCCCGCGCAACTGGCTTTGAGCCCAAACCGGATCGTCGCCGAGCACGAAGCCGAACGCCAGCGTGCTTGTTTCGATTTCGTGCATCGCACGAAGCTCTGCGATCGCCGACCTCACCGATCTGATCGCGTCAGCGATCTGCCCTTCGATGGGACCTGCGTCGTGCCGGCCACCCCGGTCCGGAGTGCGTGTTGCCTCGAGCGCGATGAGCGTCGCGCAACTTGACTCGAGCGCGGCTTCGAGGTGACCGAGTGCTGGTTGGATATCCTGATGTTGCATCATCACCCGGACTGACCTGAATCAGGACATGGTGTCGGGTGGGATGAGGCGCGGCAATGAGCCGCGCGGCCCCAGAGCCGTTCAGGTTTTCTGCACGCGGCCGCGCCGCGCGCGCGAACCGCTGCATGCAAGGCTCGCGGTAAGCGCAGCGCGGTTCTCCACGCCCATCTTGCGAACGAGCTCTGAAATATGACGGCGTACCGTGACCGGAGCGATCGCGAGGCGATCCGCGATCTCGCCCGTCTTGTGCCCGCGGCGCAGCATGCCGAGGACCTGCGACTCGCGACTTGTCAGGCCGTCCGCACCGGTCCCGCCACCCTGCAGCTCAAGCACGAGCTCAAGCACCATCGAACGGGGGACGACCGCCTCATTGGCTGCGGCAGCCGTGACCACCCTCCTCAAGCGCTCGGCGTCGAGCGGCCCGGGGACATAGCCGACCGCGCCGGCGCGGACACATTCGAGCAGGTAATCCGCGTCGTGCGCCCCCGCAAGCACCACCACGGCGCACCCAGGGGCGGCGCGGCAGATACCACGGATCGCCGCCAGCCCGTCGCCCGCGATGTGATCCCCGACGAGGGCCAGATCAGGCTGCTCCTGCATGGCCGCCCGAATCGCGTGCTCGGTGTCCTCGGCCTCCGCGCAGATGTTTACCGTGCCGTCGAGAGCGATACGAATCCCGACGCGAGTGGCGGCCCGGTCCACGATCAGCAGCCTTAGCCGTCCGTGCTCTCGCCCGCTCCCGTTCCCGTTGCCATTCGCGTAGGCGTTCCCGTTCCCGTTCACGGCAGGACCACCTCCAGTTCCGTGCCACCTTTCCGCGCCTGGCGGACGCTCAGCTGCCCGCCGAGCCCCGCCGCACGCTCGCGGATGCTGCGTAGCCCAAATCCCTCCGGAGCGGGGGCCTGGTCGGCGCCACCGATCCCGCAACCATCGTCGACCACGCGAAGGGCGATGCCTGCGTCGTTGTGCCTCAGGGAGACGACCACGTTCCTGGCGCTGCCGTGACGCGCAGCGTTGGCAATCGCTTCACGCGCGATTCTCGTCACGTGCTCCCGCTGCTGATCCTCGAGATCGCGCTCGAGCTGAGCGTTGACCACGATCGCGATGCCGAACCGCGCCCCGAGCTCTCCGGCGATCGCGTCCAGGGCCTCGTGCGCAGTCGCTACGTCCGGATTTGAAAGCTCCGAGATCGTCGAGCGCGAGATCGCAAGGGCCCGACGCGCGGCCACCACCACCGGATGGTCATCGCCGAGCTCTTCGGCGAACCGGGGTCCGTGAGCTGCGATGAAGGCAAGATCCTGAGCGATGCCGTCGTGCAGGTCGCGAGCCACACGCCGCCGCTCTGCGAGTGCCGTGGCCTTGGACATCCGCGCATGGACACGACGCTCGGCGATCACCGCTGCGGCGAGGGTCAGGGCACAGGCCAGCGCTCGCAGGCCTTCGCTCGTGCCAACGTCTCCCGGAGACATCGGCCCAGACACCACGTTCGAGAAGCCCGCGCCGGCGAGCAACATCATGGCCATGGCGAACAACCCGGCAACGCGGTCCGTTTCGGTGATCTGGCGGCGCGCGAAGCCGGCTCCGGCGTACAAGAGCAACCCGGCGGCGGCGACCACGAGCACGAGGAGCCGTGGTGGTCCGACCCTCGCCGCCAGATTGTGCAGTCCCGGATCGGTCCCGCCGAGCAACCCACCGAGTCCGGCGACCACGAGACTGGCTGCGCCAAGTCCCGCTGTGATCGCGAGCGGATGACGGCGCCGCGCGACCAGCCAGTCCGGAGAGCCGAACGCCGCGACTACGAAGATCGCGGCGATGCACAGCAGGCCGCATAGACGGGCCGCCGCGAAGTAGGTGCCGTCGTGAAGGTCGAGCGCAGCGGGCGCGGCGGCGGCGCCGAGCTCGATGAGCCCGAGAGCGAGCGTCCCGGCCACCAGCATCAAATCCCGGAGGCGCCTGGAAGACCCAAAGTGCGCCCGAAGCAGCCACGCCGCGGCAAGCGCGAACAGCGTCATCATCATCTCGAGCGCGGCTCGAAGCGTCGGGGCGCTGAACGTCAGCCCTCGCAGGAGGACCGGAGCGACCAAAGCCACCGCTGCGAGCAGAAGCAGGGGCAGTCCGCGCAGCCCTTCGCCGCCCACGAAAACGGCGCCAACAGACGCCCCGATTCGATTGTTCAAGAATCGATTGCGAGCCCCGACGCGCCCACTCGTCGCAGACTCCGACCCATAACGCCCCATGTTGCCCCCAAGGCTTTTCTCGCGAATCCCTCGCTGAACCTCATCATAACCGATCAACGAGCCGCGATCCACAGACTTTCTGTCGGCCGTATTAACGCGCGACTTTAGGTTTTGGTAGAGATGGGCATCGTTGGGAGTGTTCAGGCGCTTGAACGCCGGAATGGGTCTGTCCGTTCATTGACCGCCCGGAGGGAGTGGACAAGACTTCGGTCCACGTAATTCCGAGCGGCGATGATCGCCCTCGGGGGGCAAGGAATTGAGGCACGCGCCGGCGTCCCGATGGCCACCGGCGCGGCGCCGACGTTCGCGTGCAACAGGGGCAACCTCCACAGAGGGCAGACAATTGATCAAGGAAGCACTGGCGGGGACCAGGGGAACCGTCGGATTCAGGACGCGGGCCGCGCTCGATGACGCGCCCGAGACGCGTGAAAAGACTCGCCTTGCGGTGGCACGAGCGAAGGAAGGCGACCTCGAGGCACTGGGGTATCTGTACATCACGTACTCCCAGAACATCTACGGCTACGTCCGCTCGATCGTGCGCGACGACCACGAGGCCGAGGACGTCACGCAGCACGTATTCGCGAAGCTGATGACGTCGCTGGTCAAGTACGACGACCGCGGGGTGCCGTTCTTCGCCTGGTTGATCCGGCTGGCTCGGAACGTGGCGATCGATCATCTTCGCGCCAACCGCGTCACGCCGACGGAGACCGTGCTCGACCCGGCCTCGACCTCGCCGATGGATCTCGACCGAGGCGAGACCGTGCGCGCGGCGCTTTCGGCGCTGCCCGACGAGCAGCGCGAAGTCGTGGTGCTGCGGCACGTCGTCGGGCTGACGCCCGCGGAGATCGCCGACAGGATGGGACGCACGGAGAGCTCGATCCACGGGCTCCACCACCGCGGTCGGCGAACCCTCCAGCGCGAACTGATGCTTCTCGACTCCACTCCATCGACGCGCCCGCAGGCGCGCCAGCCGATCGCGGCTTAACGGGAATCGTCGGGGCGTCGAGATGAAAGAACGCGTAAGCAGCAGGCGTTACAAGTTGTAATGGAGAGCAACCCGGACCGCGAGCGGTGGGCCAGTCGCACGGATCCTCGTCCGATCACCGTCGCGTTGGTCAACAACATGCCGGATTCGGCGTTCGTCGATACCGAGAACCAGTTTCGAGCGGCTGCCCAGGGCACAGATGACACCAACATCGAGTTCGAGCTCTACACGATCAAGGAACTCACGCGCTCGGATAAAGTCGCGGCGCTAATCCAGGACCGCTACTGCGGGCTCGACGAGTTGTGGACGCGTCCGCCGGACGCCTTGATCGTCACCGGAACCGAACCGACGCAGGTTCAGATGCGGTTCGAGCCTTACTGGCCATACCTGGCGCGTCTCCTGGAGTGGGCAGCCGACCACGTCCCGACCACGCTGCTTTCGTGTCTCGCCTCGCACGCGAGCATCCTGCTGTTCGACGGCATCGATCGAGTTCCGCGGCCGGTCAAGTGCAGCGGCGTGTTCGACGGAGTCGTCGAAGGCCCGTTCGACCCCCTGACGACCGGGCTGCCCGATGTCGTACGCATCCCGCACTCGCGAGTGAACGAGGTGCCCGAGGCGGCGCTCGCCGAGGCCGGATACCGCGTGGTGGTCGGGACAGGCACCTCAGGCGCCGGCTGGTCGGTGGCAGCTCGAGAACACCGAGACGGCCTATTCGTCCTCTGTCAGGGCCATCCGGAGTACGGCACGCTGAGCCTCCTGCGCGAGTATCGCCGGGACGTCCGCCGCTGCCTGTTCGGTCGGGGCGCCGTCCCGTATCCTCCTCTGCCCGACGGTTATCTCGGACAGGAGGCGGTGGACAAATTGACCGAGTTCGAGCGCCGCGCCCGCGCGACAGTTGATGCACGCGAGCTATGGCCTGGCTTCCCATTCGACGAGGTCGCTGCGACCGTCGAGAACACGTGGGCATCCGCATCCGCCACGCTGTACGCGAACTGGCTGCAGCTGGCGCGGACCGCATCGCGGCAGCGCGTGGATGACGTAGCATTGCGCCGAGCCGCGGCGTGACCGGTTCCCGGTCCGACGCCTGACCCACAGATGCACGACGAGACGCTCGCCATTCACGGCGGCTACACGCCGGACTCGACTCGCGCGGTCGCCGTCCCGATCTATCAGACGGTCGCTCACGACTTCATCGACGCCGACCACGCCGGGGCGATCATGGACCTGGAGACCCCGGGCTTCCATTACAACCGCATCAACAACCCAACCGTCGATGTGCTCGAGAAGCGGGTCACCGCGTTGGAGGGCGGAGCCGCGGCGATGGCCGTCAGCTCCGGGGCAACAGCAGTCAGCATGTCGGTGCTCAACCTGGTCAGCGCCGGTGACAACTTCGTCTCGGTGCCGACGCTCTACGGGGCCACGTACACGTACTTCGCACATGTGCTTCCGCGCCTCGGAGTTGAGGTCCGCTTCTCCGCCGACGACCATCCCGACTCGATCGCGGCCCAGATCGACGAGCGAACGAAGGCCGTCTTTTGCGAGACCGTTGGCAACCCTGCCGGGAACGTGATCGATCTCGCCGCCGTGGCCGAAGTGGCCCATGCGCGCGGCGTTCCAGTCATCGCGGACAACACGGTCGCGACGCCGTTCCTGCTCAAACCATTCCGTCACGGGGCGGACATCGTGATCCACTCGCTGACGAAGTTCATCGGCGGCCACGGCACCACGCTCGGCGGCATCATCGTCGACGGCGGGACGTTCCCGTGGGCTGATCACCCCGACCGGTTCGGGATCATGATCGAGCCGGAGCCCGCTTTTCATGGCGTTCGATACGCGATCGACTTTCCTGACGCGCCGTACGCTACGCGCTGCCGGACGATCGGCGCCCGCAACACGGGCGCCGTCCTGTCCCCATTCAACGCGTTTCTGCTTCTCCAGGGACTCGAAACCCTGGCCGTGCGGCTGCCCCGGCACGAGGCGAATACGCGCACGGTGGTGGAGTTTCTGGGGTCACACCCCGCCGTGACGTCGGTCAGCTTCGTCGGGCTTCCGGACAACCCGTACTACGAGCTCGCTCGTCGCTACATGGGCGACCGAGTCCCGTCGATCATGACTTTCACCGTGCGAGGCGGTCGTGACGCCGCCATCGCCGTGTTCAACAGCGTCAACCTGTTCAAGCGCCTTCTGAACATGGGAGACGCGAAGTCGCTGATCACGCACCCGGCCTCGACGACGCACCGCCAGCTCACGCCCGACGACCTGAAGCTGGCCGGCATCACTCCGGACATGGTGCGCCTGTCGATCGGGCTCGAGCATCCCGATGATCTGATCGAGGACCTCGACCAGGCGCTGACCGCGGCCGACGCCGGGTGATCGCGGCCACGCCGCGTCTTGGGCGGATCGCGCGGAGATACGCAAGCAAGAGGCCGGTCGCGCGACCGAGCCGTTACGCCGCGACCAGGCGATCGCTGGTATAGACGTCGGCGAGGATCTCCGCCACGCAGGCGCCAACGTCCTCGAACGCGCGGATCCTGCTCCGAGGTGACGGTATGTACTGCGTAAAGTGACGGACGCCTTCGGTGAGCACGCCGAACATCGAGATGTTCGTCTGGGGGCGGCCCTCGATATCGATCGGATGGGAATCCGCGGTTAGGTCCACGCTGCCGACCGCCACCTCGCCGTAGCGGAACTGGCTCACCCGGCCTCGGTTATAGAGCTGTGTGAGCAATTCCGAGGCTGAACCCGCGATCCGCGGCTCTTCGAGGTGCCCTCGGATCACAACGTCGACGTCTTCGAGATACGGCTGTTCGAACGCCGTTGACGAAATGCGAGTACGAGTCGCCGCCGGATCGGAATCGCCTATGGTCAGACCTCGGGCCGGTGCGGGACCGTACGGCATCCGTACCACGCCGGCGTCCATCAGCGCCAGCGTCTGCCGCGTGCGCAGCGCCGGCGGACCCGCCACAAGGCGATGGATCCGGCTGCAGATGTCGGCGTTGAAGTCGAGGTAGGAGTCGAACGACAGTCCGCCCTGCTCCACGACCGACCGCATCTTGTCCCGGAAGATCCGGAATACCTGAGCGGCCGATTTGACGGGGCTGGCGCCATCCGGGACCTCAGCCTCGCGGAGATCGTCGCTCAGCGACTGATACACGAACCCTTCGTAGTCGTCGCTGCAGCCGTACTTCGGCTGGTGTCCGAAGAACAGTGCTTCGGCGTCGAAACTCCCGAAGCGCTCGGCAAGACGTGCGAGTTCCGCATCGAAGCGGCCTGCGGCCCATGCTGCACCAAGCTGCTCGCGGACCGCCGCACCGTCGGCGCGAGCGCCAGATGCCTGGAAGGCGAGCTGCGCGTAATAGCGCGCGGACATCTCGGCAAACAACAGCGGCAGCAGTTCGCTCCGCACGTTGACGAGCCGCCTGCGTCCGTTCGAACGGCCGCTTAGCGCGTCGAGTCGCGCGTCGGTGCAGATCACGGGGCGGTAGACGTCGGTGCGATCTTTTCCGGTCACCGACTTGCCTGTGAACGGCAGTCCGCTGCGGCAGAACAGCTGGAGACGCGGCTCGCGGCCGCTCGGTTGGTAGCGCAGCGCGCCGCCGCTCTCGACGAACCGGCCGCCTCGACCAATCGTTAGGGCGGTCACCACATCGAGCGCCACCAATCCCATTCCGGAGACCGCGACGGCCGCGTGGGTCGGGATCGAGTCGACATACGATCCGACCGGATATGGGTCGAGTACGCGCCGGCCGTCCTCGTGCTGGTTCGCGGTGTGACCGGAGGTGACGATCACGTGGTCGGCGACAACCGTTCCGCCATTGGCCAGGCGTACCTCTTCGCTGCCATTGCGGCGCGCAACGACGTCGACTGCGGCGGTCGGGTGGTGGACGATATGCAAGCCCGGCGGTGCGCTCGCTACAAGGGCCTGGTAGAACCACTGGAGGTACTCGCCCATCAGTCGGCGAGGGAGGAAATGATGGGGCTCGATCGGGCGACCCGTTCGGTCGATAACGCAGCGGTCGTCGACCCAGCGATAGCCACGCTCGACGGCCCACTCATATAGCCCAACTCCGTAGTACGGCTGGTCGGACTCGGTCTCGAACGGGTACAGGGAGAGCTCCCCGCAGGGGTTATTGAGAAGAAGGTAGTCGGGCTGGGTAACGTCGTAGACGCCGGATCCGGGGGTTCCGGGCTCGATGACGTGAAGAGCGATATCGACGCCGGGGCGAAGCTCCTGACGTGTTGTGCTGACAATGCGCTCGAGAGCGCACACGCCCCATGGTCCTAATCCGACTATCGCAATGCGTAGCAAGGCCGACCGTCCCCCATCGTTCCTGTTTCCTGTTCAGTGAACGTGGGCCAGGCCGTAGATCTTTCGAGCGGTCCGAAATCTGGCGGGCCCCGCCCGCGCGGAGCCTGTCAAGCTCGGTGAGACGCTTCGCGTTCGAATTTATTGAGCGGCGGCGACCTCCTTTGGCTTGTTGATCCAGGCGGCGGTCGGCAGCTCGGGCGGGACCGGCGGCTTGCGGAC
>Ga0335078_10011301_pt1 | contig 13239 bp, 5 predicted proteins | sample Lox_Sample_32_FD_206711 | JGI IMG/M metagenome (GOLD analysis project Ga0335078, IMG submission 206711) | Soil microbial communities from Loxahatchee National Wildlife Refuge, Florida, United States - Lox_Sample_3.2 | ecosystem: Environmental > Terrestrial > Soil > Wetlands | place: USA: Florida... | reverse complement strand
AATAATGTCATAGGTCGAGCCAACAGCGGGATTGAACCCACCCTGCAAGAGAATGTCGAGCGTGCCATCCAGAGCTGCATTCCCCGACACGTCGATTTGACCGAAGGCGGTGGAGCTGATCATTTCACCTAACGTTCCATTGGCGAGCTGGATGTAGCCCGTTCCCGAGTGCGTCCCTGTACCCACGACAAAAGTTGACGTACCGTCGATGTTGAGGGTCCCGATATTGTTGAAGTACGGCGGATCGATAATGGAGCCGTTCTTCACGGTGATGGTTCCGGCGTTGGCCAATCCAGCGGAAGCATGGAGCGTGTCGTTGTTACCGTTAAGCGTAATTTGCGCGCCCCCGGCATTGGTCAGCAGAGCGGTGAACGACATCGTATTCCCGCCCGTGCCGCCGAATCCGGAAGTCGAGAGCGTACCGTTGTTGGTTGTGGCGCCATTAACGGTCAGGCTGCTGCCATTCTCAAGATCCACCGTGCCGGAGTTGTTTAGCGTGCTGCTGAAGGTCGCCGAAGAGCCGCCGGTGAGGGCGAACAGTCCGCCACCGTTGTTCGTCACGCCGCCGCTGACGGTTACGTTGTCGCCGGCACTCTCGACGCCGAACATGCCGTTGTTCGTCAGGTTGCCATTAATGTGAATCGTGTTGCCGCCGGTGCCGCTGAAGCCAGTGTAGATACCTTGCGGCCCGCCGGCGTTGTTGGTGACGTTGCCGTTGACGATCAACGTGCTGCCGCCGTCGGCATCAACAAATCCACCCGCATTGTTGGTCAGCCCGGGCATGGTTGCCATGTCACCTGAGCCGTTGAGCCGGAAAGTCCCGTCATTGGTCAGCGCAGCGCTGAAGCTGAGGGTGTTTCCACCTGTTCCATTCATTCCAGTGGTGAACGTACCGGAGTTGCTGACGCCAGCCAGGACCACGGAGGTTCCATTGCTCACGTCGAACGAGCCGCTGCTGGAAATGGTCAGGAACGGACTGATGCTCTGGCTTGCTCCATTCTCGAAAATGACCGAGCCGCCCACGCTCGACAGATTGCTGAAACCAGTGTTGGAGACACCTGCGACTTCGAAGTTTCCACCGATGGTCCAGCTCGAGCCTGCGGCCACACTGGTAACACCCAGCGGCTGGTTGGTAAGGTTCATCGTCACGCCGGAGCCGATGGTGACGCTTCCGCTGTTCGATACGCTGGCCGCCGTGATGGAGCTGCCGTTTCCGGTGAAGTCGACAACGCCTTGCTGGCCTACGGCCAAGCCGTTCGTGATGTTGAGCGTCTGTGCGACTCCGCCGTCGGTCAGCTCGGAGGTAAATCCGTTCGTGGCCCCACCCACCGTCAGCGAGCTCACCGTGCTGCTGCCAACGTTCATCGTCACCTGGTCGTTGCCGCCGGAGTAAATGATTACGTCGAAATTTGGCTGGGGCACGCCGATGCTCCATTGCGAACCGTTGTTCCAAACACCCGTACCTCCGTTCCACAGATCGGTGGTGCTGGTGTACGCCGTTGACAACTCGATGTAATCCGAACCGTAAATGACGTTCAGGATTTCGCCATTTCCAATGTTCAGTCCGTTCGTGGCGGAGAACGTGCCGGTCACCGTGCCTCCGGTGGTGAGGAAGGTGAAGGTATCTCCGACTGCGGGGAAGAAGCTGTTGAGCAAGTTGACGTTCAGGGTCCCGTCGATCATGGCATTTCCGGAAATACCCAGGAAGCCAAACTGAGTTCCCGCCGTTAGCCCACCGAGACCGAGATTGAAGATTCCGGCCGAGGTCTGGTTGTAGTTTCCCGTGATGTTGAGCTGCCCCGCAGTCAGCGGAACGTTGCTTCCATTAATGGTTGCGGCCGGAGCGATGGTTCCCGCCATCGTTACGTTACCGGTAATGCTTCCGCCGTTGCCATACAGGACGCCGCCGTTAAAAGTCGCTTGGTGGCCGCCGGCGACCAGTGAGCCGTTCAACTGTGTGCTGCCGCCGCTCTGGACGTAGTTTTTGCTGCCGCCGGTGGTAAAGGTGCTGCCGCTGCCCACGATAACCGCGCCGGCGTTGGCAAAGTTCGTGGAGCTGGGGCTGGTGAAGTTTCGTCCATTCGTGATGGTAAAGCTGCCGGCAGCCATGTTGTTGCTGAAGTTCGACAGCACATCCAGACCGGCCTGATCGACGAAGTTCGAGTTCGGCCCGTTCAGATAAATCGTTGCCGCATTATTGATGATCTCCCCGCCGGTGGTGCCGAGGTAGTCGATCTGTAGCGTTCCCGGATTCGACAACGTTCCGTAGATGTTATAGGCGCCGCCGGTAAGAGTGTTGGCAGCGTAGTTGGTGAAGTTGCTCGTCTGAAAGAGGTGTAGCTGATCGCCGGGGCTGACCTGGAAGGTGCCGTTGTTGGTGACGGTGCCGTAATCCAAAGTGAGGCTCGTGATGAACGGCGAGCCCGTCGAGTTGGCCCAGACGGTTCCGGCCGCGCCGTTGATGAACGTCGTGCCGTTGTTGTAGATGATGCCCTCACCTTGGATCGTGTTGTTCATGTTGGTGAGGGTCGAGCTGTTATACAGATACAGATAAGCGTTGCCGCCGCCACCGGTTGTGTCGGTTGAGAGGCTCACAGTGCCGCCGCCTGTGAGCGAGACGTCAACGCCGACCCAGAGGTATGAGTTGGTGTTGTTGCCGCCATTCAACAGCAAGTTGCCTTGGTTGTTGATGGTTCCGCGGAGGTAGGTTTGACTATTGTAATCGGAGGTGTAGGTGCCGTTGATGGTCACCGCGCCGGCACCAGTGCTGCCGTCGAGATATGCGGTGTTGCCCGCTAGCGTGCCAAGGAAGCCTGTGCTGTTATTGTTCAGGTTGCCTCCTTGGATGGTGGTGTTGCCGTACAGGTAAACGCCCGTCCCACTTGCGGGGCTGTTGTTGCTAATGTTGCCGCCGGCGTTATTCACCGTGGTGTCATAGAGATACAATATGCCGCCGTTCGTTGCCTCCATCAGGCCGGTGTTATTGACGGTTCCGTATTCAAGCTGCAGATACGGCAGCGGGGACGAGCCGATTGGTGTGGCGTTAATCACTCCGGCCGCATGGTTGTTGAAGACCGTGCCGTTGTTGTAAATGAATCCTTCGCCTTGGATCGTATTGTCAACGTTGTCAAGCGTTGAGCTGTTATACAGGTACAGGTAAGCGTTGCCGCCGCCGCCGTTGGTTGTGGTGTTCAGAGTTACCGTGCTGCCGCCGGTGAGCGAGACGCCAACCGGCACGTACAGATACGCGTTGCTATTGCCGCCGCCGGTCACCAAAAAGTCACCGTTATTGATCATCGAGCCGTAGAGGTAGGTGTTGGCGTTGTGATCGGTAGTGTAGGTGCCGTTGATGGTGACTGGGCCGGCGCCGGTGCTGCCATCCAGGTAGCTGCTGTAGCCATTCGGCGTACCGAAGAACGAGCCACTGGTGTTGTTCAGATTTCCGCCTTGAATAGTGGTGCCTTGGACATAGACGCCGGAGGTGCTGAGTCCAGTCGAGTTGTTGGTGATGTTGCCACCGCTGTTGTTGACGGTGGTGGAATACAAAGACAACTGGCCGCCGTTCGTTGCCTCCAGCAGGCCGCTATTGTTCACCGTGCCATATTCAAGCTGCAGATAGTACAGCGGCGAGGAACCGATTTGCGAGGCATTGATTACGCCCGCCGCGTGGTTGTTCAGGACGGTTCCATTGTTGTAGATGATGCCCTCACCCTGAATCGTGTTGTTTACATTATCCAAGGTTGAGCTGTTGTAGAGCCACAGGTAAGCGTTCCCACCACCATTGGCGGTGGTGGTGTCGAGCGTTACTGTGCCGCCACCCGTCAAGGAGACGTTGGCGGGCCCGTAAAGGTAGGCGTTGGTATTGCCGCCGCCCGTCACCAGGAAGGTGCCGTTGTTGACGATCGACCCGTAGAGGTAGGTGTAGGCATTCTGCGGTGTGGTGTACGTGCCGTTGATAGTCACCGCTCCGGCGACAGTGCTGCCATCCAGGGTGCCAGTGTAGCCCGGCGCAGTACCCAGGAAACCAGAAGTGTTGTTATTCAGAGTGCCGGCGACGATGTCGCTGCCGTAGATGTATACGCCGGCGGTTGTGCCTGTGGTGTTGTTCGTGATGTTGCCGCCGGCATTGTTGACGGTGGTCGAATACAGAGCCAGTTGACCGCCGTTCGTTGCCTCCATTAGGCCGCTGTTGTTCACCGTGCCGTATTCAAGCTGCAAATAGTACAGCGGCGAGGAACCGATCTGCGAGGCATTGATCACACCATTCGCGTGGTTATTGATTACGGTTCCATTGTTGTAGATGTAGCCCTCACCCTGGATCGTGTTGTTTACGTTATCCAGCGTCGCGCCGTTCTGGAGGTACAGCCAGGCGTCGCCGCCGCCACCCGCGGTGGTGGTCTGTAGCGTCACCGTACCGCCACCCGTGAGTGTGACATTCCCCGGCACGTACAGGTAGGCGTTGGTGTTGCCGCCGCCACTCACTTGGAAGTTCCCGTTATTGACAATCGAGCCGAAGAGATTCGTGCTGGCATTGTCCGACGTGAGGTAGCTGCCGTTGATGGTGACTGCACCTGCGCCCGTGCTGCCGTCCAGCGTTGCGGAATGACCGGGAGTAGTTTGAACGGTTCCACCGCTGAGGGTGTTGAAGGCGCCGCCCTGAACGTTGGCACCCTGCAGATCAACGAATGCGTTAGCGCCGTTCGCCGTGATGTTGCCACCCTGGTTGTTGATCGACACCTGGTACAACTGCAGGTCGCCGCTGTTGGTCGCTTCCAGCAAGCCGGCATTGTTCACCTGGCCGTACTCCAGCGCGAGGTAATTCACTAGCGGAGAGCCGCTTGAGTTTGCGTTGATAGTACCGCCCGACTGGTTGGTGATCGTCGTGCCGTTGTTGTAAATATAGCCTTCGCCCTTGATCGTATTGTCCACGTTCACCAAGGTCGTTCCATTCTGGAGGTATAGGTATGCATTCCCTCCACCGCCGGTGGTCGTGGTGTTCAGTGTTACCGTGCCGCCGCCCGACAAAGTCGTGGTTGCGCCTCCCGACAGGTACAGATAGGAGTTAGTATTTCCTCCTCCGTTGACGTTGATCTGGCCAGCATTGAGGATTTGCGACCCATACACGACCAGTTGAGTGTTGCCGTTGAAGTCGAGCGCATTGCCGCTGGCGAGTTGCAGGCTGGCAACACTGGCGTTAATGTCCAACGTGACCGTGCTGCTGCCATCAGTGATGCAGACGTTGGTGCTGGAACTGTTCGGCACGCCAGTGCTCCAGTGGCCGGCGTTGTTCCAGTTTCCGCTGGAGCCCAGCGACCAGGTGTCGGGCGAGCTCAACACGCACTGGGCAAACGCTGCCGGCTGGCCGAGCGTAACGATCAACCCGGCAAACAAGAGAACAGCGATGGCGACTTGCGACGAAAAACCACGGCGCTTCGAAATCACAAAATTCGCGAGTTTCATGGAGCCAACTCCTTCCAGCATCATGACAACTGATTTTCGCTTAACTCAACGCGGGCAAAGTGCGGCCGCATGCCTGTCCCCATCGTGACAGCCGGCACTGCCACTTTTGCGCTATGTTCAAAACGAGGGAACTTCGCAATGAGAGAAGGACGCAGAAGTTTCCCGACAGGCTGGGCGAGATCCATAGATAGTTGGTTAAATGAGCGCAAATCCCCTGTTGCGCGCAACTTTCCCGCGTTATACTTTCTTCCTCTAGCCATCCCCAGGCAAGGGACAAGACGGGACAATTCGGGACATTTCGCGTCATGCTGGAGGATCGGCGCAAACACCCACCGAATCGCCGACTGGACTCGTGGAAAGAAATCGCAGCCCATTTCGGGCGAGATGAAAGAACTGTAAAACGGTGGGAGAAGGAACGTGGGCTCCCGGTACGGCGGTTACCTGGGGCGCGGGGTGGCGTGTACGCTTTTACCGACGACCTCGCCCGTTGGATGGAGGCGAGAGACTCCGGCGACTCCGATCCATCGTCATCGAGCTTACCTGTCAGCCAACCTCAGCAAGCCGAAGTTCACGAATCAACTAACCCAACTGTCTTCGATCAGGGCAGGCGTACGGAGCGCATTGCGGATCTGGCTCGCCTTCTGCAACCTTCAGTCACTTCCGAACGCGCGATTCAACGACGACATCGACTCCGGCTTGTCGCACTGTCAGCCCTGGTTGCAGCGGCTTTAGCGACTGTACTGTTCCTGCTGGTTGGCAGAAAGCATGCCCTGGCTTCGCGTTCAGCAGCAACCAACACCGCACCAAGGGCCGCGAAGGTTCACCCACCGAACCCGAAAGCCCAAGACCTTTATCTCCAGGGTCGGTATTACTGGGACAAGCGAACCCCCGCAGACTTAAACAAAGCTCTCGCATACTTCCAGCAGGCTATCGCGATCGACCCCGACTATGCTCAGGCCTATGTTGGACTCGCCGACTGCTACAACTTACTTCGGGAATATGCCGTTATGCCGGAAGGTGAAGCGTATCCCAAGGCAATCGCAGCCGCCAAAAAGGCCGTTGAGTTGGATGACTCACTCGCGGATGCGCATAACTCGTTGGCGTTCGCGACATTCTATTGGCTGTTCGATGCGACAACGGCGGAGCGCGAATTTCGCAAGGCGTTGGCTCTTAATCCCGATTGCTCTCTGGCGCATCATTGGTATGCCACGTTTCTGATGACGATCGGCAGAAATCAGGAGGCGCTCGAGCAGATCGAGATAGCGCAGCAGATGGATTCGTCATCGAGATCAATACTTGCCGACAAGGGGCTGATTCTGTATCACGCTGGCCGTGCGCAACAAGCGATAACACTGCTCAAGCAGCTCACAGAGACCGAGCCGTCCTTCATGTCACCGCACAGGTACTTAGCAACGATTTACCTGGATCTTCAGCGATATCCTGACTACCTAGCGCAGGAGACTATAGCTGCAAAGCTATCGAAAGATGAGGATGAGTTAGCCATACTGGAAGCCGGAGAAAAAGGATTTCGCAGTGGCGGACCGCAGATGATGTTGGAGTCAATACTTCGAGACCAAAAGAAGTATTACGCCGAGGGACGAATGTCCGCCTACCGGCTTGCCGAGACTTGCTCGCTGTTGGGCCGGCAACGCGATGCAATTGCCTACCTGCGGATTGCTCACGAGCGACGTGATTCCGCACTATCCGGTCTGTTGATCGACTTTCCTCTTGTGAAGCTGCACGATGATCCGTCTTATCGCGAGTTGATTTCCCAAATCGGATTGCCCCAGATACGGGGCTCGTAGAGAGTAGCTGTCGAATCGAACTTCGACGTTTTCGCCCGGTAGCGAATGAGAAGCCTCACGTGGCTCGCCCGAACTCAAGGTCAATTACTTCGACTATTAGCTAAGCCCATGGCAACGGCGACAACAACCTGAGCGCGCGTTGCTTTGCAACGAGTGAGTTATCATCGTTTCGCATTCCTATAAGGACACTATGCCAAGTACCTGGATGGGAGTTCGCACAACCTGGGCGGCGCGCATTGATCGCGCGGCGCTACTAGCCGAGCGCAATCCCTGGGCGAAACAGGTGCTCGACTTTTACGGGCGAATTCTGGAATTTCAGAAGGGTATCGTCGAGACGCAAGGCAACGCACACATCGATAGCCAAGTCGAGTTCCGCGACGCGCTTGCCTTGGAAGATGCAGAGAAAAACACTCCTGCTCTCTTACGGCTGGTGCAAAGGCACGGCCCCTCCAAGTTGGCCGCGCAGGCCGCACGGTTGCAGAACGTGTCCATCTCCGAACTTCGCGGTCAGTTCAACCAATTTCTGGCCGAAACAGATTCTCCAGACGACGGAGGTGCGTTTTTCGCGCGCATCCTTTTACAACCTTTGGCCGAACGGCTGGCGCAAGCGGTTGGCCCCAAATCACATGCGGTAACCGGAAATCGATGTCCCTATTGCCGGTCGGCGCCTCAACTCGCAGTCATCCGCCCGGAAGGCGATGGCGGCAAGCGATTTCTCCTTTGCTCACTCTGCCTGTCAGAGTGGGAGTTCCGCCGGATACTCTGTCCCTATTGTGGCGACGAGAACCACGAAAAACTCCCTCGGTACACGGCCGAGGGTTTTCCCGCAGTCCGGGTGGAGGCATGCGACACCTGCAAGCGCTATCTGAAGTCGGTCGACCTGACGATCGACGGCCTGGCGGTTCCGGTCGTCGACGAAGTCGCCACCGCACAGCTCGACCTTTGGGCCACGGAGCACGACTACACGAAAATCCGACTGAATCTCATGGGTTTCTAGCTTTCTTGGGGGGGCGCAGAGCGTCATTTGTCGCCGGTATCAATTCCACGTTGACCCCGACTGCTTCCGCGATGTAATCTCTTTGCGATTTGGCTGTTTGTGTCCTTCTGTATCGAGTCACGACTGGTGAGGATTGTGAATCGAGTGCAGGCCAAGCCGACCGTCATTTCTCTCGAATCGCATCACCTCCCTAACAATCGAACTGCTCTGAAGTCGATCTGCCCGGTTTTGCTTCATGGAGGACCGCGCGATGGATGTTTCTAGACGTACATTTTTCAAAACGGGGATTGCCGGAGTTGCCGGACTTGCCGCCTTCGGTTTCGACGCCGAGCCGATCTACGCCCAGACCCAGGGTCTGAAGATCTCTCGCACTACCGAGACTCGCAGCACGTGTCCTTACTGCTCCGTGAGCTGCGGCGTCATTATCCACACCATCGGTGACAAAGCGAAGAACGTCACGGCGCAGGTGGTGCACGTCGAGGGCGATCCCGATCACCCGATCAACCGCGGCACGCTATGTCCCAAGGGCGCGTCGCTCGAACAGGACATCATTAACGATCGCCGCCTGCTGAAACCGGAAGTCCGGCGCCCCGGCTCCGACCACTGGGAAGACATATCGTGGGACCAGGCGATCACCGAGATCGCGCAATGGACCAAGAAGACCCGCGACGCAACCTTCATTGACAAGGATGCGCAGGGACGTACCGTTAATCGACTCGAGTCCATTGCCTTCACTGGTGGTTGCACCGATACCAATGAGTTCAATTACCTCGTCGTGAAAACGATGAGAAGTTTGGGGGTGGTGGGCCTGGAAAACCAGGCCCGTGTTTGACACGGCCCCACGGTCTCAAGTTTGGGACCAACTTTCGGACGCGGGGCCATGACCAACGGCTGGATCGACATAAAGAACACCGACATGATGTTGATCATGGGCGGCAATCCTGCCGAGAACCATCCCTGCGGATTCAAGTGGGCTGTCGAAGCGAAGCGCAATCGCAATGCCAAGATGATTGTCGTCGATCCGCGCTTCACGCGCACCGCCACGCAGGCCGACCTCTTCCTGCAAATTCGTGCCGGTTCCGACATTGCCTTCCTTGGCGGAGTTATCAACTACGTCTTGCAGCACGACCGCGTCAACAAGGAATACCTCGTCAACTTCACGAACGCCCCACTCGTCATCACAGAAGGATTCAAGCTTCCTGATGACGGACTCTTTTCCGGCTGGGACGCCGACAAAAAAACCTACAGCAAGGACACATGGAACTATGAGGCGGGCGGAAATCTGACCGGCAAGGCCGCAGGCGGCGAAGCACACTTAATCCCCGCGGCTGCGCATTCTCCTGCTGGTGCGCCGCCGCCCCCTCCGTCCCTCCCGGCAAACGTCGCCTTTGACCTCGACTTGCAGCACCCGCGCTGCGTCTACCAACTGCTCAAGCAGCAGTACTCGCGCTACACCCCCGAGATGGTGGAGCGCATTACCGGAATTCCCCAAGCCGATTTCCTGAAAGCTGCCGACCTGTTCACTTCCATCCGCAAAGACGGCGATACCAAAAAGGTCGCGACCGTCATCTACGCCGTCGGATGGACGCAGCATAGCTTCGGCACCCAGATCATCCGCACCGCAGCCATGCTGCAGTTGCTGATGGGCAACGTCGGACGCGCCGGCGGCGGCGTGAACGCTCTCCGCGGACACTCCAACATTCAGGGCGCAACCGACATGGCAGGGATCTTCGACATTCTTCCCGGCTACTTGAAGATGCCCAGCCCCAACGACACCAGCCTGAAAGCCTATCTCGACCGGGTTACCCCCAAGGTGGCGAAGGTCGACGACTGGGAGTCCTTCAATTACTGGTCGAACACGCCGAAGTTCATGGTGTCGTTCCTCAAGGCGATGTACGGCAACGTCGCGACCAAAGACAACGACTTCGCCTTCCACTATCTTCCCAAAATCGAGCGTCGCCACTCCTGGACGGAAATCTGGGACGAGATGTACCGCGGAAGTGTCAAAGGCTTCTTTGCCTTCGGCATGAACGGCGTGATGATCGGCCCTGACTCCAAAAAGAACATTGACGCGCTGAAGAAGGCCGACTTCCTCGTCGTCTGCGAAATCTATCCCGACGAGACCAGTTCCTTCTGGCAGGCGCCGGGCATCACCGCCGACGACCAGAAGAAGATCAATACCACTGTCTATCGTCTGCCGGGCGCGGGCTTCGCCGAGAAAGACGGCACCTTCGTGAACTCCGCCCGGTGGCTGCAGTGGAAGTACGCCGCCGTACCACCTCCGGGAGAGTGCCGCCTCGATCAGGACATCCTGGCGCAGATCTTCCTCAAGATTCGCGCGCTCTATAAGCAGGAAGGCGGCAAGTTCCCCGACCCGATCCTGAATGCATCCTGGACTTACACGCTACCCGAGCATCCTTCGCTGAGCGAGGTCGCAAAGGAGATCAATGGCAAGGCGCTAGCCGACATCTCGGACGAAAAGACTGGCCTCTCCCTGAAGCCCGGACAGCAGTTGCCAGGTTTCGCCATGCTGAAAGATGACGGCTCGACTATGTGCGGCAACTGGCTCTATTCCGGTTCGTGGACCGAAGCCGGACCAATGTTGCAGCGCCGTGGTACCGACGATCCATCCGGGCAAGGCATCTACCCCAACTGGGCGTGGTCATGGCCGGCAAACCGTCGCGTACTTTACAACCGGGCATCCTGCGATCTTACTGGCAAGCCTTGGGATCCGAGCCGCAAGCAGGTCTGGTGGAACGAAACCGCAGGCAAGTGGGTGGGCAACGATGTTCCCGATTTCAAGCCCGACTCCAAGCCCTCTGAGCACATGGGGCCATTCATCATGCTGCCCGAAGGGGTCGGACGCCTGTTCATTCCGCTTGGCTTGAACGATGGTCCGTTACCCGAACACTACGAACCCATCGAGAGCCCGATCGAGAATCCACTTCATCCTCAGCAGTCGAACAATCCAGTCGCGAAGAAGTTCAAAACGCCGCTCGACAAGTATGGGACGGTCAAAGAAGGCTACAACCTCGTCTGCACTACCTACCGCCTCACCGAGCACTATCACTACTGGACCAAGAACAATCCTATGAACGTTGAGCTGGTTCCGCTGCCGTTTGTCGAGATCCCCGCCGAACTGGCCGACGAGATGGGAATCCGGGGAGGCGAAAACGTAAAGGTCACCAGCATCCGCGACACCTTTATTGCCCGCGCCATGGTGACCAAACGCATCAAGCCCATGATGGTGGATGGCAAAAAGACTTACCAGATCGGAATGCCCATCCACTGGGGATTCAAGGGAATTGCTGAGGATCTCGACAAGACTGCAAAGACGCCGGCCAACCTGCTAACCCCAACGGTCACCGACCCCAACGCGTTCACGCCGGAATTCAAGGGCTTCCTGGTGAAGCTCGAGAAAGCTTAGGGAGGCTGAGATGGCTGATCGAAAAACACTCCAGATCCAGCAAATATCGGCCCATCCCGGTCCTATTGCCGGTGCGGGCATGTCGCGGCAGTCTGAAGTCTGCAAGCTGATTGACACTACGACCTGCATCGGCTGTAAAGCCTGCGAAGTAGCCTGCGTGGAATGGAACGACATGCCGTTCCAGACCACCACCTTTGACAACACCTACCAGACCATGCCGGACACCAACTGGGACTACTGGAACCTCATCAAGTTCAATGAGTCCGAGCATTCCGATGGCAGCTTCGCATGGCTGATGCGCAAGCATCAATGCATGCACTGCGAAGATCCCGGCTGTCTGCGCGCGTGTCCGGCTGACGGCGCGATCGTGCAGTACTCCAACGGCATCGTCGATTTCCAGCAGGACAACTGCATCGGCTGCCAGTTCTGTGTCTCCGGATGTCCCTTCAACATCCCCAAGTTCAACCCCAGCACCAAGAAGGTTTATAAGTGCACGCTGTGCTCCGACAGAGTAGGAGCAGGGCTTGAGCCCGCCTGCATCAAGTCGTGCCCAACCGGATGCTTGCACTTCGGCACCAAGGACGACATGAAATTCCTCGCCGAGCAGCGCGCCAAGCAACTCCGCGATGTGTCAGGCTTCAAGGACGCAGGTGTCTATGATCCTGATACCATCGGCGGCACCCACGTCATCTACGTCCTCCACAACATCAACGAGCCGGAGAAGTATGGGAACCTCCCCGCCAAGCCGCGTATTCCGCTGGCGTTCACGGTTTGGAAAGACTGGTTCAAGCCCATCGGACTGATCGGTGCCATGCTGGGCTTCGTCGGTGTCGTCATGCATTACGTCTTCGAAGGTCCGCGGCGCGCCCAGCCTACGCTGCCCGTTCAGCAGATCGTTCCGCCGCCGGCGGCAGGGAAGGAGAACTAGATGGCGACTTCAGTCAATCGCTACGAGCACCAAAACAATGCCATCGATCGTCTGGGGCGGACGGTTGTTTACGTTGGCGAAATCATGCGCCATCCCGTATACACCCGCTTCCTCCATTGGATGTACGGCATCTTCTTCTTTCTTGCGCTGCTGTCGGGCTTCGGCATTTATGCGCCCTGGATCTTCCGCTTCTTCACGCCCGTTTTCGGCGGCGGCGCCATGACCCGCCTCTTGCACCCGTGGTTCGGGCTGGGCTTTGTCTTCTTCTTCGGGTTGCAAGTGATCAACTGGTTTGCCATCATGCGCTGGACGCCCGATGACAGCACATGGATGAAGAACATCAAGTCCTACATCAGCCACCAGGAAGACATGGAACCGCGGAACGTGGGTTTCTTCAATGCCGGTCAGAAGCTACAGTTCTGGGAGATCATCTGGGGCTGCGTCGCCTTCGTCATTACCGGTTTCATCATGTGGTTTCCCGAGATCTTCGGCCGCGTCCTTGTGTCAGTCTCCTACGTGATTCACGACATCTCGGCGCTGGTGATGCTCTTCGGCATCTTCTTCCATGTCTACCTCAGCACCTTCGGCGAGCCCGGCACAATTCAGGCAATGACCCGCGGCA
>Ga0335078_10011300_pt1 | contig 13240 bp, 14 predicted proteins | sample Lox_Sample_32_FD_206711 | JGI IMG/M metagenome (GOLD analysis project Ga0335078, IMG submission 206711) | Soil microbial communities from Loxahatchee National Wildlife Refuge, Florida, United States - Lox_Sample_3.2 | ecosystem: Environmental > Terrestrial > Soil > Wetlands | place: USA... | reverse complement strand
CCATCGACGCCGCCGAGATCGACGAAGGCGCCGTAATCCGTGATGTTCTTGACCACGCCCGAAAGGATCTGCCCTTCCTTCAGCGAGGCGACCAGCTCCGAGCGCGCCTCGGCGCGGCTTTCCTCGAGCACGGCCCGGCGCGAGACGACGATGTTCCCGCGCGAGCGGTCCATCTTGAGGATCTGGAACGGCTGCGGCGAGCCGAGGAGAGGGGTGATGTCGCGCACCGGGCGGATATCGACCTGGCTTCCGGGCAGGAACGCCACCGCGCCGTTCAGATCGACGGTGAAGCCGCCCTTGACCCGGCCGAAAATCGTGCCGGTGACGCGCTCGTTCGCCTGGAAGCTCTTCTCCAGCTGCGCCCAGGCCTCCTCGCGCCGCGCCTTCTCGCGCGAGATCTGCGCCTCGCCGTTCTTGTCCTCCATGCGCTCGAGATAGACCTCGACGATGTCGCCGGGCTTGATCTCGGTGGCCTTGCCAGCGGGCGAGAATTCCTTCAAGGGCACGCGCCCCTCGGACTTCAGCCCGACATCGATCAGGACCATGTCGTTCTCGATCGCGATCACCGTGCCCTTGATGACGGTGCCTTCGAGGCCGGCGCTGGCGCCGAGCGATTCATCGAGCAGCGCGGCGAAGCTCTCCTTGCCGGGCGCCATGGCGGTATCGGTGACGGCCATCAAAACTCCATTCCCCTCGCGAGCGCGGCGCCTGCCGGGGACCAGCGGGCGAACGGCCACCCGCTGAATAAGGGCGCGGGTGGCGGAGACCCTTTCGTCCGGCAGGCGGCCTAGCGGCCGCGGCGCTTCCGCGCGATGAACTCGACCGCCGCCGCGAAGGCGGCATCGGCGTCGAGCGCGGTGGTATCGAGCGAAAGCGCGTCGGCGGCCTTTTGCAGAGGCGCCGTCGCGCGCCCGCTGTCGCGCGCGTCGCGTAATTTCATGTCCTGCAGGACGCGTGGGTATATAGACCCCGAGTCGCTGCCCCGCAACTCCCTCGAACGGCGCTCGGCCCGCGCCTCGATCGAGGCGGTCACGAACAGCTTTGCGTCGGCATCGGGGCAGACCACCGTGCCGATGTCGCGCCCGTCGAGGATTGCGCCCTTTGCGCCCCCGGGCGGGCGATGGGCGAAGTCGCGCTGGAGGCCCAAAAGGGCCGCCCGCACCGCCGGGATCGCTGCCACGACCGAGGCCGCCTCGGCCACATCCTCGGCGCGCAGCCGCGGGTCGTTCACGTCCTCGAGCCGCACCTCGCGCGCGGCGGCCTCGGCCACGGCGGGGTCGCGCGGGTCGCCCCGTTTCAGCGCCCGCAAGGCCGCGGCGCGGTAGAGCGAGCCGGTATCGAGATAGGCTAGACCGAAATGCTGCGCCAGGCGCCGGGCGAGCGTGCCCTTGCCGGCCGCGGCCGGCCCATCGACGGCGATGATCAAGGCCCGTCCTCGGCGATCGCCGCGCCGAGTCCGTTCATGAGCGAGGCAAAGCCCGGAAAGCTCGTGGCGATGGTGGCGCCGTCGTCGATCCGCACCGGCTTTGCCGCCGCCATGCCGAGGACGAGAAAGGCCATGGCGATGCGATGATCGAGCCGCGCTTCGATCTTGCCGCCGCCCGCCGGCGCGCCCTTGCCGGCAACGGCGAGCGTGTCGCCTGCGATCGTTGCCGTGGCGCCGCACGCGGCGAGCCCTTGGGCGATGGCGGCGAGGCGGTCGCTTTCCTTGACGCGCAGCTCGGCAAGCCCGTGCATCACCGTCTGCCCTTCGGCGAAGGCCGCGGCGACGGCAAGAATCGGATATTCGTCGATCATTGACGGGGCGCGCTCGGCCGGCACGCCAACGCCCTTCAATCGGCTTGCGCGCACGACGAGATCGGCGACCGGCTCGCCGCCCTCGACGCGCTCGTTCTCGTAAGCGATGTCGGCGCCCATCTCGCGCAGGGTCGCGTAAAGGCCGGCGCGCAGCGGGTTCATTCCGACGCCCTCGATGACGATCTCGGAACCCGGAACGATGAGCGCCGCCACCGCCAGGAATGCGGCCGCCGAGGGATCGCCCGGCACGACCAGATCGGCGCCCGCAAGCTCGGGCTGGCCTTCGAGCCGGATGCGCCGGCCGCCGTCGTTCAGCGGCTCGACCAGCACGCTCGCGCCGAAATGGCGCAGAAGCCGCTCGCTGTGATCGCGCGTCGGCAGCGGCTCTTCGACAACGGTCTCGCCCGGCGCATTGAGGCCCGCAAGCAGCACCGCGGATTTGACCTGCGCCGAGGGGACCGGCAGGCGGTAGGCGATCGGCAGCGGGTTTTGCGCGCCGATGACGGTCATCGGCAGGCGGCCGCCATCGCGTCCGAGAAAGCGCGCGCCCATCTCGCCACGCGGCGTGGCGACCCGCCCCATCGGCCGGCGGCGCAGGCTCGCATCGCCGGTGAAGACGCTGGTGAAGGGCTGCGTCGCCACCGCCCCCATGAGGAGCCGGGCACCGGTGCCGGAATTGCCGAGATCGAGCACGTCGTCGGGCTCGGACCAGCCGCCGACGCCGACGCCTTTGACGGTCCAGACGGCGTCGTCGCCGCGCGTGACCCCGGCGCCGAGCCGGGCCACCGCCGCGGCCGTGCGCAGCACGTCCTCGCCTTCGAGCAGACCGGTGACGCGCGTTCGGCCGACCGCGAGCGCCCCCAGGATGAGTGCGCGGTGTGAGATCGACTTGTCGCCCGGCACGCGGCAGCGCCCGGCAAGCGGGCGCGCGGTATTCGAGACGAGCGGCATCGATCCGGAATGGGGCATGGGAGCGCCCATCTCTAGCACGCAAGGACCTATGGCAAAAGCCGCGCTGGGCACCGATTTTAGCTTTTGACAGGGCCGGTCCTTTCTGGCAAACGGCGCGCTGCCTGTTCCCGTGGAGGCGGACATGGTCAAGACGGACTGGGGAACGAAGCGGACGTGCCCGAATTGCGGCGCGCGCTACTACGATCTCAATCACGACCCGATCGTCTGTCCGAAATGCGGTAGCGCCTTCGATCCCGAGGCGCTGCTGAAGACGCGGCGCACGCGCGTTCCCGTCCCGGTCGAGGAAGTCGCCGAACCGGTCGCCGAAGAGGAGCTTGAGACCGAGATCGAGGCCGAGGTGCCTGAGCCCGAAGAGGAGGAGCCCGAAGGCACGCCGGCCGAGGGCGAGGAAGAAGAGGAGGAAGAAGAAGAAGAGGTGATCGAGGACGCCTCCGAGCTCGGCGAGGACGAGGACGACATGGCCGAGGTGATCGAGAACGTCGAGGACGAGGAAGAGCGCTGAGGCTTCGCAAACGAGCGGCAGCGCGCTAAAATAAATGCGCCGCCCGAGCGGGGGCGGCGCGCTCTGGGGTCATAGCTCAGTTGGGAGAGCGCTACAATGGCATTGTAGAGGTCCGGGGTTCGACTCCCCGTGGCTCCACCAATACAGCAAGGGCCTAGCCGCGGACGGCTAGGCCCTTCAGCTTTGCGGAGATAGCGATGGCGGACGCTGACGCGTGGCCGAGCCTGCCGCTCGCCGAATGGCGCGATACTTACGCAACCCTGCACATGTGGACCCAGATCGTCGGCAAGACGCGCCTCGCCCTGGCGCCTCCCGAGAATCACTGGTGGCAGGTGCCGCTCTACGTGACGCCGCGCGGCCTCACCACCGGGCCGATGCCTTATGGCAGCGGCACGTTCGCCGTCAGCTTCGATTTTTGCGACCATCGCCTCGTCATCGAGACGAACGCCGGGGCGTCGCGCGCGCTTGCGCTCGCGCCGCGCACCGTGGCCGATTTCTACGCGGACTATCGCACGGCGCTGCGCGCGCTCGGGATCGAGGTCGAAATCATGCCACGCCCGGTCGAGGTCGAACGATCCATACCGTTCGCCGAGGATCGCGAGCACCGGTGCTACGACGCCGATGCCGCTGGGCGCTTCTTTCGCATCCTGGTCCAGGCGGACCGCGTGCTGAAGGAGTTCCGCGGCCGCTTTCTCGGCAAGGCGAGCCCGGTGCATTTCTTCTGGGGCAGCTTCGATCTGGCGACGACGCGCTTTTCCGGGCGGCCGGCGCCGCGCCATCCCGGCGGCGCGCCCAACACGCCCGACTACGTCATGGTCGAGGCCTATTCGCACGAATGCAGCAGTTGCGGCTTCTGGCCCGGCGGCGGCCCGGTCGCCGAGCCCGCCTTCTATGCCTATGCCTATCCCGAGCCGCCCGGCTATGCGGATCGCACCGTGCGTCCCGCGGCCGCCGCCTACAGCGCGGCGGCGCGCGAATTCGTCCTGCCATACGAGGCGGTGCGGATGGCGGCCTCGCCCGTGCGCGACGTGCTCGAATTTCTGCAATCGACTTACGAGGCCGCGGCCGACCTCGGCAACTGGGACCGCGCCGCGCTCGAGCGTGCATCGCCCATCGTCATCGCCGCGAACGCCACGAGATAAAAGAGCGCGGCCAGGCGCGGCACGTCGAGCGGGCAATCGAAGAGGGCGCTGGCGAGCGTCGCCGCCAGCGCGGCGGCAAAGGCGGGCGCCATGGTCTCGCCGGCGCGGATCGCGCGCCCGGCGCCGAAAAGCCCCGCGACCGCGACCAGAAGGAACGCCGCCACGCCCAGAACGCCGCCCTCGAAGAATGTCATCAGATACTGGTTCTCGATGCGCCAGACGGTGTGAATGTCGTCGGTCGCGAACCAGCGCGCGAGGCCGTCATGGAAATCGCCGTTGGCGAGAACCTCGCGTCCCGAGGGATCGGCGAGCGAGATGTCGGCAAGCTCGGCGTGCGTGCCGGCATCGCGCAGCGAGAACGCCAGCTCGACCGGCCGGTGCACGAATCCGAGCCGCGCGATCCGCAGCATGTCGGTCGTGGGCAGCGCGCCCTCGACGCGCCGCCAGCTCCCGTCGCGCGGAGCCGGAACGTCGATCTCGCGGCAATTCGCCGAATAGAGCAGCATCTTCTCGCACAGATCGGCTTCGACAACGCCGCCGTCGGACGAGCGCAGCGAGAAGGCGAGGCGGTAGACGCTGTCGCGCGCCAGCACGACCTTCTGCCCGAGATAGAGCGGCAGGCCGGCGTCGAGCGCAAGCACGGTGCGCTTGCCGTCGCGGCGCAGCACGAAATTCCCGCCACGTTCGTCCGGCGGGAGGCGCGCACGCAGCAGGCGCGCATAGGTGCCGCTGCCGCTCCCGAATAATATCGCCGCCGCGCCGGGGCGGCGCGCCGCGAGCCCCGCGCTCCACAATTCCTCGCGCCACGCGAGGTCGGGCACGAGTTGCGCGATCCGCCCCTCCATGTAGCTTGCGTCGATCGCGGCGAGCGCGATGACGAGAAGTCCCGCAGCGAGCAGCGCCAGCGGCAGCGCGAGCGCCAATGACTGCGCCGTCTTGCGCCGGAGCGCGAGCCATCCGAGCGTCAGGACCGCACTCGCCACCACCGCGCTGCCATAGGCCGCGCGCGCGAACGTGACGATCAGCGTGTAGAGCGCGCCCGCCGCAACCCCGGCCGCGACGATGCGCCCCCAGCCGCGCCGCGTCGCCAGCGCCAGCGCGAACGGCAGCGCCATCGCGACATAGGCGCCGATGTAGCCGCCGCCCAAATGCATGCTCGAGAACGTCGCGACGATGCGATAGGGCGTGTCGAAATTGAGGATGCCAGTGAAGAGCGCGCGCTCCGCCACGGCGGCCGCGACGACGAGCGCGAGCCCCGCCGTCATGCCGGCCGCAAGGAGGCGCGGCGCATCGGCGCGCTCGGCCAGGCTCCGGCGCAGGAACGGCAGCAGCAGGATCGCCATCGCCACGCCCTTGGCGATGCGCAGCGCATTCTCCGGCTCGAGCTCGATGAGGTCCGATCCGCCCGGCACGCCGGGAACCGCGAGGCCGCGGAGCGTCGCGACCAGCGCGGCCACGATGGCGAGCGCCACCGCCGCGCCCGGCCAACCGCGCAGCGCGAAATCCTCGCGCCGCGGCGGCGCGCGCAACAGCAGCACGGCGATCGTCACGAGCGCGCAGAAATCCGACTCCTCGACCGCGACCCAGCCCGTCCACGGCGCAAGGTCGAACGAGGGCAGCGCCGCCGGCATGACCACGAGCCATGCGTGCGGGACGCGCCACAGAACCGCGCCGTAAAGCAGCAGAAGCGCCGCGAGCACGCCCGGCGCCACCGGATATCCCAGCACCCCGATGCCGGCGATGCTCAACGCCGCCGCCGCCGCCGCCGCACGCGCAAGCCGCGCCGTGCGGGAGCCCTCGGATTCGGACCGCGCTTTCGCGGCGGCGGGTTCGGCCGAACGGAACATGCGCACGGCCGTTCTAGCAGGGAACGTGCTGTAATTGCGAGGAGCCATCCGGCGCGCGCTCCGCGCCGCCCATGGACAAACCGGGCCTCATCGCGACATGCTCCGGGCATGGATCGACCGGGAGGAGAGCATGCACAAGCGCAGCTTCGTGAAGCGTGACCAGGCTCAGACGCGGGCCTATTCGCCGGCCGTCATCACCGAAGGCGGCCGCGTCGTCTGGCTTGCCGGGCAGACCGCCGGCGAGGACGCGAACGGCCGTTCGCTCGCCGGCGATTTCGAAGGCCAGTCGCGCGAGATTTTCCGCCGCCTCGGCAAGACGCTCGAGGAGGCGGGCGGCAGCTTGAAGGACATGGTCACGATGACCGTGTTCATCACCGACGCGCGGCTCGGCACGCGCCTCACCGAGATCCGCCGCGAAATCTTCGGCGACAATTTCGCGGCGAGCGCCCTCATCACCGTGACCGCGCTCGCCCGGCCCGAGCTTCTGATCGAAATCCAGGGCATCGCCGTCGTCGGCTAGAAGACGCCGTGCTCGATCTCGGCCGCACATTCCTCGCGAGCGCCGAGCGCAGCCCCGCCGCCGAGGCGATCGTCGATGGCTCGGAGCGTCTCGATTACGCGGGTTGGGCGCGGCGGATCGGCGCGCTCGCGCGCGGGCTCGCGCGGCTCGGGCTCGGGCGCGGCGACCGGCTCGTCGTCATCTTGCAGAACCGGCTCGAGATGGCCGATCTCCACTGGGCGTGCCAGATGGCGGGCATCGTCGCAACGCCGCTCAACTGGCGCGCGAAATCCGACGAGGTGGATTTCTGCCTCGTCGACGCCGAGGCGAAGGCGGTCGCGTTCGAGCCGGTTTCGGCCGACGCCGTCGCCGGCGCCGCAACCGCGCGCGGCCTGCCACGGATCGGCGTCGGCGGCGCGCCCGGCAGCGTTGCGTTCGACGAACTGCTCGCCGATCCCGCCGATCCCGCGCCGGCGGCGGGAGCGGAGGATATCTCGCTGATGCTCTACACCTCGGGCACGACCGGGCGGCCCAAGGGTGTGCCGCGCCGTCACCGCGCCGAGCGCGCCGCGGCGCTGGCGCATGTCGCCCAGAACCTTTACGCGCGGGGCGAGCGGACGTTGGGCGTGATGCCGCTCTACCACACCATGGGCGTGCGCTCGCTTCTTGCCATGGCGCTGATCGACGGCTGCTTCATCGCCGAACGTCGCTTCGCTGCGGCCGACGCGCTCGGCCTCATCGCACGCGAGCGCGTGACGACCCTCTATCTCGTGCCGACGCTCTATCACGATCTTCTCGCCGCGGACGGATTCGCGCGGGCCGATCTCTCGCGCTGCCGCAAATTGGGCTTCGCTGGCGCCGCTATGCCCGAAGGCCTGCTGCGCCGCGTCGTCGAAGGATTCCGGCCGTCGCTGTTCGTCAATCATTACGGCTCGTCCGAGATCTACACCTTCACGATCGAGCAGAATGCCGCGGCAAAGCCCGGCTCGGCCGGAAAGGCCGGCATCAACGAGCGCATCCGCGTGGTACGGCTCGACGCCGCCAGGCCCGATGAGCGCTGCGCGCCGGGCGAAGAGGGCCAGGTCATCTGCGAGCTCGCGAGCGACGAGGCGTTCGAGGGCTATTGGCGGCGGCCCGATGCCGACCGGCGCGCGCTTCGCCACGGCTGGTATTTCACCGGCGACACCGGCTATCTCGATGCCGACGGCGATCTTTTCGTCACCGGCCGGGTCGATGACATGATCATCACCGGCGGCGAGAACGTCTCGCCCGGCGAAATCGAGAGCGTGCTGTCGCTGCACCCGTCCGTGGCCGAAGTCGCGGTCGCGGGGCTCGCCGACGAGCGGCTTGGGCAAAAGGTGACGGCGTTCGTCAAGCGCCGCGGGCCGATCGACGCGCAGGCGCTCGACGCGCATTGCCGCGCCTCCTCGCTGGCCGATTTCAAGCGACCGCGCGCCTACGTCTTCGTCGCCGAGATTCCGAAATCGCCAGTCGGGAAGATCCTGCGCCGTCTTCTCGTCGCCGGCGCGTTCGAGCGCGAGCTGGAGCCTCCCTCATGATTCCCTATGTCTGCGATCTGCCGGCGCCCGATGGTTTCCGGGTTCTTTGGAATGAAGGCGAGGCGCGCGCCGACATCGTGCTCGACCGGCCGCCCCTGAACGTCGTCTCGATGCCCGAACGCGAGCAGCTCGCGGAAACATTCGCCGCGCTCGACCGCGATCCGCGCGTGCGCGTCATCGTGCTGCGCGGCGAGGGCAAGCATTTCTCGAGCGGCGGCAACATCGCGGGCTTCCTCGAGGCCTCGGCTGAAACCGTGTCGCACCTGGCCGACAATGTCGCCGCGCCCGAGCGCTGCGGCAAGCCGGTGATCGCCGCCATCCGCGGCTATTGCTTTGGCGTAGGCTTCGAGCTGGCGCTTGCCTGCGATTTCCGCGTCGCGGCCGAAAGCGCCGAGTTCGCGCTGCCCGAGATGCGGCTCGGCATGATTCCAGGCTCGGGCGGCTCGGCGCGGCTTCTCAACATGATCGGCATCGCGCGCACCAAGGAGATCGCCATGCTCGGCCGCCGCGTCGCCGCGCCGGACGCGCGTGCCTGGGGCTTCATCACCAGTTGCGTTGCCGACGATGCGCTCGATCAGGCGGTTGCAGCGCTCGTCGGCGAGCTACGCGGGTTCTCTCCGCTCGCGCAACGGACGCTGAAGCGCGTGCTGAACGCGGGGCAGAACATGCCGCTCAGAAGCGCCATCGAGCTCGAGGGGCAGGCCTACGGCCGGCTCAGAACGTCGGCCGACTTCAAGGAAGGCGTCGCCGCCTTTCAGGAAAAGCGCAAGCCCAATTTCCGCGGCGAGTAAGCCGCGCCGGCATTTGCCCCAAATTTCAGATACTCGAATGCGAGCGATCCTTAACAAGCGCTTCACTTGCCCAACGCTATCTATTCGCTCGGTCCGACGAACATCAGGAGTATCCCATGTCTCGTCTTCTCAAGAGACTGCTGCGGAACGATAGCGGCGCGACGGCAATCGAATACGGCCTGATCGCGGCGCTGATCTCGGTTGCCATCATCACCGCGGTGACCGCGGTCGGCGGCAGTCTGAACTCGACCTTCAACAGCGTCGCCAGCGCGCTCTAAGAGGCGCCTTTTTTCACTTGGTGACGGATCATGGTGCGCCGCCCCTTGCGCTGGGGGCGGCGCCTTTGATTTACGAGGTCAGCCCGCCGGCGTGAACATCGGCACGGGCGGGCCGCCCTCGCTCGGCTTCATCACCAGCCTGACGCGCTGGCCGATCGCCAGCGCAGCGAAATCGCAATCGACGATGTTCGTCATCATCGTCACGCCCTCATCGAGCGTGACGTAGGCGATAGCGTAAGGGATCGGCGCGCGCTGCATCACGCTGAAGGAATAGATGACGCCGGTGCCGCGCGCCTCGAGCCAGTCGGTCTCGCCGAGGCAGAACGGGCAGAGGGCGCGTGGATAATGATGCGTCTTGCCGCATTGGCGGCAGCGCTTGAGCATGAGCTTCCCCGCTGCCGCCGCGTCCCAATAGGGCTTGGTCTCGCTGTCGGGCTTGGGCGCCGGAAGGGTTCGCTCGGGCATCGCTCACTCGCGTTCGAGGATGACGGTGGCGCTGGTGTGCCGCGTCGCCAGCGATCCGCCGATGCCGCTGGCGACGGCGACGCCGCAATTCGCCACCTGAACTTTGGGGTGCGCCTCGCCGCGCAGCTGCCGCACCGCCTCGATCACTTTGGTGAGGCCGCCGCGGTTCGAGGGATGGTTGTTGCACAGGCCGCCGCCATCGGTGTTGAACGGCAAACGGCCTTGTCCGGAAATGAGGTTGCCGTCGGCGACGAAGCGTCCGCCCGCGCCTTTCTCGCAGAACCCCAGATCCTCGAGCTGCATCACAACGGTGATAGTGAAGCTGTCATAGATCGAGGCGTACCGGATGTCGGCAGGCGCGACGCCGGCCTCGGCGAAGGCGGCCGGCCCCGACCAACGCGCGGCGCTCCAGGTAAGGTCGATCTGCCCGCCCGATTGGTGCTTCGGCGCCTCGGCCGCGCCCAGAATCCTGACGCGCGGGCGGTTCAGCGCACGGGCGATCTCGGGCGCGGCGACGATGATGGCGCCGCCGCCGTCGCTGATGACGCAGCAGTCGAGCCGGTGAAGCGGCGAGGCGATGACCGGCGAGGCGAGCACGTCGGCGACGCTTACGACTTCCTTCAGCATCGCGTTCGGGTTCCACTGCGCGTGGTGCGAGGCCGCGACCTTGACCCAGGCGAGCTGCGCCGAGGTGGTTCCGAATTCGTGCATGTGGCGCATCGCCGCCATCGCGTACATGTTGGCGGTGGCGGGCGCGTAGGCGTGCTCGAAGGCGTATTCGGGCGAGGCCACGTTCTGCGCGCGCATGGTCGCGCCGAAATTCGCATCGCTCCGCGGCCGGCCGGCGAGCGTGATGAGCGCGACGCTGCACTTGCCCGCGGCGATCGCTTCGGCCGCGTGGCCGACATGGACGATGTAGGACGAGCCGCCGCAATCGGTCGTGTCGAGATGGCGGAGCTTGAGCCCCATGTAATTCGCCAGCGACAACGCGCCCGGCCCGTCGCCGGCGTAGAAATAGCCGTCGATGTCGAGAAGTCCGAGCCCCGCGTCGGCGAGCGCGCCCTTGGCCGACTCGGCATGAAGCTCGGCCGCGGTCTTGTCCTTCGCCTCGCGCGTCGGATGCTCGTAGATGCCGGCGATATAGGCCTTGCCGCGAATGCTCATAGGGCGCGAGCTTAGGGCGAATCACCCATAAACGGTATGGCGGCGGGGACCGCGCGCCCTTGATCGGGCCGCGGCGCGCGCCCAGATTAGGGACAGGCGATGCCCGGGGGTCGCCTGCGGTGCGCCGGGTGCCCAACGGGGCCCGCTACCGCCGCCTCGCTCGTCCGAGGAGGTCCGATGTCGCGTCTGTCGCTGTTCAATTCGCCGCTCATTCTCGGCTTCGATCAGCTCGAGCGCGCGCTCGACCAGGTGAGCAAGGGCACCGCCGAAGGCTATCCGCCCTACAACGTCGAGCAGGTCGGCGACAGCGCCTTGCGCATCACGCTCGCGGTCGCGGGCTTCACCATGGACGATCTCGCGGTCCAGCTCGAAGGCAATCAGCTCGTCGTGCGCGGCCGCCAGGCCGAGGAGAAGGACAAGGTCTATCTCCACCGCGGCATCGCCGCGCGCCAGTTCCAGCGTTCGTTCATGCTGGCCGACGGGATCGAGGTCGCCGGCGCCTGGCTTGAGAACGGGCTTCTTAACATCGATCTCGCGCGGCGCGCGCCCGAGACGTCGGTGAAGAAGGTGACGATCGGGCGCGGTCGTCCCGGCAACGGCACGACGATCGAGGGCTGAGCGCCGTCAGGCCGCGTGGCTCGCGGTCCGGTCGGTCAGGAGCGCGTAGAGCGCATCGGCGCGGTCGGTGCCGCGGAGCTTGGCGCAGATGGCGCGGTCGCGCAGGAGGCGCGACACGCGCGCCAGCGCCTTCAGGTGATCGGCCCCGGCCGCGTCGGGCGTCAGCAGCAGGAACACGAGATCGACCGGCCGGTCATCGACCGAATCGAACGGGATCGGCTTTTCGAGCCGCGCGAACATGCCGAAGATGCGCGGCAGGTCGGCAAATCGCCCGTGCGGCACGGCGGTGCCGGCGCCGATGCCGGTGCTGCCAAGCCGCTCGCGCTCCAAAAGCGCGTCGAAGATCGCCTTCTCGTGCAGGCCGGTGAGCGGCGCCGCGCGCTTGGCGAGTTCCTGCAGAAGCTGTCTCTTGGTCGCGACGTTGAGGCTCGCCACGACACACTCGGGCGTTATGAGTTCGGCGATGTCGATCATTGCGCCTTCGTCGCTCGAGTTTCCTTGGCGGCGAGATCGGGATCGATCCAGCCGATATTGCCGTCGGGTCGGCGGTAGACGAGATTGACGTTGCCGCGCGCGCCGTTGCGGAAGAGGAGCGCCGGCAGATCGGCAAGGTCGAGCCGCATCACCGCTTCGCTAACGGAGAGAGTCGGCAATCGCGTGCGCATCTCGGCGATGACGAGCGGTTCGCCCGCGCCGGTGTCGGGCGCGTCCGGCTCGTCCGGCGACAGCACATAGGATGTGGCGTCGGCGCCATCCGCCTCGACCCCGTCCTTCGCGCGGCCGTGATGATTGCGCAAGCGCCGCTTCTGGCGCCTGAGGCGTTTGTCGATGCGCTCGGCCGCGCCGTCGAACGCGATATAAGCGTCCTCAGCCTCGCCGCCGCTCTGCACCGAAAGGCCGCGCGTCGCATGGACCGAGATTTCCGCCTTTACGAGATGGCGCTCGCGGCTGAACACCACGTGTGCCTCCGTCGCCTTGCCGAAATAGCGCTCGACGATCACCGCGGTCGTTGCGACGGCGTGATTGCGGAGCGACTGACCGACGTCGAAATGTTTGCCCGTGACCGAAACTTGCATGGGCTCGACTTCTCCGCCGCCGTCGGGATTAACCAAGTCGCGGCAGCTTCACGCGCAAGCTCCGACGATATGCAGGCCACGGAGTGAAGTCAAGGGAGCCCGGCCCTCATCGCGCGCTCGCGGCGGCGCTGGACGGACGAGGGAATGTGCATCGCCTCGCGGTATTTCGCGACCGTGCGGCGCGCGATGTCGATGCCGTCGCCGACCAGAATCGCGACGATCCGGTCGTCCGAAAGGACCTCGTGCCCCTCGGCGTCAATTAGCGCCTTGATGCGGAAGCGCACCGCCTCGGCCGAGAACGCGCTGCCGCCGTTGCCGGGCGAGGCGGCGATCGACGAGGTGAAGAAATATTTCAGTTCGAAGATGCCGCGCGGTGTCATCATGTATTTGTTCGAGGTGACGCGGCTCACCGTGCTCTCGTGCATGCTGATCTCCTGCGCGATGTCGCGCAGCACGAGCGGGCGCAGATGCTGGATGCCGTGGCGCAGGAAGCCGTCCTGCTGGCGCACGATCTCGCGCGCCACCTTGAG
>Ga0335078_10011298_pt1 | contig 13241 bp, 10 predicted proteins | sample Lox_Sample_32_FD_206711 | JGI IMG/M metagenome (GOLD analysis project Ga0335078, IMG submission 206711) | Soil microbial communities from Loxahatchee National Wildlife Refuge, Florida, United States - Lox_Sample_3.2 | ecosystem: Environmental > Terrestrial > Soil > Wetlands | place: USA... | reverse complement strand
TTGATCCCAACGCATTCACGCCGGAGTTCAAGGGCTTTCTGGTGAAGCTCGAAAAGGCATAAGGAAAGGTTATGAGCCAGGCGACATTGGCAGTCCGAAGAATTTCCGGCCATGCCGGACCCGCTCCTGGAGAGGGCGTCGAACGCGACTATCAGGTTTGCAAACTGGTGGACACCACCACTTGCATCGGCTGCAAAGCCTGTGAAGTAGCCTGTGTCGAATGGAACGGATACGAGTTCACTGACACTGTGTTCGACAACAGTTACCAGACCATGCCGGCGACGACGTGGAAGTACTGGAACCTGATCAAGTTCAATGAGCACGAGAACTCCGACGGCACCATCAGTCTGCTCATGCGCAAAGATCAGTGCATGCACTGTGCCGATCCCGGCTGTCTGGCAGCTTGCCCCGCCGACGGCGCCATCGTGCAATACACCAACGGCATCGTCGATTTTCAGCAGCAGAATTGCATTGGCTGCGGATACTGCGTCGCGGGCTGCCCGTTCGACATTCCCAAGTTCAATCCAGCGACCAAGAAGATGTTCAAGTGCACGCTATGTGTGGACCGGGTGAGCGAGGGATTGGAACCAGCGTGCATCAAGTCTTGTCCCACCGGCTGCCTGCACTTCGGGACCAAGGACGACATGAAAGACCTTGCCGAGGCTCGGGCCGCGCAGCTTCGTGACAACTTCGGCTTTGAAAAAGCGGGCGTCTATGATCCCGCGGGCGTGGGCGGAACGGGAGTGATCTATGTGCTGCACGACGCCACCAATCCCGAAGCTTACGGCGGATTGCCCAAAGACCCGCAAGTTCCCTGGGTGGTGCGCTTCTGGAAAGGGCCGGCGAAGTGGATCGGAAACTTGGCCATGCTGGGCGGCGTCATCGGCGTGACCCTGCACTATTTGCGCTTCGGTCCCAAGGAAGTACACGCCCGGAAGAACGGGAATGGAGGACGCCCGTGAGCACCTCGCACGTTATTTCCTCTGGACACACCGCTGGCGAGAGCGACGGTCGCATTTGTCGCTACACCCTTGCTGAGCGCGTTCATCACTGGGTTGGCGTCTTTTCTTACGTCTATTGCCTAATCACCGGACTCGCCTTTTGGTCTCCTTATATGTTCTGGCTGGCGGTGCTGGTGGGCGGCGGCGCGACCGCCCGCTTCTGGCATCCCTGGCTTGGCGTGGCCTTCACGCTCTCCATGTTCTGGATGTACAAAATGTGGCGCCCCGACATGCTCATCACCGAGCCGGACCGGCGCTGGTCGAAAACGATGAAGCAATACATCGAAAACGACGACCAGAACCTGCCGCCCGAGGGCCGCTTCAACTACGGCCAGAAGTTGTTTTTCTGGCTGATGTTCTATGGCGTGATCCTGCTGCTAGTTTCAGGCATTGGGATGTGGTTCGTGGAATCCATCCCGTGGAGTCTGCGCTGGCTGCGTTATCTGGCGGTCACGGTGCACGTGGTTGCGGCCATGGCGACGATTGGCGGCTTCATCATTCACGTTTACATGGGCACGGCCATGGTCCGTGGCGGATTCACGTCCATCATTCGTGGCGAAGTTAGCATCGCCTGGGCGAAAACCCATCACCGCCTCTGGTACGAGCAGGTCACCAAGGGAACGTCCGCAGAGAAGTGATTGCCCAATCAGGGCCGCAGGGACACGCTAACGTCCTGATCGCCGGTTGCCCGGTACGGCGACTCCGGAGGAGCGGCAGAGGATGAATTCCACCTGCCGTGGTCCAACAGTATAGCACGGAATCCCCGCCAGGAGCCGTAGTTCCCGCCCCAAACCCCGCATTGGGCGTTGCATTCCGAGGCATTCGGTTGTAACTTATCCGAGGTGGAAAGCGAGAGCTAAATCCTTAATGAGGACTATTCAGATGAAGAAGATGGCAGGGCTGGGAGTGGCAATATTGTGCGGGGCCGCGCTTATATTGGCAACAAGTTCTGCCCTGGCGGAGTCGCATCTAACCATGACGCGGCACGTGCCCGAGGCGGTCGAAAACGGTAACGCGCGGTTGGTGGGCCAGCCTTCCGCCACGCAGCATCTCAGCCTGGCAATTTCTCTGCCCTTGCGCAATGAAAACGCTCTCGACGATCTTTTGCGGCAGACCTACGATCCCCAGAGTCCCAGCTACCGGCACTATTTGAGCGTGCAGGAATTCACTGAGAGATTTGCCCCGACGGCCGCAGACTATGAAGTGGTTCGCCAGTTTGCACGGACCCACGGCTTGACGGTGGTGGACACTGCCGCCAATCACATGGTGCTGGATGTTGAAGGGCCGGTGGCGAACATCGAGAAGGCCTTCCAGGTGAAGATGGGTCTCTATCAGCACCCAACCGAAAACCGCACTTTCTACTCGCCTGACCGTGAGCCTTCGCTCGACCTGGGAGTTTCCGTGCTGCACATTTCCGGCCTGGATAATTTCACCCTGCCGCGTCCCAAGAACAAGAAAGCCTCCCCGCAACCGGGCGCGATTCAGCCCACCGGCTCGGGCCCGGGTGGCCAGTATGTAGCCAGCGACATGCGCGCGGCTTACTACGGGTCGGGCGCTCTCACTGGCACTGGCCAAACCGTCGGGCTGTTTGAATTTGCGGGATACGAGGTCAGCGATGTTCAGCTCTACTTCAAGACCCTGAATCAGCCCTTCAATGTTCCGATCAATGGAGTGTCGCTGAATGGGGTCCCTCTCAAGTGTCCTCCGCAGTCGTGCGACGACAGTGAGCAAGCCATCGACATCGAGATGGCCGTGGGCATGGCGCCCGGCCTGAGCCAGGTGCTGGTGTACGTGGGAGCCAGCGACGTTTCCATCTTCAACCAAATGGCCGTCGACAACGTCGCCAAAACCCTAAGCTGTTCCTGGGGATGGAGCGACGATGAGAGCAGCCTGGATCCAATTTTCAAGGAAATGGCGATGCAGGGTCAGAGCGTCTTCGTGGCCTCCGGCGACGACGGTTCCAATACCCCCGGCGATGTGGTCTGGCCGGCCGACGATCCTTATATCACTTCCGTCGGCGGCACCGACATCAACACCAATGGCCCCGGCGGCCCCTGGCAATCGGAAACCGGGTGGAGCGGCAGCGCGGGCAGCCCGTCCAAGAACGGCATTCCGATTCCCTTCTATCAGAAGCTTCCGGGAGTCATCAACTCCTCGAACAAGGGATCGAAGACGCTGCGCAACTATCCCGATGTCTCCGCAGAATCCAACACCAACCAATGGAGTTGCTATGACGGAAGCTGCTTCGGAGACAACGGCGGAACCAGCTTTGCCGCTCCGCAATGGGCGAGCCTGATCGCGCTGGCCAATCAGAAGGAGGTTTCCCAGGGAAAATCCACTCTCGGGTTCTTGAATACCCGTCTCTATAATATTGGGATCGGAACGCGTTACAAGAATGTTTTCCACGATATCACCAGCGGCAATAACGGTGGCTACAACGCGGTGCAAGGCTACGATCTGGTCACCGGGTGGGGCAGCCCGGTTGGCTCAGTGATCAATTCCTTGCTGGAGATTCATCCCGAGTAGCGGGATGTTAGTCTAGGAAGTGGCAGCGGCCAGGAAACAGTCCGTCGGCTGCAGCGTTGCATAGGACAGATCTTTCAGGCCGTTGCGGCTACTTGTCCGCCAGGACGAAGTTTGATGGGAAGACTGGGGATGTGAGGCACCGGGCCAGACCACTTGACGGTACCGCTAATCGTTCCCGCACCATGGAGAGACACCACTTGATAGTTGGCTTGCGCCGTAGCCATCTCCGCGACTGCTAACAGAGCCACAGCCAAAATCGCCCACTTGATCATCGGGCCCACCCTTATGCGCCTTTTCCGCCTTTTTTCCAATGAATCGTAGAGCGAACTGTGTTCTGCACAAAGCAACGAAAGCCGTATTACTTCCGGGTGGAGTTTCCCAAGGTCCAAAGCGGGAATGAACATTGCTGAAACTGGTTCTCTCCTTGTGCTTTGGCTTGCATCGGTGTACGTGATGAGGGAGGATTGGGTTTTTAAGACCCGTTAAGCGACGAAATTCTTGCCCCGCATTGACGACAATGCGGGGTGTCGGGGAGGGTGCTAATGCCAGTGGGTGCCAGGGCCTCTCGAGTTCTTTTATTCTTGGTTTCATGTCTTATCGTTGTCGCTTCCGCTGCCGGCGAGGATCGCCCAGCGGTTGCCGATAAAAGCGCTCCATCCGCCAGCGCGCCTGCCTCTGAAACCTCCAAATATGTGGGAGCGGAAACCTGTAAGACCTGTCACGAAGAACTCTACAACGCGTGGGAGAAAACCCCGCATTGGAAGACCACCCTCGACACTAAAGGCGGTCCCTCGCACCAGGGTTGTGAGGGCTGCCATGGTCCGGGAGCGGAGCATGTGGCAGGGGGTGGGGATGTCAGCAAGATCATCCGCTTCAAGGACCTTTCGGCCAAGGAAGTTGACCAGCGCTGCCTGAGCTGTCATGCCGGCGGCACGCAGCACATGCACGCGATTAACTCGCTGCACCATCAGAACGAGGTAAGTTGCCTCGCTTGCCACTCCCCGCACCATTCGCAAACCAAAGAGTTCCTGCTGACCAAGTCGCAGCCTGAGCTTTGTTACTCCTGCCATGCGCCGCAAAAGGCCCAATTCGAGATGCCGTTCCACCATCGCGTCAACGAAGGCCTGGTGCAATGCAGCGATTGCCACAATCCCCACGGCACCGCCGGGCCCAAGCAAGTGCGCGCCTCGGCCGACCAGGACGCGGTTTGCTTCACCTGCCATACCGACAAGCAAGGACCGTTTGTGTTCGAGCACGAACCGGTCAAGATCGAAGGTTGCTCGTCCTGCCATATTCCCCACGGGGGCGCCAACCCTCACATGCTGCGGGTGAGCAACGTCAATCTGCTGTGTCTGCAATGCCACACCAACGTCACCGCCAACTCGAAGGCCGGGAATGCACCCGGAACGCCTTCGTTTCATAGCCAGGAGACCTTCTTCAAGTCGTGCACGCTGTGTCACATCCAGATCCACGGCTCCAACTTCGACCAAACCTTTTTCAAATAGAGCATTGCTATGAGCCTAATCCGGACATCGCGGGACCAACACCTTTCAGAAACGGGCGGGAACCAGCGCAGACCTAAGACGGCGGAGGGAACAGTCATGAGAGATTCTCTAGCGGGGTGTGGGCTCGGCCGTTTAACTCTAATCGTGACGTTATTGCTGACGTCGCCGTTGTCTCATGCCCAGAACGGCGCCGCAGAAACCAAGGGCGTCGAAGCGGGGAACTACAACATCCAGCAGTCCATCGAGGCTGGTTACCGCAGCACTTGGATCAATGGAAACACCAACACCTACGACACGTTCGTGAATCTGGGCGACGGCCTCCGCCTCTTCGATTACACGCTGGACATGCGTTCGCTCGACCATAACGGAATGCTGTTTGACAATCTCAGCTTCAGCAACTTTGGCTACGGCGGCGATCCCAACGACGTGACCCGCCTGCGCATCAACAAGAACAAGTGGTACGACTTTCGTTTCCTGTTTCGCCGCGACAAGAATTTCTGGGACTACAACCTGCTGGCCAATCCCCTCAACCCTACGCCTTCGGCCCCGACCGTGGGCATCCCGACCTCGCCCCACTCGCTCGATCTGGTGCGGCGAATGCAGGATTACAACCTGACGCTGTTTCCGCAATCGCGGGTGCGGCTCCGGCTGGGTTTTTCCCATGACCGCGACCAGGGTCCGGGATTCTTCACCACCGACGGTGGCACCATTTCGGCCTTCAACGAAAACTACAGCTACACCACCAATTCCTATCGTGCCGGCGTTGACTTCCGGCTCTTGCCCAAGACCACAATTTCCTATGACCAGTTTCTGAGTTATTTCAAGCAGGACAACCTTGTCACCGATAACCCGCAGAATTCCGGCTTGCAACTCGCCAATGGCACGCCCGTGGATCCGGGCATTATTTGGAGTACGGCGGGCCCGGTCGAAACTCTGCCCTGCGCTACGCCGATTGTGACCGCACCCAACCTATTCAATCCCAACTGCAACGGGTATCTGTCCTATAGCCAGGCCGGGCGGCCCCGGAATTTCATGCCCAGCGAGCGTTTGCGGTTTCAGTCCAATTACTTCAAGAACTTTGAGACCTCGGGATCGTTTGGTTACAGCGCGGCCAACAACTCGGTCCCGAACTTCAGCGAGGTCGTAAACGACTTTGTCAGCCGCAACGGTTCGCGCGGCAGCACCACCGGTGGTCCCGCGGACGCCAAGCGCGTCTCCGTGAACGCTGATTGGTCGGGAACCTATTCCGTCACCGACAAGTTTCGCATCCTCGATTCGTTCCGTTACGACAATTGGCGCACCCCTGGCCTCTGGGACACTTCGGAGACCAATATATTTGGTCAGATGCAGCCCGGGCTGCACGGTCTGGCGCAGCCCCAGGCGGTATTTACCGCCGCGAACTTTCTCTCTCTTTGCCCCGCGCCGTACACCGGGGCCACCTGTCCCAACCATACAGCGGGTTCGGCGGCCGATGTGGTCAACGGCCCCACTTCGACTTTTCTGGGGCAGAATCTGCGTTCCAATACCTTCCAGTTGCAGTACGACTTTACCAAGCGTCTGACCGGGCGGATTGGTTATGTGTATACCGATCGCACGGTGGCTGACTTCAGCGCCACCTTCTTTTCGGCAGAAACCTATTTTCCCGGCGGCGCGGGGGGGAATGCCGGCAACGATTTCCTGGCTGCCCGGGGAGACTGCGCTACCGCTTCCGCATGCACGGAGACCGTGGATCCGTTGACGGGCCAGCTCATCTCGCTGACTTTCACCGGTCCGGCGGCGGGCAATGACACTTCCCGCAACCTTACCGAGATCCACGAGCACACGTTGCTGGCGGGTTTCACCGCCCGGCCATTGGACACCCTGCGAATCACGGGAGACTTCCAATTCGGCTATAACGATTATTCCTTCACCCGGATCAGCCCCCGGCAGGTGCAGAGCTACAAGGTCCACGCCAACTACAAACCGCGCACCTGGATCATCCTCGATGGGGCCATGGATATCCACGAAAACCGCGACAATGTCGCTACCGTGAACGACCTCGAGCACGGTCGCAGCTACAGTTTCGTTACCACCATCTCGCCGGATTCGAAGGTGTTCTACGATCTTGGTTATACCTACACCGACATTTACACCCAGGCGGAGATTTGCTATTACGACAACGCTTTTGGCCCGCCGCCTGCCACACAATGCCCCGCCAGCCTGGGCTACGTACCCCCGGCGATTCCCGGCGTGGGTGCCTACTCCAGCAAGCAACATTTCTTTTATGCCGATGTCATGTGGAAGGCCACTAAGCGAGTCACCCCCAGCCTGGGATACTCGGGAACCTTCGTTGGGGGCAATACGCTTGCCATTGATCCGCTCCAGGTGCCCGGGACCCTCGCTTTCAATTATCAGAAGCCCTACGCCAGGGTGGTGTTCGACGTGTACAAAGGCCTCAGTTACCGGATGACCTGGAACTACTATGGGTACAACGGCAGAGGGCTGGCTTCGAACGCAATACCGGGACTGGCGGCAATTCCGATACAGGATTTCAACGGCAGCACAGCTGAATTCGCACTCCGTTACGCCTTCTGAAAAGGCGGCGAGAAATGGCTGAGGCGACGAACTTGTGGCCGCGAGGAGAGCTTCAGGACTTCAAAGCAACTACAGCCACGGCCAGAACCACGGGAAGATAAATCACTGAAGCATGCACTACCCGGCTGGCCAGCACCATCGACGCCGAGCGGGTGAGCTTAGCGACGTAGTACAGCAGGAATGCTCCCGCCAGCGCCATGGCCACTCCATACAACGGCCCACCCCGGCCGACTGGCAAAAGCGTCGTTAGCACCAGAACCAGCGTCAACCCCAAAATCTCCGCGCGCGTGAAGCGGGCTTCGCGGTCAAAAGCTGGGAGCATCTTGTATCCAGCCCGCGCATAGTCCTCGCGATACATTAACGCGATCGCCAGAAAATGCGGGAACTGCCAGAGAAACAAGATGGCAAACAAGAACCACGCCGGTGGGTCGATCCTGCCCGAGGCTCCAGCCCATCCGATCAGGGTTGGCATCGCGCCTGGGAACGCTCCTAACAGCGTGCACAGCGGTGTCTTGCGCTTCAGCGGGGTGTAGATCAGCAGATAGGAAAGCAGGGTCGCCATCGCCAATCCGGCGGCGACGAGATTGACCGTAGCCGCCAGATACAATCCTCCCGCGATGCTCAGTAGCAGCCCAAAGCCCAAAGCCTCTGCCGAAGCCATCCGCCCCGAAGGTAGAGGGCGAGAAGCGGTCCGCCGCATGCAGCCGTCCCACACGCGTTCCATCCACTGGTTCAACGTAGCGGTACCACTGGCCACCAGCAGCGTGCCCACCAGAGTGTTGACCAGGCCGAGGATATGAAAAGGCCGGCGCGAGGCCAGCGCATAGCCGGCCGACGTAGTCATCAGAATCAACAGATTCACTTCGGGTTTGGTGAGAGTGTAGTAGTCCGACAGCCGGACTTTCCAAGCGGGAGCAGAGGTCAGATTTGCCATGCCGTGAGTGCTGCCATTCTACCAGTCTTGCCCCGGTTCTGCGGCGTCATCGGCCCGCTTGAACTGACTGCTCCTGCGATGGACGAGGAAAATCATGCCCATAGTGGGCTTGTACAGGGCCTCAGATATCACTGCCATAAACCGGAATTACCGCCCCATTCACATCTTTTCCGGCTTCGCTGGCCAGCCAGGCGATCAGACTGGCGATGGCCGCGGGACGCACCCATTTGGAGACGTCAGCCATGGGCATCGCCTTGCGGTTGGCGGGAGTGTCCATCGTGCCCGGCAAAATCACATTGGCGGTCAGTCCTGCGTCCTTATTCTCCAGGGCTACGGTTCTAATCAACGAAACCATCGCGGCTTTCGAGGCGCTGTAAGCGCCCACTCCGGCGCCAGGCTCGAGCGCGGCGCGGCTGCCAATGGCGACGATGCGTCCATTACCCGCCTTGCGCAGAGCAGGAATCGCCGCCCGCAAGAGATAGAACATGCTGTTGAGGTTGAGATCGAACATGCGCTGAAAGGTGGCGTCGTCAGTCTCCGCGATGGACTTTCCTCCGGCAAAACCTCCGACGGTGTGCGCCAGCACGTCTATTGTTCCGAACCGGGCCACGACGCTCGCCACCATGGTCGCGGCTCCGGCTGCAGTCGAGAGGTCCGCCGTTAAGGCCGTAAATGCCGCGTTGTTGAAGTCCGACTGCCGGATGGTCTTGGATACGCCGACTACGGTAGCTCCGGCATCCAGGAGGGCTTGGGTCACGAAGGTTCCCAAGCCCCCGTTGGCCCCGGTTACGACCGCAATTTTGTTGTTCATTCGGAGACCTCCTCGATGGGCGGGCGATCAGATTCTCACCGGAAAGGGTACGCCAACCCGGCTGGCAGCGCGAGCAGTGCCGGTTCCGGCAAAGGGCCCCCGGCAAGCCTGCCATCGTGGTAGTTACCTTGGTACTGCTGCGCGTTTCTTGATTCGGTCCTAAACTCTGAAAATGACGCGCAAGCCCACTGAGAGCGACCAAGAGCGTTCTCTGCCAGCCTTGACACTGCAGCTCTCGAACATCGAGAAAAGAGATTGGGAGCTGTGGATGATCGCTTGCGTCACTGGTCTGCTCGCCGGAGCGGGGCTGCTCTCCGTCATTATTCCCGCTGCCTTCATGAAGACGGACGAAGTGCATTTTGAAATTACGGTATCGCGGCAGTTGGTGATTGGCCTGTTCGTGCTTCTGGCTCTGCTAAATACTTACCTGGTTACCCGACGGCTCGACCTTCGCCGCGCACGCCAAAGCTTGATCTCCAGCACCATTCAAAACGAATTGGTCAGGCTGCAGTCGTTCACCGATCCGCTGACCGAAGTTTACAACCGCCGCTCGCTGGAAGACATGGCGGGCCGATTCATCAGCCAGGCCAAACGCTCGGAGAAGCCGCTCACTTTCATGCTGATTGATGTGGACCGCTTCAAGGAAGTGAACACCAAGTTCGGGCATCTGACCGGTGACTTTGTGCTCGCCGAGATCGCGGGCCTATTGAAGAGTTCGGTGCGCGGCTCCGATGCCGTAGTTCGCTATGGCGGAGATGAGTTTCTCTTGATCCTGGCTGACACCTCGCCCGCCGGGGCCCATAAAGTGGTCGAACGAACTGAGGCCTACGTGGCGGACTGGAACAAAGCCGGACACCTGGAGCGTTTCCAGTTGAGCTTGAGTATTGGCGTGGCGGAATGGACCGACGGCAAGACGCTCGACGAATGCCTGGATGCCGCCGATCGCCACATGTATGCCCGCAAGAACAAATCCGCTGAAGGCGGGGATGGTTTTAAGGCTTTGAGCGCGACTGCGTCGAGCTAATTCCCATTTCGATGTATCTGGGCACTTAAGTGAGTACCCTCCTATCTGCTACTGCGGCAACCCGCCTGACCTTAGCTTCACGTGCAGTTCCACCTCCCCAATTGTCTGATGGCTGCTTTCTGCACGGCATTTCACGTCAGCGTTCGTGTCGGCATCAGGCGTCGTCACTTGCACCAGCACCGGAGACGATTCCCCCGCCGCCAACGAGAAGGTCGAAGTGAAGTCCTGGACAGTCCAAGCTTGCGGTGCAGTTACTGAGAGCGTGATGGTCTGAGGAGCAGCGCTGTTATTGCGCACTAACAAAGGAATCTGAAGAATCTGCCCGTGGTTGATGGCAATCTCTGGAACTGCCGCCTTCGGCAACTGCGTCAATCCATGTTCGCGGCGGAATACATCGTAGAAACCCCAGGGGCCGGCGAGTTCGAGCGACGCATGGTCCGGCTCTTCGCCGGATGGGAGCGCACGAGCAAACGGTATGGGCGCGGGAGTTACTCCTTCGAAGACGTCCCCGGTTCGGCTGCCTCCCACCAGCGATTTGCCGAAAATCAGCCCCACCGGATCACCCCACTCGCTCTTTTGCTCCTCCGGCTTCTTCTTACTAAGTCCTTCAATGTAGCCCCGGTATTGCGTCATATGAAATGAAAACGAATCCATGGCCAACCGCCAGTAGGGTAAGTTGCGGGTGGGAGAAATCTCGGTCGTGATGTAAGTCGGACCGCTGTCTTTGAATTGGTCCTGATTCTCGGCGTCAGAGAAGTAATAAATCTTTTTGGGTTGCCAGGGCTGCAAGCCTTCCAGCCAAGTTTCGTTTACCTTGGTCGCGGCCGCGAGCTGGGCGGGGAAAATCGCGGGGTCGCCGGCGATGTCGAACGCTTCGGTGGACAGAACGCCGGACGCCTGGTGGTCGCCATGATTCTCACCGATGAAAAATCCCGGCAGCCAAGTGATAATGACCTCCGGCCGGGTAAGCCGGACCATGCGCACTACTTCCTCGAGCGCCTGGCCGTTGTTCCAGTTCGCAAGAGATTGCAGCACGTTCTGGCTGGGAGTGTCGCGTCCGTCAAGAAACCACACGTTGTCGATCCCGAGCGTAGCCAGCGCATGGCGCACTTCAGTCTCGCGAACTGCGCCCAGCGAAATGCCGCGTTCCGGGCCCATGTTGTTGTGCCCGGCTTCCCCGTGCGTCAGGTAAACGACTTCGACCCGCTTGTGCTGGTCGAGCAACTTGGCCAAGTACGCGGACACTCCGGTTTCATCATCGGGATGGGCCACCACCAGCAGAATGTCGGCCTTGAGACGGTTGTCGGGTGGGAGTGCGGGCGTGGGCCTCAGTACCTGGGCGGTGAGCGGCATCACGAGCAGCGAAAGCAGCAGGGCTGTAGACACGATTTTCATGGCGAGAAATATTCTTGTTCCCGGTATGCGTTGAAGTCAGTCTGATGTCCATTCTAGAGGCGGCGATCTTTTGTTTTTGTGCCGGGTCCCTCTGGCATGGGCCGGAAAGGTGTCATAAGGTCCCACGCCAAGATTGGTGGTGTCGAGCAGATGGTCGTTGTCGTCGAGGAATTCGATCGCGGCATTCTTTTCAGCGCTGGACAACGGGGCATGTGGCCGGGGCTCCGGATGCGTCGGACGCTGCTATTTAAGCTTCACGAAGAGCAGCACGAAGATGGCCCATACTCCCACGGTAAGGGGGAACTGAACCAGGGCAGTGTCTCGCAATGGACCTCCTCTGGGCAGCAGGAAAGTAAGCAAATACATCGCAACGGCCGTCAGTATCCCGAGCAGCAGCTTGCTTTTCCAATTCATGATGGCCTCCCTCGGTCGATTAACCACGAGGTTGCTCCGTCCTTCGACTTTTTGCAAGGGTGAAAAGGGCGCAAGCGGCGAAAGGAACCCAGGGAGGAAACCCAGGGTAGGAACGTGGGGAGTCGTGTCTTCGACCGCTGCTTGCTTCACTGCACGTGGACATCGAATACGCCGGTTTCTACTTGACCCGCGCGTTTGACTTGAATGAAAAGGCGATAATCACCGGGTTTGGGAAAGCCGTAGGGAAAAGAGACCTCGGGCGAAAGCGATGCCGGAGCCATGGCCATATCCGAGACCATGGCATTCTGCTCTGGCCCCCCATATGCGAGCAGCCCTTGCTGGGCCAGTTCGAGCGCGGCCATGGGCACCGAGCCCGAGGGATGCACGTGGGCAAAGACGGTCAGGTCGGAACGCACAAACTCCGCGTGGGCCGCCATACCCATGTAGGGTTGCAGATCTGGTACCGACTTTCCTTCGGCGTCTTCCACACGAAAGCGAAAGATGGTGGGCGTGTTTGCTTTGAGCGGCGTCGCGGGCCGCTCCCAGACCATCTGTCCTCCGTCCGGGAGCGGGCATTTGGGACCTGCGTTCGCTCCCGACAAAATCGCCGGGCCCGCCCACTCGGAATCATCGCTGCCCGGCGGATTACCGGGGATGTCGGGAAGTTCGACCTCTCCCACGATGGTTGTGGGAAAGCCGGTTTGATGAACCACGTCGGCAAACATCTGGTACCGGCCGGCGGGCAGTTGGGGAAGCCGGAGCAGGAATTGGCTGCTACTTGTCTTGTCAGGATGCAAGTGCAGGAAGCGATCCATCTGCGGCAGGCGGACCAAGAACAGGTGCATCAGATGGTTGTGATCAGGAATAAGATCGGCCACATAGCTGGGGTCCGACCATCCCCGCGGGAGCTCGCGATTCTGTTGCTTCGCCGGCTGCACACTCAGCAACAGTTGGCCACCGGCTTCCAGCGTGGCGGACATTTGCGGAACCTGGTAGATGTTCGCATTGGCTATCACTTCTTCCGCATCCCACCAACGCCTGCCACCATAGAGCACCG
>Ga0335078_10011297_pt1 | contig 13242 bp, 15 predicted proteins | sample Lox_Sample_32_FD_206711 | JGI IMG/M metagenome (GOLD analysis project Ga0335078, IMG submission 206711) | Soil microbial communities from Loxahatchee National Wildlife Refuge, Florida, United States - Lox_Sample_3.2 | ecosystem: Environmental > Terrestrial > Soil > Wetlands | place: USA... | reverse complement strand
ACGGCCGTCCGGGTTGCGCTCCCGGGACGGGAATCACCTCGACCGTGAAGACCTCGGAGACGCCGCGGACGTTGCCGGCGATCGCCTCGTCCTCGTGGTCTGACGCGATCCACGCGTTGATCTCACGCCCCTGGAACTGCTCGACGACGTCGGGCGTCGGCGCGCTGACGAGGACCTCGCCGTGGTCGCCGAGCGCGGCCAGCACCATGTGGGCACGGACCGCCGGCATCAGCACCTCCTCGGCGAGCGTGACGCGCACGCGCAGCACGCGCGTCCCCGCCTCCAGGGCGGCGAGCACCGCGGCGTGGTCGAGCGGGTCGGCGAGGCCGACCCGGGCCATCTCCTGCTCCGGAGTACGCGGCCGGACGAGCGAGCGCAGGCGCGCGACCAGCGGCGCCGGATCGAGCGCCTCCTGGCCGTCGGTCTCGATCCCCTCGGTCGTCGCGGACAGGGCGTCCAGACACGCGAACACGGTGTCGATCGCTTCGACCGGCAGCCCCGTGGTCCGCTGACGCAGAAGTTCGAACACGTCCTCCATCTCGTGCGTGAGCTCGGCGATCCGGCTGAAGCCCATCGTCGCGCTCATGCCCTTGAGCGAGTGGGCGATCCGGAAGATCTCCTCTACGGTCGGACGATCCTTGGGGTCCTCCTCGAGGCGAACGATGGCGAGATTGAGTTGTTCGAGATGCTCGCGCGTCTCCGCCACGAACATGGGCATGTACTCGGAGGTATCCATTACGACTTTCGATAGATGAACGGATGGATCGTCGATAGACCGAGCCCGGCGGCATCCGAGATCCGCTCGGTTCCGCCGATCACCAGCAGGCCCCCGGGTCGCAGGGCGTGCGCGAGCCTCGCATGCAGCTCGTCACGGATCTGATCTGCGAAGTAGATGACCGTGTTGCGACACATGATCAGTTCATAGCTCGACGCCGGAGGCTGGAGCTTGAGCAGGTCGGCCACTTCGAAGTGGGTCATGGCGCGCAGTTCGTGCTTGGCCTGCCAGCCGGTTTCGGTGCGCTCGAACCAGCGCTCCATCGCGCCGGGAGGGGCCGTGCGGGCGTCCTCGGGAGTGAACGCGCCCACCTTGGCGCGGGCCACCATGCGCTGATCGATGTCGGTCCCGAGGATCCGCACCGTTGCGCCGGGGACCGCCTGTCGGCAGACCGCCGCGAGGGTATAGGCCTCGGCGCCGTACGAGCATCCGGCGCTCCACGCCCGCAGGCGCCCGTGCGCCGCCAGCGCCGCGAGCAGGCCGTCCTCGAGGCGCACCCACTGGTCGGGATGGCGCCACAGCTGCGAGACGTTGATCGTGACGCGATCGAGCAGTTCCTCGAGCTGCTTCCTGTCGCTTTGAAGTCGCGCGAGCGTGTCGGTCAGCTTGGCGTACCCCTGGCGCGCGAAGAACGAGCGAAGGCGCCGCTCCATCTGCGGGCGCTTGTACTGCGACAGGTCGATTCCGCACAGCTGTCGCAGTCCCTCGCAGAACGCGACGTAGTCGTCGGCGGCCGCTAGGTCGCTCTTCGGCCCCTCGAGCGCGGCGTCGTGGCCCCGGTGACGCGCGATCGTGCCGCGCTGGAAGGTGCGAGTCTCGCGCTCGGTCATGCGCCGGCCTCGTTGGCGATGGCCTCTGCCAGGCTGCCGAGATCGAGCACGTCGTCGGCGAGGCCGGCGTCGACGATCGCGCGTGGCATACCGAACACGGTGCAGGTCTCCTCGGACTCGACGAGGATGCGCCCGCCGCGGCGGTGGACCTCGCGAGCGCCGGAAAGCCCGTCGCTCCCCATACCGGTCAGCACGACCAGGAGCATCCGCTCGCCGTAGACGCGCGCGGCGTCCTCGATCAGGAGATCGGCGCGAGGACGGAGGCCGCCGACCGCGGGTTCGTCGGTCAAGGCCGTGCGTCCGTCGCCCGCCAGTCGCAGGTGGCGGCCGCCGGGGGCCAGCAGGGCGGTGTGGGCGTCGAGCGTCTCTCCGCCCGTTGCTTCACGGACGTTCAGCGCGCTGCTGGTGTCAAGGCGGGTGGCGAGCGAACCCGTGAAGCCGGCGGGCATGTGCTGGACGATCAGCGTGCCGGCGCCGAGGGGGGCCGGGAGCTTGGGGATGAGCGACGCGAGTGCGCGTGGCCCACCCGTCGAGGTGGCGATCATCACGAGCTTGGCGCTCCTGGCGGCCGTCGGCCGCCGCCTCGGGATCAACCGGGAACCGTCGTGTGCGGTCGCCGCCGGCGGGGTGGGCGTGAGCGACCCGCCGTTGTGGGCGGCGCGGCCCGGGCGGCGCGAGGCGGCCGCGAGCTTGACCTTGGCGCCGAGGTTCTCGATGAACGCCTCGAGGCTCTCGGTCGCGGTCGGCTTCGAGACCAGGTCGAAGGCGCCTTCGGCGAGCGCGTCGACCGCGCGCGCCCCGTGGGCGGCCGAGAATGCGGAGACCACGACCACCGGGATGTTGGTGTCCGAGCGTGACCGCAGAGCGCGGAGGACGCCGAGGCCGTCGAGGCCGGGCATCGTCAGATCGAGCGTCATCGCGTCGGGACGCTCGCGGTCGCAGAGCGCGAGCGCCTCATCGCCGTCGCCCGCGCTCCCCACCACCTCGATCCCGGCCCGTGTAAGCGAGCGCGTGACGATGTTGCGCATCAACGCGCTGTCGTCGACGACGACGACCCGCGCCGGGGTGGTGATGGACATGTTGTTCTTTCTCGGTTTGGGAACAGCCTCAGGCGGCGAGCGCCAGGTCCGGCGCGGTGAAGATCGCGCTCGGCTTGAGCAGCACCACGAGGCGGTTGTCGATCTTGGCGATCGAGTCGATCAGGGTCGTGTCGGCACCCGGCGCGTCCTGCAACTGCTGGTCCTCGACCGTGAGGACCTCTTCCACACCGTCGACGATCACGCCGGCGGTCTCAGATCCGGCCTCGACGATCACGATCTTGGTGTGCTCGCTGAGCTCTGACGGGATGCCGAGCCTTGCCGCGAGGTCGTACACGGGAACGATCCGGCCGCGCAGGCTGATCACCCCACGAACCCAGTCGGCGCGCGAGGCTACCGAACGCGGCTCGGTGTAGCGGATGATCTCGTGGACTTGCTGGATCGGGAGCGCGTAGTGCTCGGGCCCGAGGGTGAACACGACGAGCTGGCGGGGATTGTTTGCGTCTGGCATTACTTCTTGCTCCTTGCAGAATCAGACGAGCCGGGGTGGCGACGCCGTCCCCATCAGTGGGTTCGGTACCCGGGTACTCGTCACGTGCGGTGAGTTGCTTTAGCTTCCGGAGCGACGATGCGGCTAAGCGTCGGCGGCCGCGGCGGGGTCTGAGGCGGGCTCGGCCGTGCCGGCCGGAGCCTGCCCGATGACCTCGGTTACGCGGAGCCCGAACTGCTCGTCAATTACGACCACTTCGCCCCGCGCGATCGCGGTGCCGTTGACGAGCAGATCGACGGGCTCGCCGGCCATCCGGTTGAGCGTGATGATCGAGCCCTGGCGGAGCTCGAGCGTCTCGCCGACGGTCATCCGGGTGCGGCCCATCTCGACGCTCAGGTCGACGGGCACGGCACTCAGGCGGCGCAGGTCAGCGACGCCGTTCAGGGTCGCCGGAGCGGGCTCGCCGGCGCCCGAGGGAAGCTGTTCGAGTTCGAGTTTCTCGCTCATCGCTGTTCTTACTGGACGGCGACGTCCGTGAAGAAGACCTCGTCGACCTTGACGTCGGTCTCGGTCTTGATGTCGGCCAGGATCTGCTTCTCCAGGTCGTTGCGCCCCGACTGGTCGACCAGGGCGTTCGAACCCTGGTTGGTGATCTCGTTGGTGATGATCGACCGGATCACGGCCTCCTCGGGGAGGGTGCCGACCGTGGCGCCGGCGGCCGGGGTGTTGTCGGCGGTGGCGCCGTCGCTCTGCCCGGGTGCCAGCTCGAGCGCAACCGTCAGAGTGGCGTAGTGCCCGTCCTTGAGGTTGAGCGTGAACTGCTTGGGGAGGATGTAGATCTCGCCCGCGATCTTGGGCTTGACGACCTTCGGGGGCATCAGCTTGCCCTTGGCGACGTAGCCACCACCGAGCAGCACTATCGGGAGGATGATCAGGATCTTCTTTTTCATGGGCTCGGGTTCAGGATCGGGGGTCAGGACGGGGGGACTGGGTTCAGGCGCATCAGCACGATCTCGACGCGGCGGTTGTGCGCGCGTCCGGCGGCCGTTGCGTTGGATGCGATCGGGTGCAGGTCGGCATAGCCGACCGCCCCGAGCCGGTAGCGATTGACGCCCCGGCTTATGAGGAAGCGCACGACATTCGTGGCCCTTGCGGTCGACAGCTCCCAGTTGCTCGGGAACTGTGCGGTCGCGATCGGCTGATTGTCAGTGTGTCCTTCCACGGTGATCGGATGAGTCGGGTCAAGGTTGAGCAGCTGGGCCACCTCGTCCAGCAGCTGGTAGGCGCCGGGCTGGAGCGTGGCCGAGCCGGAGTCGAACAGGAGGTTGTCGGTGAGCACGCGGACGACGAGCCCCCGGCGCTCGATCACCGCCTGGACCTTGTTGGCGAAGCCGTGGGCCTTCGCATAGGCGTCGAGCTTCTCCTTGAGCTGGATGAAGTTGTTCTGCTCGGAGATCGAGGCGCTCATGCTGTTGAGCGCGGCCTGCAGTTGTGCGCTCGTCATCGGCTTGGCGGCGGCGGCGGGGTTGGCCGAGCCGGTGCTGCTGCTCGACCGGGCGGTCGGCGTGGGCACCAGCGGGACGATCGAGGGCACCTCGGCGGTCGCCGGCGTGTGGGCGCTGGTCGACTCCGAGCCGGACTGAAGGATCGCCCGCCCACCGGGCAGGATCGAACCGGAGAAGGCCGCCTTCAGTGACTGCTGGAGGACCTGGTACTTGGAGATGTTGACCGACGAGATCGAGAACAGCACCATGAACAGCGCGAACAGCAGCGTGAGCATGTCGGCGTAAGTCAGGAGCCACCGCTCCTCGTTCTCGTGCTCGACCGCTCCTCCGCGACGCCCGCGCTTGCCGTGGGCGGCCATAGCTAGGCTGCTTCCGCTTCGCGCTCGGGCATCGGCGTGACGTTGTCGGCCTCGCCGGCGCCGTCACGTTCTGCCGGCGGCACGAACGAGGTGAGCTTGTCGGCCACCACACGCGGGTTGTCACCCGCCTGCACCGAGAGGATTCCCTCGACCGTGAGCGTCCGCAGCTCGACCTCCTCGGCCGACAGCGCCTTCAAGCGGTTGGCCACCGGCAGGTAGATCACGTTCGCGGAGCCGACACCCATCAGCGTCGCGATGAACGCCGAGGAGATCGACGGGCCGAGCGTCGCCGGCGCCGACAGGTTCTGGAGCACGTGGACGAGCCCCATGACCGTGCCGATGATTCCGATCGTCGGCGCGAACCCGCCGGCCTTCTCGAACGGCGCCACGCCGGCATGGTGACGGGCGCTCATCGCGTCGATCTCGGCGTCGAGGATGTCGCGCACCAGATCGGGGTCCGTGCCGTCGACGACCAGCTGGAGGCCCTTCTTGGTGAACGCGTCCTCGATCTCGCCGATCTGGGCGTCGAGCGCCAGCAGGCCCTCTCGCCGCGCCTGCTCGGCGAGCGACACGAGCAGGTTGACGCGGCCCTGGACGTCCTGGGGCTCAGCGCTGATCACCCGCTTGTAGAGCGCCGGGATCTTCTTCATCCCGTCCATCCCGACGCTCGCCATCGTCGCGCCGGCGGTGCCGGCGATGATGAGAACGAGCGCGGTCGGGTTCATGAACGCGGCCGGGCTGGTCCCGTCCATCATCGCGCCCATGAGGATGCCGACGATCGCGACAGCGATTCCTATGCCGGTTGCGGCCTTCATGACCCGGTCATCGGCCGGTATATGGAAACCTTCAGAGTCACGCCAGCTCGGAGTGGTCGATCGAGGCCGCCGGTCGGAGTTGTGACACCGTCCCACCGGCCGTCTCGCGCTCCTCCTGGCGGCGCTTCATGGCGCCGGCGAGAACCTCGACGCGGTACGCACGTACGGCCTGGCAGACGCGCTGAGGCGTCTCGGCAACGACGATCTTGGCGCCCGTCGCGAGCGTGAGCACCGTGTCGGGGTGACCCTCGACGGTGACGATCAAATCGGGATTCAAATGAAATAGCTCGAGCTTGTGCCCGAGGCGGTGCAAGGTGATCATTTTTGGGTTCTCCGGTCTCTAGTAAATGGCTTCTGATGGGGCCCCCACCCGCCCTGACCGGAGGAGCGGCATCCCTCGATTGCCGCCCCTCCGCCCAGCCCTTGCCTGGAATTACTGCTTCATCTGCACGGCCGTCTGCATCATCTGGTCGGCCGTCGTGATCGTGCTCGCATTGGCCTGATAGCCACGCTCGGCCTCGATCATGTTGGTGAACTCCGTGCCCATGTCGACGTTCGACTGCTCGAGCTCGCCACTGATGGTCTTGCCGAAGGTGCCGGTGCCCGGCTGGCCCGCGGTCTCCACACCCGACGCGGCGTTCGCGCTCCACAGGGACCCGCCGTCACGCTGGAGGCCGGCCTCGTTGGGGAACGTCGACAGCGAGATATACCCCGCGGTGATCGTCGTGCCCGAGGCGTTCTGGTAGTTGACGCTCCCGTCCGGGCCGATCGTCACGTTCGTCGATCCCGGCGGGACCACGATCGCGTTGTTCGGACCACCGGTGGTGTTCGCCTGGTAGCCGCCCGAGCCGTTGGACTGCGCGGCGTAGCCGAGCACGTACTGCCCGGTCTGCGTGCACAGATAGCCCGATGCGTTGAACGTCAGGTCACCGGCCCGGGTGTACTGGGTGGTGTTGAACGTCGCCGGGGTCGTGGCCACGTTGCCGTTGGCGACGCGGAGCCAGCCGTCGCCCTGGATGGCGACGTCGGTGGCGTTGCCGGTCGACTCCACACCGCCGGCCGTCATCACGTTGTCGATCGATCCGACCTGCGCCCCGAGACCGACCTGGAGCGGGTTGGTGCCGGCGCTGAAGCCGTTGGCGGAGGTGCCGGCGGCGATCAGCTGCGACAGCTCATCGGAGAACTGAGCGCTCTGTGCCTTGTAACCGATCGTGTCGACGTTGGCCAGGTTGTTGGCGGTCACGTCGAGCATCGTCTGGTGTGCGTCGAGGCCGCTGATCGCGGCATACATTCCTGACATCATCGGAACATCCCTGCCTTTCGCGGCCTCCTCAAAGAGGTCCAGCCACTGTTGATTGTTGCCGTGTCACTCATGCGATCACGGCACTGTCGATGTTGGTGAACACGTGCTGGCGCATGTGCTCGGATGGCACCGCCGTAATGACGGTGTTGTTCGTCACAGACACCACGTATGCGGTGTTGTCGACGAACACCACAGAGTCGCGCGAGCCCTTTCCCGCTGCACGCTGGACTCCGTCTGTGAGCCGGCCGAGAGTCGGCTGGTCAAGATTGATCCCGCGCTGCTGGAGGCGCTCGAGCGCGTGCCGCGAGAATTGCGGCGCGCTCGTCTGCTTGGCCAGCAGCTCCGCGAACGACGGGCCGTCCGCTGCCTGGCCGCCGGCGGTCCGCGACGCCGGCGTGGCCGGCGAGGTGACTGGAGCGACAGGGCCCGGCGCGACGAGCGCGGGATTGGGGAGGACTGAGCTCACTGAACCTCACTGACCGCCGAGGCGTCGATCCCGGACGTGCCGTTGATGGTCAGGGTCGGTCCCGTGGAGGTGAACTCGACGCTCTGGACGGTGCCCGTGGCCGGGCTCTGAGTGGTCGGGTCGGTGTAAGTCACGGTGTGCCCGAGCAGCGCGATCGCAGTCGAGGTGTTCTGCCCGGAGGCGATCGTCGACGTCGACTCGGCCGTGTTGGTCTCCTGCTCGACCTGCGTGAACTGCGCGAGCTCGGTGACGAACTGCATCGGGTCGCTCGAGTTCGGGTTCATCGGGTTCTGGTTCTTGAGCTCGGCCATCAGCATCTCGAGGAACTGGTTCTGCGTGATCGGCAGCGTGCTCGAGTTCGGGTTCGTCGCGGTGGTGCCTGTGGTCGTGGTGGTGCCGGTGGCGGTGGTGGCGGGGGTGCTGAAGCTCATCGGGGTGGTCCTTGTCTGGTGCGTTCAGGCGAGCACGTTTACGAGTGCGCTGCCCGGTTGCGCCGAAGTCGTTGGCTGTACGGGGTCGCCGGCGTCGGCGTCGTTGGCGCTGCTGCTGCCGCCGCCGCCGCGGTTCGCGGAGTAGCTCGATCCGGAGGTCTGGCCCGGGTCGGAGTTCTGGGAGCCGCGGTCGCCGCGAGCCTCGATGTTTAGGCTCAGGAGGTTGACGCCGGCAGACTGGAACGCCCGGCGGAGATCGTCGCCGCCCTGCGAGAGCGTGTCCGCGGTGGCGGCGTGGTCGGTGAGCACGCGCGCGGTGACGCCGTCGTCGGTGTGCTGAAGCTGGATCCGGATCGTGCCGAGCGACGGCGGCGAGAGCTCGATGCGCGCCGTGGTGGCGCCCTGGCGCGAGGCCATCTCGACGGTCGTCTTCACTGTCTCGATCGCGTGGTCGAGCGTGACGCCATAGCGCGTGGGCAGCTCGGTGGCCGGCGCGGCGCTTGTCGTGGCGGCGGGCTGGGACGTCTGCGTCGCCACCGGCGACACGGTCGGGGTGGGCGTGCTCGGGGCGGGCTGTGACGGAGCCTGGGTCGTGTGGGTCGCCGGCTGCGACTGTGCCTGTGCCTGGGCCTGGGCCTGCGCCTGCGAGTCTGCGTTCGTGGGCTGCTGGCCGGCGGCCTGCGGGGCGGCCGGCGCCTCGGCCGGTGCGGCCGCCGGGGCCGGGGTCGCGGCCTGAGTTGCGCTTTGCGTGGTCGTGTGTGAGGGCGACGACGGTTTGGTGGTCGAGGCCGGGGGCGGGGTCGCGGCCGGCTGCTGGGGAGCCTGCGGAGCGGCCGGCGCCGGGGTCGGCGTGGCGGTCGCGGTCTGCGTGGCGGGCTGAGCGGGCGCCGGAGCGGCCGGGGTGGTCGCTGTCGGCACGTCGGCGGGAGCCGGAGCCGTAGAGGGCTGCTGCGCGGTTGCGGGCGCAGCGGGCGGCGTCGCAATGGGGGGGTTGGCAGGCGACGCCTCGTCGGCGGTCGCCGGCGCAGCCGAAGGCGCGGTGGGCGCCGGCGGTGCCACGATCGGCTGGGGCGTCGCGGGCGCGGGCGTGGCCGTGGCCGTGGCCGTGGTCGGCGCTGGGGTCGCGGCCGGCGCGGCGCTCGGAGCAGCGCTGGTGGCGGCGGCCGGAGCGGTCACCGCGGGCGCGGGCGCTGCCACTGCCGCCACGGCGGCGGTCAGCTGATCGGCCGCCGAGGGCTGCGCCGTCTGGGAAGTCGTCGTCTGGGCCTGCGCCGGCGTCGCGGACTGCGCGCTCGATGCGGTTGCCGTGCCGGAGGCGGAAGCCGGCGCCGCCGCCGGCTGCGTGGCGCTCACGACCTGCGCAATGGCGGCCGCCAGCCCGCTGGCATCGTCGGTCGCAGCCGTCGTGGGCTTGTCGGTCTGAGAGCCGGCTCCTCCGGCGCTTCCCTTCTGGCCTTCCGCAACTGCGGTCCGGGCCACCTGGTTGTCAAGGACGCTCGTGAAGGGCGGTCCGGATGCCTGGTCCGGTGGCCCCGCGCTCGGCGCCGGCGAGTCCGTACTCGGCGGCGGGAGCGTCGCGGTGACGCTTGGGGTCATGCGGCTCTCCTCCGGAAACCGTTGATCGCGATCTCGTCGAGGATCAGGCCCTCGCGGCGAGCGACCTCGCGCTCGTGGTCCGCGCGGCGATGCTCCTTCAGACGTTCGAGGGTCTGGCGGTCCCGAGCTGCGTGCACGAGCGCCTCGCGGCGCTGGGCAAGCTCGAGTTCCTGGCGCTGAAGATCCTGGCGGGTGGCCTGGTGGGCGCGCTCGGCGCGCTCGAGGTAGGCCTGGCGCGCGAGCATGTCGGTCGCGCTGCTGGTCACGCGCGTGGCGTCGACCTGAGCCGCGCGCGCGCCGGCGAGGCGGGCGGCGGCGGCTTCGACCTCGTCCTCGCAGCGGCGATGACGCAGCATCGCGCCGGCAAGCTCCTGCTTGGCGGCGTCTTCGTGACGCTCGCGCAGGGCGCGAACGCGTTCGAGGCGGAAGCGGAACGACTGTCCGTTCATGGTCCTGTGTTCGGCCGGCGCCCGCCGCTCCTAAGCACCGCTGGACGCTTGTCCTAGTTGTGCAATGACGACGGCCGCGGCGGCGCCGTCCCACCGGTATGCGAGGATCTCGCCGCTATGAGGGGCTGGATCGCCGTGGCGGTCGTGGGCGCGCTACTAGTGGTTATCGGCGCGGGCGCTGCATGGGGTAAGCGCCCGGCCGACAAGCCGGCGCCCGTCTGCGCCACCCCGGAGGTGAGCACGCCCCGAGACCCGGCCAACCCGCTCGCGCTGCCCACGCCTCCGACGAACGGCGATCCGCTCGCCGGGGCGCACTTCTTCGTCGACGGACCGCGGCACGGCCAGGCCGCCGGCGCGATCGCCGAGATGCTCGGGATGAACCCGATGACCTTCCCTGACACATATTCGTGGTCGCAGTTCCAGCAGACCTACGGGCCGCAGTTCAACGCGCAAGAGCAGGCGCTGGCGAAGATCGCCGACCAGCAGGAGACCCAGAACATCAGCCTGTACGCGGAGGGCGGCGGCCCGGGCGCGATCTTCGGCCAGACCCAGAAGATCCTGTGCAACAACGCCGCCGCCGACCCGACGCCGGCGACCGTCCCGGTGCTCAGCACGTTCTTCATCTATCCGAACGGGCAGTTCTGCCCGAAGCTCCCAGCGCTCCAGGCCTGGCAGGGGACTTTCAAGCGCGACGTCAACGAGATGGCGTCCGCGGTCAGCTGGAGACGCGCGGTTATCTTCATGGAGATCGACTCGATCGGCACCTCGAGCTGCCTGAAGAAGAAGACGCTCAAGCTGTGGCTGCACGACCTGAGCTGGGAGGCGAAGACGTTCGCCGCTCTGCCCCACGCGGTCACCTACGAGGAGGCCGGCTACTCCGACGCCGGGACGCCGCTGTGGACGGCAAACCGTCTGCGGCAGGCCGGCGTCAGCCAGGTCGAGGGCTTCTACACCAACGGCACCCACTTCGCGTGGTCGAGCAACGAGATCAAGTGGGCGGAGAAGGTCTCGAACGACCTGTTCCGCATGTCCGACGGCCGCTACCGCGCGCACTTCGTGGTCAACACCGCGCAGAACGGCCGGGGGCCGTTGCTCAATCCCCATCCGGTGCAGCAGGGCATCGAGAACCTGTGCAACCCAGCGGGCCGCGGGCTCGGGCGCATGCCCACAGGTACCGTCGACCCGACGTTCGACGGCTACACGTTCACGGGTCTCGACGGGTTCATGTGGACCGGCGTTCCCGGGCGTAGCGACAACAGCAACTGTCCGGGCGGCCCGTGGAAACCGGCCGGCGTGTTCGATCCCCGGTTCGCCCTCGAGCTCGCGCAGAACGCAAACCAGCAGCTGGGCCCGAGCTATCCAAGCGCACCGTATTAGCGGCACGCTTGGGAAGAAACTACCGCTATACAGACGTTTCTTCCCAAGCCCCGGGGGACAGGGCCGGGCGCCGGCGCCTAGGCGCGGAGCTGGAGCCCCGGGATCGCCGGGGCGCCGACGGCCACGCCGCCGGCCGGGACCGCGCGGCCGGGCACGCCAGCCGGCGCCGGCGCGGGCGGGCCGTCGAGCACCTCGCCGGCGCCCGGCATCCGCCGCGTGAGCTCGGCCGCCAGGCCGAGCAGCTGGGCGTCGGCCTCGTCGACGATGCTGGGCTCGTCCACCCGCTGCTTCAGGAACGCGTCGATCGCGGGGCGCAGGCCGATCGCGGCGTCGAGCACCGGATCGGTGCCGGGCTGGTAGGCGCCGATCGAGATCAGGTCTTCCTTCTCGCGGTAGGCCGCCAGAGCCGCTCGCAGCCGGGTTCCCGCCTCCCGCACCTCGGGCGTCACGATCTCGCTGATCAGACGCGACACGCTCTGCAGGACATCGATCGCCGGGTAGTGCCCCGAATGCGCCAGCGACCGCGTCAAGACAACATGCCCGTCCAAGATGGACCGCACGGCGTCGGCGATCGGCTCGTTCATGTCGTCGCCGTCGACGAGCACCGTGTACAGGCCGGTGATCGACCCGGACGAGCTTGTTCCCGCGCGCTCGAGTAGACGCGGCAACAGGGCGAACACCGAGGGCGTGTAGCCCCGGGTGGCGGGCGGCTCGCCGATCGCGAGCCCGACCTCGCGCTGTGCCATCGCAAACCGCGTGACCGAGTCCATCATCAGCATCACGTCCCGACCGGCATCCCGGAAGTGCTCGGCGATCGCGGTGGCGGTGAACGCCGCCCGGATCCGCACGAGCGCCGGCTGGTCAGAGGTCGCGACGACCACGACCGAGTGACTAAGAGCATCGCCCAGGTCGCGCTCGATGAACTCGCGGACCTCGCGGCCTCGCTCGCCGACCAGAGCGATGACGTTGACCTGAGCGGAGGTCGACCGCGCGATCATCCCCATCAGCGACGACTTGCCGACGCCCGAGCCGGCGAAGATGCCGAGGCGCTGTCCCCGACCGCAGGGCACGAGCGTGTCCAAAGCACGAACGCCGAGCGACACGCGGTCGGCGATCCGCGGACGCGTCAGCGGATCGGGTGGCGCGCCGTTCGTGTCGCGCCAAGACACACCCGACGGCACCTCGATGCCATCCAAGGGCACACCCAACCCATCGATGACCCGGCCGAGCAGCGGCTCGCCGACGGCGACCCGGAACGGCCGGCCGGTCGGAAAGACACTCGTGCCGGGGCCGATCCCGTGAAGCTCGCCGAGCGGCATCAGCAGGGTGCGCCCGCCCCGGAAGCCGACGACCTCGCACGGAACTGGATCCCGCCCACCCCGGTCGCGGCCGTCGCCCACCATGCAGACCTCGCCGATCTCGACCTGGACGCCGGTGGCCTCGATGATCAGCCCGATCAGGTCGCTGACCCGCCCGACGCGCCGGGACAGGTCGGCGCCCTGGAGCGCCCGGGCGGCGCGGGCCAGGCTAGTCATCGGAGGAGGAAGGCTCGTCGCGCGCCAGCGCGGCGGCCACGATCTCGCGGGCACGCCCGAGCTGTGCGTCGACGCCCGAGTCGATCTCGCCCGAGTCCGTCCGCGCGATCGCTCCGCCTCGCGCGATCCGCCGGTCGGACTGGACGCCGAGGTGCTCGATCCCGCCGAGCTCCGATTGCAGCTGTTCGACGCATTCGCTCACGAGCTCCAGGTCGTCCGGGTTCACGACGAGCGTCACCCGGCGGCGATCGGACAGGTGGCGAAGCGCGTTCCG
>Ga0335078_10011296_pt1 | contig 13243 bp, 11 predicted proteins | sample Lox_Sample_32_FD_206711 | JGI IMG/M metagenome (GOLD analysis project Ga0335078, IMG submission 206711) | Soil microbial communities from Loxahatchee National Wildlife Refuge, Florida, United States - Lox_Sample_3.2 | ecosystem: Environmental > Terrestrial > Soil > Wetlands | place: USA... | reverse complement strand
CTCCTTGATGCCGCGGGCGACCAGGTCGGCGTCAACCTCGATTCCCTGGCGCTGGAGGGTGTGGCCCATGGACATGCCGATGGCGTAGCTGACGCGCGCCGTTTCATTGTTCAAAACGTTGGTGCTGCCCGCGGGGACATTTGTGTTGGTCCCGGTAGCGGGCGACGCGGGCGACGTTTGCTGTTTACAACCGCTCAAAAATGCTGCAGTTCCCAGCGACAGAATCAAAGTGCAGATGGTGGTTTTCATAGTTTTATTTTCGGACACGCATTTTCGTCGAACCGAATTCAAAAAGCAATCCGGTTTTGCAATGGGAAAGCCCGGCGGACGCAGCTTCAGGCTGCCGGCTACCGGACAAAGGCCGGGAAAGTGAGTGTTGCAATTAGGCCGCAGGGTAATAAGGCCGCCTCCGCCGGCGGAGGCGGCGTTTCCGCTTGCTCGGGCCGGATTGCGCGTGGGTTCGCTCCGGATGCGCTCAAAATGATTTCGCTGCTGAACAATTTCTGTTATGATTGGTCGAAGTTGTGCAAATCATCATGCGTCATTTGAAGTTTAGACATATCGGGCCGATCGCCCTGTCGGTAGCGTTCTGCTTTCTTATCGCCGCCGGTTGCGTTACTACCCGGAAAACTCCGCCGCCCCCCCCGGCGCCGGCGCCGGTCGGGCTGAAGCCCGGCCCGAACGACGGCCACATTGCCTATTGGACGGCCCGGTTTTTGGAGGATTATCAGTATTCCCAGCAGCCGCTTGACAAGGAGATGTCCAGGAAATTTTTCGATGGCTATGTGGAATCACTCGACCCGCGCCATGAAGATTTCCTGCAGTCAGACCTCGCCGGATTTGCGTGTTATCGGACCAATCTCGACCGGCTCACGCTGGGCCGACACGACACCGCCGACTTGACGCCGGCGTTTGTCATTTACCAGCGTTTTGTCCAGCGGCTTGAACAGCACGTTGCCTACGTGGACGAGTTGCTTCAGCAGGACAAATTTAAATTCAATACCGACGAACACATCCTGCTCGACCGCAGCCACGCGCCTTACCCCAGGGACCTCGACGAGGCCCGGCAGCTCTGGCGGCAGCGGTTGCGGTACGAATATTTGCAGGAAAAACTCAGCCGCGAAATTTCGCCGACCAATGACAACGTCGTTCTGAACCTGCCGAAGTCAGCCACTGACGAAATTACCAGCGCGTTGGAGAAACATTACCGTTGGAATCTCCAGATGGTTACAAACTGGGACAGCGACAACGTTTTGCAGGCCTATCTCAACGCCCTCGCACACGCTTACGACCCGCACTCGGATTACCTCAACTATGAGCACGCGCAGGATTTTTCCATCGGCATGAGCCTCTCGCTGTTCGGCATTGGCGCGACGCTGACCGAGGACGATGGCTACTGCACGATCAGTTCGCTGGTGCGCGGCGGCCCGGCCTACAAATCCAGACAACTGGAGGAACGAGACCGCATCCTCGCCGTGGCTCAAAGCAACCAACCACCCGTCAATGTGGTGGACATGGAGTTGGCCAGGGTCGTGCAGTTGATTCGCGGTCCCAAGGGTACCGAAGTCCGGTTGACCATCAGCCCGGCGGATGATCGCACGGCACGGCGGGTTGTGACTTTGTTTCGCGACGAAATCAAACTGGAAGACCAGGAGGCCAAAGCACGGTTAATATTATCGCCGGATGGTCACGGCGGCACGAACCGCATCGGGGTCATCGAAGTGCCGCAGTTCTACGCGCCTGTGGATTCGCCGGGCAATGAGGGACACTCCAGCCGAAGCTACGTTTCGGTTGACGTGGCCAGGCTGATTGAGAAACTCAAACACGAGAAAGTCGCTGGAATCATTCTCGATTTGCGCAACAACCCGGGTGGATCACTGGACGAAGCGATCCGATTCACCGGTTTGTTCATCCCAGGCGGCCCGGTGGTTCTGGCCCGCAATTTCGATGGCCGTGTTACCGTTGACTCGGACAACGATCCCGGCGAGCTGTACGACGGCCCGTTGGCGGTGCTGGTCAACCGTTTCAGTGCGTCTGCCTCGGAAATCGCCGCCGCCGCGCTGCAGGATTATGGCCGTGCTGTAATTGTGGGTGACACTTCCACCTTCGGGAAGGGCACGGTGCAAAATCTGGATCCGTTGCGACCATTTATCTGGCCAGCCACCCCGTCGGCGACCAACGATCCCGGCATGCTGAAAATCACCATCCGCAAATTTTATCGCATTACGGGCGCTTCGACACAGTTTCGTGGTGTGATCCCGGACATTATTCTGCCTGACACGTTGAGTTATGCTGACGTGGTCAGTGAACGCACTCTGGAGAATGCTTTGCCGTGGGATACGATTTCGCCGGTGGACTACCATAAACTGAATCTGGTGCAACCCTATGTTGCCCTGTTGCGCGAGCGTTCGGATGCGCGGGTGGCCACCAACCAGGATTTCATCTACATCCGGCAGGACATCGCTGATCTTAAAAAAACGCAAGATGAAAATTCACTCGCGGGTGTGCAAAGTCATCCGTCGGACCTGACCGGCCCCCAACCTCTCATCGGCACCCAAAGCCGCCCGCAGGGCGTGCACGGGATCCAAACCGTGGATCCCGACGGCATTGCGACATTGAATGAACACGAAGCACTGAAGGAGCGTGAGGGGGTTGCCGCCCGGAACCGGGCACATGAAGCGGAGCGTGCCGCGCGCAAAGCGCCCGATGAAACGATTTATGAACTGACAGTCGAGAACTGTGACCAAGCCGGTCTGCCTCCCCCGCTTGGCCAGACGAACAAGGTCGCGGCTGCCGCCTCCGCCTCTACCGTCGCCGCGGCAAGCGGGAAAGCCGAGCTGCCGCAAATTGATCCGATGCTCGACGAAACCGAAAACATCCTTGTGGATTACATTTCGTTGCTGTCCAAAAGCAACATTCTGATAGCAAACCATCCCGATTCATGAAAGTGTTCATTGCTCTTTTCTGCGTGTTGTGCGTTGCCACCGGAGTTTTTGCCGACCCGTATTCGGCGGCGATACGGCAAGCCAAGGATGTTTCCACGAAAATGACCCGGGCAGAAGGGGGAAACCAATCATCGCCTGCGCCGTCCCCTGCCCCGCCGCCAGCCAATCCACCGCCGGATCCCGTGCTCCAAGCTACGCTGCGCAACATCGCGAGTTTACACGCCGATTTTGCCGCGCTCGGCGGTCTGGCTGAGACAAATTCGGCCGCCACCCAAAAACAACTCTTGCTGGACGACCTGGCCGCGGCGGCCCAGGACACAAAACCGGCGTCCACTTCCATTGCCAAACTGGCCGACGACCTCGTAACCGCCACCGCCGGGAAGACAAAAACGGACGTCACGCAACAGAAACTCGCGCAAGACATTCACGCCATTTTCAACAGCTCGCATCTCTCCCCGGCTCAACAACAGATGATTTTTGACGGCGTGCAAAAGGCTTTGCAGGGCAGCGGAACCATGCCGGAGGATGCCACCAATGTCGTCAACGACATCAAACAGATTGCCACGGAAACTAAATAGGCCGGGGCGCCGGGTTGAATGTCCTGTCTGCAAAAAAATCGGGGACTGGTTTGCGGCAAAATACGGGCCCTTCTGTTCGCATCGGTGCAATTTGATTGATCTTGGCAAGTGGCTGGGCGGTGAGCATGCCATTTCCGAACCGCTGCGACCGGAGCACCTCGAGAAATACGGCGGCACGCCGCCGGACGGGGTTTGGGATAGTCGGGAAATAAATTGAAAGGATGGTGGCCGACAGTCGCGCCGTCAAATTTTACAGACAGGGGGCTTGTGCTACCTTCGGTGATTGCGAAACTGCATGAAACTGCCAATTTATTTTTTGCTGGTCGCCGACGCGTTGAGTCTGTCCTCCCCGGCGCAACCGGCTCATTTTATGAACACGACCAAAACGACTGAAACCGCCACACTCGGCGGCGGCTGCTTCTGGTGCATGGAAGCCGTCTATGAACGATTGCCCGGAGTTATTTCCGTCACCAGCGGTTTTGCGGGCGGCCACACGCCCAACCCGACCTATCAACAGGTTTGCAACGGCGACACCGGTTACGCCGAAGTCACGCAGATTGTGTTTGACCCTGCGAAAATCTCCTACGCGAAACTGCTCGACGTATTCTGGCAGGCGCACGACCCGACCACGTTGAATCGCCAGGGCGCGGACGAGGGCACGCAATACCGCTCGATCATTCTTTACCACAGCGAAGCGCAAAGGCTGGCGGCGGAAAAATCAAAAGCCGAGGCGCAAAAGAATTTCAAACACCCCATTGTCACGGAAATTGTGCCGTTCACCAAATTTTATCGGGCCGAGGATTATCACCAGGAATACTACGACAACAATTCCACCGCATTCTATTGCCGGGTGGTCATCGCGCCCAAACTGGAAAAATTGGAGAAGGAGAAAGTAATTCAGACTGCGCCGCAAACGAACGGCAAATGAGCGTTTGCCGCGGAAGGGTCATTGGCCTGCCCCGGCCACTGCGCTTGCGTGATAGGGCCGACCGGAACGGTAGAGCATCAAGAGTTGCTGATTGATGGCGGCAAACCGCGTCTGACCAGCAGCGCTCGCCAGTTTGACTGCCAATTCAGCATTGGTGATCGCCTCGGGAAAATGTCCCGCTTCCGCACAAGCCGCCGCCAGCGTGCCAACCATGCCCGCCTGCTTGAATGCAGTCAGTTGACAGGCCTGCTTCGCGTACCAGACCGCCTCGGCGCCATTACGCACCTGCTCGTCCGGGGAGGTGGCAAGAATCCAGGCCAGATTGTTGAGCGCTTCCGCCTGGTCGGGCTTGATCCGTAACACCTGGTGAAGTAAAGCCACCGCTTGCCTTGGGTTGCCGGCCTGGAAAAGCAGGGCCGCCAATTCCAGGCGCGGTTCAATTTCCGGCTTGAACTGCGGCTCGAATATAATCGCCTCCCGGAAGTGAAGAATTGCCTCGCGGACTCTGCCCTGCCGGGCCAGGACTTCCGCGTAATTTGCGTGCGTGCCCGGGTCAGCGGGCTTGAGCCGAAGCGCGGCCTGGAAGTGAAGTTCAGCCTCCTGCAATTTTCCTTGCAGAGCCAGGGCGTGGCCGAGGTTCGAGTGGGCGTCGCAGTTATCAGGATTATATTGCAGCGACGCCGTAAAATGTTCGATGGCCGCGGTGTAGTCTTTTCTTTTGGCCAGGATAATGCCGAGATCATTTTGCACCGGCCAGGCCGCGGGGTTTTTTGCGATCGTGTCGCGTAGAAGTCCTTCTTCCGTGGCAAATACCTGCGCGTGTTTGAAGGTCAGAACCGAAAGGGCCAACAACAGGACGATGGCCGTGCATCGGAGAATATTTTTGGCGAGCAGCGAAGCAAGTCCCGCTGCCACCAGTGCTACCACCGCCAGCAGGGGCTGGTATTGGAGGTGGTCCGAAACCTGCCACATTGTAAGAAATTGTGAATCGAAGAACCCGAGCACTGGAAATAACATGACTGCGAAACATCCCAGCCCGAACAGAACATGCCTTCCCCAACTGGAGCGGAATCGCCAGCACAGAACAAGTAGCGCGCAAAAAAGCAATCCCGGGAGGTAAGCGGTCAGCGACGATGTCTTTGGATTCCATCGCGGATAGTATTGGTTAAGTTTAAGGGGCCAAAGTGCTGTGCCGAGGTAAAACCAAAGGACTCGCCCCGCTACCGCCAGCCGTTCCCAAAAACTTTCCGGCGGCAACGTCGCTGTGGCTGTGGCCAAAGCCTGATGTTTTTGGAACCAGACGGACATCAATCCAAAGGCCAGCGCCAGCACAAAGAAAGGGCCGGTGTGCAACAAGTCCTTCCAAGCGATTCGCCTGCGTTGCCAGGCGGCGCAACCGAGCAGCACCACCGGCAGCATGACCGTCGAAGTTTTGCTCAACAGCGCCAGCACGAAGGCAATCAGCGAAAATCCGTACCAGAATGCGGCGCGCGCGCGAGCGCGGTTCGGTGCGTCAGGATACAACGCATCGGTTTCGTAATGCAGGTATCCCCAAAAGCTCAGAAGAAAGAACGGCAGGGAAAGTGTGTTTTTGAGTTCGGAAACACGCGCGACCGAGTTGACACATACCGGATGAACGGCAAAAACGGCTGCCGCCAGCCAAGCGCCCGGTATTTTCAGGCGCGTCAATAAACCCCACAGCAAAATCGCGCTCAAAGCGTGAAAGACCATGTTCACCGCGTGATAACCGGCGGGATTTTCTCCCCATGCCAGCCGCTCGAGCCACCAGGCAAAGGTCGTCAATGTAAAATCTGTCTGGAACCAGAGATTGCGGGGCGTGAATTCACCGTTCACCAGCGGATTGTCGCTGCCAATCAACCGCGCGTCATCAATCACGAAACTCCCCGGGAGAATGGGGCGATAAATGATCAATACCAGCGCGAAGATAAGCAATGTGCCAAAAACAAAGTGAAGATGGTTTACGCGGGCATTGTGGATTTGCTCACCGGCAATCATATTCTCGAATTAGCGCAAAATTGTCCGCCTGACATCCGACGGATTTGCTCTGCCAGTTTTCACACGCCGCCAAACCGCCGGTGGCGGCGGGTGTATTCTTCAAGCGCGGCGTGAAATTGTGGCTTGCGGAAATCCGGCCAGAGTGTCGGCGTAATGACCAGTTCAGAGTAGGAAATCTGCCAGAGCAGAAAATTGCTGATGCGCATCTCGCCACTGGTTCGGATCAGCAAATCCGGATCGGGAATATTCCGTGTCCAAAGATGGTCCGCAATGACCTCCTCGGTAATGTCGGCAGGTTCGAGCTTGCCGCGCTTCACTTTCTCGCTGATGCGCCGGACGGCATCTACGATTTCAATGCGGCTGCCGTAGCTCAAGGCCATGACGAGTGTCAGCCCGTTGTTCCGGGAAAGCGTGGTAATGGATTTTTTGAGGTGTTCCTGCACGTTTTCCGGCAGTCGGTAAATCTGGCCGATCACTTCAAGCCGGACGTTGTTTTTGTTCAATTCCGGCGTTTCGGTTTTGAGGTAGTGGACGAGATATTTCATCAGCGCGTCCACTTCATCCTTGGGGCGATTCCAGTTTTCCGCCGAAAAGGCGTAAAGCGTGAGATATTTGATGCCGAGTTCGCCGGCGGTGCGGATGATGACGCGCGCAGATTCAGCACCCTGCCGGTGCCCTTCAATGCGCGGCAGGCCACGCGCTTTCGCCCAGCGCCCGTTGCCGTCCATGATGACCGCTACGTGCCGCGGCAGGGAAGCTTTTGCCTCGGGCGAAAGATGTGGGGCCATGCTCATTTTTTACCGCAGATTACGCTGATTGCACAGATTTCAAAACTACAATTTCGTGATTTGACAAGTGTATCATTCCTGATACATTCCCTTGCGGATGAAATCCGAACGTCCGCTCAACGTGGTCTTTTAGCGGACCCGTGTTGGCAATGAGCCGGTGCGCCAATGGCTCAAAAGCCTGCCGGTGGAAGAGCGGAAGGCCATCGGAGCGGACATTTTGTCCGTGCAATACGCGTGGCCGGTCGGCAAGCCGCTCGTGGACAATTTGGGCGACGGCGTTTGGGAAATCCGCTCGCGACTGCCCAATCGCATCGCGCGGACTTTGTTCGCCGTGATTAATGAGGAAATCGTGCTCCTGTGCGGTTTCATCAAGAAACAGCAGCGAACGCCGCTGAATGAACTGGCTTTGGCAAAGAAACGGAAAAAAGAATATTTAGAGACGTATGAAGAATAGAACTCATCGCGGAAGTGACTTCCGGGACTTTCTGAAAGAGGAAGGCATCCTCGCGGATGTCGAGGAGCGTGCCATGAAAAAGGCGCTGGCCCTGCAACTGGAAAAATTGCTGGCCAAAAACGAACTCACCAAGGCGGAAATGGCCGCCCGGATGAAAACCAGCCGCGCCGCCGTGGACCGGCTGCTCGACGCCTCGAATCCGTCCCTGACGCTTTCAACGCTTGGCAAAGCCGCGCGCGCGCTCGGACGCAAAATCAAAATCGAACTGGTGCCGGCATAATGTCCGTGGTGCTCAGATATAACTCAGCTTTTGCTCACTGCGGCTAACAGTTGCTTAGCGGCTTCGTCCCGTGCTCTTCGTCTGGCGTTCAGTCCGGCTCGCATGTATTTAAAGACAGCCTCCAGGCTTCCTTCTTCATTCAGATATTTGCTCGAATGGCTGACGGCTTGGAATAAAGACCGGTAACGATTGAAAATTGAGAGCGCAGGGTCTCCGAGAGCAAATGCTTCTTCCTGCGTCAGCAGTTTCGCATCTTCAAGATTGTTATTGATTGTGAGCTTGGTTGAAACTTGCGCGCCGAAGTTACCCCGCCATATCACAAGTTTGTTCACCAGCGGATCGCTCGATGAAACCAAGGCTAAGTCGGTTCGCAGGGTCTTAGTGTCCGGTGAATGGCTTCCCGGTGTGATGCTGTTGGCAAATGCCGTGTTCACTCTCTTCCGCACGGCGTCGTCTTCAAAGAGGTGTTTGTTTGACTCAATCGTGAAGAGCAATTCCCGGAGGCTCAATACGTTTGGCACTTGGTCATAAACGCGAGAAAGCATCAACAATGCGGTTTCTCGAACTGCATTTGCTACCATGCCCCAGAAAAATTCGACTTGGGCTGCCTCGCTAGCGTATTTCTCGCATAATTCAGGCAGTTGTTTATCCATTCGAAGAAACGCTGGCGCTGAAAGAATATCGTCCGAAAGTCGATTAAGGAGTTTCTCAAAATGAATATCACTGGAAATGTTCATCGGATTACTCATTTGCGGAGAAGGCCAGGCATTGCGGATTGGTGAGTTTGAGAACGCGGCGCAATTTGACAAGGCGCAATGACATCATAGCAAGTCAGGTCAATACTACCAATCACACAAAAATCGTCTGGGCGCGGGCCGGACCGACGGACGCGATAAATAATTTCGCGTTGCTCAATTCGGCAAGGGCCTTCAGATAGGCGCGAGTCCTCGATGGTAATTGTTTCCACGACTTCGCTTTGCTCGTCGGCGTCCGCCAACCTTCGAACTCGACATAAACCGGCTCACACTCGGCCAATACCTGCGCGTCGCTCGGCACAAAATCATAATGCGCCCTTCCGCGGCGATAGGCCACGCAGACCTTGATAGTTTCCACCGTGTCAAGACCATCCAGGTTTGTCACGGCCAGTCCATCAATGCCGTTCACCATCGCGGCATGGCGCACGGCCACCGAATCGAACCAGCCGCAGCGGCGCGGACGTCCGGTCGTCGCACCAAATTCGCGTCCCATGCTGTGCAACAAATCAGAGATCTCGGCATTTTCAGTCGGTAACGGCCCTTCCCCGACCCTCGTGGTGTAAGCTTTCATCACGCCGACGACGCGGTCCATGCGATGTGGCGGCACGCCCGAACCGGTGCAGGCGCCGCCCGCCGTCGTGTTCGACGACGTGACGAACGGATACGTCCCGTGGTCAATGTCCAGAAACGTGCCTTGCGCACCTTCAAACAGAAGGTCTTTGCCGCGTCGCATGGCTTCATGGAGCAACACTACCGTGTTCGCCACGAATGGTTTCAAATATTTCCCGGCCGCATTGTATTCGGCAAAGACCTTTTCGCACGAAAGCGGTTTCGCGCCGAGCGACTTGAGCACCGCGTTGTTTTCCTTGATGCGGGCAGAGAGCTTTTCTCGAAGCCGCTCGGGATTGACCAGATCGCTCATGCGCAAGCCGACGCGCGCGGCCTTGTCGCCGTAAGCCGGGCCGATGCCGCGTTTGGTGGTGCCAATTTTTTGCCGGCCCTTGAGCACTTCGCGTTGCGCGTCCAGCTCGCGATGATAAGGAAGAACGACGTGCGCTGTCTCGCTCACGACCAGATTATCGCCAACCTTGACTCCGAGTTTGCGCAAACCCTGGATTTCCCCAACGAGGCTGACCGGGTCAGCGACCACGCCGTTGCCGATGACGCACAATTTATTTTTACGCAGAATGCCGGACGGGATCAGGTGCAAAATGTACTTTTGCCTGCCAATGAAAACGGTGTGACCGGCATTGTTGCCGCCAGCGTAGCGGACGACGATGTCCGCGTCTTCGGTGAGCACGTCAATAATTTTGCCCTTGCCTTCATCGCCCCATTGGGCGCCAACCAGAATCGTATTTGCCATATTTTGAAAGAGCCGGCGTGTTGCCGTCTCCGAAATTATTTGCCAACGATAAAAAATCCCGAACGTGAATTCGGGCCTCCGCCGCGCCGGAGGGTCTGCCCAAAACGGCTGCCGCTCGACTCCGACTAATGGATCGAAGATGCAGGCCGCAGAGGCTTCGGCCACGCAGGCGGGGCAAAGCGCGTGTCTTTGCGCTAAGAGGCTAGAAGTGAAGGCACGAGATGTCAATTCCGCAAAGCGGACGACAATGTCGTAATTTGTTGTTGTAGCCGCAGCCTTTCGACTGCGTCCGCACGCGACATGAATGATGCGATTACAGCAAATCAGGGCATAACCAGGCAAATGGCAATCAGCCAAAGAAAAAACCCCGCCGGAAAACGGCGAGGCTTTGATTTCTGTCCCGAGTAAGCTATGGGTTGAACGTTGCGCTGCCGGAATGTGTTTCTGTATTCCCGTTCGGTCCGGTCGTGGTAACGGTGTGCTCAATCGTATCGCCGTCCCTGGTCGTCGTCGCCACGCGCTCAGCAGTTTTGCGATTTGCGCCGGTAATGATTTCCGTTTTCGTGCGCGTTCCGTCACTGTTGGCCACGGTAGTGTCGAACGAGCCGCTCTTGCCCGTGCTGGTCGCGTAGGTGCCGGTCACATCGCGGCCGTTCGCGGTCTTTGTCACCGTCGAACTGGAGTTAATCGTATTCCCGTTCTGGAGGGTATATTGGCCGGCGACAGTTGCCCTACCGTTACCGTTGCCGGTAACGGTTTCGCTCCATGAACTGGTTTTGCCGTCATAACCGGTACGACTGCCATTGACGGTCGTCATGTTGCCGTTGTGCGAAGCGGTCTCGTTGACAGTGGCAGTTTTGCCATTTGGCGCGGTGGTGATGACGGAACGGCTGGCGGTCCCGGCTTGGCGGTTCCAGTTGTCCTGGACGCTGCGATGCCAAACCTTGCCACCGGCGGTCTGAGCCGTGGTGTTACGCGAATATTGCCCCGGTTGCCAGTCAATCTCCTGCTGGAACGTGCCGCTGGCGCCACGACTGCTTTCAAAGGTGCCGGAACGATGACGTTCACCGGCGGAAGTCTGCATCGCGCCTGTACCCAAGGAAACGATGCCCGCAACCACTGCCAAAGCTTTACCGATTGTTTTGTAATTCATTTTCATAATGTTTGTCCTCGCGTCTCGACTTCCGGCTATCCAGCCGTTGCCCTGTAATACGTAGAGGCCGCGGGAAATGTTACAGGCGGTTTACGAATCAAACGATTAAGGCAAAATGTCCGTTTTTACTGCGTATTTCCGGAAATTTCGTAGCGAACACCTGGATAGCCCAGATAGGCGCCACAACGGGGGTTTGGTTTTGACAGCAGCTGTCAGTGTGCGGGAGCCGGGCCGTCAATGAAGATCGTTTTCCCTTCCTGGAGTTGGATCGTTGTGCCATCCGGTTTCACGATGGTGCCGTCCCATCGAACACGGCTTCCGTCGTTCATGCCCATGATTTGCGATGGACCGAGGGGTATCAATTTGCCGGATTTTTGCACCACCACCTGGCCATCTTTCAAGGTGACCGTGTCTTTGGCGGGAATGGAAGTGCCGTCCAATCGAAACATCTGTCCGTCCACCAGACGCGCGGAACTGCCATCGGGATAGACACACGATCCGTCCGGATTAATTTTCAAATTACCCGGGAACATGGTCGGCGTCGTAAGGGTTTCGGACTGGCCATCGCGCACTACAACGACTTTGCCGTCCTTCAGGGCTACATAATCAAAAACCGGCCAGGCTGAGCCGTCCCGATTCAACAACCAACCGTCGCTACGAAGTATCTGTCCCTCCTCGAGCTTGCGTTCCTGCCCCTTCCCGACTTTGAAGTAGCCATTGGTGTTTACTTCGATGTCAAAGGGCAATTTGAGATTGTCGGTCAGCAACTCCATCTGCCCGCCGTGCATGGCATACACATTGTCACCTTTGACTGTGACTCCGTCCACCGAGTTGTCAGTCTGGGCCTGGAGCGAAGGAGCACAAATGAGGGGCAGGAATCCCAGAACGAACAGCACGCCGGCAGTCCGGGTCCGCATGCGCCGATAAATCTGGATCAACAGGTCAAACTGGCCTGACAGTTTCTTTTGTTGAGATGCCGTTTCCTGTACCAGCGGAAATTCAGTTTTCATCATGTTTATTTATTGCTCAAAGTGGAACATTTAGCAACTCAAAGCTTCCTTTGGTACAGCGATTTTCAGGCCGATTTCCGACGCGCATCACGTCGAAAATTACGACAGCTTGTAATAAATGCGGACAGGCGGAGACTTTGCTTTGTGTGCCTAGTTGTGTGTCACCCGGAGATTTCCCTTGTAAAGACTGGCGGAGAGAGGCCGTTCTGAACCCTTTTTGCCATCTGGTGATCAAGGCCATAAGGTGGGATTCGCACCCTCCATGCTGGAACGGACAACCGCCAGGCAAGATGCTGAACGAGCCCCGTTTGCGCCTAAAGATGCCGCGACACAAGCTCGCGGCAAAACTCGGCGTAAGTCTCGGGACCGTCAAAAATTGGGAACGCGGATGGACGCAACCAAGCCGGAAGTTTTGGCGGTCCCTGGCGGCAGTGATTCGGGACACAAGGGGGTGATCCGCACCCCCGCCATCTAGCCTCAGAACCTCTGAAGCGCGCTCAGAAAAGTAGTTTTTCCGCAGCAAGCTAACGTATTGCCATTCGGTGAGCGGTCTGACCCTTCCGGGGAGTTACGGCAAGTGGCGGAGGCCCCGAACCTACCGTCAAAGCTGCAGCATCGCTGTCAGCTTCCAGAATAGCCTCGGGACCACCAACAGTCTGGAACACGGACACAGAATAAAGACCGGCTTGGGCGGTGCTAACATTAGTCAAAGTTAGAGTCGGGCCTGTCGCGCCGACAATGTTATTGCTGCCGTTAAAGACCCACTGATAAAGGAATGGTGGGCTGCCGGATACGCCGACACTGAAAGTGGCTGTGCCACCCACTGGGACAGTCTGCGGCGCCGGTTGGTTGGTGATAGTTACCGGAACGATTACCGTCGCCACATCGGTGGCCGTGTTGTTGGACAAATCGGGTTCAAACTGACTGCACGCAACGTTCACCGTGTCGGTGATGGATCCCGCAGCCAGCGGCA
>Ga0335078_10011295_pt1 | contig 13243 bp, 6 predicted proteins | sample Lox_Sample_32_FD_206711 | JGI IMG/M metagenome (GOLD analysis project Ga0335078, IMG submission 206711) | Soil microbial communities from Loxahatchee National Wildlife Refuge, Florida, United States - Lox_Sample_3.2 | ecosystem: Environmental > Terrestrial > Soil > Wetlands | place: USA: Florida... | reverse complement strand
TGGCGCCGGCGAGCCTCATCCGCAGCACGGAAGGAGCGACCGGGGCGCGATCGTTTACCAGCGGCCAGCGAGCGGCCTCGCCCGGGTTGGGACGACTCATTCTCGGGCCGATGACGAACATGGCGTCGTGCCCGCTCAAGAACACCCTGTAGCCGCTGCCGTGGGACAGAAACTGGACGACGGACCCCAATCCACCGTGAATCTGGCCAACATTCGGCTCGAAGCTCAGGGGCAGACTGGCGTAGGACGCGCTGACTCGATCGCTCACGGACGCGTTCGCGCGAGCGCCAGACGAGACGCCGGTACGCGCGGTCTCGGCTGGACTCCCGTCCTCAGCCGACAGCCACAATGCGGTCGCGGTCATCAAGAAGAGCGGTAGGCAAACACCGACAACCCCCCCGGTGCCGAGAGCCAACACGACTCGCGGGAGCTTGCCCATAGGCACCACCTTCTCCAGTTTCCAGACCGGACGACTCATGGACCTCGCGGGGGCGAACGCCTGGTGCAAACAGACGGGCTACCACCTCGGTTCAGTCTCGGGCCAACGCGTCGACGACGTGGTTACTCGAGCCAGCACAAGCACACACGGTGCCAAAATAACGAAAAGGGGCGGCTTGGTTTTGCGGAGGTTTCAAGGGTTGAGGACGATGATCTTACGGGGAAGTGCGAGGGTTCCGGAGGCGGAAGTGGCCGGCCAACTCGGAAATCGACCGGCCAAACCAACCCGATCGTCCTCTTTCGGTGACACATTAGGAGGGGCCGAGCGTGGCGTGGGTAACTGGGTCCTGGTCGGTCGAAACAGCGGCAGACGACATAAAGGGTAGTTACTTGGCGGTCGAGGCGCCGCTGCCCGACGGACTGAGAACCGGGCTCGGCGCGATCGTCAGCCAGTCTGCTCTCACCCGATCCCACTCCTGGATCAGCAAACCGCGCTGCTCGAAGAAGGCCCGAATTTGGGGAGCATCCCATCCCACGACCTCTTCCAGGATCGGCACCAGGATGCTCAGCGCGTCGTCGCTCAGGACGGACCGTTTGGCGATCGGGGCGAGATACCGCGCCTGCGAAACAGCGATAGTGAACCCGTCGCGACGATTCACATGCAACATGACATGAACGTCGGAGCTGCCGTCGCCGACATAGGTGACGCGCTCCGGCGCGATTTGAAGCTTTCGTTGCAGATCGTCCAACACCGCCACTTTGCCGTAGCCGGCGTTGACTCGCACGATGGACTCGATCTGACCCGACCCACCAAAGGCCAACTGCGTACCGTGGATGTGATCGGGCGCGATGATGCCTTCGAGAGCGGATTCGATCACCTCCTGCGGCGACGCCGAGATCACATGAAAGTCAAAGTGATAACCGTTGATCGCGCTGCCCACAAACTCGGAAAGCTGCTTGATATTCTTCTTCAGATGAACGCCCTTGCCGGCTTCTGAAAGATGGTGTTTCCGCACTCGCTTACGATAATCGGGGTCATGCAGCAACAAGTAGCTGAGCTCGCCGCCCTGCTGGACGAAGTTCTGCACCGCCAGAATCGCGACCTTACGTTCAAACTCCTGCGCCGGGATTCCCACCAGCTCGCTCAGGACCAGACCGGAATCGTTAAAACTCAGCGTTTGATCGAAGTCGCTGGCTAACAAATAGTGCTTCGCTAAGAGGTTCACGTCTTGCATATGTTCCGCCTCCCAGTTTAAGTCTCAAGCGCTGCGTTAGGGTGAATGACCGCAGGCCAACGTATGAGGGCACCTTTTCGCACGTATTTGATGCGTCAGGGCCGAAAAAGATCGCCGGTTGAGGATCGCAATATCTAATCGCGATCATTCGGGACCGCGATATCTTTATTCCTCATCCTCTGACTCTGTCGCAGGTTGCGTTTCTGCACGCAGGCGAATCTCGGGAAGCGAGGCGCTGCTCAGTTGGTGATTGAGAGCGGGAAGATCTGTTGTCTTGATGTCGTTCCAGCGCGCCATCACACCCGAGAACTGGTTCTCGACCTCATGAAGCGCTGCGACCTGCGAAGCGGTGGGTGCTGCATCGGCACCCTCGACTTCGCCGTAAAGCCCTGCAACTTCGGAGTTCACCCAACCGACGGTCGGCGCGGGCGGCGGCGCAGCGAAGAACCCACCTGGGCCGCCCAGAAGCGCCAGTGCCTTCTTCTCGAGCTCCGCGACCGATTTGGCCAACGCTTGGGTCAGTTGTCCCTTCGACGTCTTTTCCAGCTCTTCGCGAAGAGGACGAATCTCTGCCGCAGCCTCAAAGCTCTTATCCATCATGGCAGCGAGCCGCGTGGCCATTTGGAACTGCTGCTGGAGGGCCGCCGTCGTCGTCTTAACACGCGGATCCATTCGGACGGCCAACGCCGCGGTGTACTGGTGGCCGTTTGCGGCGAGTCGCACGGTGTATTGACCGGGCAACGCCGCCGGTCCTTGCGGCAATCGTGGGGTATCGTGCGGCACCGCGGAAATCGGATACCCGTATCGCGCCGACTCAGGCGGCGCATAGTGCAAATCCCATACCCAGCGATGCATGCCGGCTTCGGCAGAAAGAATCCTGGGCGTGCGGACCCAATAGAGCGGAACGGCCAGGGTTTTCTTAAGCTCTTCCTCGGTCACCTGCGGCTTGTCGGCGCTCGAGTAGCGCCGAACAATTTTGCCATCCGCATCGAGGATTTCGAGCGTCACGGCACCTGACACGGTTGACGCGAGAGAATAATCAATGATCGCGCCGTCCGGTGGATTCTGGCCGGCCGGCTCATCGGGCGGGAGCGGTGTGTCCGTGTTGGTGTCGCGGCGGACGCGGTAAGCCGGCGCCGGCTTGAAGAGGTAGGCGTCGGAATGAGCGACCGCATCCGCGACCTGGCGTAACGGCGTAATGTCGTCCAGAATCCAGAACGAGCGGCCGTGAGTGGCCACGATCAAGTCATCATCGTGAATCCACAGATCCCGCATCGACGTGTGCGGCAAATTGAGCTGCAGGGACTGCCAGTGGCCGCCGTCGTCAAACGAGACCCAGACCGCGTTCTCGGTGCCGGCAAACAACAACCCCTTCCGGACCGGGTCTTCGCGAACCGTGTCCACCGGTCCGAAATCGGGAAGACCGGCAACGATCTTCTGCCATGTCTTGCCGCCGTCATGGGTACGGTAAATGTAAGGACGCTGGTCGTCGATGCGAAAGCGGCTGACGGATGCATAGGCGGATTCGTTATCGAAATGCGAGGCAGTAATCTGCGTGACTTTGCTCCAGGGAATCAGCTCCGCCGGGGTTACGTTCGTCCAGTTCTTTCCCGCGTCGTGCGTGATCCAGATCAGTCCGTCGTCCGTGCCCGCCCACAGCGTGTTGACGTCTTTGAAGGACGGGCCGAGCGCGTAGATGGCGCCGCGCATTTTGTCTGCACTAGGATTGTTAGCCGCGAGGTCGCCGAGGCTCGCGGGAATGCCGGGATGCTGCCGCGTGAGATCGGGGCTGATGCTCTGCCAGGAGCGACCGCCGTCGGTGGTTCTAAAAAGGAAGTTGGCAGCATAATACAGGATGTGCGGATCGGCGGGCGAAAACAGGATCGGCTCGGTGCGATCGGTTCGGTACTTTGCGTTGCGCAGGGGAATCGGGGTCACGTTTTGGACCTGGCCCGTGACCCAGTTGAATCTTGAGACTTCCGAGCGTCCAGCCCCATACACGATCTCCGGATGAAGCGGGTCCGGTGCGACGTAACCGTATTCGATCACGCCCACCGGATGCCACTCGCGGAAGGTAATCTCGCCGTCGTTGCCGCGGTTTGAAGTGCCCACCGAACCGCTTTCCTGCTGGCCTCCGTAAACACGATAAGGAAACTCGTTGTCGGTGATCACGTGGTAGAACTGCGCCGTCGGCTGGTTGTACCAGGAGCTCCAGGTAACGCCGCGATTCACACTCACGATGGCGCCCTGGTCGCTGACCAGCAGAATCACGTCCGGATTCGTTGGGTTGATCCAGATGTTCTGGTAGTCGTCGCCGCCCGGCGCGCCGCGAATGCCTGCCCAGGTCTTGCCCCCGTCGCTGGAACGCCAGGTCACCGTGCTGGTGGTGTAGACCACATCCGGGTTCTTCGGGTCCACCTTGGGCACTGCCAGGTCGCCGCCGCCGATGCGCACCGCCGGCCGCGGATCAGTGGTAGTACGGGACCAGTGCTCACCGCCATCGTCGGATCGATAAATCGCCGTCCCGTGTGTGATTGCCAGGCTTGAATAGATGATCCGCGTGTCGCTTGGCGCGATGGCCACGTAGGCTTGCTCCAGGTCATCCGGCAGTCCGCCCCCCAACTTGTTCCAAGTGTTGCCGCCGTCGGTCGATTTGAAGATGCCTCCGCCCGCGCCTCCGTATGAATTGTTGTCTTCCCAAGGTCCCTGGCGCGCCCGCCATAAGGAGGCGTAAATCACATCGGGATTCGACGGGTCGATCTCCACATCGGAACCGCCCGTGTTCTCGTCCTTGTAGAGGACCTTCTGCCAGCTCTGGCCGCCGTCGGTGGAGCGGAAAATGCCGCGCTCTTCGTTTGCTCCATAAGGGTGACCCAGCACGGCGGCGAATACTCGATTCGAATCGCGGGGGTCGATGGCGAGCGCCGGGATCTGCTGGCCGTCGCGCAGGCCAAGATGGGTCCAGGTTTTGCCGGCGTCGGTGGATTTGTAGATGCCATCGCCCACCGATAGATCGGGACGCTGCAAGCCCTCGCCGCTAGCCACATACACGATGTTCGGATCTGGCGGAGCCACCGCAATGGCCCCGATCGATTGGGTCGGCTGATCGTCGAAGATGGGGTTCCAAGTCCGGCCGTAGTCATCCGACTTCCAGACGCCACCGTTGACCTGTCCCACGTAGAACACGTTGGGCTGGCTGGGAACGCCCGTGGCCGCCCGCGTCCGGCCGCCGCGGAAAGGTCCGATCATGCGCCAGTGCATCTCCTGGTAGAGCGACAGCGGGTATTGCTGCGCCACGCCCACGCCGCAAGAAGCCAGGGTCAACAACGCAGCGAACGCCAAGCGCTGGCGGAACGTACCCGGCAAAGCCTCGAACCGCAAGCAAAGGGAGATTTCACCACAGAGATCACGGAGACCGCAGAGGCACACAGAGACAGAAATTCTTCTCCGTGAGCTTCGTGGTGAATCGCTCCTCGTGCATCTAGAAGATGCCGAACCTGAGTGACACATGAGAATCGCAACCTCCGCGAGAGCTTTTCAAAGTAGCACAGCATAAACCAAGCGCATCTCGAGGAGAAGGAAAACTTGCTTATGGTCCCGGCGAAAGTCCCTGCATTCTGTTTCGCAGGGACACGGAAATGCGGATTCTTCGCTGACGCTCAGAATGACAGGCCTGCAGATTTGGGTAACGACTTTCGAGGGTATGTATAGATGCCTGATTCCAGATTTCAAATGGGTGAGTGCTCGCCCCGGTTCGATCCTGCGGCCACGAAGCGCTCGGCGTTCACGGCGGCCCCGATTACGCCCAGTTCGTCGCTCGTAGCGACCACCTCGAATCGACTGCCCTGGAGGGGCGACATCTTCACGAAATCATGGAGGTAGCGATCGAGTCTGGCCGGGTCCACGAAGCGCGCGTTGTATCCCCCCACAAAAAATTCTCCGGGACCGTCCATGTGGATGCTGGTCGCGGTGGCGGCGGCCAGAGCGCAGTGCCAGAGTTTCACGAAGGCCTCGCATCGCTCATCGCCGCTTGCCGCGTTGGCGAAGACCTCCTCCGGCTCCAAATCCAAAAAGCGCAAGCGCATGGCACGATGACCCATGATGCCTTCCAGGTGGCCGCGGCCCCCACAGCCGCAAAAGTGCTCCTTGGGATCCAGCGACACCACCGAGTGGCCGCCCTCCCAGATGCCTTCGACCCAGGGGTATCGCCCGAAGCCGATGCCGTTGCCGAGAGTCCACGTCCGGACCAGACGATGCAGTTGGCCGCGCGTGGCCGCGATCCCGGCCGCCATTACGTCCGCGTCATTGAAGATCGCCGCGCGAACCGGTTGGCCGTGCTGGCTCAGCATCGACGAAAGGGCGGTACCGAGGTCGTATCCTTTGATCTGTGGCAGATTGGGCGAGTCCTGCACCACGCCGGCGCGAATGATTCCCGGAAAGCCGATGCCGACCGCCCGCAAGGACTCGCCCTGCCGTGCGGCTTCAACCTGCTCGGAGATGCTGTGGGCGATTTCCTCAGCGGGCATCGACCGGAGCGCGTCGCCCTTGCCCTCAGCGTCCAATGTGCGCAACAGCCCTACCAGCCGGGTGCCTTCCACCAAGCCAACGGCCACGTGTTCGGCCGCCAGTACTCCGACGCTTAGCGCCATATCGACCTCTCCAGGAGTCAGGAGTCAGAAGCCTGAAGTCAGGAGCAAGAAGCCAGAAGAAGGAAGTCGGAAGAAGCCAACCCGCGCCTCTTGTTACTCGCCACTTGTGATTCCCCTTCTTCCACTTCTGTCCTATTTCCTCTTACTACTCGCCGCTTGCCACTCGTGAGTCTCCTTCTTACTTCTGACTTCTTACCCCTGACTCCTTGCTACAGCCTTGCCAGCTTATTCAACCCATTAAACGCCGCTGCTTTGTAGCACTCGGCCAGGGTCGGGTAATTAAAGACCGCGTCTACAAAGTAGTCCATCGTCCCTTTCAGGATCATCACTGCCTGGCCGATGTGCAGCAGTTCTGAAGCGCCCTCGCCGATGATGTGCGTTCCCAGCAACTCTTTGGTCTCGCGATGGAATATCAGTTTCAGCCGTCCGGTGGTGTCGCCCCGGATCTGGCCGCGGGCGATCTCGCGATAGTAAGCGATGCCCACCTCATAAGGCACATCTTCGTCTGTCAACTGCTCTTCCGTCTTACCGAGAAACGAGATTTCGGGAATGGTGTAGATTCCGTACGGATAGGTGGCGGGATTGGAGTGCACCGAGAGGCCACAGGCGTGTGCCGCTGCAATGCGGCCCTGCTCCATTGACACCGAAGCCAGGCTGGGGAATCCGATCACGTCGCCGACCGCGTAAATATTGGGCGCGCGGCTGAGAAAGTCCGCGTCCACTGGAATCCGGCCGCGCTTGTCCGCTTCGATCCCGGCCGCACCCAGGTTGAGACCATCCACATTGCCTTGCCTTCCCACGGCATACAAGAGCGCATCGCCGGAGATTTTCTTCTTGCTCTCCAGGTTCGCCATTACCTTGCCGTCAGGCGCCTCTTCTACGCTTTCCACCTCCTCGTTCAGACGCAGGGTGACGCGGCTATCGCGAAGATGGTAAGAAAGCGCTTCCACGATCTCAGCATCGGCGAATTCGAGCAGGCGGGGTCGCTTCTCCACCAGCACTACGCGCACGCCGAGCGTGGCGAACATGCAGGTGTATTCCACGCCGATCACGCCGCCGCCCACCACGATCATGCTCTTGGGGACTTCAGGCATTTGCAGAATCTGGTCGCTGCTGACGATGGTGCGTCCGTTGAGAGGCACTTTCGGGGAAACCGCAGGCTTAGTGCCGACGGCAATGATAACGTTGGCGGCGTGGTATTCCGAGGTTCCCCGCGAGCTCTCAACTCTAACGGTGTGCGGGTCAACAAAGCTGGCTCGACCATAAAACAGATCGATGCCGTTGCGTGCTAGTTGGGCCTGCGTAACGTCGATTTCGGTCTTGATGACGTGCTGTACGCGGAAGGCAAGATCGCCCATGGTGATCTTTTCCTTCACGCGGTAATTGATCCCATAGATGCCCTGATAGCGGTAGCCCGAAAGATGAAGGACGGCCTCGCGCATGGTCTTGCTGGGAATCGTGCCGGTGTTTACGCACACCCCGCCTAGGACCTCGCGAGCTTCCGCGACGGCCACACGCTTGCCGCACTTGGCTCCCTGGATCGCCGCGCGCTGTCCCCCAGGGCCTGAGCCGATCACAAATAGGTCGTAGTTTTCCATCGCACGATTCCTTGCCGACGGAGGTCCGAAAATCTGACTCCTCTCGGACCAAATTCAATCTCATCCCGTGTACCGCCGTGTTCTTTGTTCCAAAGCATTCAACCTGGCGCGGCTTTTGGCCGCAACTCAAAGGGAGATTCAGATATTCCAGATTCAAAATCTTCGCGGCCCGAGAAGGAAACTGGACGGTAGTAACAGGGAGGCCGCGGAGTCTCAGTGAACTCTGTGTTTGAAAAGACTTCGGAGTGCCCAGGTCGCGGAGAATTTCGGCGTGGTTGTGATCGCGCTCTCATTGGCCCTCCGTGGGTGCCTCTGCGCCCAGGCTCTCTTCAAGCGCCGCTTCGAGCGCGGCACGATTGGCTCCCGACATCACTTCATCAAAGACCTTCGTTCGTTGAATGATAATGGGCGCGAACAGGTCCTTCTGCCTCAGAAGCACGGCGCCCAACCTCACCAACTCGAGCAGAGCCAGCAGCAGTGCCACCAACGCCTGGCGGGCGAGAAAGCCGGCCGCAAGATCGTCCAGCCGCACCGGGGCACGGTGGCTGCGGAGCACATCGCGCACGTGTTCGATCATCTCAGCTACAGTGATCTCATCGGCGCGGATGGCCATCGTGGGACGCGCCTTGGCTCGCTCCAGAATCTGCCGGAAGGCCGCAATGAGGTCGAAGACCGAGACTGCCAGGCCGGGCTCGTCCTCGGCTTCGGCAAACTCGCCGATGCCAGGCTCGGACCACATCGCCTCCTCGACTTCCAATTTCGATTGCAGCATCTGCGCTGCGTTCTTGAACTGCTCGTGCTCGAGCAGGCGATGCACCAGCTCGGCGCGCGGATCTTCCAACTCCTCCGGCGCGGCGTTCGGATCCGGCGGCAGCAGCATGCGGGACTTGATATAGATCAGCGAGGCGGCCATAAAGACAAACTCGCCGCCCAGGTCGATGTTGAGTTCGTTACAGGCGCGAAGGTAATCGAGATACTGCTGAGTGATGCGGGCGATGGGAATGTCGTAGATGTCGAGCTCTTGCTTGCGGATCAGGTCGAGCAACAGGTCGAGCGGCCCTTCGTAGACTTCGAGCTTCACCGGAGGTGGACTCGCAAGCGCGCGGGTGGCCCTTTTGGGGGCAGTGCCCGGCGCCCCGCCATTGTCAGCGGGGACTACCTCGGATGCCGCCTTCTGCCACGAGTCTGGCACGTCAGGAGTCGTACTTCCGGCGAGCCCCGGGCCAGCATCCTCAGTCGCCGATCGGGAACCGGCTTCGGTACCGGGCTGCTGGGGGTCCCCAGGATCTATGGGCGCTTCCCCGCCGTGCGGCCGATCGGGAGGTTCAAGCGCCGGGCCCGGTTGCCCATTTTCGGACTTGCCGGGGTTGAAGTAACTCGTTGATCTGCTCATTTTAAAGTGCTTATTGGCTTTGTTCCAGCACCGAGGCCGACTTGCTACTCGTGGATGCCGCAGACTCCTTCCGGACCAACCCCACCGCTTCGCGCACCTCTGTCATGGTCGCTTGGGCGACCCGCCGGGCGCGCGCGGCGCCCTCGTCCAGCACTTGCCAGACCTTTTCCGGCTCCTCCTCGTACTGGCGGCGCCGCTCCTGGATGGGTGCCAGGCGCCGGTTCAACCCCTCCACCATCAACTTCTTGCAATCGATGCACCCGATCTCGGCCGTGCGGCACTCGCGATTCACCCGGTCGATCACGGGCTGGTCCGAAAAGACCTTGTGAAGATCGAAAACCGGGCAGATGTCCGGGTTGCCTGGATCGTACCGGCGTTTGCGAGCGGGATCGGTCACCATGGTGGAGACCTTTTTCCAGACCACGTCAGGCGGGTCAGAAAGGTAAATCGCGTTGCCATAGCTCTTCGACATCTTGCGGCCGTCCGTACCGGGGAGGCGAGGGGTGGGTGTGAGCAGGGCACGAGGCTCAGGTAGCACAGGGTCGATTGTTACAAGGCCTCGGTTCACAAACTCCGCCTTGCCTTCCAGCGATGATTCCTTGTACGTCTTGCCGTCGACCTTCGACACCGTGGCTCCGTGCGGCTCACCATATGCCAAATTGAAGCGCCTCGCGATCTCCCGGGCCAGTTCGATGTGTGGCACCTGGTCTTCTCCCACCGGCACCGCGTCTGCCTTGTAGATCAGAATGTCCGCCGCTTGCAGCACCGGGTAACCGAGAAAGCCGTAGGTGTGAATGTCGCGATCCTTGATGTTTTCCAGAGCCTCTTTATAGGTCGGCACCCGCTCCAGCCACCCGAGCGGCGTCAGCATCGACAGAATCAAATGCAGTTCGGCGTGCTCGATCACGTGCGATTGCACAAAGAAGGCGGCCTTCACTGGGTCGAGTCCCGCGGCCAGCCAGTCCGTGGTCATTTGCCAGATGTTGTCCTGCAGGTCGGCGGTGTTGGCGTAATCGGTGGTGAGCATGTGCCAGTCTACGACGCAGTGATAGCTTTCGTACTGGTTCTGGAGTTCCACCCAGTTCTGCAGCGCGCCCACCAGGTTGCCCAGGTGCAGCCGCCCCGTGGGGCGCATGCCGCTCAGGATGCGCGGCCTCTTTTTATGGTCGTTCGATCGGTCGGTCATAAATCTAGTCGAGAAATCCGGTCGGTGCGCGGGATTCGTAAGCTTCAGCATTCAGAGGCTAACAGTAGCATAGGCGGATGAGGGGCGCGACGCCAGCCTCGGCAACGGTAGGTGCAGGGTCTCCTTTGCGAGGGAGGCCCCGCGGAAGGGGCTCGTTACTCTCCCACCGACGCAACGCAACCGAGCTTACCCAACGCGCCGGGCTGGAAGAGCACCGTGGCGTCGCCGGCCGCGACGGTCAACCGAAGCCGCGGGGAAGTCGGCGTCTCCCGGCCCACCACTACTGGAATCGGAAATGTATATCTTTGACCTGTCATTTGTCCTGGATCGGCGTATCTGGCGACAAAATTGAAGATATCCAAGGCTCCGGACGCCGATATGGGGTTAAAGCCGGGGACGCTGAGCTGAACGCTTTCCTGAAGATCGCCGCGCCACACGAACTGCTTAGGACCGCTCGTTGGGGTTAACGACTGACCCCCAATGGTGAAAACAAAGTCCTTCACGCTTGACCCCGGAACCAAGCTGAGGGTGTAACTCAACTGCAGAGTCTTACCGTCCGGGTAGAGAGCTTTCTGAATCGCCTTGGCCCTGCTGAAGAAGTTCTCATATTTGGGATTCGGCTTGGCTGGCGGGGGCGGAGGCGCGTGCTGATCCACCAGCCCAGTCCCCGGCGCAAAGACCTTCTGAAAGTCATCGAGGGTGGCGTCGGCTGGGAACGATGAGCTGAGTCCTTTGAGCGCACTGCATAGCTCCCCAGCGCCAGGGGGCGGCGGCGCCTTGAATTGGGCTTGGACGGTGTCCGACATAATCGGGGCCAACAGCAGGGTTCGAACAGCGCTGTTTACTTCCTGGTTAGGTCCCTCGTTCGGAGCCACGAGCTTTTGGACGCCCGCCTGGGCCTCAAGTGCGGCCCCCTGGCAAGTTTGCCGGGCAGCGGCCTTATCCTGGGGCGAGGCCGCGATGCCGATCTTCTGCAGGCAGGTTTCCAAGTTGAGAAGGCTATCGGTGTAGTCCTTGCTCGCGGTCCCCGCCGGTTTGTCGACGCAGTCGGCGCTCTCCAGTGAGCGCGCCGGGCTGAAGATATTCTGAATATCCTTGTCGGGCGGGTCAAAGGAAGTGTTCTTGAGCACGACGCAGAAGGTCATGAAGATCGGGGAATTGGCTCCGACGACTTTGTCGATCTTGGGCGCGATATCGTCCGCATCCTTATAGCCCCTGAATCGCGAAGCCTTCAGGAAGGCGGTCCATGCGGCCACAAACTGGCTCTGGTAAGTCTTGGTCAGTTCGGGCACGAGCGTTTGTGGGTCGGTCACTTCGTGGGTTTGCTCGCCCAACACCCAAGCTTCGCCACCGCGATAGCGCTCGGGGTGTTGGAGAGCATCCTGCATCGCCGCCCAACCGTCCTTAGTGAACGCACTCGGGACAAATTGGGTGTTGCTCACCACCGGGTCCGTTCCGGGGTAATCGCGGTTAAACACGATTCCCTTGCCACCTTTCGCGCTCGCGGTCGTCAGCATGGCTTGGTAGATGCGTTGCTCCGGCGGGAAGCTGTTGAGGTAGTTCCTGGCGTTTGACACCGCAGTGGGATCAGCGTTCGCGCTAAAGCAACTCGCAGGGCCCGAAAGAGCTAGGCCGTAGCGGTCAAACTGCTTCCGCACTAGTACTTCTTGCCCAGTGCCGACCGTTCTCCCGGAGGACCAGTTGTCATACAAGTCAGATGAAAAGCTCGTATCCTCCTTGGCGTGGCTGCCCTGCGTGGTGGTGATGAGATAGGTTTTGAGGGTTTTATAAGGCGCATCGTAGGGATCGGTGGCCACCTTGTATGTCCACGTCTTCAGCGTGGCCGCCATAGAAGCTTGGGCCGGGACCAAAAGCAGCGCGTTGAGTCCCGACGCATACGCCCGGCAGGTGGCGGGAAGGAGCTGGTCGCCTGAATACAGTCCCCATCGGAGGTGAAGTGGCGGTCCGTTCTGTTGATAGCCGTTCAAAGTGTCGAGCAGCTCACCGGTGTTCTCCAGCTGCTGAAGGTCTGAGCCGGTGGGCGCCTGGTTGGCAGGCGGGGCCGTGAAGGACGCGGCTTGGGCAGCGTGCACTTGGGACTCGAGGTCGCGGTTTCCGACATACGAGACGATGAACCCGACGCTGAGCACGAGGAACACGATAATCGCAGCCGCCAGCAGAAATCGCCGCCAGAAGCCAACTTTTGTGCTGGCGCCGCTCGCGCCCAAGGCCGCTCGGTCGCGCAGCAGGACGTCGCTGAAAAAGTGAGGAAGGAATAACGGCTGCTGCACGGTCCGGGTCTGCGCCGAAGCCAGCTCTATGTCTGTGCCGAGGCCTCTTGAGGCTTTCAACTTGCGGATATCGAAAATGTGCGTCGCTCCGGTTGAAGGAGCCTCCTCCGGGACGGCCCCTTTTGTACGCAGATCTTTCACGTTGAACACGCGGGTGGCGCCCACGGGCTCGTCCGGTGCCGCGAGGGGGCCGCGGTCGACGATATCGGCTACACCTGCGCTGACCGTGACGGTTCGTTGCCCAGCCAGATAGAAACCTCGCAGGAAGGGGCCCACCACCAGTTGGCTGGGCCGGCAGAGGTCCACCAGGGCCTGAACCAGAAGCGCACGCAGCTTGCGATACTCGCGAGGAAATTCGTACACGCCGGGAAGCCTGCTGGGGTCGTGCTCGCGCCGCAGCAGGTCTGCCCGCCGCCCATCAAGATCGTAGAAGATGTAGTCGAAGGCTGTGCT
>Ga0335078_10011293_pt1 | contig 13244 bp, 6 predicted proteins | sample Lox_Sample_32_FD_206711 | JGI IMG/M metagenome (GOLD analysis project Ga0335078, IMG submission 206711) | Soil microbial communities from Loxahatchee National Wildlife Refuge, Florida, United States - Lox_Sample_3.2 | ecosystem: Environmental > Terrestrial > Soil > Wetlands | place: USA: Florida... | reverse complement strand
CTGCGCTTCCGGCGCAGGACTTCAATGGGAGCAACGTGACCTTCGCTGTGAAATACGTTTTTTGACGGAACTGCGCAAATTTCGTGGTGCGTGGTTTCGACGCTGGCTTGGGAGGGTGAGATGAGTCTAAGAGTACCGCAGAGAATTTGCGTGTTCGTCGCGGCGCTGGCATGCGTTGCGTTTTTCAGCGCGACAGCGAGCGCGCAAAGCGCTGCGCAAAAGCTCTATGACGCGAATAAGTGCGCAACGTGTCATGGAGCGAATGGCGACGGCAACACGCCTACTGGAAAGGCGCTGAAAGCGCGCGATTTTCATTCTCCGGAAGTAAAGGCGGAAAGCGAAGCTGTGCTGGCCGATGTGATTGCCAAGGGCAAGAACAAAATGCCCGCGTACGGCAAGCAATTGAACGCGCAGCAAATTGCGGATTTGGTGGCATACACGCGCGCTCTCGGTAACAAGTAAAACATTTCCGATTTTTGCCGCTGATCCCGGATCCCGGCGGAGAAGCCGGGCATTTGTTGCAGTTCAGTGCGAATGCCGGCGCATACGCGCGGAAGTCGAAACATCACTTTGACGCGCGGCACGGATTTGCCGGGTTCCATTGCGCTTCTCGAGGGTATACTAGCATTTCCTGAATGAGCCTCGCGAGCCACGTTCGCAACTTAACCCGCGTCGCCTATTTTTTCGGGCAAAACACACTCACGCTGATTGGCGCGGTTTTTACCACCACCGCCGCGCTGACGATGTTGGCGTTTTGGATCTACGATGTATTGCTTCCCGGCCCGCCCCACCCTTATATCGGTGTTTTGATTTTTCTGATTTTGCCCGGAGTTTTTGTTTTTGGTCTGCTGCTGATTCCTCTGGGCATGTGGATTCATCGGAGGAAGATTCGCAGGGCCGGGAAAGTCCCGCAGCAATTTCCAACCGTGGACTTCCGCCTGCCGATGGTGCGCCGGGCCTTCTTGCAGGTGTCGATGCTGACGTGCGTGAACCTGATCATTTTGGGGACCGCTTCGTATCGTGGCGTTGACTATATGGATTCAACGCAGTTCTGCGGTTCGACTTGCCACACGGTGATGGAGCCGGAGTATACCGCCTATCAAAACTCTCCTCATTCGCGCGTCGCCTGCGTGGAATGCCACATCGGGCCGGGTGCGTCGTGGTTCGTGCGATCGAAGCTTTCCGGTGTACGCCAGGTGGTTGCCGTGACGTTTCATACATATTCCACGCCGATTCCGTCACCGGTGAAATATTTGCGCCCCGCACGGGAAACCTGCGAACACTGCCATTGGCCGCAACGGTTTACGGGGGATAAGCTGGTAATCCACACCAGCTACAAAGACGACGCGCAAAACACGCCGCAAACGACCGTGCTTCTGATGAGAATCGGAGGGCGCACGCCGGAAGGCTCTGTGGGGATTCACGGGCGCCATTTGGCCGAGCACAGCCGCATCCATTACATTTCGATTGACGCCCAGCGGCAGGTGATTCCGGTGGTGGATTACATCGGCGACGACGGCAAGACGATTCACTTTGTATCGAGCGATGCGAAGGCCACGCCGGAACAGTTGGCGGCGGGCGAACATCGGGAGATGGATTGCATCGATTGTCACAACCGGCCGACGCACGCCTTTGATTTGCCCGAGCGAGCGGTGGACAACCAAATGGCAATCGGCGAGATCAGCCCGGACCTGCCGTTCATTAAGAAAAAGGCGGTCGAGGTGTTGAAGGTCGATTATGCCGACCGCGACCAGGCGCGCATGCGAATCATTTCCACGCTGTCCGATTTCTATCGCACGAATTACCCGGACGTGTACCAAAGCCGCCGGACGCTGGTGCAGCAATCGGCGGAACAGGTTGCCGCGATTTACCTGCGCAACGTTTTTCCGGCCATGAAGCTCACCTGGGGCGTGCATCCAAATAATCTGGGGCACACCGATTTTCCAGGCTGTTTCCGTTGTCACGACGGCAGCCACACCAGCGCGGACGGCCAGACCATTTCGAACGACTGCTCCGCGTGCCACGAACTTCTGGCTTTCGAGGAAGAAAAACCAAAAATACTCACCGAGCTCGGCGAGAAGTAGACGCGCGCAGGAGTCCCGCGTTGCAGAAAGTGCCCAGGCAAACGAAGACTCGACTCTCGCTGTTAGCGTGTTCTTTGGCTTTCGCCGCTGCGATTTTTTGCGGTACCGGCGGCGCGCAATCCAAAACTGCCGCCTCTCTGCCTAAAGGGGATGAAAACTGCTTGGCCTGCCACGGCCAGCCGGGGATGAAGTCTCCGACCGGACAGAGCATCTCAATTGACGCCGCCAAGCATGCCGCAAGCGCGCACGGAATTTTGGCGTGCGGCGATTGCCACACGACGATAAGAGATTATCCGCATCCGGCGAAGATCGAAAAGGTGCAGTGCGCCACCTGCCATCCGGACGAGGCTTCTTCGGTTCCGAACAGCATCCACGCCGTGCTCGGCGCAGACACCTGCCAGTCATGCCACGGTGATCCGCACCTGGTCAAACCGGCCGCTGATCTTGCTCCCGGCAAATGCGCCGAATGCCATTCCCAGGAGGTGAAGGACTTCGCCTCCAGCATCCATGGACAGGCGGCCGCAAAGGGCGATCCAGACGCGCCGAAGTGCGTTTCGTGCCACGGCCCGGTACACAAGATTCAAACTTCGGGAGACCTCACATCGCCGGTGGCCAAAAAGAATCTGGCGGACACTTGCGCCACCTGCCACAGCAACGCGGAATTTCTGTCACGGCACAAAATTCCGTTCGCGCATCCGGTGGAGCTTTACAAGCAGAGCGTGCATGGACGGGCGGTCGCCGGCGGGAATGATTCGGCGGCATCCTGTTCGGATTGCCACGGCAGCCATAACATCTTCCCCGCCGAAGATCCGCGGTCCAAGATTAATCACTGGAATGTGGCCGCGACGTGCGGGGAATGCCACAAGGACATCGCGAAGACCTACTTGGAGAGCGTTCACGGCCAGGCGATGCAAGCGGGGGCGGCGGGCGCGCCGGTGTGCACGGACTGCCATGGCGAACATCTGATTCTTGGCCCGCAAGAACCCGCGTCGCTGGTGAACGCGTCGCGCGTTTCGTCGGTCACTTGCGGCCGCTGCCATGCTGATGAGCGGCTGGAGCTGCGATACAACCTTCCCGTTGACCGCGTTCCCAGCTATGCCGATAGCTACCACGGCCTGGCAATGCGCGAAGGCTCGCAAACTGTGGCGAATTGCGCCTCCTGTCACGGCGTACACAATATTTTCCCCTCGTCGGACCCGCGCTCCACCGTGAATGCGGCAAACCTGCACAAAACGTGCGGCGCCTGCCACGCCGGCGCCGGAGAGCGGTTCGTCATAGGACCCGTTCACGTGCAAATGACGGCGGCCAGCGCAAATCCCGTCGTCCAGTGGATTCGCCGCATTTATCTGATTCTGATCCCGCTGACGCTCGGGTTCATGATTCTCCACAACCTGATCGATATGCTCGCCAAGCTGATTCGGCGACGGCCGCGCATCGAAACCGGGCAACAAGCGATGCGAATGAACCTGTATTTTCGTATCGCGCACTGGGGAGTGATGCTGAGTTTTCCGACGCTGGTATTGACCGGATTTGCGTTGAAATTTCCTGATTCCTGGTGGGCACAACCACTTTTGCAATGGGAAGGGCATCTGGCGTCTCGCGGCGCGATTCACAGGATTGCGGCGGTCGTGCTGCTGGCGTCCGTCGCTTATCATTTCATCCATTTGAGCGTCAATAAGCGCGACAGGGCATTGCTGAAGGCCATGATACCGAATTGGAAAGACGCCGCCGATATGTTCGGCGTTCTTCGATTCAACTTTGGATTGTCGAAGCAGGAACCAAAGTTTGGAAAATTTAATTACGCGGAAAAAATGGAATACCTGGCGTTCATGTGGGGCACGGCGATCATGGCGATTTCAGGCTTCCTGCTATGGTTCAATAATTTTACGCTGCGGCATTTTCCAAAGTGGGTGGCCGATGCGGCCACGGCGATTCATTATTACGAAGCGATCCTCGCCACGTTTTCCATTCTTCTGTGGCATTTCTACATCGTAATCTTCGACCCGGTCGTCTACCCCATGGATACTTCGTGGCTAAATGGCAAGGTTCCCGCGGACCACTACCGGCACAGCCGGCCGGAGTACTTGAAACAATTGGAACAAGCCGGGCTCGTCGACGGCGTTTCATCAGAAAAAATCACAACCGACGAAATCAACACCGAGGATGCGAAAGACGAGCAAGAACCAGGGTAAGAGAGCGAGGGGTTTCCGGCTCTAGCGATTATTGCCGGTACATTTTCGTTATTTCCGATAAACGATTCCGCCCTTCATGACGAAACTCACTTTTGTGACGGCGCTGATGTCCTGCAGCGGATCGCCGGGGACGGCGATGACGTCCGCGAAGTAACCCTTCTTCAGCGCGCCGATTTGATCCTGCCAGCCGAGAACTTTCGCACCGTTGAGCATGTCCGCCTGCAGAACGGCGAGCGGCTTCATGCCGTACTGCGCCATCAGGACGAGTTCGCGCGCCTGCGTGCCGTGCGGAAATGGACCGACGTCCGAGCCGACGGCCATCGGGACGCCGGCGGCGAGCTGCCTGCGAAATTGTTCGGCGTGATAGTCCAGCTGGGCGTGCTGGCGAGCGGACGCTCCCTGCGAGCCGGCGTGATCGGCGAAATATTCTGAAATGGCGAACGTCGGCACGGCGGGAATCTGTTTTTCCTTCATGATGCGCATCGTGTCATCGCTCAAAAAATCCGCGTGGTCAACGGCCATCACGCCGGCTTGCGCGGCATACAGCGCACCCGGCTCGCCAGTGGCGTGCACGCCGACTTTTTTGCCGACGCGCGCGGCTTCGGCAACGGCGGCGGCGAGTTCTGCTTCGGTGTATTGGTACGGAGTGGTGAAGACTCCATCGCGGAAAGAGTCGCGTCCGGTTTCGTAAATTTTGATGAAGTCGGCGCCTTCTTTGATTTCCTGGCGAATGACGGCAATCAGCTCGTCGGTGTTATTGGCGTAAGTGGCGTTGGAGGAAATGTGCTCCGCCGGATTGAAGTTGATGGCATCTTCGTGTCCGCCAAGAATGCTGATGGCGTTGCCGCTGATGCGCAAGCGCGGGCCGGGAATGAGTCCCTGATTGATGGCGTTGCGCACGGCGGTATCCGCGGAGCCGGCGCCTTCCGTGCCCATGTCGCGCTCGGCGGTGTAGCCGGCCATCAGATCATCACGCGCGGCGAGGGAAGCCAGCAGCGTGCGCCAGGGAACGGATTCCTGAACGGTTTGCAGGTCTTCCGCGCCGGGGTGCAGGAAAAGGTGGACGTGGACGTCAATCAGACCCGGCATCAGGGTGGTATCACCGAGGTCGATGACTTCCGCGCCGGCTGGATGCGTGACGGATGAGCCGACTTCGGTGATGCGTTCGCCCTGCACCAAAACTTCGCCCGGTGTGATGAGTTTTCCGGCTTCGATATCCAGCAACCGCGCGGCGTGGAGAACGGTTGGATGCGATGGCGGCATTTGCCTCGCGGGATACTGCATTTGCGCCTGCGCATGCGCGTGAGGTGCGGCGTAAAAACAAAACGCGATTGTGGCAGCCGCAGCGGCGGCAGCAAAGAAATTTCTTCGCATAATTCGCTCCGTAACTTTTATTTCATCTCGGAACGCAAGACCTCAACTGCTCTTTCAATCTGGCGATCGTGCCCGCCGAGAAAATCCGGCGGCGTGTTGTCAATGTAAACGTCCGGCGGCACGCCGTAATTTTCAAAATTTTCTCCGCTCGCGGTGTACACACCGATGCCGGGCGTGCGCAACGACGAACCGTCAAGCAATGTATATGCTCCTGTACCGATCACGGCTCCGTATGTCGTCACGCCGACAACTTTGCCCAGCCCGAGCGTTCGAAAGCCTTCCGGGAACATTTCGGCGTTGCTGGCAGAGCGTTCGTTTTGCAGCACGACCATCGGTCCGAAGAAAGCCTGCACCGGACGCGGAATGCGGACGGAATCGCGGCCGACGTAGGATTCGTACATTTTGCGCTGGTTCAGGATCTCCAAAAGCTCCTGATCGATTCCGCCGCCCCCGTTGAAGCGCTCGTCGATGATGAGCGCTTTCTTATCGAGGTTATCGAGCAGGTCGCGTTCGAACTTGGCGAGCGAAGGTGCGTCCATCGCGCGAATATGCAGGTAGCCGATCTGGCCGTTCGAAAGCTTTTCGACCATTTCCTTGCGCGTGTCCACCCAGTGATCGTATTCGAGGTTCGTCTGCGCCGCGCCGGTAACCGGCTCGACGCTGATGGTCCACGCGCCGTCCGCGACCGGCTTGGAATTTACAGTGAATTCGAATTTCCGGCCGGTGAGCAGATTGAAGTAGCGCCAATAATTCTCCGGCGTCTTCAGCGGCCTGCCGTTCACGGAGAGAATGTAGTCGCCGGCGGCGATCTTGACGTAGTCGTGATCGGCGGGGCCCTTCTTATAGACGTAGCTGACTTTGTAGAAGCCGGACGAATCGGGTACGAGATCGAAGCCCGGATAGTAAGTCTGAATGCGTTCCTGCTGCCCGCCGGGCTCGCCGCCGCCGGAAATTCCGGTGTGCGAGGAACTGATTTCGCCGATCATTTCCATGATCACGTTGTGCAGTTCTTCGCTATCGGAGATGTAGGGAAGCATGGCCTCGTAAGTCACCTTCGCGGCGTTCCAATCCACGCCGTGCATTTTGGGGTCGTACCAGCGATTGCGCATGGTGCGCCAGGCCTCTTCGAACACCTGCTTGCGCTCGGCGACGGTGTCAACTTCCATACGCACGGTGAACATCACGCGGCGCGGCGCTCCAGCAGGAGCTGTGGCCGCTGCTGCCGCGGGAGCCGCACCTGCGGCGCCTCCTCCGCGTCCGCCTCGGCCGCCGCCACCGCCTGCGTTTGTCGCGGGAGCAGCTTCGTTCGCAGGTGGCGCTGCAATCGCAACGGAATAGATACCGCCGCCCTGGAGGTAGTAAAGGTTGCGGCTGTCGCGCGTCCATTGCAATTCGCCGTAGCCGCCAAATCCGCCACCGCCTCCTCCGCGGCCTCCACCACCGCCTCCGCCTCCACCCTGGGCAACGACGGTGAGGCGCGTGCCATCTTCACCGATGGTGTAAAGCGTCGGGCCGCCGCCTGCGCCCGTGCCTCCTGCTTCGCCGCCACCCTGCGCGACAAAAGCGTACGTACGGCTGTCGGGCGATGGAGTGATGCCGCCGACGCTGCCGGGCATGTTGGTGAGCTGGCGAATGCGTTGGTCCAGGCCGTCCCATTCAATTTTCACCGTTACTGGAGGAGCGGCGCCTGCGCCTCCTCCTCCGCGGCGTCCGCCGGCTGCATCGGCCGCGGCCATGGCCTGCGCTTCGGTATCAATGTCGCGGTCGTCGGGGTTTCGCTCCACGCGAGTAAGGGCGATGCTGAAAAGTTGCAGTGTGGTGCGATTGAGCGCGGACATCGCGGGTGCGCCGAAGCCGCCGAGCAGGAGAAGCTTTTTGCCGTCGGGCGTCCAGCGCGCGTCATTGGAGATGAGGAATTCCTCCGAGCCGATCATGTGTTCGGCGCCGCCGTCAAGCGGCTTCACGTAAACATGGGCGCGGAGAAGGTTATCTTCCTTGGAATAGGAAATCCACTTGCCGTCGGGTGAAAATTGCGGCGAGCCGATATTCGCGGTGGTGCTGCTCGCAAGGGTTTCCGTCTTGCCGGATTCGACGTCCACGACGCGAAGCGTGTGATCGGAGCCTGTCCAGAGAATGGATTTGGAATCCGGCGACCACATCAAATTGGATTTGTCGCAATCGGCGTCACTGAGTTTTTTCAGATTGCCGCCCATTTCATCGGCGACGAAGATTTCCTGGCGGCCGGTGCGGTCGGAAACGAAGGCGATCCACTTGCCGTCCGGCGACCAGCGCGGGTCCTGTTCACGCCAGGGAGTTTCAGTGACGCGTTGGGGTTCGCCACGGTCTGTGGCGACGGTGAAAATTTCGCCGTGCGTGGCGATGGCGGCGCGGCGGCCGGAAGGCGAAAGGCTGAAATTTTCGGCTTCGTTTTGGATGGTCCGAAGCTCTGTGTCATTTTCCTTGTCGTCGGACTTGATATCGATGTGAATTTCACTGCTCTTGCCGGACGCAACGTCCAATCTCCAGAGGCCGAAATCTTCTTCGTAGACAATGGTCTTGCCGTCGGCGGACATGCTGGGGAAGTAGAGGCGTCCGCTGGTGTGATGAGTGACCTGTACGGGCGTTCCGCCCTTATCAGAAATTTTCCAGATGTTGTTGACGCTCTTCATCACTTCCGGGCCGCCGAATTTAATGTTCTTTTCAGAAGGCAGGCGATCCGCGACGAAGTAGATGTAGCCGTCGTGGCCATACATGGGCCAGAAGTAATTTCCCTTGTAGTCGGGGTCCCCGAGCTTTTTGAACGAGTGTGCGGCGACGTCTTCCACCCACAGATCCACGGCATAGCTGCCGCGATAGTGCTGGCGCGACCAGACTCCGGGATGGCGTGAGAAGGCCATTTTTGAGCCATCGGGAGAAAAGCTCGCCCACGCGCCCCAATCCGTGGATAGCGGTTTTTCCATTCCGCCTTCCGGGCTGACTTCGAAAAGTGTGGCGACGCCGGGAAACACGCCCAGACCGCGCGACGAGGTAAAGATGATGTTGTGGCCGTCGGGCGTCCAGCCGATCACGGTGTCGTCGGCGCTGTTGAAGGTAAGCTGCGCCGGCTTGCCGCCGTCAGCGGAGACGACGTAAACGTCATAATTTCCGGCGCGATTGCTGGAGAAGGCGATCCACTTGCCGTCGGGCGAAAAGCGGGGATTGATTTCGCGAGCGCGATTGTCGGTGATGCGATGGACGCCGGTGCCGTTGTCATTGGCGATCCAGATGTCGCCGAGATAGCTGAACGTAACCTTGCCGTTGGAATAGGAAGGGTAACGCAGCAGACGCGTCTGCGCATGAGAGGCGAGCGGCGCAACCAGAATCACTGCGGCAAGGGTGAGCAAAATTCTCCGAATCATCTGAATCCTCCAAGCATAGAAATTGCGTGAATGCGCAGTCAGTCTTTCCTCTTTGTGCCGGAAAGCGAAGAGTATATACCTAGAGGCATTCATTTAGACGAGGGTGTTGTGGCAGAGCGCCGAAGGATTGCCGGCAGCGGGGTGTTGACGGCGAAATGAAGGTCTTGATTACGGGAGCGGCCGGATTGCTGGGGCATGGGTTGGTGAAGGTTTTTCAACGTAAACACGAAGTGATCACGGTGACGCATCCAGAGATGGACGTGACGGATGCCGCAGCAGTGCGCGCAAAGTTGAGAGTCGTTCAGCCGGATGTGGTGATTCACTCGGCGGCGATGCCGGATGTGGATGTGTGCGAGCTGGAGCCGGAAAAGGCGCGTCGCGTGAATATTGCAGGGACGCGGAATGTTACCGTGTCGGCCGGCGAACTCTGCGCGACGGTGGCATTTATTTCTAGCGATGCTGTTTTCGACGGAAAGAAGCAGACGCCGTATGTGGAATCGGATGCGACGAATCCGATTTCGGTCTACGGCAGAACTAAGGAATTCGGCGAAAAGATTGTGGAAGCGGCGCCGAAACATTGGATATTCCGGATACCTGTGCTGTTTGGGCCGAGGAAAATCAATTTTGTAGAAAAGGTATTGCTGAAGATCGCGAAGGGGGAAGAGTACGAGGTCGCAGCGGATCAAATTGGCGGCGCAGCATACACGTTGGATATCGCGGAGAAGATGATGGAAGTGATGACGTCGGGCAATTTCGGAATATTCCATTTGGCGAATTCCGGCGTATGCAGCCGGCTGGACCTGGCGCAGCGAGCGGCGAAGCTGGCCGGGCTCGATGCGTCGAAAGTGATCGGGAAGCCGATGGCGGAGATGAGGCGGCCGGGGCCGAGACTCGGATATTCAGTGATGGCGATGAACGGATTAACAAAGTGCGGAATCGCGCCGCCGCGGCCGTGGGACGCGGCGCTGGATGAATACATGCGGAGCAGAAATGTCGCGTAATTTGAGGAGCGCGTGATGCGCGATGTGCTGAAGCAGCAAACGAGGCGGGCGTGCATTGCGCTGATGTGCGTCTGCGCGTGCGCGGCGGTTGCAACTGCGGCGCCGAGCGAAGGGAAGAACTCGCACGGCTCGCAAAACTTGATGGAAGTGTACGCCCCAGTGGTTGTGTTCTGGGAGGATGGATTTCCTGCAGCGGATACGGCCACGCCGTCGCGTGCGAGATTCGCCACGAGTTTGCCGGGCGCGGCGTTCATTCCGGCGGATCAGCTGGCGGATGCGCTGGCGAAGAGTGAAACGCAATTACTGGTAATGCCATTCGGCTCGGCGTTTCCAGAAGCGCAGTGGGATGCGATTCGGAGATATTTGGAACGCGGCGGGAATCTGCTGGTGCTCGGCGGCAAACCGTTTACGCGCGCGGCGTACAAAGATGGAAGCGCGTGGAGACTGCGGCCGCCCATCCAAGCGTTCGCGCGAACGCTTTTTCTGAATGATTATGCGGAAACGCCTGGATCAGATGCGGCAAAATTCACGGCGAATGAAGATTTTTCATTCTTGAAGCTGCCGGCCTTCACGTGGAAACGCGCGTGGAGCGCGACAATTCGGCTGACAGACGAAGATCTCTATAAGCGTGAGGGCTCGGCGGGAACTCTGGATGCGAGACTGGACCCGCTGGCTTGGGGCGTGGCGAACGGCCGAAAGCTCGCCGCGCCGATTATTGAAATTGACCACGTCGAAAACCATTTCGCTGGAGGGCGATGGATACTTGTGGCCTGCGAACTCGGCGAAGGATTTTACGGTGAGGGAGCTGGAGCCGATCTTGTTGAGAAGCTTGCCAAGCGGGCCGCCGGCGGCGCCGAGGATTTTACGGTGCAGCCCGCATGGCCGGTGTTTCTGCCGGGAGAGCCGCTGACGTTTAACTTGCATTTGCAAAGCACGGCGCTGATTACAGGAATCAGCCGCATCGGCCAGAACGTCTTCCCTCATCTGGCTGCAGCTCGAGTGGATCTTACGGTTACACCTGAAGACGGCGCTCCGATCACGAAGAGTTTTGACGTGACTCCTCGTTCGCTTGGGCAGCAGTCGATGACGGGATCCGTCGCACAGCTTCCGCTTGCAACGCAACTAGCGCTTCCGCCTTCGGCTGGACGCGGACTCCACAGCGTCACGGCAAAGCTGTACATCAATTATGCGCTGCGCGAAATCTACCGCACCGGTTTTTGGATGCGCGATGACGCGGCGCTGAAGTCCGGACCACACCTGAAGGTTGCCGCCGATTATTTCACGGTAGACGACAAACCGATGCTTGTCGCGGGAACGACGTACATGGCGAGCGACGTTCAGCGGCAGTTTTTCACACGGCCGAATCCGTGGCTTTGGAATCAGGATATGGTCCAGATTCGCGAGGCGGGATTCAACATGCTGCGCACGGGCTGGTGGTCTACCTGGGATCAAATTATGAAACAGCCCGGAGTGATTGATGAGCAGGCCTTGCGCGCGATGGAAGCGTATCTTCTGACGGCGCGCAAAAATGGGCTGGCCGTGCAATTCACGCTTTTCGCGTTCACGCCGGAAGTGCTGGGAGGAGAAAATCCGTATCTCGATCCGGAAACGCTGCGGCGGCAGAAAGATTTGCTCATTCCATTTGTCGAGCGATTTCACGATGTGCCGTATCTGGCGTGGGATTTGATCAACGAGCCGAGCTTTTCAAATCCGTCGCGCACGTGGCAGACGCGACCCAATGGAGATGCGCATGAATTGACGGCCTGGAACGCATGGCTGAATGCGCATTACAAGGATCATGGCGCGATTGCGGAGGCTTGGCGCAGTGCCACGGTGCCACCGACTGCGTCCGTGCCGTTGCCGAGTGAAGCGGAATTTTCATCCGGCCGCGCGCAGTACGAAGCTTGGCCGGCGAACAATGCGTTGCGCGCCATGGATTATCTGCATTTTGCGCAGGACGCTTTTCGTCAATGGGTGAGCGAATTGACGAGCGCCATCCGCACGTCGGGCAGCGCGCAGTTGATCACCGTGGGAGAAGACGAAGGCGGCGGGCAGGACCGGCCGTCGCCGGCAATTTTCGGCGATGCGGTGGATTTCACGACGACACACAGCTGGTGGGCAAGCGACGCGCTGCTGTGGGATTCGCTGGTGGCAAAATTTCCGGGCAAGCCGATGCTGGTGCAAGAGACGGGAGTGAGCCACGAGGTGCAGATTGACGGCGAGGGGCACCGTACGCTGGATGAAGAGGCTTTGTTATTGGAGCGGAAGCTCGCCATCGCGGCGGGCACAAGCGCGGGCGCGATCGAATGGCTGTGGAATGTGAATGCGTATCAGCGCGACGACCGCGAAGCGACAATCGGCGCAGTGCGTCCGGACGGCACGGAAAAACCGGAAGCCGCGCTGATGCGGCGTTTCGCGGAATTCGCCGCGGCCGCGGGGCCGCACATGTCCGGCGCGCAAACGCCGGATGTGGCGATTGTGACCTCGCAGGCGTTGCAATTTTCACCGATTCAGACATTGGCGATTGATGCGCAACAAAAGGCCGTTCGCGCGACAAATTATTTGTGTGGAGTACCGGCGTATGTGGTCACGGAGAATCAGTTGGCGAACGAAGCGCTCCGACGGAGCGCGCTGAGTGCCGACAAGCAAAAGCTGGCAATACTCCCCGCTCCGCAGGCGTTGAGCGACGAAGCGTGGAGCGCGCTGATGAATTATGTTTCTGACGGTGGGAATTTGCTCGTGACCGGATCCGTGGAGCGCGACTCGCACTGGCGCGTGACGCAGCGGACGGCGGCATTGGGACTGAACGCGACACCGAAAGAAATCTTGTTGCGCGCGGCGACGCAAGAGATTGGCGACAAGACGATTGCGCTGAACTTCACGATCGATAAGCAGCAAGCTGCGGAATTTCTACAATTTTCGGATGGCGAATCACTGCACGTTGTGACGCACGGCAAAGGGCGGATGTTCCTGGCGAGTGAGCCGGTGGAATTGGCCGAGGGGCTGCAGCCCGCGGCGCAGCTTTATTCGTGGGTCATGCAGCAGGTTGGAGTGCGGTCACCGTTTGAAGGAAGTTCGCCAGATGGAATATTGGTGCGGCCGGTTATCTTGGCTGACAGTGTGCTGTACCTGTTGGTTTCTGAATCGGCAAACGCGGCGGACCTTTCCCTAAAGGATCGGCTCACAGGGGCAACC